>Ga0213839_1000880_pt1 | contig 24025 bp, 26 predicted proteins | sample SWPATP21_FD_160075 | JGI IMG/M metagenome (GOLD analysis project Ga0213839, IMG submission 160075) | Coastal seawater microbial communities from Marineland, Florida, United States - SWPA TP2 #1 | ecosystem: Environmental > Aquatic > Marine > Coastal | place: USA: Florida | collected 2016-08-14
GTCTATTGGCAAAGAAATGATATCAACCAACCCGATCAGCAGGTGCAACGAGTAGCTTAATTTACGCCAGATCCTGTCCAAGAGATGGGGAGTAGCTCACATATTCCGACAAAAATCGGAATGCGATTGATATCGTGACATTCCTTAACGGCATCCCGGTTGCGACTTTCGAGGTGAAAAACCTTCTGACCGGACAAAACGTCAAACACGCGGAGAAGCAGTATCGGCAGGACCGCTCCCCCGCTGGCGAACCTCTGCTAGCTTTTAAACGCGGAGCTATCGTGCATTTCGCGGTGGATCAGGACAACGTGTCGATGACCACACGCCTTATGAACGGTAAGACGCGGTTTCTGCCGTTCAATCGCGGGCGCGACGGCGGTGCCGGAAACCCCGATGTGCCGGGCGAGAACCGGGTCGCCTATCTCTACAAAGACCTGCCCGACACCAAGGCGGTGTTCTCGCGCGAGGTGTTGCTCGACCTGATCGGGAGGTTCATTCACCTTGAACGGTCGGGCGGCAAAGAGGTGGTGATCTTTCCGCGGTTCCAGCAGTTCGATGCGGTGCGGAAGGTGTTGGAGGATGCGCGTTCCAAGGGCGCGGGGCAGAACTACCTCATTCAACACAGCGCCGGGTCGGGCAAGTCGAACACCATCGCGTGGACCGCGCACCAGATCATCAACCTGCATGACACGGGCGACCAGCCGCTGTTCAACACGGCGATCATCGTGACCGACCGTTTGGTTCTGGACCGGCAGTTGCAGAACACCATTGGCGGCTTCGCCCAGACCGAGGGCGTGGTGAAGAAGATCGACGGCACGTCCCGAGACCTGAAAGACGCAATCCTGAAAGGTGCGCGGATCATCATCACGACAATCCAGAAGTTCGGGACCGAGCATCTCGCGACGATATCGGGTCAGGGCGGCAGGAACTTCGCCGTGATCATCGACGAGGCGCATTCGTCCCAGTCCGGCAAAGCGGCGCAAGCGATGAGTGACGCGCTGACCCGCGATGCGACCCGCTCCGATGATATCGAAGACATGGTTCTCGCGTTTCAGAAGGCGCGCGGGCCACAGAAAAACATCTCATTCCTCGCCTTCACCGCGACGCCGCGCAATGTCACGCTGGAACGGTTCGGGCGCATCGGGTCAGATGGCAGACCGCACCCGTTCCACCTCTATTCGATGCGTCAGGCCATCGAGGAAGAGTTCATTGTCGATGTTCTAAAAAATTACACGACCTATGGCGCGTACTATAAGCTCGAAAAGACCATCGAAGACGACCCGGCCTTCAAAGGACGCAAAGCGCAGTCCCGTGTCGCGCGCTATGCTTCGCTGCATCCGACCGCCATCGATCAAAAGGTCGAGGTGATTGTCGAACACTTCCGCCGCCATGTCGCGGGCAAACTGAACGGTCAGGCGAAAGCGATGATCGTGACCCAAAGTCGCGAACATGCTCTGCGTTACTGGCAACAAATGAACCGCTATATCGAAGACAAGGGATACGCCGATCTGAAAGCGTTGGTCGCGTTCTCGGGCGATCTGACCGTTGATGGCAATGTCTGGACCGAGGCAACCGCGAACGGCTTCGCCGAAACCGAACTGCCGAAAAAATTCGACACCGACGAGTTCCAGATCTTGGTCGTTGCCGAGAAATACCAGACCGGGTTCGACCAACCCAAGCTTGTCGCGATGTATGTTGACAAGAAACTCGCCGGGTTGCAGGCGGTGCAAACCCTTGCCCGCTTGAACCGCAGTTACGGCAAGGACAAACCTACATTCGTGCTCGACTTCCAGAACACGATGGAAGAGGTCAAAGAGGCGTTCGCACCCTTCTTCGAGGCGACCGCGCTGGAAGAACGCACCGATCTGAACCAAATCTATGACCTGGAACAGCGCATTTCGTCCTCGACTTACATTCACAAAGACGAGGTCGAACGGTTTGCCGATCAGTTTTTCAAAGGTGATCTGACAACGCAGGACCGCCTCAAGTTGGAGGGCACCGTCCGTCTCGCAGTGGACCGGTTTGAACTGGATGAAGACGAGGCTCAACAGGAAGAGTTCCGCCAGCTCCTGAAAAGTTTCCAGCGCTTCTACGCCTTCGTGGCACAGGTCGTGTCGCTCAACGATGCTTGGTTGGAGAAGCTCTACGCCTACACGGCTTGGTTATCGCGCCTTCTGCCGTCTCGGGATGTGCCTGCCGACATCACAATCACCGACGACATGCTGAACCTGTCCGCGTTCAAATTGCAGAAGGGCGAGGAAGGAAGCGCGTCGTTGAATGCGGGTGACACGCGCACGCTCGACCCGATCACCGAGTTCGGCGCAAACCCCTACACCGAGGAAGAAGAAAGATCGCTGTCCGAGATCATCGACTCGTTCAACGAACGGCACGGCACCCAGTTCTCGCGTGAAGACTTCCTACGGTTCGAGCGGGTGACGCGCGACATCATGGACGAAGACATGACCGAGATGGTCAAAAACAACCCGGCAGACGTGGTCTACAACGCGTTCTCGCAGGCGTTCTTTCAGGGCATGGTCCGAGCGTTCCAGCAAGACAACGAGATGCGCAACATCGTCATGACCGACAAGGACGCGCGCGATCAGGCGACACGGCATTTCTTCAAAAGGGCGCAGCGGCAGGCGCGAGAGGCATGACCATCTTCAAGCCGTCTTGCAAGGGTATCAAGCCTGCCACCTTGGGGCGCTGTGGCGACTGGCCGCGTTCGGTATGAACAACATCAAGAACCGGTTCCGGCTCGCTGATACGAGCCGAACCGGTACGATAGAATTGGGTGACAAGGGCAAGGCCGAAATCAACTTCATCAACCAGCTATAAGGCCAGCTTGCGCGTGTCATTCGGAAGCCGACTTGGACCTTGACGCCCCTCGCAAACTGGCTGGACAGCGGCATCGTTCATCCCGACTTCACCAAGCCAAGCGCGGTAGTATTCATATCCAAGGCCATAGATGAATTGGTGGCCTGTGGGATTGAGCTGGATGTGCTGGCCCGCAACAAGCATTTTTTTTCGCTGAATGGCGCGTTTGACAGCGACGAAGACCGACACCGTGCGCTGTACATCGACCGGCACGAAAAGGTCCGATACTGGGTGCGCAATATCGACCGGAAGCGCTCGTCCTTCTGGCTTCAATTGTCGCACGGGAAATTCTACCCCGACTTCACCGTAATGCTGACCGATGGCCGCATTCTTGTTGTAGAATACAAGGGGGAGCATCTTTACGAAGGGGAGGCGGTTAAACGGCAGATTGGTGCCGTGTGGGCTGACGCCAGCCATAGACACTGTCTTTTTTGTATGCCGACGGCGCGAGATTTTGCCCTTATTGACCGTATCCTTGATTGAATTGACCGCATTGCCCAAGAGCGTGGAAGCGCTCGCCAACAGTTTCTGAATTGCACGCTTGACCCGGATAGGGCGACGCAAGGGCACGAGCGCGCCCAAGTCAGTCGTCGCCTCAATCCAAGGCGTCGTGTGCGACGCAAGGTTGGAAAAAGACTTTTCTGTCTTCTTCATTTTCTTGCGCTCTGCTGCGTAGAGCGGAAACTTTGGCATTGGATTGTTGAGAGCATATTCGACCCGCAACTTGGCGACCTCGAAATACGATTTGTCGCGCTCAATTCCGATGAAATTGAAGCCAGCCCAAGCCGCCGCCATTCCGGTCGCTCCTGTTCCCATAAATGCATCCATCACGGTACCGCCCTCCGGGGTGACGAGCTTCAACAAATGGTACATTAGCTGTACAGGCTTGACGCAGGGGCCGTGGTTCTTACGACTCGTCGTGCCGTGGAGCGAACGGCCACTTTCGTCGCGTTTGTTCACCCGCTTTGCTTGCAGGTGTTCAACGCCGAGGTTTCTCTCCGTCGGGCTTGGCTTTCGGTAGTCAAAGGTTGACTTTGTCATCTTGACGCCGGGAACGGTGTTTTTGACCCGAAGCCCGGAGTTTCCGTGCTTATTGCGGTGCGCCTTATAAGTCTTTTCCAGCAGCGGCTTCATAAACAAGCCGATTGGTTCTTGACCGGGCTTCACGCGGGCGTGGTGTAGGTCGTCAATCTTTTGGCACGCTGGTGTCCCATTGTTATACGTCCAAGCCATTCCAGATATCAGCGTGAAGCCGATATCTTCGAGCTCGCAAATTGTGCGGTGGAACCTGCGGTGGTCTCCAAAGACCACAAGGTATCCACCCGGCTTTAAGACCCGGAACGACTCTTTCCATATCGGAAAAAGGTTGAGGTTCTTGTCCCAGTAGTGGTCAAGTACTTCCCGGTATGGCGGATCGTACACTTGGGCGTCGACCGAGTTCGACTCGATTGATTTGAGTGTATCGAGGCAGTCTGCGTTGATCAGCGCGGACAGTGTTTTAGCGTCGGAATCGAAAAGGTCTTTCATGGCAATCTCCATCAGTTGGTGTTGGTGGAGTGGACATGAACGGATACTTCGTTTCGGCAATGCTGATTTGGGATTTGAGCAGAAGAAAATCTTCAAACGACCCGCAAGTCGCTGATATAAAAGAAAAGAAAAATATTGACTTTCTGCGTTTTCGTTCCTGTTTTGGTAAATTGCGTCAGGAGTTTGGCGCATTCTTTAATAAAGCGGCGAAAGGATGAATAATCTACGGCGAAACTTTGGTTTGGCGCGCTTGTGAATTGGCTATTTCTTCGAGCTGACGTTTTCCGATGCAACGTACTTCTCGCTCCTTCACGCACGCGGGTAATGCGTGCCCCCGCGCGCGCGGGATAAAGGCACCCGCGCGCGTGAGGGCGGTTCCGCGTATCAGCCGTTCGCGCTGTTTACGACCCGCAAGTGTGAGGCAGCCCTGTGGTAGGTTTTCCCGAACGGGGACCGTACTCCATAGTGATTGATGTCGTTGAGGTCCACGTACTCTTTAAGTGCTTCGATGGTTTCGCCAATATGATAATAGTTCTTGTGGGTCACGTCGGTCTGTTCGTGCCCCATCAGGCCCTTGCGCACGTGATCAGGAACTTTTGCGCGCGCGAGCCTGACGTGAAACTCCGTGCGCAGCGCGTGGAAGTCGAGGCCCGGCTTCTTGATGCCCCGGCTTGCGGTATAATAGCCGAACCGTTTCGACATGATCGCGCTCAGCGTACCTTTGGACTTTGAGCGTTCAATATGGGGGAACAGGCGGCTCAGTCCTTGTTGACGGCGAAGGCCAACAAGTTCTGGCAGTCCAATGTCGATCAAGGCCCGGTGTAGGGGGATGCTCCGAAAACCGTTCTCCGACTTTACTTCCTGCGAACCAATCTCGTTCTGGACCCGCACCGCCATGATCCCGGCGTCCGAGAAAAAGTCGTTCACCCTCAGTTGCAAGATTTCTTCCAGCCGCAAGCCCGCGTACATTGCGATCAACGGGCACCAGAAAAGCGGCTCGTCTTGTTCTGTCAGCTCGTTTTGGAAGATTTCAGAGCCGAGCAGGGCATTAATGTCTTCACCCCAACCAACCCGTACCACGCGCCGTTCGCTTCGCTTGCGCCGTTTGATCTCGGATGTGGTCAGCGTCCGGCCTTTGAACGGGTTGCCGTCAATCGCGCCGCTTTCGTGCGCATAGGCGAGGATTGCGTGCAATGCTTGCTGATGGCGCTTCATCGTTGTCGCGGACAGCCGAACGACACGGGCTGCGGCGGCGGCTTCTTCGATCTCACCGGGCGGCGTGCCTTCGCGTCTAAGCTTCTCAATCAGTTCATTGATCCCGATTGTGTCGTGCTCGTCGGCGTCTTCGATAAACTGGCGCGCGGTGCGCTTGTCCTTGGACGATTTGCCGAAGTTCTTGGGAAGTCTTTGAAGCCAATCGTTGAATTCTATGACTTCTTCTTTGCCTATATCGCACAGCGGCAGATCACCGACGATCTCAACGAACAATCGAACCGACGATTGCCAGTTGCGCAGCGAGGTCCGTTCGAAGTTCCGGCCCGTCGCGGCGTCGGCTGTTTCGTCTTCGCGCGCAAGCGTGAAACCTTGGCAACGAAGGGCCAGGTACTTATCGGCAAAGTCGGCAAACTTCTGGGTGCTGTTCTTTCGCGGCGCAGGCGCAGGCTGTGACTTTGGTTCAGGCGCGGGAACCATTCCGATTTTTTGCGCCGCATCCATTGCTTCTTTCAACGCGAGCGGGAAAGCGGCGTTGGCATCGGACGGATCAAGGTTCAACCGTTCGCAAGCGGCCAAGTATTCCGACAATGTCGCACGGAACGCATGTGTGTGCAGACCGAATTCTGACACAACATAGTCGGCATAGTAATCGTCGTTGGTTCGTGCGTCTTCACCGATATGGGCAAGGCGTGGGTATTCCGGCTCGTGGGCTGGGTCGAAGCACTCAAAGCCTTGCATGTAGTCATCATCGCGATCTTCAACATAGGCGAGGGCATCGCGCTCCGCTTGGCACATTTCTTCTGCTGGTTCGCTTTCTTTGACCGGTGGGGTTGGCTGCGCGTCCGCAATGATCACTTTGCCTTCGACACCGAGCGCCTTGCGCAAGTCCTGTTCCAAGATGCGGTAGGCGCGCAGCTTGACCCCATCGGGGAAGCTGGACGCTGGCCCGTGGGCGATTTTCTCGATCAGAGAACGGAAGTGCTTGGCCATAGTCATCGCTATGGCGTCCATCATGTCGGTATCAAATTCGTGTTCGTTCATCACTGCCTCGATCATCGCCCACGCGCGCTCAAAATCCGCAGAGATGAAACCGCCGAGAATGCGGGCTTCTCTCTTCGAGCGGGTGCGCAAGCTGACGGCCATATGACCCCGCGCTTGCAGGCTGGTACCATTGTCGCAACAAGGCACTGATATTTGGTTATTTTGTGATGATTGGATGACAATAACCGGATAGCGGCGGCGATACCACCATATGGCTCCACGTTTTGTCAGGTAGGCAATGCGTCCCATCTTTGGCTCCGACTCTTTGTGCGCAGTAAAAATCGCGCTTTGGGGCACAGAGGGATGAGAATGACGTTACCAAACAAAAAGCCCAGCTAAGTCACTGACCTTGCTGGGCTTTTTTTGTGATTGGCTCCGGCGGTAGGGATCGAACCTACGACCAATTGATTAACAGTTTCGCGAAAACTGAGGGGCCAAAAAGCTAACTCATTGGAAAATAAGGAGAAGCACTCGGGTCACTTGTGCCAGAAAGTACCTTTCGGGACGATTGTGTCAGCAATTTCTGACACACTTCTGACACACTGAGACACGGTGGTTTCTCTCAACTTCCGATTGAGGAACCCATGATCGCAAAATCGAAATCGAGAGACGAGTACATCGTAGAAGACTACCAGTCTGGTAAGGACGTTCCGGAACTGGCGCGAGAGCATGGTCTGACCACGCGACGGGTGCAGCAGATTCTCCAATCTCACAACATTACGCTACGTCAACGTCGTTCGATCCGGGAAAAGCGGCCGTTGAGCCCTAAACATGAACTCATCGGCCAGAGACTGACGGACTACATGTTCGATCAAGATCTACAGCCCAATGACGTGGCCAACGAGCTTGGATGGAGTTTCCAGAAAGTGTCGCTGATACAGCAAGGGATTGCAGAGATCGAGCTACTCGATTTATTGGATCTTTGTGCGTATGTTGGCGGGGATCTGGAGAAGGTTCTTCTGAATGGGTAATGTTGTTTTCACATACCGAGACTACTGGACGTTTGTGAGAGTTTACCGACAGGGGGATCGACGAGCTCTAGGTCACCTTGAACTCATGGCCTTAGGTCATGGACGTGCAGCCAAGCTGGCGGCGAAGTTCTGCGCAGACAGAACAAAGAGACAAGGGATGAAGGATGCAACACACTGACCATTATGGTCTTTTCTGGGAGGGCCCTGTAGCCTGGCTGCTACAGGGCCGTGGCGGTAACAATTTCGCAGGGTTGAAGGCTCAGTGCCCTTACCGGGCACCGAAAGGGATGTGTAATCATCTAATCCCAGTAGCTGCTCCCATTCCAGATCGAATTCATTGGGAAAAATTTCTCGGAATTATTAACGATCCCCTTGTCCAAGCATTATTGCCAATCCCTCAACCAGCCGGGAAGAATTCATTTTATGTGGATGACCCTTACGGGGATCTGGCTTATTACCTTTCGAACCTGAGCCGATTAAGCTCTCCTATCCAGCCAATTGTGCGCCCGGCGTGGTCATTGAAGGCCCGAGACTTGGAGCGAGAGCTCAGCACGACAAACGTCCAGCCCCTAATTGTGGTAAAGACAGAACCAGGGGATCAGGCCATCGTGGATACGATCGGAGAACTATCCACGTTCACACCCCGAACCGTGGTCTTGACAGGATCCGACGCCGTAGTGGTGCAACCTCCGATGCAGCGGATACGTACCGAAATTCGCAACCACGGGCTTGAAGATATTATGACTCTACCTCTGGAGAACCTGGGGGCTGCTGTCATCCGACGTGTTGCACGACGGGAGCAGGTCGATGCTCCGATGCTTAGCCGACAGGACCGCCGAGAGAAACAGATACGGGATCGTATGAACAAAGGCTAATATTCCCCATCCGAGAGGATCATATGGAAGAAGTTCAACTACGCGACTATCAGGTCGCGGATCTCGCCTTTTATATGGCGAACCCACGCTGTGGGAATTTTTCCGACCCTGGGACCGGTAAGACCCCTTCCGTCTGCGTTTACATGCACCACCTCTGGTTCGACAAACAGGTTCGAACCATTTGGGCCATGCCGAAGTCCCTACGTAAGAAGAACCTGAAGGAACTTCTTCTATTTTCTGAATTTGATCCGGATGACGTGGTGATCGTCGGAGGTAGCCCCGCTCGACGGGAGCGAATAATGCAGACCGATGCCAAGGTCTTCATTATGGGGTTCGATGCATTTGCCCGGAATTGGGAAAAGCTGGTCGAATATCATCCTGACATCGACTGCCTGATCGGGGATGAGTGGCACCTGGGTTTCAAGAGCGACGGTTCTCAGCGAACTCAGTCGATGTACCGTTTCATGGATCGAACCACCTACATGGTCGCCATGACAGGAACCATCATCGATGGTCGCCTCGACACGATCTATCCCTTCCTGAACTGCTGCTCCCCCGGTGCCTACGGGGGGCATTACGGGTTCCTCCTGGCCCATGCGATCGAAAACGACTACGGCCAGGTGGTCGCTTGGCGAAACCATGGACGCCTTCGGCCCTACCTGCAGAAGTTCGCCGTGAGGCACACGTTCGAAGAAGCCTACGGGCCTGAAGCCAAAATATTGGTGGTCGAAGACTGTGACATGGAGCCGCGGCAGCGCGAGGCTTACGATGAGTTCGAAGAGACGGCCTTGCTCGAACTGGATGATCGTTGGATCAGCGGGGAACTCCCGGGTGTAAACCAAATCCGGTGTCGTCAGTTGATGGAACACCCCCAGGTCTTCGGAGCTCCGCTGGACCGCATCAAACTAACAGGGAAGGAAGAGCGTCTGCTCATCCATCTCGAGGATCACAAGAGGACCCAGAAACCTCTGGTAGTCTTCGCGGCTTTCACCGAACAGCACAACCGTATCGAGAAACTCTGCAAAGACATGGGTTTCCGGGTGGGGGTCATCAATGGGACTGTCTCAGGTCCCCGTCGCTCTCGGATCGATGAAGATTTCCAAGCTGGTGAGATCGATATTGTGGTCGCCTCGGCCGCAACCGCCGGGGTCGGTTTCAACTGGGGCCATGTGGATCATGTGATTTTCATGAGCCTGGACCCAATGGATAGCAACTTTGTCCAAGCCTACCGTCGCGCGATCCGGGGCAAACGAGACAAGCCTCTGCTCATCACTGTGATGAAGTATTTGGACTGTCGCGTGGAATCGAGAATTTTTGAGATCGTCGAAACCAAGAGCTACATGGCTCATCAAGTGGACCCGACGAAGGAGCGTATCAAGCTGCGCTCCTCCAGATCTTCGCGTAGCGAACCGGTTCGGGAAGAGCCGGAGAAGTCTATGGGGTTTTCCATGGATAGTTTCATTTCGCGAAGCTAAGTGAAGTGCTCGATTGACTTGGTCGATCAAATGCTTCACTTACAGGGTGTCCACAAGGACACCTCGCTGCTCACGGGTGAGGGAGGAGTGTTACCGCACTCCTCCCTCGTTCCTAGAAGCAGATTTCAACTGCAACGCCTACGACTACGACTAGGAGATACGATTATGGCAAGCATTCAAGACGCCGTCAAAGACGCAAACAAAGCCGCGGCCGAAATGGTTTCGGACACGGGAGGGGCAGTGATCGAAGGGACTGTCAATCAGGCAGGTCAGGTCACGACCTTTACCAAACCCTCGATGGCAACCGTTGCGGCCTCCACCGGCGTCATCCCTCGCTCCACCCCGTTCGTGAAAGTGAACGAGGATGGCATCAAGATCGGCAAGGACAAAACCTACCTTGAAGGTTTTGAAGGCAAGATCCTGATGGTCGAGGACAAAGGTTTCCAGGTGAAGCACACCGTCCGCTTCGGAAATCCGGCGCAGTATCTGTCCACCTACGATGGTGCGATCTGCGACAAAGGTGGCAGCTGGGGGGACGCTCTCCAGAAGGCCAAGATGGCGGACCCGAAGGCGGAACCCTATCCGTCCGTGGATGTCGTCATTGAGCTCACCAAGCCGGTGAAGCTCAAAGAAGAAACCCTCAACCCGGGGCAGAAAGTCGGCTTCAACTCCTCGAAGACGAATTTCTCCGAGTGGTCGGACTTTTACCAGGCATGCGCGGAAGCGGGTGTGCTGGGGCAGGAAGTCGATGTCAAAATCGGTTTCCGTGAGATCGACCATGGTGGCAACACCTGGGGGGTTCTGACTTTCGAACTGCTTTAAGTCCTCCCGAAAGGCAGTTCGATCGGGGGAGCCAGCCCCATGGCTCCCCCAACCAAATTTCCGCGAGGAACATATGTCAGTGAAGTCCGTGCTCGTCGACGCCCGAAACTGGGTGTCGATACAAGACGAGCTTATCCAAAAAATCTCGTCCAATGGGATCATCGGTTTCGACATCGAGACTGAGGACTCCAACCGCCACAATGGCTTGAACCTCTTCATGAAAGTGAATGAGGAGGGTCACAAAAGCAAAACCACCAAACTGGTTTTTGACGTCAACCGGACCACTGTCACCGGTTTCTCATTCTATTGCGACGAAGACGACACTGCCTACTACGTAAATCTGGCACATGCGGATGTTGAGAACCGACTGCCCTGGAGCGAAGCAAGGAAACTGCTGGATGCTCGGGCTGACGACGCTCACTGGATCTGCCACAACGCTCCTTTCGAAATTACCATGATGGAGGCGTCCCTCGGGTACAGGCTGACCAATGTTGTCTGCACCCTCCAACTGGCCGTCTCTGCCTTCAACGCAGACCAGTACCCCACAGACAAAATGCGGGGTGCCGGTTTCGGCGGTATCGCAAACCTTCTCCCGGCTATCAGTTCAGCGTTCGCGGCTTTCGACCCCTATGGGGAAATGGATGAACGCCAAGCGGAACTTTTCGGGAAAGTCTGCGGCAAGACGTCGGACGCGCATCACAGCTACAACGGCTTGGTCAAGGAAATTGCCTACGGGTACGGGCTCAAGAAGCTCACCAAGAGCCTCTTCGACGTAGACCAGAAAACCTTCGAGGAAACCCTGAACGGGAAAGCCCATATGGGTGAGCTCACAGGGGAAGAGGTCTGTTCCTACGGTGCCGACGACGCTTATTGGGCTGTGCGGCTGTTTCACCGTATCCTGCCGATGCTCCCCTACCAAAATGACAAACTCATCAAGACGTTCTTCGAACAGGAGAACCCGATGATCTACGTCTATGCGGACACCTGGCGTGAAGGTGTTCGGATCAACCTGGACGCGGTTCACAAGCAGCGTCAGGTTGAACGGGACAAATTCGCTGACGTTCTTCGAGAGCTTCAGGCCGAAGTACGTAAGCTTCTACCGTTCGATCCAGAACCGCATGAAGGGCTGATGAATGATCCCGCCCTGGGCTACTGGTATCGCAAGACCGAGGGGCGGACCCCCCGTCAGAAGATTGAAGCATGGGCCAAGCGCGAGTTGTCGGAGGATAACTATGCGTGTGCAATGTCCTGCAAGGGATCAGTTTCCAGCGCCTGGGCCGAGGAACAAGGAAAGCCGGTAAGCACCGGCCCGAACTTCTCCCATTGGATGATGATGCGGACCCTGATGTATGATCTCGGCCGCGAAAAAACTATCGTGTCTGGGGGGAAGGTCACCTCGGATGCTGAGGCCCGATCGAAGCTGTTGAAACGGAACCCGAAGAACACCCGGGTCATCGAACTGCTTGGTGAGATCGGTGCGATCGAACAGCGAATGAAGCTGTATCTGAACCCGTACCTGATGCTCACCGATCCGGAGACCAACAAGGTTCACCCTGTGCTGAGCTCGGAACTGAACTCTCGCCGTTTGGCGGGCTCGGTCCCGAACCTGATGCAGTTGGCGAAGAGTGGCGAGAGTACCTACATCCGCGGGTTCTTCGAACCGGATGAGGACGACCACGTTATCATCTCTGTCGACTGGTCGCAGATCGAGCTCGTGCTAATCGGAGACTTTTCCGGGGACCCGGTGTTTGCCGAGGCTTATGGGCAGCTGCCGTTCAAGGATCTTCACTGGAAGGCGGTCGGGGATATGTTCGGGACCGATAACCCGAAGTCTCTTCCGAACGCGAAAAGCCTTCGGAAAGACGTCGGCAAGGGTGCCAACTTCAACTACTGGTACTCCGGTGCTCTCTCGACCGTTGGTGACAAGATGGGCTGGTCCTCCGACAAGATGTGGGAGATGACCGAGAAGTATCGTGAAACCTTCGAAGTCGCTGAACAATGGCGGGTTGATCTCATCAACGACGCTCGGATGAACGGCTACATCGAACTCCCCGATGGTCATAGGCGGTACAAATTCGAAGCCACGTATGAGTGGCAGAACCTGTGGCGGGATCGTTTCGAGGCTACCGGGAACCCGGGTCTGATCAACTTCGGCAACCTGTTTGTTCGCAAGCTCACCAACCGGGCGGCGAACCAGGTGGTGAATTCGATGATCCAGGGGTCCTGCGCCACCCTCGCCAAACGGTCCATCTTGGCCATTCGGGCGGCGATCAAGGAGATGGGGCTGCGGGCCCGGTTCATGCTCCCTATCCATGACGAGCTGGTGTTCTCAGTCCATCGTGATGATGTCATCGCGTTCCTGCGAATGGTCCGCGAGAAAATGTGCGACCACCCCGAGATCATTCAAAATCTCTGTGTCGACGCAACGGCCTCCATGGGCCGTACCTTCGAGCCCTATCATCCTGAGAAGGCTCCCTTCGGTCAGATCGAGTTGGATGAGGCACCTCCTCTTCCGGGTTGGATCCCCGAAGACACCATCGATCAGCGGCTGAATGAGGCTCAGATCGAGCAAGTGATCCACTACCTATTCGAGGAGAAAGAATATGCGATGGCAGCTTAAAATTCCGCTGCACCTCCCCCAACAGGCCACGAAGGAAGACGCCCTCGATCGCCTGAGCCACCTGGCGAATATGTCCAGTTTGAACCCGAAGGGGTTTCGGACTGCGTCCGAAAAACGAAACCGTCGCCGGATCAAAACCCGAGCTGAACAACTATCGGAGCTTCATGATGCTGCATAAAACCTGGGAGACCGGACAAGTCACCCGATACCATGCCAACCCTCGGCTCAGCAAAACCAACCAGACCATTGCTGACCATAGCTGGGGGGTAGCCATGATCCTCCTGCTTCTGTGTCCCACCATTCCCAAAAACCTGCTGGTCGCCGCCCTGGTTCATGATTGTGGGGAGCGGTTCGCCGGGGATCTTCCGTCCTCCTTCAAGCGCCAGTTTCCAGGCCTCGCAGAACAACATGCCGAGCTGGAAAAGTCCCTCTGCTACGAGAACGGAGTGCCGTTCATTCTCGAGCTCGATGAGATCTCCACGGCTTGGCTCCACTTCGCGGACCGGTTGGAGAGCTTCATCTTCATGCGTGAGCATGGACAGCTCTGGGATGAGGAGAGGGTCGATGAGCTTATGACCCGGGCCCGAGAGCTGGGGGTCGAAACTGCAACTCAACAACTGATCGGAGGTCAGTAATGGATAATCAGGAAGACGCGAATTATCGAGTGACGGCCGGCGAATTGCGTCAATTCGTCGAACGGTTCGAGCGGCTGGAAGCCGAAAAGAAGGACATCGCGGACGAGCAGAAAGAGGTCATGGCCGAGGCCAAGGCGCGCGGCTACGACACCAAGGTGCTCCGGAAAATCATCGCCCTGCGCAAACGCGACAAGGACGACATCGCCGAGGAAGAGGCGGTGCTGGAGATGTACAAAGAAGCAATGGGAATGGTCTAATGGGAATTTTTGCCAGGACACCGAACTCGGTCGACGAAATCATGACGAATTTCACCGACACGATCAAAAAGCTGCGCGGACTCGCAGAATACAATTCCATCCGGTCGGAGGAGATCACTGAGGTTGTGAAGGATCTGACATCGGAACGTGAGGCTCTTTGCAACGAAGCTCTGCGGGCAGAGAAAGTGGCCTCCCAACTCGAAGGTCTGATCAACGTCAATTGACTTGACTTCGCGAAGTAGGGCTATCCAGTAGACTGGCGATGACCTAAAAGAAGGTCATGCAAGACTGGAAAAAAGCCGAAAAAGACTTCGAGAAAAGCTTCGAACCACTGGGTAAAAAAGCAGCGGTGTTCCGGCTTACGGACACCGCTGCTGCCAAAGCTGTGGCAGGCAAGCGGGCATTCGTGGCCGCGCAGCCTTCTGATTACATGATTGTCATGGATGGGCAGACCTTCTTCGCGGAGGTCAAGTCCACCTCGGACGAAACTTCCTTCCATTTCAGTAACATCCAGAAAAGGCAGATCGCTGCATCTCGCCGGATCGTTGCAGCTGGCGGTGGGTATTTCTTCTTCATCAAATCCCTGGCTCGAGACCAGTGGTTTTGCGTCCCGGCAGTGGTCATCCACAGGACGTTGAAGGCGGGAATTAAACACCTGAAATGGGACCAAATCCAGGAATACGCATATGAAATATAGCAACTTCATGATCGATCTCGAAACCACGGGGACCGATGCCGGTCACAGTGCGATTATTCAAATCGCCGGGGTTGGGTTCGATCTCGAAAACAGAGACGTCCATCCGAAATTCTTCGATCAGGCGCTGGCCATCCCAAAAAATCGGTTCTGGGATGAGGATACCCGCGACTGGTGGTGCAGTCTCGACCCGCACATCTTTCAGGGCATCTGGAACCGTATGCGGGACCCCTTGACCGTGCTGCGGGAATTCAACGCCTGGGTCGCGGAAGTGGCCGATGGTGAAATCCCGGTCCTATGGGCGAAACCGACCCACTTCGAATACCCCTTTCTGGAAAGCTATTACCGCCAGTTCGAACTGGCGAAGCCGTTCCACTATCGCGCCACAGAGGACCTGAACTCCTGGTGCCGTGCGCGGGGTATGCCTGATCTCGATCGTGAGATCGATTTTGTCGGGGACGAGCACAACGCAATCCACGACGTGTTGCACCAAGTCAAAACCCTCTTCGAACTCATGGATCGTACCGATGTCACTCGCACTGCCTGAAAACGTCGAAGTCCTTGGGGATCCTCATCTCGGACGCCGGTTCAAGACCGGCGTTCCGCTTCACCGTGTCGGAGAGCGGGAGGCAAGTGTCTGGCGGGACTTTGAAAATTCTCTGTTCGACGCGACGAAACCGTTCCATGTCATGATGGGGGATCTGTTCGACAAGTTTGTCGTTCCGCCGGAGGTCGTCCTCCGCGCGGCTGACACCTACTACAACGCTGCGCACCAGAACCCGGGGACGACCTACATCGTTCTTATGGGGAACCATGACGTGTCTCGAGACACGTCGAAAGGGTCAAGCTTTGATCTGTTCGCCGCATTGGTGGACCGTGTCTCCAACATCGTCGTTGTGAAAGATGCCCCCGTTACCCGGGACCGTTTCGGGTTCGTGCCATACAGCGCATTTACTCCGACCGCGGACCTTGTGGCGGAACTCCCCGACGATCTCGAAGCCGTCTTTGGCCACTGGGATATTCAGGATTGGGGCGGGGACAATGTGATCCCGACCGCTGTGTTGAGCCAGAAGAACATCCCCCTGGCAATCTCTGGTCATGACCACCTGGCCCGCGATGAAAGATTTCACGGGGTCGATGTGATCGTGACTGGGTCAATGCAACCCTACACCCATGCGGAAGATGACTGTGGCTATCTCTATGTAACCGTCCACCTCGAGGATCTGGAGGTTATGGATGTCTCGGGAAAGAATGTTCGGGTTCTGCTTCGTGAAGGGGAAACCCTTCCGGCCGATCTGGACTGTCTATCCCTCACCGCCAAGCGGGACGTATCAGAGGATGATACGATCGAGATAGACGCCTCGGAATACGAAGGATTGGATCTCAAGACGATGTTGGCGGGGGTCCTCAAGGACTTCGCCTGCCGGGACACCCTTCTCGAAAAATTCGAGGAGATCCGCATTGACTGATCTTCGCTCTGTCTCCCGCAAGAACCCCCTCGTGGTTGAGTTCGGATACCCCCGACACCCGACAATCACTATTCGCGCCATCACCCCCCGGGAAGCGGCTCTGGCTCGTGCTCTGAAGGCCGCAGCCCTTCGGTGTGACGATCCCGACTTCGATGTCGCTGAATTCACCCAAGGACTATTCTGATGATCCGCCGTCTATACCTCGACAACTGCTTTCGCCACTTCGACAAGACCTTCACGTTCGAGAACGGTCTGACTGGAGTGGTTGGCCCGAACGAAAGTGGTAAATCCTTGATCGTGGAAATGATCCGCTATGCCCTGTTTGGCTCCAAAGCTCTGAGGGGTAAGGCGGAAGATTACCGCAAGCTGCACGTCGAACTGGATTTCGTCGTCAATGGCGAGGCATACACTGTAATCCGCAAGAGCAACAAGGTCGTTTTGACCGGGGCTGTCGAGGTTTCCGGCACCCGGCCTGTCGACGAGGCTATTCGTCGTATCCTGGGCTACGATCTCAATGTCTTCGATGTGGCGAACTCCTGCAACCAAGGTGACGTCGAAGCCCTGTCGAACATGCGTCCTGCGGACCGGAAGAAGATGGTCGACCAAACGGTCGGACTGACTGTTCTCGATGAACTGATTTCCTACGCAGGCCAGGAGGGGAACGCCCTCAAACGCGAAGTGGCCGCGATCGAAGGTGTATTGGTGGAACCGGTGGAGCCGGTAAAGCCGGAGGGTTACCGCACGGGGGCAGAGCTGCGATCCGAGCTCGAAGCCGCAGAGGTGGAACTGTCCGAATACCTCCAGCTGAAGGGCTATCTCGAGAAGGCACCCTCGGAACCGGTTCGTCCGGACCCGATCCCGATCCAGGAAAGTTCCGAGGAACTTGAGCGGATGATCAATGATCGTAAGATCATCGTTCGCTCCATCTCAAATCTCGAAGCCCAACGAAACCAGCTGGACACGGAGGAATTCTCCGAAGCGGAACTGGATGAGATGGAGCAGAGGATCGAACAGGCGCAAGCCTGGAGGACCAAACAGCGCCTCCTGGCTCAAGGCCACCACGAATGTCCCAAGTGTTCCCACCAGTGGCCGGTAGCGGATCTGGGGGAGCTGGCCGATGTCGAGGAAGTCGAAGCTCCGCCACTGACCATCCGGCAAATCAATGAGCACCGGTCCCGGATCGGGAATAACAGAAAACGAGCAGAGATCGGGCAGGCAATCGATGAACTGACCGAAACACTGCAAGATCTCCCTGATCGGTCAGCCGATCTGATGATCGTCCAAAAACATGAAGCGGCCGATCTGGTCTACAAGAACCGTCTCGCCGCGTTCCGCGAATACAATGAGGGCCTCGAGGAAAAGAAGGCCCGCTACGCCGAGTTACAGGGTATCGACCAGCGGGTTGCTACTCTTCGGAACGAGCTGTCTCAATCCGAGCAGTTCGAACGCGATCTGGATCGTTTCACCAAGGCCTACTCGGTCTTCCAGGAGAAACAGGCCCTGGTCGCGGACATGACCAAACGTGCTGAAGATTTTCTGCAGGCACGGGAGGTTATCCAAGCCCTGAAGGTTTCGGTGAAAACCCTCCTTCTTCCGTCGCTCAACAAAGTTGCATCGGTGCTTCTGAGCAGAATGACGGGGGGCGAACGGTATCTCGTGGAAGTCAATGAAGATTTCGAGATCACCATTGACGGTCAGCCTATCAACACGCTGTCCGGTTCCGGGAAGGCAGTCGCCAATCTCGCGATCCGGATCGCACTCGGGCAGATCCTGACCAATCGGGTGTTCTCCATCTTCATGGCCGACGAGGTCGATGCAGCCATGGACGACGAACGGGCCAGCCACACGGCCGATGCTCTCCAGCGCCTCACGGAGACTGTCGGGCAGGTGATCCTGGTTACCCACAAGCGTCCAGAAACCGATCACATGGTGGAATTGAAGAGAGAATGACGGAGAAAGATAAGAACCGAATTCTGGCAGAGCTCCAGCTCGGCAGAAATCCCTACACGATCGCTCGACGACTGAACGTCAAGCCCAGTGATGTTCGTCGGGTCATGCGTGAAACTGACCTTCCGGCGCTGCCTACTTGGGGTCGTGCGTCGATCCAGCAGTACATCGTTTCGCGACGTCATTGCAGTCGAGCCTATTGGCCCGCGGAGGACCAGCAACTGTTGCTGGAAATGCGCCGGCAACACGACCAGGGGCGCGTGACTATGTGCCAGGGGCGGGACGGTGAATGGGTCATCCAATACGCAATTCAGATGCGTCGTCCTCTGCGGCGTAACCCTTATTTCTTCGGAGGTTGAGCAAGTGTTGATTGGAATTACAGGAAGAAAGGGCAGCGGTAAGGACAGCTTCGCAGCTTACCTCAACGCCACCACGGTCAAGATGGCTGACCCTCTCAAGAATATGCTGCGGTCTCTGCTCCATGACGCGGATGTACCGGCTCGAGACATCGAACGGATGATTGAGGGGGATCTCAAGGAGGTTCCATGTGACGCGCTGAACGGGGCGACACCGCGGCGGGCCATGCAAACCCTTGGTACGGAATGGGCCAAGATGATCGATCACACCCACACCCTCTGGTCGAAGATTTGGAGGCGTCACGTTGAGTCGCTTCTGCAGGATGGAGTCCCCGTTGTGTGTACGGACATTCGGTTTGAGCATGAAGCAGCTGAAGTGCGGGCCCTGGGTGGGACCTTGATCCGGATCGTCCGTCCGTCTGTCGAGGCCACTGACTTCCATCCCTCCGAAAGAGAGATGGAAGGTATCGAGGTGGATGAAACCATCTACAACACGGGTACCTTGGAGGATCTCCAGTCTCAGGCCACTGAAGTTGTTCGGGGGCTGAACCGATGACCATTGAAGCCAAAGTCATCGCTGATAGCATCTCGCCTCAGGGCATCCGTCTGACCACGTTTCAGCTACGTTATCCGCGGTTCATCCACTCGGAGCTGATGACCCACCGGGTCTTCTCCCGCAATGCGTCGTCCTCCCGTGCGATCCCGATCCTGACCATGCTGCGGAACACCGTCGCGGACATGGCGGAGCCGGTGCAGTGGGGCTCCAACAACCCTGGTATGCAGAGCAAGGCTCCTCTCACAGGGGTACGGCTCTGGATCGCACGGCGGCTGTGGCGGACAGCTGGTTGGGTCGCGGCCGGTTTCGCCTACGGCCTCCATCTGGCCGGAGCTCACAAGCAGATCGCCAACCGGGTCGTCGAACCGTGGAGCCATATCTCCGTCGTCGTGACCAGTACGGACTGGGCGAACTGGTTTGCACTTCGCAACCACAGGGACGCGGATCCCACCATCCGCGAACTGGCTGTTCGTATGAGCCTGGCGATGGGAGCTTCCACTCCAACCCCTCTGGAACCGGGTGACTGGCATCTTCCGTATGTGAATACCCAGACCTATCTGGACGCCGCCAGCTACTCCGAAGCGGGGTTCGGGACAGTGCGGAGCCTCCTTATCAAGGCGTCGGTCGCACGATGCGCGAGGGTCAGTTACCTCACCCATGACAACAAGGAACCAAGTCTTGATGCTGACATCAAACTCTATGACCGCCTCGTCAAAAGCAAACCTGCACATGCTTCACCAACCGAGCACCAGGCGACCCCCGATAAGCTCTGGTCGAGGAACCGATGGGGCCATCCGGCCGAGCATGGTAACTTCTATGGTTGGCGGCAGCATCGAAAACAAATCGAAGGGGAAGCCGTTCATGATCGGTAATGAACCTTCGATTTGGAGGGAGGTGACATCCTCCCTCCTTGGTACCGACGAGTTCCTTGACGACGTTCTGAAAGAGTTCGGAGTCGAGGCCCTCGAAAACTTTGCTCCCTTCATGGAATTTCTCGAAACCGTAGCGTTTTGCTGTGTCAGCTGCGGGTTCTGGTTCGATCCCTGTGAAGAGAGTGAAACTGATGCGACTTGCAAGGAATGCAACCATGAATGACTACATCCAACAGGCTCTCCGCACGGAGTCGACCGATCTCGTAGAGCTGCGGCAACCCCGCCTCACTCATGCGGCGATCGGGATCATGACAGAGGCCGTTGAGCTCTCGCTGGCCGGGTACCACAACGATCTGGTGAACATCAAAGAAGAGATCGGAGACATCCTCTGGTACGTGGCCATCGCCTGTGACGAGATGGAATGTACGATGGATGAGCTTCGTCAGATTGCGGACGTGGATGCCCGTATGATCGATGCGGAGGCGGGGGTACTTCTCAGCACCAACGCGGCCGATCTCCTCGATATTATCAAGAAGAACATCTTCTACGGCAAGGATGTTGACCTGGTTGCCGCCGGGAGGAAGATCGGGAACATCCTGCTGATTATCGATCGTTTCGCGGGGAATTTCCACTGGACACTCGACGCGATCATGGCCCTGAACATCGAAAAACTGCGGACCCGCTACCCGGAGAAGTTTACCGCAGAGGCAGCTGAAGACCGCGATCTCGCGGCAGAACGAGAGGTACTTGAACAATGAGCTTGCAACCACACGAAACGGTTGAGGTCTATTACACCCTGAGGATGAAGGGGACGTTCGAAATCCTTCCCGAGGATCTCGAAGATCCCAACAAGTCCGACGAGCAGGTTCTCCGTGAAATTATCGGAGAGGTCGGTCTCCACGACTATAGCGAATATGAGGTTGGCGAGGTCCACATCCATTCGCGAAGTCAAGGGTGACATTGACTTCGATAAAATGTAATGATGGAGGTCCCGCCACTTGGCCGGGACCTCTTTTCATTTCAACCGGAGTTCTGCATGCTGTTCGAAGAGCAGGTTTCTCGTAAGCCTAACCTTTATCCTTGGACACAGGACTTCATCGACGCGATCTGGGAGTCTTTCTGGACCCCGAACGAATTCAATTTTCGCAGCGACTACAGCCAGTTTCATTCTGAGCTGACGGATGTCGAGCGAGGCGTGATCATTCGGACGTTGTCCGCCATTGGTCAGATCGAAGTTGCGGTGAAGACCTTCTGGGCCAATCTCGGCCGAAATCTCCCCCACCCAGGCCTTACCGATCTGGGTTTTGTCATGGCCAATAACGAGGTAATTCACAACCAGGCCTACGAGAAGTTGCTCGATGTCCTGGGCCTGCAGGAAGTGTTCGTTAAGAACCTCCAGGAACCCATCATCCAGGGAAGAGTGAACTACCTTCGAAAGTACCTGGACCGGGTCTATGATGATGATCGAAAGCAGTATGTCTACGCGATCATCCTGTTTACTCTCTTCGTAGAGAATGTCTCTCTCTTCAGCCAGTTCTTCATCATCATGTACTTCAACCGGTTCAAGAACGTGTTGAAGGATACGGCTCAGCAGGTCGAGTACACCCGCAACGAAGAGCAACTCCATGCCCAGGTGGGCATCAAGATCATCCAGACGCTTCGTCACGAATACCCTGAGCTGTTCGACGAAGAACTCGAGCAGAGGATCCAGGAGGAGCTCTGGGCCGCATATCAGGCGGAAACAAAGGTCATCGATTGGATCCTGCAGGGTTACTGGGCCCCGGGGCTCTCCAACAAAATTCTCTGGTCCTATATCGCGGACCGGATGAACACCTCGATGGCACAGATCGGGTTCAAAGGAACCCTGCACGTCGACAACGGTCATCTCATCGACACGCGATGGATGGACGAAGAGTCCATCGGCGGATCGATCACCGACTTCTTCCAAAAACGTCCGGTTGATTATGGAAAATCGACCCAGACCTTTTCTGTGGAGGACCTGTTTTGAGCAAGCTGGACACTCTCTATCACCCCCCTGGCAGTGGTTACCAATGGGGAGCCCTAATCGAAGCAGCAAAGGATCATACGGATGAAATTTGAATGGGCCAATGAAGCCACTCGGACCTTTATGTCCCGTGGTTATCTGGTAGAAGGTGAGACCGTTGAGGAACGATACTGGGAGCTGGCCCAGACTGCCGAGAGGCGACTTCAGCTTCCGGGGTTCGCGAAGAAGTTTTACCATTATGTCTCGCAGGGCTGGTACTCTCTGGCCTCGCCGGTGATCTCGAACTTCGGCCGACATGGTCTCCCAATCTCCTGCAACGGAACCTACTTCGGAGACAGCATCGAGAGTATGATGGATGGTCACGCCGAGGTCGGGACCATGACCAAGCACGGGGCAGGGACTTCTGGATACTTCGGGGATATTCGCCCCCGAGGGTCGAATATCTCCGCGGGAGGGGCCGCAGATGGTCCCGTGCATTTCATGCGGCTGATCGAAACCGTCATCGACGTGATCAGCCAGGGCAACGTCCGGAGAGGCAACTTCGCGTCCTATCTGCCGGTGGAGCACCCCGATATTCTGGAGTTCCTGGAGGTTCGTGAGGAAGGGGCTCCGATCCAGAAACTGAGCCTCGGCGTGACGATCACCAACGCCTGGATGGAGGACATGATCGCTGGTAACGAGGCCAAGCGGAAGATTTGGGCTCGTATCATTCAGAAGCGATATGAGACGGGGTTTCCTTACGTCATCTTCATCGACAACGCCAACGACTTCGCGCCCTCCTGGTTTCAAGGTCTGATCAAAGCCTCGAACCTTTGCACGGAGATCTTCCAGCCGCAGGATGACGAGGAGAGCTTTGTATGCTGTCTCTCGTCGATGAACCTGCTGTACTTCGAAGACTGGAAGGACACGGACGCGGTTGAGACCCTGGTCTATTTTCTCGATGCAGTGATGTCGGAGTACATCGAGAAGACACGAGGGGTGCGGTTCATGCAGAGACCCTACAATGCTGCCCGCAAGTGGCGCTCGATCGGGATCGGCACCCTGGGATACCACTCTGCGCTTCAGTCTCGGATGATCCCGTTCGAAAGCATGCAGGCCAAGCTGCTGAACACCCAGATGCACAAGGTCGTCTATGAGAAAGCGGTGGCGGCTTCCGAGAAAATGGCCTCCGAGTACGGGAGCTGCCCCGGTGTTCCCGGCCGTCGACATGCCGTGGTCACTGCGATCGCTCCGACCACGTCTTCGTCCTTCATTCTGGGTCAGGTTTCCCCTTCGATCGAACCGCTATACAGCAACTATTTCACGAAGAACCTGGCCAAAGGGAAGTTCACCTATCGGAACCCCTATCTGCAGAATATCATCGGAGATGACGAAGCTATCTGGAAGTCCATTCTGGAGCATGGTGGGTCCGTTCAGCACCTGGATTGTCTCTCTCCCGAAGAGAAAGACGTCTTCAAAACCTTTGGTGAGATCTCCCAGTTGGAGATCGTGCAGCAGGCGGCTTCACGGCAGGTGTTCGTGGATCAGGGTCAGTCTCTCAACCTGATGGTTCATCCGAAGACCCCGGCCAAGATGGTGTCTGATCTGATGATCCAGGCGTGGCAGATGGGGTTGAAGAGCCTCTATTACCAACGCTCCACGAACCCGGCCCAGGAGATGGTTCGGAACATCCTTACCTGTAGCTCGTGTGAGGCTTAGTGTAGGACGATATTACCTTCATGTGTAACCTCGATCTCCCCGTCGTCCTCGTCGGGGAGATCTTCATGCCAGGCGGTGGCCTCATAATCGATGGAGATGTCGTGGTAAGCTCGGAT
>Ga0213839_1000883_pt1 | contig 23930 bp, 19 predicted proteins | sample SWPATP21_FD_160075 | JGI IMG/M metagenome (GOLD analysis project Ga0213839, IMG submission 160075) | Coastal seawater microbial communities from Marineland, Florida, United States - SWPA TP2 #1 | ecosystem: Environmental > Aquatic > Marine > Coastal | place: USA: Florida | collected 2016-08-14
TCCACCACCACACCCTCAGCGGGGCCGCCCAGGAGCGGTGACCTAGGGTCGGGTGTCTTCGAACAGCTCTCGGTAGCTGAGCACCGACAGCTCCCCCGACTGGATGCGCTCGACATAGGCGCCGACCGTGGCCACCACCGCCGCGTCGGTCACCACGTCGGCGAGCAGTCCGGGCTGCGCCACCTCGAGCCCCGCCGCCGCGTGCCAAGGACCGTTGACCGGCCGCCCGTCCACCTCGGGGAAGTAGGCAGGCTCGACCACGTTGGCGTTCTCGACCGCGCGACCCAGCTGCGCGAGCGCGAGCATCAGCTGCTGCTGCGACAGGCGGTCGCGGTGCGCCCGAAAGCCCTCGGCGAGGCGGTCGCGGCGAAGCGCCCAGTCCCCCTCCGACAGGGCGTTCCACGGGATGGTCGACACCGCGTCCACCTCCTCCATGAACACCCGCACCGTGGCGTCGCTGGGCCGCCGACCCGACACTGCGGCCGCCAGGTCCGGGTCGCCCATCGCCGCCACCAGCCGCCCGCCCTCCGCCGCATCGAGGGCCCGGGCTTCGCCGTAGAACACGTTGTCGCCCCGGTCGAAGAACGGCGCGACCGGCTCGGAGGCCAGGGCCGCGGCCCGACCCAGCTGCACCGCGAGCCCGAACCGCTCGTCGACCGACAGCGCCTCGCCGTGGTCGGTCCACAGCCGATGCAGGCGGTCGCGCCGATCGGCCCAGTCGGTGGCCGACAAGGCCTCGGCAGGGATCGCCGCGGTGCCCTCGAGCACCGCGAGGTCGGGCGCACCCGAGGAGGTGCCGAAGTCGGGGAGCACCGGCGCGAGCGCCAGGGTGAGGCTGGCAGCGGCAGCGACGATCAGGGCAGGCACGGTCATGGACATCCTCCGACGTGGGACTGGGACGGACAGGGGGCGATCGAGCACGGCGGCGAGCCCGTCGTGCAGCTGGTCGTCGGCGTCACCGACCGCCTCCGCCAGGCGGCGACAGCCGGCACAGCCGGCGAGGTGGTCGCGCACGGCGGCCGAGGGGGTGGGGTCGCCCTCGAGCAGCTGCTGACGCACGTCGGCGCAGCTCATGTCTCCTCCAGCAGCGCGGCGAGCTCGGGGTCGCGACGCAGCAGCGCGCAGCGCACCTGCCGCCGGCCCTTGCAGAGCACCGACCGCACGGTGCCGGCGGCGATCCCCAGCTCCGAGGCCACCTCGGCCACCGAGTGACCGTCGTGGTCGACGGCGATCAGCACCGCTCGCTGACGCTCGGTGAGGCAGGCGAAGGCGTCCAGCGCCCGGCGGGCCCCCGCGGCCAGATCGAGGGCCCGGCCGGGGTCACGGGCCACCGCCAGCTCGACCAGACCGTCCTCCCGGCGACGCGCCCGCTGCCGGTGCTGGTCGGTGGCGGCGTTGCGCACGATGCGCCGCAGCCAGGGCTCGAAGGGGCGTGCCGGATCGTAGGAGGCCAGGCCGCGGAGGAGGCGCTCGACCGCGTCCTGGGCAGCGTCGTCGGCCCGTGCCACGTCGCCCAGCGACGCCAGCGTCCAGCGGCGGATGGCCCCCGACCACCGCGCCACGAGCTGCTCGACGGCCTCGCGCTCTCCGCCGGCAGCACGGGCTGCGAGGGTGTCGACGGCGATGGGACGGGGGGAGGTCATTGCCTACCCTACGCAGAGCCCCCCACGAGCGTTGACGACGATCTCGCTCACCCGCCCCCCGCCAGCGCCGAGACCCCCACGACCACGAGCCCCAGCCCCCAGGGACCCAGGCCCAGCGGCACTGTCCACCAGGGCCAGGGACGGGTGAGCGCCAGGGCCACCCCCCACGCCATGCCGACGCTCGCCGCCACCGGGACGAACGGCAGCCACGGAAGCGGGCCAGGGGCGGGCCCTGCCCCCACCACGCCCTCGACGAGGAACGGCGCCCAAGCCCCGAGGAGCACCATCGCGCCCAGCCAGCCCGACGCCACCCGCCGCGCCGCCGCGAGCCGCTCCGAGCCGTCGCGGTCCAGCGCCACCAGCCACACCCGACCGCCGGCACGACCAGGGGGATCAGCCACGCCCACCGCGCCGAGCCGACGAGCACCAGCACGAGCCAGACGAGCGCTGCCCCCAGCCGCCACGAACCGCCTGGCCGCGGCGCCGTCGGTCCCCCGGGGGTGAGGCCGCGGATCACCGCGAGCCACAGGCCGGTCCACCCGAGCGAGGCCGGGACCAGGAGCAGCGGCGTGAGAAGCGCGCCACCGACGAGCAGCTCCACGGTGGACGGCCCCCCGCTCGCCGAGCCCCCCAGCATCGCGCCGACCAGCGCGCCGAAGCCCATGTCGCCCAGCACCATGCCCAGCGGAAGCCACCACGCCACCGCCACGGGAACCCGCTCGCGGTGCAGCACGTCGAGCAGCGGACCGGGCACGAAGACCAGTCCGTGGAGCAGCGTCCAGGTGCCGACGACGAGCAGGACCATGCCTCAGCATGCCCCAGCCGAACGTCAGGGACGCAGCAGCACCGAGACCTTGGCGAAGAGCACGCGCTCCACCACCCGCAGGCCACCGTCCAGCGCGTCGTCCTCGCTCACCCCGAGGTAGGCCGCCGTGCCCGGCACGTACAGCCAGGTGAGGAGCAGCGAGCTGCGCAGCGCGTCGTAGTCGAGCTCGGTGCCCGACGTGTGCTCGAGCACCACCCGCGTGCCGAGGGTCTGGGTGAACTGGTAGCCCAGGCGCCCACGGGCGAAGGTGGCGCGCTGGGCCGGCGCCCCCACCGGGACGTGGCGATCGTAGCGAGCGGTGGCGTCGAGGCGCATCCCGCCGGCACGCACCGTCACATCGACCTGGGCCTGCTGGTCGTCGGCAGGCACCAGCAGGAAGTAGTCGAAGCGGCGGGCAAGGGTGACCTGCGGGGTCCACTCCAGCACCGCCCCCACCTGGCCACTGTAGGCGGCGGTGGCATAGCGCCCCGGCGCCTGCTCGCCCTGCTCCCGCACCTCGGTCAGCCCCCCGCCGGCCTCGAACACGTGCACCCCGCGCACCAACACCGCCGGCGTGCTGCTCAGCTCGAGGTAGCGATCCTGCTCCTCGTTCCGCTCCTGCTGCACCGTGACCGCCAGATCGGGCACCACGGTGTCGACGGCCCCCCCCGGGGTGAAGGTGTGGTCGACCCGGCCCTGGGCCAGGGTGAGGGCCGACTGCGTGACGAACCCGAGCTCGCTGCGGTAGCCCGGGGTGCGGTCGAGGACCGACAGCGACAGGCCCGTGCCCACGCCGCTGGCCCGGCTCAGCGCAGCCTCGCTCTGCTGACCCCAGAGCACCTCGTCGGCATCGCCGGTCACCGACTGCGACGAGCTGAACCCGAGCACCCAGCGCTCGCCGAAGGGCACCGCCCCGTCGAAGCCGCCCACGTCGAAGTGGCCCGCCTGGGCCGGCTCGTCACCGAGGGTGCGGGTGGGGCTCGTGGTGAGGCGCTTGTCGGCGAACGACAGCCCCAGGTAGCCGGCCCCGAAGGCGTCGAGCTGCACGCGGCCCATCGTGTCGGCCGCCCAGCGACCACGCACGTCGTCGGCCGAGAAGCCCGGCGTCGGGGACTCGTGGAAGCTGGGCAGCGGGTTGCGGTCGAGGGTGTGCACGAGCCCCACCGCCACGCCCTCGTCGCGGCCCGACAGCTTCACGCCGTACAGCGGGGTGTCGATGGCGCGCGTGTACAGCGTGGTCTGGCGGTCCTGGAAGGCGTCGATGCCGTCGAGGAAGAACGGGCGCCGCTCCGGGAACTGGTAGGCGAAGCGCGCGTTGAGGCGCACGTCGCGGATGTCGGACTCCACCTGACTGAAGTCCGGGTTGAAGGTCGCGGCGCTGCCCAGATCGGGGGTGATCGCGTAGCGCGCGTCGAGCGAGGGGCGCAGCACACCGTCGAGCGCTGTGTCGGTCTGGTCGAGGCCCCCGGTGAGCGAGGGCATGATCTCGAGCCCCGTGCCCCGGCTGCCGGGCCGCACGCCCTGCAGCGGCGCCGCCTGCTGGAACAGCCGAGGGTGCCCCCGCACCAGGTCGGGGAAGCCGTACTTCGTGCCGTCCACCGGGATCTTGCGGGTGACGATCAGCCCCCACGTCTGCTCCTCGTCGCCGTCGACCGAGGGGTAGCGCAGGCTGCGCCAGGGAAAGGCGAGCTCGAGCTCGTAGCCGTCGTCGGTGACCCGACCCCGCGACCGGTAGGCGGTCGACCAGTCGACGTTCCACCGCCCGTTGTTGTGGCGGATGTCTTGCTGGATGCCCAGCGCGTTGGTGTAGAAGATGTAGCCGGTGCGGCCGTCGCGGAAGGTGTCGAGGTAGATCCCGATCTGGTCGTCGGCGTTGATGAGCTCGCGCTGGCTCATGCGCGCGCGCACGGCGTAGGCGCCGCCGGTGGTCACCCGCACCCCGACGTAGAGGTAGCGCTCGTCTTGCAGGAAGCGCACCTCGGTGGTGCCCGGCGGCGGGCCGCCCTCGACGGGCTGGAACTTGAGGAACTCGGTGACCGGCTCGGCGGCCGCCCACGCGGGCTCGTCGAGCGACCCGTCGATGGTGACGGGGCCCGGTGCGGTGAACACCTCGGCCCCGAGGGCCGCGACGATGAAGAGGAGCACGAGCACAGCGCCAAGTACCGTCGGTGCCGGAAGTACGGCAACCGCGCGGGCACGATACGCCACCTACCCCACGGAGCGTGAGTGCCCGCCCCTCCCGGCTACGCCGAGCTGCTGAAGCGGAACGTGCCCTTTCGGCGCCTGTGGCTCGGGGTGGTGGCGTCGTTCTTCGGGGACTGGTTCACCACCATCGCGCTGTACGCCATCGTGCAGGAGCTCTCCGACAGCGCCCTGGCCGTGGCGGGCGTGCTGGTGGCCAAGACCTTCCCGATCTTCGTGATGACCCCGGTGGCCGGCTGGATCGTCGATCGCTACGACCGGCGCACGGTGCTCATCACCACGGATGTGCTCCGCGCCGTGCTCACCCTGGGGCTGGTGGCCGCCTACCTGCTCCGCTCCCTGCCGCTGGTGTTCGCCGTGGAGGTGGTGCGCGTCTGCGTCGCCGGCGTGTTCATCCCCGGTCGGTCCGCAGCGATTCCCCAGGTGGTGAGCCGCGACGAGCTGGCCCCGGCGATGGCGCTGTCGGGGGGCACCTGGTCGGTCATGCTGGCCCTCGGGGCCGCTGCCGGGGGGCTGGTGACCGAGCTCGTGGGGGTGTTGGGGGCGCTGCTGGTCGACAGCGGCACCTTCGTGCTCTCCGCCGCCTTCTTGTGGGGACTGCCCTCGCTGCCGCCCCGCAAGGTGGGGGAGGTGGTGGAGGCGGTGCGGGTGCGCGACGCCCTCGACTACCTGCGACGGCGCAGCAAGCTGGCGGGGCTGCTGCTGCTGAAGACCGGGCTGTCGATGTCGACCGGCGCCATCGTCGCCCTGCCGCTGTACGGCAACGGCCTGTTCGCCGCGACCGCCTCGGCGGGCTTCGTGGGCCTGCTCTACACGGGACGCGGCATCGGCGCGCTCATCGGCTCCCTGGGACTGAGGCGGCTGCTCGGCGACGCCACCGGCACCATGGAGCGGGCCATCCCCTGGTTCTATGCCGCCCAAGGCGCCAGCTACGTGCTGCTGTCCGCCGCGCCCGACGTGGTCTCCGCCACGCTGATCTACCTGCTGGCCGGCATCGGCACCTCGGGCGTGTGGGTGTTCTCCTCGGTGCTCGGGCAGCGGGCGGTGCCGCGGTCGCTGCGGGGGCGGCTGTTCGCCCTGGAGTTCGGGCTGATGACGCTGATGAGCAGCAGCACCTCGCTCCTCACCGGGCACGCCATCGACACCTGGGGCGCGACCCCGCGCGACGTGGTGCTCGCCTCGGGCCTGGTGCTGGTGGTGCCCACCATGGCATGGGCGCTGCTGCGCTGGCGGAAGCCCGAGCCGCTGGCCACGGTGGACGCGTGACCCGGAAGCTCGAACGCCCCGTCACTGTACGGGAGGCACGAGCTCGTGCCCCGCGTGACCCTGCAGGCATAGGAGGCCCCATGACCCTCGACCCCGCCACCTGCTGGCAGGCCCTGTGCGCCCGCGACCGCACCGCCGACGGCACCTTCGTCTACGGCGTGCTCACCACGACCATCTACTGCCGCCCGAGCTGTCCCTCCCGCCAGCCCAACCGCGACAACGTGCGCTTCTTCGCCGTGCCCGCCGAGGCCGAGACCGCCGGCTACCGCCCCTGCAAGCGGTGCACGCCCCAGCATGCCCGCCCGCCCGCTGCCGAGCTCGTGGCGCGCGCCGCCCCGCTGCTCCTCGCCGACCCACGCCCCACCAACGCCCAGGTCGCGGCCCAGCTCGGCCTGTCCAGCGCCGCGTTCCTGCGCCGGTTCAAGGCCGTCACCGGGGTCACGCCCCAGCGCTACCGCCGCCGGGTGCTCGCGGAGCGCGCCCGGGCCGCCCTGCCCACCGCCGAGCAGGTGGCCGATGCCAGCGCACGCGCCGGCTACAGCGCCCCGAGCCGGTTCTACGACACCGTGGGGCGGGAGCTCGGCATGGACCCCGCCAAGGCCCGCGCCGGAGGCCGCGGCGAGCAGGTGCACCACGTCGTGGCGAGCTGCTCGCTGGGCCGCGTGCTCGTGGCATGGACCGACCGAGGCGTGTGCCGGGTGACGCTGGGCGACGACGACGAGGCCCTGCGGCACGAGCTGGTGGCCGCCCTGCCCCACGCCGAGCACGGCCGCAGCGAGGCGAGTCCCTACCTGCAGGCGCTGCTGGCCGGCATCGACGAGGGTCGGGCGGTCGATCTTCCTCTCGACCTGCGCGGCACCGCCTTCCAGGAGCGGGTGTGGCAGGCCCTGCGCACCATTCCCCGAGGCGACACCTGGTCGTATGCCGAGCTGGCGGCCTCCGTGGGCAGCGGGCCGCGAGCCGTGGCCAGCGCATGCGCCGCCAACGCGGTGGCCATCGCCGTACCCTGCCACCGGGTGGTGCGCAGCGACGGCACCCTGTCGGGCTACCGCTGGGGCGTGGAGCGCAAGGCGGCGCTGCTAGCGCGCGAGGCGACGGCGACCCAGCAGCAGCAGCCAGCCAGCCAGGAGCGCGACGGGGCCCGGTGAGGGGCCGGTCTGGCAGGCGAAGCCCGGGGCTCGGTTCGTGGACGGGGTGGTGGGACCTTCGCCGCCTGGGCCGGTGTCGCTGGGCCCCAGGCCCGTGAGGCCCGTGGGGACGACGACGCCCGTGTCACCCGTTTCGCCGGTGACGGGTCGTCCGGTGTCGGTGTCGCCGGTGTGCCCGGTCGTCACGACCGGCGGGTCGCTCGCGTCGTAGGGATCGGAGTCGAACACCCGGGGCGCCACGGCCTGCTCGAAGGGATCCGTCACCGCCGCAGGCTCTTCCACCGCGTCGCGGGTGCCGTCGCCGTCGGTGTCGGGACCGTCGACCACGCCGTCAGTGGCCGGCCAGCCCGCCTCGTCGGCATCGAACAGACCGTCGCCGTCGCTGTCGAGGTCGAGGTGGTTGGGCAGCCCGTCGCCGTCGGGGTCGACCCGGTCGTCGACCCCGTTGGCGTCGGCGTCGACGAAGCCCTCGGTGTCGGGGTCGGCGTAGTTGGGCACCCCGTCGGTGTCGAGATCCCCGGAAGGATCGACCTGCCCCCCCTCCTGGGCGTCCGCGATGCCGTCGTCGTCGCTGTCGGCATCGCCGAAGTCGGCCACGCCATCGAGGTCGTGGTCGGGGCCACAGGCCGAGGCGGCCGGCACCACCATCAGCCCGCCGGCCCCGCCCGTGTTCTCCACCGGCAGCACCAGCTCTCCGGGCCCGATGGACAGCGCATCGGTCGGCAGGTGGATCTTGCGCAGCGACGCGTAGTTGGTGACCGGAGGGTCGTAGGTGGTCACCACGAGCCCGGCGCGCTCCACCTCCGCGAGCACGTTGTCGACGGCGACCCACAGCGGCAGCTTGCCCGCCACCCGATGGCGGGGCTCCAGGTCGAGGCCGTGGGCGTAGAGCGTGGAGCCCTCGGCGGGGAACTTGCTGCACTCGTCGATGCCGTCGCTGCCCACGAGCCACTTCGCCCCCACGAGCTCGCCGCTCGTCCAGGTGAGCGGGTCGTCACAGTGCAGCGGATCGTGGAGGGTGGCCGGGGCTCCTCCGCCGACGATGCCCCAAGGGTCGGCCTCGTGCCCATGCGGTAGAACCTGGCCTCCCGCGCTCTGCCCCGTCGTCGTGAGCGGCAGCTCGCTGCACACGAAGCCGGCATCCACCGAGCACCCGCTGCAGCCGTCGCCGTCGACGTCGTTGCCGTCGTCGCACGCCTCGCCCTCGTCGACGAAGCCGTTGCCGCAGGCACAGTCCTCGCTGGTCAGGTCGAACACCCGGTAGCGCTCGAAGTCGCCCTTCTCGACGGTGCCAAGCACTCCGTTGGTCTGCGTCCAGTCGGCGTCGCTCGCGGCGCTCGTGTAGGTGACGTCGCAGGCCGACAGGTCGATGTCGTGGGGCACGTCGTCGGTGTCGATCACCGACAAGAGCATCTCCGGCCAGGTGGACAGGTCGCCCGCGCGATCGGCGGAGGTCGTGCCGAGGTAGGTGCCGACGAGGCTTCCCTCGCCAGGGAGTACCCGGGTGAGCACCGCCGGGGCGGCGACGACGGCTGTGTGCGCCGCGACGTCGCTACGGTAGTCCCACGCGACCGGGGTGAACGGGCTCGCGACCGCCGGCAGCACGCGCCACTGGTGGGCGAGCGCCACACCGCTCGGTGAGCTGTCGTGGTCGTCGAGGGTGCCGAGATCCCGCGACCGAGGCTGGTCGGAGACGCTGTAAGGCAGCCGCACCCCCATGAAGGTGTTCTCTTCGGCGGTCACGACGCTCAGGACGTCGTCGTCGCGCGCGTCCACCGCGGGATCACCGTCGAAGGGGCGGATGCGCACCACCGCATCGGCCGGCACGTCGGTGAAGGTGTTGCCGTTGATCGCGACATCGGCCCCCGTGATCAGCGCGCCGGCCCCCGCGACGTGGGACACCCCCGCGGAGGAGTCGTCGAGGCCGCCATAGAACAGGTTGTCGTCGACCCGCGCTCCGCCGAGCAGCTGCAGCGACATCGCACGCTGCACCCCCATCGCGCCGTCCCCTTCCTCCCCGAAGGTGTTCCCGCGGATCTGCAACCCCTCGCCCAGCTCCCCGGCGAACACCCCCGCGTTGGTGTCGACCTGCGTGTTCGTCCCGGGGTCGAGGTAGACCACCCGGCTCCGGGCCACGATGGCGGTGGACAGGCGCGCGAAGCGGTTGCCGGCGATCTCCACGTCGTCGTGATCACCCTGGAGCAGGATGCCCACCCGGAAGTCACCGCCGAAGGGCAGCCCCGTCAGCGAGCGGTGGAAGTCGTTGCCACCGATGCAGACGCGGTCGAGCCCCGCGTCGACCTGCAGGTCGATCATGCGATCCTGGACGACCCCGTACACATTGCCCAGGCCGTTCTTCGCGCCGTCACACGCCGCCCCCACCTGCAGCTGGGGGAACGGGACGCGCACGAGGATCCCGTCGTCGAGGGCCCAGTCGTCTTCGTCGTTGGGGGCGACCGGCTCCCCCGCCGGGTCGGTGCCGAACAGGTTGCCGGCGATCAGCACGGCATCGCCACCAGCGGCCCCGGTGGCGTTGGAGTTGTCGGCGAGGTGGATGCCCCGCTCGCTGGCCACGAACAGGTTGTGCATCGTGCCGTCGCCGGGCTGCTCGGCCCCGATGGAGATGTGGCTCGGCACCAATCCTGCGGTGCTCAGGGCCAGCTGCACACCAGTTCCTGCACGGGTCGACGACGGGACGCCGTCGGCGGACACGCCGAACCACGAGCAGCGCACCGTCGAGCGGAGGACCTCCCCCACGATGCGCACGGCCGCCCCTGTGTACTCGGTGAACGCCAGACCGCTGAGATCGAGCTGTGCCCCGGGCCGGACCTCGAGCATGGCCACGTCGCTGGGGTAGGCCCCGCTCGGGAAGACCGTGACCTCGAGCTCGTGGGGCGTGCCGAGGGTCTTGCAGTTGCTCCCGCCGGCCGTGCCGTCGATGATCACCGTGCCGGTGATCGGCGGAAGCGGGCTGTCGAGCTCGATGCGCAACGGTCCCCCGCTGAGGTCGAAGTCGATGGTGTCGAGGCCGCTGTCGAGGTTGGCGAGCTCGAGCGCCTCGCGCAGCGTGCCCGCGCCGCTGTCACCCTCGTTGTCGACGGTGTAGGTGGCCGCGTGGGCGGAGAGCAGGGAGCACAACCAGAGCATGCCGAAGCCTACCCTGCGCTCATCAGGTCAGCAGCTTCGCCAGCAGGCAGTCGGACGACCAGGCCACCACCGCGATGGGGGCGAGCAGCCCCACCGCGCTGCCCACGAGGTAGTCGCGGGTGCGGATCGACGACAGCGCCAGCGCCGCGGTGACCGGAGGGGCAAGCACCGTGGTGGCCCGCAGCGCCGCGGTGATCAGCTGGGGACGCCGCTCCAGACCGGCGAGCGCCTGCCGCATCCAGCGCGCCCGGGGCGTCGGGGCCGTGCCGCCCACCCGCCGCATCACCGTGAAGTTGACCGCCGCCGTCACCAAGGCGCCCACCAGCCCCACGGCCGAGCCGAGCCAGGGCCCCCAGGTGAGCACGGCGGCCACCAGGAACACGACGCCGGGCACGCCGAGCAGCGTGCTGCCCGCGAACACCGCGACGAACAGCACCACGCCGACGGGACCCGCCTCGACGAACCACTGGGCGAGCGCCGCTGGCTCGAGTGCACGGGTGAGCCCGCTGGCCCAGCCCGCGACCATCGCCGTGCCCATGGCGCTCAGCATGAGCAGTGGACGGCTGGGGCGGGTCATGGCTACCTCCGGCATCGCCCGTAACCCTGGTCGCTCCTCCGAGTTGTCAGTCCTTGTCGGCGACGAGCGGCTCCGGCGCCGACACGCTGATCGCCACGTCGAGCGAGGCGGCCCACGCCTCGGCATCGAGGAGCCCGAGGTAGGGATGGACCACCAGCACCGCGCCGTCGACCACCTCTCGCCCGGCCGGCACGCCGCCCGAGGTGCCCGTGCAGCAGGGGGCGAGATCGTTGGCGGCGGTCCACGTGTCGGTGGCGTCGCTGTTGCCGTGGGTGACGTAGGTGGGCGGCGCGAGCCACGTCCACGCCACCCCACCCTCGTCGGCGACCGTGTGGCCGGAGTGCAGATCGGGGGCGAAGGTGGCCACCGGGTTCGTCAGCGACGCGAGGGACATCTGCCAGGGACGCACGGCGCTGGTGCGGTCGACCGGGCCGGCGATGTTGGTGGGCTCGGTGGTGATCAGCGCGTGGCGCACCCACAGCTCGGGGCGCCCGGCGAAGCGACGGTAGCCGTAGCCGCTGAACACCGCGCCGCCGCCGTTGTCGAGCTCGGCCTCGGTGAGCACGAAGGCGGTGAGCGCGCTGGCGTCGCGGGTGCTCGACGACGCCTCCTCGGTGAGCGCCGCCGACAGCGACCCCGCCGAGGTGCGCAGGCCGTTGCCGGCGACCGCGTCGGCCTGGCTGGCCACCAGCTGGCCGTCGACCGTCAGATCGACCAGCCCCCCGCGATCGGGCCGCACGGTCATCCCCACGCCCCCGGCCGTCAGCGTGGTGCCGGCCGCCACCAGATCGGTGGGCCACGGCGGCGCCGGCTCGGGGCCCCCCAGGTAGATCGCCAGCTCCAGCGTGCCGCTCCACACCTCGGCCGTCGCCAGGTCGCCGTCGGTGTCGTAGATCACCACCAGCGCGCCGCGCCCGTTGTCGAGGGCATCGCCGGGGTCGCCGGCGCGGTCGAGGCCCAGCTGCCCGTCGAGGAAGGTCGCGGGCAGCTCGCGGAGGGTGCCGCCTTCGCAGCGCTGCTCCATCACGCGGACGTGGGCGGGGTCGAAGGCCACCGGCTGACCGTCGAGGGCCAGCTCGCCGTCGAGGTCGACGAACAGCGGCCGCGTGGTGTCGGCCGCCGCGGTCGCCTCCAGCCCCACCCGCACCGGCCAGCGGGGGTCGAACCAGGCGACGGCCCCGTCGACCTGCCCGTCGCAGTCGTCGTCGACGTCGTTGCACAGCTCGGGCTTGCCCGGGGTTCGCCGCGGGTCGTCGTCGTCGCAGTCCCCGGCACAGCCCCGCACGCCGTCGCCGTCGGCGTCGGACTCGCCCTCGACGCTTCCGTCGCAGTCGTTGTCGATCCCGTCGCAGGCCTCGGGCGCGCCGGGGTAGCGCAGCGGGTCGCGGTCGTCGCAGTCGCCGTCCACGAGCACGGTGAACGGCTCGCAGTCGGCCTGCCGGCTGCCGAAGCCGTCGGCGTCGTCGTCGCGGAAGCGCGGGGGGTCGGGGTCGATGTCGACCTGGCCGTCGCAGTCGTTGTCGACCCCGTCACAGGCCTCCGGCGCCCCGGGAAACACGTCGTCGCGGGTGTCGTCGCAGTCGTCGCCGTCGGGAACGCCCTGGTCGTGGGGACAGCCCGGGAAGGTCACCGAGGGGTCGCCATGCCCGTCGCCGTCCGCGTCGCCGTACCACGGAGGCACGTCGGCCTCCTCGTCGACGATGTGGTCGCAGTCGTCGTCGCGGCCGTTGCACGCCTCGGGGGCGCCGGGGAACACGGTGGGATCTTCGTCGTCGCAGTCGTCGCGGCCCACGAAGCCATCGCCGTCTCGGTCGTAGCGGCAGCCGGCCACGAGCAGCAGCACGAGGCCAGCCCCGACCACCCGCTCAGCCCGACGTGCCCATGGCCTCGCGCACGATGGGCGACGGCGCCGCCACCGAGGTGAGCCACAGCTGATGCACCGCGCGGGTGGCGCCCACGTGGAGCACGCGGCGGGCCTCGGCGGTGTCGGGGTAGTGATGGGCCGAGGCTTCCACGAGGATCACGTAGTCGAACTCGAGGCCCTTCACCGTCGCCACCTCGGTGATCTCCACCCCGGGGGCGAAGCTGAAGTCTTGGTTGACCACCCGTCGCAGCCGCGGCACCTCGGAGCGATCGAGGGCCTGGTAGTACATGCCCGACACCCCCGAGCTCGGGGTGAGCAGCGCCACCGAGGCCAGCGGCTCGTCGCGCAGCAGCTCCTTGAGCGCATCGGCGAGGAAGGCCACCGCCGCACCGTGATCGGTGAACCGGAACAGCTCCACCTCGGGGCCCTCGCGGGTGACCAGGGGCGGATCGTCGTCTTCGGCGAGGTCGCCGAGCAGGGCCAGGGCGAAGTCGACCACCTGCTTGCTCGACCGGTAGGCCACGCGCAGGGTCGACACGCTGGTGCCCTCGAGGCCCAGGTGACCGAAGAAGTCGGTCCACGAGGTGAAGCCCGCGTCGCGCATCACGTGCTGCTGGGTGTCGCCGGCCAGGGTGATGGAGTTGTTCCGGTCGAGGCAGCCCAGCAGCACCCGCACGTCGATGGGGGAGAAGTCTTGCACCTCGTCGACCGCCACGTGCCGGTAGCGGAGGTGGGCCTTGCGCTTGCTGCGCAGCGGACCCACGCGGCGCTGCCACGCGTAGAGCAGCAGGGCGTCGTCTTCCTCGTCGAGGGCCGCGTCGACCTCCTTGTCGCCGTCGGCGCGGGCCACCAGCTCGTCGTAGCGGTCGCGCAGCCAGGTGGTGGCCTGCTCGATCTCGCCGCGGGTGAAGTGCTCGCCCAGCACCTCGGAGAGCAGCTCGGCGTCGGTGGTGGCGCTCATCACGTCGTCGAGGGCCTGCTCGGCGTTCCGCGGACCGTTCACCCGGTCGATGTGGGTGTCGATCACCGCGGCGATGTCGGGGTGGAGCTTGAGGCGCACCACCACCGCCGGCGTGTCGCCGCGCTTGACCCTGGGGAGCATCGGGAAGTGACGCTGCCGCTGCTCGGCCGCCCAGCTGCGGAAGTCGCGGATCTGGGCCTTGGGCACGCCCAGCGCGGGGAGCACGTGGGAGACGTATTCGCGCAGTGCCTTGCTGAACACGATGAACAGCGTGGCGGGGCTGTCGATCACCGGGTCTTCGTAGGCGAGGTAGGCGATGCGGTGCAGCGCCACGGTGGTCTTCCCCGAGCCCGCGGTGCCGCGGATCACCACGAAGCCCGACGACGGACGGGTGATGAGCTCGAACTGATCGCTGTCGATGAGCCCGGCGATGTCGGGCAGGCGCTTGTCGGTGCGACGCCTCGACCCCTGCAGGTCGGTGCCCATGCGCCGGTGACTGCCCTCCCCCGGCCCGTGCAGGGTGACCGACGAAGCCCCCTGGCCCCCGGCGAGCCGGGCGGGCTCGGGGCGCTCGTGGTGCCAGCTGCCGTCGTCGTGGCGCCGGAAGGTGCCCTCGGGCGCGTCGATGCGCTGCAGCGTGCCGCGCCGGATGGTGACCGTGCGGCGGGTGACCACCTCGCCGAGGCGCACGCGGCCGCCGAGCTCCTCCTCGTATTCCTCGCCCTGCTGGTAGGCGTAGAAGATGCGGCTGATGGGGGCGTTGCGCCAGTCGACGATGCGCACGCCGCGCTGGATGCGGGTGGCCTTGCCGAGGAACACGTCGCGGCCCCGGCCCTCCTCTTCGAGCCGCAGGTGGGCGAAGTAGGGGGAGTCGGGGTCGACCTCGGCGCGGTCGCGGCTCTCGCGGAGCTGGCCGAGCAGGGCGTGGTTCTGGTTGTACTGCTCCATGAGCGAGCCCAGGTCTTCCGCCTTGGCGTGGGGCATCTCCTCGCGGAGCCGCACCAGCTCGGCGACGATGGACTTCTCGGAGGGTGGGGGGACGTAGGGCACCTCGTCGAGGAGGGTGCGGACCTCCTGCAGGTGGTGCTCTTCGTCGGCGACGATCGGGTTCACTTGCGATCCTCGGGACAGACCCAGGGTGATATCCCGGTGGCGCGCATCGCTCACCTGCGGGCGCGGGAGGAGCGATGGCGAGCGACGACGAGCTGCCCACCCGGGTCGAGACCCTCGAGGTGAAGGTGGCCTTCCAGGAGCACCTGCTGGGCGAGCTCGACGACGTGCTCCGCTCGCTGCGCGACGAGCTCGACCAGGTGCGGGGCGAGCTGTCGTCGATGCACGAGGAGATGAAGCAGCTCTCGCCGGCCCCCGAGAACAGCAAGCCCCCCCACTACTGAGAGCCCCGATGCACGCCGTCACCGCCCCCCTCCCCGAGCTCACCTCCCCCGGCGGCCGCCTGCGCATCGTGCGCATCCCCGCGGCCAGCGACAACCTGGTGTGGGTGCTGCAGTGCCTCGCCACCGGCGAGGCGGCGGTGGTCGACGGGCCCGGCTGCGCCGAGGTCGACGCGTGGAGCGCCCAGCACGGCGTGGCCATCGGCACGGTGCTCACTACCCACACCCACCACGACCACGTGGGGCTGCACCACGCCTGGCAGGCCGCCGGCGCGCTGGCCGGCAAGCGGGTGCTCGGCGCCGAGGCGCGGCGGGCGGAGATCCCCGGCCTGTCGCACCCTGTCGACGACGGCGACCGCTTCGTGCTCGGCGCGGTGGAGGGGCGGGTGCTGCGCACCGAGGGGCACATCGACGACCACCTCTCCTACCTCGTCGACGGGGCCCTGTTCTGTGGCGACACCCTGTTCGCCGGCGGCTGCGGCTACCTCTTCGACGGGCCCCCCGCGGCGATGTTCCGCAGCCTCATGCGCCTCGCCGCCCTGCCACCCGAGACGCTGGTGTGCTGTGCCCACGAGTACACGCAAGACAACCTGCGCTTCGCATGGTCGGTCGAGCCCGACAACGAGGCGCTGGCGGAGCGGATCCGCGAGGTGTGGGCGATCCGCGCCGACGGCGGCTGCACCGTGCCCAGCACCATCGCCGCCGAGCGGGCCACCAACCCCTTCCTGCGGCCGGGCTCCCCCACGCTGCGGGCGGCGGTGGGCTGCGACGGGTCCACCGACCACGCCGAGGTGTTCGCGGCCACGCGGGCGACGAAGGACGGCAAGGCGTATCGAGCGATGAGCGAGGAGGAGCTCCCCCTGTCCTGATCGCATCGTCCGGCGACGCAGACCGATGAGCGGTGGCTGGGCCACGTCTCCACCGGGTGGCGACGTCGACGGGCGCCATGGGCGACAGGAACCGCTCGAGCCTCGCGAGGAGGGGCTGGTCGTCGTCGACGATGAGGATGCGAGGCATGGGGTTGGGCGCTCCGAAGAGCTGGTGGATGAACGGCCGTGCGGGAGCGAACGCCGCCCCTGACCCACCGTCGGGGTGCTGGGGTAGGGCTCGGGGGGTTCATCGACCCCACCCACCGCGTAAGAGGTGGTGGAGGTCATCATGTCCCGACGAAAGAAGCCCAACGCCAAGCATCTCGCCACCGGCCGTTTCCCCACCAAGCGGCGCCGCCCTCGGTCCGGGGTCCTGGCCCGCAACAAGGACGCCCAGGCCGAGAAGGAAGCCGAGCTGGAGGCCAAGACTCAGGCCCGCCTGAAGGAGCTGGCGAAGAAGAAGGCCGAGAAGTGGACTTGGCCCGAGGTCCCGGTCCCCGCGGAGGACGAGGTCGAGGTGCCCGAGGGCGACGCCGCGGAGGAGTAGCCCTGACGCCCTCCCCCGCCGTGAGCGCAGCGAGGACGCCGCCCGGCGCACTGTCGTCGGACCGACGCCCGCCCGGGCCGACGAAGGAGCAGCTCCCCAACGAGGTCCAGTATCTCCGCCGCGAGCTCGAGCGCCTGCGCGGCATCATCATCGAGGCAGGGCAAGACCCGGACGAGTAGGCCGGGCCTCGTCGACCTGCGTGGCCCGAGAAACTGCCCCTGAGCGCGTCACTCCGGGTCCGTCACCTCTTTTCGCTCGGGCGGCGGCTACATCGGCCTCACCACCACCACCGACCGTGGAACCACCGGCGCCACGCTCGACAACGCCAGCGGCATCGGCCTGGCCATCAGCTTCACCGACCACCACACCTTCTTCGAGGGCACGCCCGAGGAGGTGCGCGTCGAGGCCGACGACGACGACGTGCTCATCGTGCACCTCGCCGCCCCTGACCTGCGACGCCTATGATGGAGCATGCAACCTGCTCCACCGTCCCAGGGCGACCGCAGGCGTGACTGCCCGAACACGGCCGGCAGCGGAGACGACGGGTGCTGACGCTGCTCTCCCTGCTGCTCGCCTGCCGTGAGGGTCCTGACCCCTCGTCGTCACCGACACCGGTCGCCGACGACCCCACGCTGTCGCCCACAGCCGACCCAGGCTCCAGGCCCATCGAGACGGGCAGCCTAACTACCCCGACCGACGACACCGCCGAGCCGACACCCACCGGCGACACCGACGCCACGACGCCCACCTCGGAGACCGGCGACACGACGCACGTCGGCACCAGCCACACCGCGAAGACGACAGCACCGACCGGCTCCACGGGACCGACCGGCTTCGCGACCAGCGAGACCGCACCCACCGGAACGAGTCAGCGGACCGGATCCACCGGGATGACCGGGCTCACAGGCGTCACGCCTACCGGCGACACGGGCACCCCGACGACGCCTACCGCCACCGACACCCACACGGGCCTGGTCACGACGGCGCCGACCGGCACCATCGATCCCACCGGGCCCACCGCCGACACCGGGCCCTGCGGCGTGATCCCCGACGATCTGCCCTTCGACCCCGACACCGACCCCGAGATCACCGACACCGGCACCACCTGCCCCGCCACCCCGCCCGACCCTGGCTGCCACGAGGTCGACTGGTACCTGCTGGGCACCGGGCAGTCGTCGCAGACCGTGCGCGAGATCGTCACCCTGCCATCAGGTGACCTCGTCGTCGTCGGCAACATGCAGCACGGCTTCATCATCGCCGAGGGCCGACCCGACGAGGCCACCGTTCCCGAGCCTTGCGGCATCAACTACAAGGGGTTCATCCTCAAGGTGGCGCCCGACGGCACCGTGCTGTGGGCACGACCCCTGCTCGACAGCTGCGACTACGCCGAGATCTACGAGATGAAGCTCACGCCCGACGGCCGCCTGCTCGTCTGGGGTGAGTACCACGAGGACGAGGCGACCATCGCACCTGGGCTCGCGTCCGAACAGCAGCTGCCAGAACCCGTCGACTGGGACACGTGGTGGGCCATCCTCGACGGCGACGGCGAGGTCGAGCAGCTCCACACCATCAGGGTTCCCGACCACAACAACGACTTCACCATCCGCGACATGGCCATGGCCGACGACGGCACCGTCTACGCTGTAGGAGAGTTCTCCGACACCTTCACCATCGACCCCGGCGACCCCGACGCCATCACCGTGGTCGAACCCGATCGTGAGAGTGTAGCCGACATCGACTGGCTTGCCGCGTGGGATGCCGACGGCTCGCCGCGCTGGGTCACCCTCGAGGGGGTTGACACCGATGGCACGAACGGCATGGAGCTGCTCTTCCCCACTGCCGACGGCGTGAGGGTGTGGGCACAACCGGGAGGCGAGGTGATGTGGGGGGCGTGCACACCCCACGAGACCATCGTCAACTACTCGACGGGGAACACGCTTCCCAGACCGACCTACCAGGCCGTCGCCACCTATGACGCGGCTACAGGCCAGCTCAGTGCCACACCTCATGGCAGCCAGGCACCTGCTCCGCTCTACGCTGTCACCGCCCTCGGCCCCAACCAGTTCCTGGTCAGTAGCAGGACGACCAATGCGTGGACGTACTTTGGTCAGAGTCTGGAATCGTACGCCCCAGCCATCTACATCGCCGACGCGACCGGTCAACCAGTGAGCCACATCCTCACCACCGAGCACGACAACGACGAGTTCACCGGCTACCACGACCACGCCTTCGACGGAGACTGGATCCTCCTCGCTGGAGAGACTGGGGCCGACGAGTCGCGCTGGCAGTGGCACTGCGGGCCCGAGGTCGAGGGCAGCAACATCCAGCATCCCGACGGCAGCAGTGCGGCCACGTGGCACACCTTCACGCGCGACCTCGACCCCGTCTGCGGCGGCTACATCGGCCTCACCACCACCACCGACCGCGGAACCACCGGCGCCACGCTCGACAACGCCAGCGGCATCGGCCTGGCCATCAGCTTCACCGACCACCACACCTTCTTCGAGGGCACGCCCGAGGAGGTGCGCGTCGAGGCCGACGACGACGACGTGCTCATCGTACACCTCGCCGCCCCCTGAACCCCAGGGACGCTCCTCGGTGCGCCGTGTGTCCCTGCTGTGACCGTCGGCACGGGCGGAGTCTGCCGTGGCGTGTGAAGGAGAGGGCGGCTACCCTGCCGGATCGAGGAGACCCATGTCCAACGTCCCCCTGTCCATGGTGCGAACGTCGCTGCTGCTGGGCACCTGCCTGTGGGCCGCGGCCTGCAGCTGCCGGCCCGAGCCGCCGCTGCCCGACGACAACAACACCACCGAGTCCACCGCCGACACCTCCGACACCGCGGAGACGGCCACCACCGCCGACACCGGGCCCGACGCCCCCTGCGACGCGCCCGAGCTCGAGCCCAACGACACGGTGAACGAGCCCACCGAGCTGCCGATGGACCGCTACGGCTGTGGCGAGTTCAGCGAGCAGGGCGACTTCGACCACTGGGCGTTCACCCTCGACGAAGACGCCTGGGTCCACGTGCGGGTGCAGGCCACCAACGACGGCTCGCTGGCCAACGTCGGCGTGATCCTGTCGGGCGAAGACAGCGACGCCGCGGCGGGCCGCGACGACAACGAGGAGGACGAAGACGTGGAGATCCTCTTCCCCGCCTTCGCCGACACCTACACCCTCAACGTCCGCGAAGAGAACGCTCAGTACGGCGAGCGCTACACCTACGAGGTGATCGCCAGCAAGGCGAAAGACCCCGACTTCTTCGACGACGAGGGCAACTTCATCGACTTCGTCGACGAGCCCGAGCCCAACGACGACCCCCTCACCGCCCCCTCGCTCCGCGACGGCGACGCGATCCTCGGCTTCGCCGACGAGCAGTTCGACGTCGACCACTACCGGGTCTCCGTGCCTCCGGGGCGCCACACGCTGCGGTTCGAGGTGGTGGCCTACGCCGAGGGCTCGGTGGGCGACTTCGAGCTCACGCTGTTCGACGAGAAGCTCGATCAGGTGAAGTACGCCTCCAGCGGCGAGGTGGGCTTCGAGCGCGATCCCATCCTCACGCGCAACTCCAACGGTGACGAGCAGCTGGTGCTGCAGATCCGTGACCAGGAAGGCCGCGGGAACTCGGCCGTGTGGTACCTCTTGCTCGTCTCCATCACGGAGGACTGATGCGCTCCCTGCTGCTGCTCTCGGCCGCCGCCCTCGCGCTGTCGGCCTGCAAGAAAGACGAAGAGCCCCCCCCCGAGCGGCTGCTCGACACCGGCTGGTTCGTCGACACCGCCGCGCGGGCGATCGATCCCGACACCTGCCTGTCCCGCTACGTCAGCTCCATCCCCGAGGGCGGCGAGTCGAAGTGGTACTGGCGCGATCGTCCCTACCTGCTGGTCGCCACCGACAACGAGGCCGCCTACGACGCGTGGCTCGTCGACGAAGACGGCAACCGCATCGACAGCACGCTCGTGTGGGACGAAGGCGGGCTGGGCTTCACCATCGAGTGGGACGGCTTCCTCGCCCCCGACACCGAGTACACCCTGTGGCGCAGCGACTGTGCGGTCACCGAGAGCCTGGTGTTCCACACCTCGACGCTGGGCGCCCCTCTCGAGGGCGGTCCCGAGGCGCTCGTGGGCACCACCTTCCGCCTCGACCTGGTCAACGCCACCTGGGTGGAGCCCGGCGCCCTGTCCACCCTGCTGGCGCTCTACTTCAACACCCCCATCCTGCTGGGAGTGCAGTACGCCGACAGCACCAACCTCGACTTGCTCGGCGCGCCCGGCGAGGTCGACAACTTCGGCGGCGTCGAGCAGCAGTCTGGCGCGGCCACGTGGGACTTCCCCATCCAGCCCTTCGACCAGCAGCCCTACTTCGAGGCGGAGGTCTCGTCCATCACCCTGGAATACGACTCCGGCGGCGACACCCTGCAGATCCCCGTCCAAGACTTCGTGTTCGTGGGCACCGTCGCGCCCGACGGCAGCGAGCTCGGCGGCGGCCAGATCAGCGGCCAGGCCGACACCCGCTCCTTGGGGGTGGTGCTGAACAGCGACGACCCCAACGCGATCTGCGAGTACGCCGAGTCGCTCGGGGTCTCCTGTCGCGCGTGCAACGACGGGCAGCCCTACTGCCTGACGATCATCGGCGAAGACGTGAAGGGCGTACGGGTCGACGGGCTCACCCTCGACCCCTGAGCGGCGGAGGCCCACGGTGCGCACCGCCCGAGCGCTGTTCGTCGCCCTGCACCTGTTCGCGGTCAGCTTCATGGCCCTGCCGAGCCCGGGCTCTGGGCTGAACCGTGCGGCGTGGAGCGAGCCCACCGTGCAGGGGGAATTCCAGTCGTGGACCCAGATCCTCGGCATGGTGGGCATCGAGCTGACGGTGCCCGAGCTCGAGGAGCACCTGTGGACGCTGGGCCACGGCTACGAGAGCGTGCGGGAGTGGGTGCTGTGGCCGTTCATGCCCTACTACCGCCACCTGGGCACCTTCCAGTCGTGGCGCATGTTCGTGGCCCCCCACCGCTACCCGGGCCGGCTGCAGATCCGCGTGCACGAAGACGAGCAGTGGCGGGTGGTCTACGAGGCCCGCTCCGACGAGCACACCTGGCACCGGGCCTGGTTCGACCACGATCGCATGCGCGCCAGCGTGTTCCGCTACAGCTGGAAGCACTACCGCAACAGCCGCCGCCGGTTCACCGACTGGGTGGCCCGCCAGGCCGCCCACGACTTTCCCGAGGCCGACCGGGTCGAGGTGAGCTGGATGCGCTACCGCACGCCGTCGCCCCAGGAGGTGACCCGCGGCGCGTCCCCGAAGGTCGAGCGTGACCTGCGCAACCGCCGCACGCTGGGCGAGCTGCGATGACCGACGCCCCGGCCACGCCGGCACCCGCCGAGGCCCCCGGGTGGTGGGAGCGCTGGGTGGCGCGCTGCAGTGCGACCGAGTCGGCCACCAGCCTGGCACTCTTCCGCATCGCCGTCGGCCTGGTGACCCTGTTCACCATGGGCTCGGTGGTGACCACGGGGTTGGTCGACGTGCTGTGGGTCGACGTGGCCTACGGCGGCATGCTTCCCCTCGAGGGCAACTGGCTCGTCGCCGGCCTCGGGGGGGCGACGCCCACGGTGATCTGGGGACTGGTGGGCAGCAGCCTGCTGGGATCGCTGCTCGTGACGCTGGGCGTGGGCGGTCGGCCCGTGGCCCTGGTGACCCTGCTGGTCACCACGAGCCTGGTCGACATCAACGGCCACGCCGGCGGCTCCTACGACGAGCTGCTGGGCAACGCTTGGTGGCTGGTGGTGCTGGCCGGCGGCGAGCGCACCCTGTCGCTGACCGCCCGCTGGCGCACCGGGCAGTGGTGGCCTCAGGTGCCGGTGGTCGCCTTTCCCCGCTGGCTGGGCATCTGGCAGCTGTGCCTCATGTACGGCTCGACCGGGCTGCAGAAGGTGAGCGCCTACTGGGTGCCGGGGGGCGATCACAGCGCGCTGTACTACATCATGCAGCAGCCCACCTGGCAGCGCGGCGACATGAGCTGGGTGGCGCCGCTGTTCCCGCTCACCCAGGTGGCGACCGCCGTGACCTGGTGGTGGGAGGTCACCGCCCCGCTGTGGATCCTGTTCGTCTGGTACGCCCACACCCCCGACCGCCCGGGTCGCCTACGTGCGTGGTCGAACCGCCTGCGGCTGCGCTGGGTCTACGCCGGCATCGGCGCAGCGATGCACCTGATCATCTTCGCCACGATGGAGGTGGGGCCGTTCTCGCCGCTGTCGATGGCGTTCTACGTGCTGCTGGCCAGCCCTGCCGAGTGGGAGCGCTGGCTGCGGCGAGCGCCCTCGTCGTCCTGACCGCCCCGCCGCCCTTGGACCCCCGCCCCAGGTGTGGCATACCTCGGGGGTGAACCCCGAACGCCCCTCTCTCGGACCCTATGTGCTCGACGAGCCCCTCGGCGCGGGGGGCATGGGGGCCGTGTGGTCGGGGTGGAACCGACGCTGGGGCACGCAAGTCGCGGTGAAGGTGCTGCGGGAGGCCCACGAGCCCTCGGTGGTCGCCAGCCTCACCGGCGAGGTGCGCACCATCGCGTCGCTCGACCACCCCGGGATCGTCGCCGTGTACGACCAGGGGCTCGTGCCCGCCGGCCTCGACGGCCTGGCCGCCGGCTCGCCGTGGCTGGCGATGGAGCGCGCCGCGGGCACCCTCCAGCGCCCGTCCACGTGGACCGAAGCCAAGCAAGCCCTCGTGGGGCTGCTCGACGCGCTGGCGGCCGCCCACGCCGCCGGGGTGCTGCACCTCGACGTGAAGCCCAGCAACGTGCTGCGGCGCTACGACGGCTCCATCGCCCTGGCCGACTTCGGCATCGCCCTGCTCAGGGCCGACCTGTCCGGCGACGGCCGCGCCCGCGTGTCGGAGACCTCCTGGGGCTCGCCCCCCTACATGGCCCCCGAGCGCTTCGACGGGCGCCCCGAGCGCCTGCTGCCCGCCACCGACCTGTACGCCGTGGGCTGTGTCGCCTACGAGCTGCTCCACCACGGCGTGCCCTTCGGCGCTCGAACCTGGCAGGAGGCGGCCGACGCCCACCGGTCGCGCCCGGTGCCGCCCCTCAAGCCCCGGGTGCCGGTGCCCCCGGGCATCGCCGACTGGGTGGGCACCCTGCTGCAGAAGCGGCCAGGCGACCGCTTCCAGCACGCCGCCGACGCCCTGCACGCCCTGCGCGCCCTGGGCGATCCGATAACCGGCCTCGGCGCCACCTTCGTCGATGCTGCGCCGGTGGTGGGGCCCACGCTGACGGCCACCGCCGCCGGCGAGCCGGTCGCGGTGGAGGAGCTGCTGTCGACCGGCCCCTCGCCGGCTGCCGCGCCGCTGGCCCCGGCGCTCGCCCCGGCCGCCCCCCGCCCGGCTCGGCACGCCAGCGGCGGCCTGCTCGGCCTGCTCGGCGTTCCCTTCGTGGGCCGCGACGACGAGCTGACCCGCGCGTGGTCGGTGCTCGCCGCCGGGGGCTCGGCGCGGATCACCGGCCCGTGGGGCGTCGGGCGCT
>Ga0213839_1000887_pt1 | contig 23843 bp, 19 predicted proteins | sample SWPATP21_FD_160075 | JGI IMG/M metagenome (GOLD analysis project Ga0213839, IMG submission 160075) | Coastal seawater microbial communities from Marineland, Florida, United States - SWPA TP2 #1 | ecosystem: Environmental > Aquatic > Marine > Coastal | place: USA: Florida | collected 2016-08-14
TCCTGGGCCCACGGTCAGGCACGTTGGGACGGGGTCGATCGGCGTGGGCGTTGTCGATGGGGGTGGCTCAGCAGGGGTCACGGAGATCACGGAGGAGACACGGAGGGCACACGAAGGACAAATTTTGGTTGTAGGGGGGAATATTGTCTGGTTTTGGGGGGAGCGATGTTGGATGAAGGGATCTCCAGGGGGGTGCTGGGGGCGGCCATCGAGGTGCACCGGCAGCTGGGTCCTGGCTTGTTGGAGAGCAGCTACCGGCGATGCTTGTTCCACGAGCTGCGGTTGCGAGGGATGGGCGGGCTCACCGAGGTTCCGCTGCCGCTCGCGTACAAGGGCCTCGTCATCGAAGGTGCCTACCGCATGGACCTGCTGGTGGAGGACTCGGTGGTCATCGAGGTCAAGGCCGTCGACGAAGTGATCGACGTCCACAAGGCGCAACTCCTCACCTACCTCCGACTCTCAGGCAAACAGACCGGCTTCATCCTCAACTTCAACAAGAAGACCATGAAGGAGGGAATCGTCCGACGCGTCCTCTGAGTCGTTGGAGAGTGCAACACCACCAAGAATTCCTTCGTGTGCCCTCCGTGTCTCCTTCGTGGTCTTCGTGACCCCCTCGGCGTCCGCGCCAACCTCCTCCGGTCGCCCATGTCTCCGGTGTCGCCGTCCCCAGGGCCCCTCTCGGTCATGTCACCGGGTGGTGGGGAGCTGCGCTCGGGACAGGTCGTAGAGGTCCGGGATGAACTCGGCCCGGCTCACGATCGGCGCGTTGTCGGTGGTGGCCTCGATGGTCCACACGGGCGCACCGCTCCCCTGGACGAGCTCGTGGACGCGTCCGGCGGTGGACTGGACGACGACGACGTGGTCGGCGCACTCGGGCATGCGGTGGGCGTCGCCGAGGAGGAACTCGAAGGCGCCGGTGTCCCAGCTCCACACCTGCTCCCAGGTCATGGCGCCCTCGTCGAGGCGGTACTCCCGGACGACGCTGTCGTTGGGGTCGTTGTTGTCGAAGACGAGCATGCCACCGTCCCAGATGTCGGACATGTGGCCGTGGAGGAAGAGGTCGGCGGGGTCCTGGCCCTCAGCGGGGGTGAAGTCGTCGTAGTCGCCCCCGAGCTGCCACACGACGTCGCCGGTGGACCGGTCGACCTTGGTCAGGTTGTCGTGCCAGCGGGACATGACGAAGTAGGCGTCGTCCGTGGGGCGGTACATCAGCGAGTTGGAGTGGGTGAGGTCGAGGCGCCCGGGGAGGAAGCCGCGGTTGCCGTCGTCGCAGTCGAGCTGGTCGGGGTAGTCCACGGTCATGTCGTAGACGACGGTCTCGTTGCCGCCGGGGGAGGCTTCGAGGATGGTGTCGAGGGCGGCGTTCTCGGCGGTGGTGCCGTCGCCGCAGTCGTACTCGGTGAAGCTGTAGCCGAGCCACGCCTGGGTGCCGTCGGTGTGGGCGAGGACGTCGTGGTGGGAGGTGGGGGCGTCGGTGAGGATGGACTCGTCGCCGTCGATGGACTGGTACACGACCTCGCCGATGAGCTCGGAGCGAAAGGTGTGGGCGGCGGTGTAGACAAGGCCCGTGCCGTCGGGGGTCAGACGGGCCCGGGAGGCCTGGATGTCGCTGTCGAGGATGGGGAGGGACCACACAGTGTCGCCGTCCATGTCGACGATGCTTACACCGGAGTTGCCGGCGTACACCCAGGCAAACATGACGTAGCCGTTCGGGTGGCACAACGCGCCGGGGTCGGAGGAGGTGACGGCAAAGGTGGGGACGTCTTCGTGGAGGGGGTCGCTGCGGCCGGTCACGACCTCGGTGCGGGTGGAGGAGTCGATGGCGGAGGCGGAGGCCTCGAACAGGTAGTCGACGCCCGCCTTCAGGCCGAGGACGGTGAAGGTGTGCTCGGTGCCGCCGTTGCTCAGGACGGGGTGGGTGTGGATGGTGTCGTCGAGGCCGTACTCGAGCTCGACGATGGCATCTTCGCTGGTGGTGACGGTGACCTCGACGATGCCGGGGAGGGGCCCGGGTGCCACGGTGAGCTCGGCCTCGACGGAGGGCTCGGTGGTGCCGTCGTCGTCGTCGCCGGAGCAGGCGAGGAGCAAGAGGGGGATCAGCGGGGCGAGTGACCGGGTCATGGGGCGTCCTCCGAGGAGCAGGCTAGCTCGCCAGGAAGGGACTCGCTGAGGCAGGGCCAGACTCCTCGCGCAGCCCTTGCTCTGACACCGTCGGGGGCTCTCAGACGCCGTCTTCGTTCCACTGGGGCTCGGCGAAGGCGCAGTCGTCGACGCTGCCGGTGGTGGTGAGCTCGTAGTTGTTCTCGTCGAAGACGACGGTGCCGCCCTCGTCCCAGCACTCGCTCGCCTGGTAGACGAGGGGGCCGAGGTCGCCGCCGGTGACGTAGGCATCGCCCCGACCAGCTCCACCCTTCACCCAGCGGCTCCGGAGGATGTAGGTCTCGAGCTCGCCGCCGTCGGTGGCGTCGGCCTCGTAGACGAGGTCCATGTAGCCGCCCTGGCGGTCGTTGCCGTAGCGGTACACGGCATCGACGGCAGGGTCCCCCGGCTGCTCGGCGAAGGCCTCGAAGGCGGCCACGGCGTCGACGCTGTTCTCACGGACGTCGTAGCTGGTGGCGAAGACGCCGGTGGCGGGCTCGCCACCCAGGGAGCTGATGGCGTCGAAGTCCACGGCGAAGGAGCCGCTGCCGGTGGTCTCGGTGGCGCCAGGGTCGACCTGGCCGCCGACCAGCGCGACCCAGTCGTCCTCGCCGGTGCCCTCCGGCCGGGCGATGAGCGCCCACTCGTAGGAGTCGTCGTCCATGAGCTGGACGTAGAGAGCGCCGTCGATGCCGTCGTCGGTCCAGGGGCCCCACAGGGCCTGGGTCTCCTCCTCGTTGCCCCAGGTGGGCTCGAACTCGGTGATGGCGCTGATGTCGGTGAGGACGCCGTCGATGAAGCCGTTGACGTCGCCGGCGACCTCCAGGCTCTGGTTCCGAAGCTCGCTCTCGTCGCCCGCAGCACGACGGGCGGCCGGCATGTCGACGAGGACGCGGTCGTCGGGGAGGACCCAGCTGTAGTCCTCGGCGGCGGTCGGCTCGGCGGCGGGCTCGCAGGCGGCGGCGAGCAGGGCAACAGCGGAGAGGGCGGGAAGCAGGCGGGTCATTTCGGGCTCCTTTGCTGAATGGTTGCCGCAGCGTGGCTGGGGCTCGTCCGGTCAGACCCACCTCGGCCCCGGAGGAGAAAGAAAAAGATCGAGACCACCCGATCTGGCGGAAGGTCGGGGAACATGGGGCGCGAGCTTCCCGGCCGGGAAAGGGAAGCGGAGGATCCGCCGTACCTCCCGCATGGGATGGACACTGTGGATGGCCCTGCTGGGCTGTGGTTGGTTCGGTCGAAGCACCTGCCCCGAGGGCGCGGTGGACGAGCTGCGTGTGGACCTCGAGCAGGTGGCGCAAGCCACGAAGGAGGGCCAGCCGTGGCAGGCCAGCTTCGACCCGGTCCGGGAGCTTCCGGTGGCGGACCTGCCCTTCGTTGCGTCCGACGCGTTCCTGGAGGTGGGCATCGCGGCCGACGGCTCCGTCCGGCCGGAGCTGGAGCCGCTGTTCGGGTTCTGTGACGAGCTGAAGGCGGGGGTCGAGAACCTGGGGGGCATCCGGCTGGAGGCCCACCGCGATGTGCCCCGCGCACGGGTCGAGGAGGTGCTGCAGGCCATGGGTCGGTGCGGACAGGACGCGGTCGACGTGGTGCTCCTCCGCGCCGAACATCCGGTGGTGGCCGAGGTGGTCACGCCAGAGGCCCTCAGGCCGCTGGAGGAGGCCGTGCTGGCACCGATGGACCCCACGGGTCGCATGCCGGACCTGGAGCCCCTGTCGGCGCCCCTGGAGGAGGTGCGGCGGGCGTGTCCGATCGACGAGCGGCCGGTGGCCACGGCCGCCTCGGAGCTGAAGCCCATCCTCTACGTGCAGGCCATCGTGCCGGCGCTGGAGGACTGCGGCTGTGCGGTGGACCTGGACGTGGTCCGCTGGCACACGCGAATGAGCTTCCTTCCGAGGCAATGGCTCACGGTCGTCCCGGTGGATCCCGCGTCTCCGCCGTCCGACCTGCTGGCACGGTGGCCGGAGGCGTGATCAGGGCGCGGCGTCGGCCGTGGCCTCGGACTCGGTGGGGGGCGCCTTCTTGCTGGGACCGGCCGCGGCCCCACCGATGACGAGGCCCACGGTGGTGGCGGCGCCGAAGCCGGAGACGATCACCAGGGTGTTGGCCCGGGAGCGGAGGGCGTCGAGGTCGGCGTCGGCGGTGGCGGGGTCCAGGAACTCCTTCTTGGTGGTGCCGGCGATACCGTAGCTGATGCCGCTGGCCACGGCGGTGAGCCCGGCGGCGAACCACAGGGGGGCCCGGGCGCTGCGCCGCTGGGGGGTGACCACGGGCTGCGGCTGGTTGCCCGTCCAGGGCTGCGGGCTCGGCATGGGAAGGGTCGGCTGCGGGTTCACCGGCAGCGGGCCGGTGGGGTACTCGGGCACCGGGTCGGCGGGCTGCAGGTAGCGGGAGAAGCCTACGCCGCCGTCGGCCCGCACGTACTGGACGAAGGTGGGAAAGCTGGCCGGGCGGTCGACGGTGCTGTACCCGTCGAAGCGCAGGTCGCCGCTGTTGGGCTTCTCGAGGGTCTCGACGGTGCGCGCAGACACGTCGACCTCGAGGTAGGCCTCCCGGATGGGGTTGCCGTCGGGGATGAGGTTGTAGGGGAAGCGGTAGCCCGGGTCGATGCTCCGGGACGCCGCCCACATCAGGCCGGCAGCTTCCGCCTGCCGCTCGCCGAAGGCGCGGATGCCCTTGGTGCGGTGGACCTCGGCGATGAGCTTGGGGGCCAGGGGCTCCGACACACAGGGGAGGGCGGCGTCGAGGGCGGTGGCCGCCTCCATGAAGGCGGGGATGTCGAGGGCCTCGAGGGCGGCGTACGCCTCGTCGAGGGTGTCGCGGACGCCCTGCTCCTTGATCGGGGTGGGGCAGTCGGCGCCGAGGGCGAGGCCGAGAAGCAGGGCGCCGGTCACGAGCCACCCCCGGTGTCGCCGGTGCTGGCGGTGTCACCTGCGGCGGTGTCGCTGGTGTCGCCCGTCCCGCCGGTGGCGGTGTCGCTGGTGTCGCCGGTGCCGCCGGTGTCTGCGGTCGAGCCCGTGGTGCCGGTGGGGGGCGGGATGGGGATGCACGGGGTCTCGTCGACCATGGTGTCGCAGTCTTCATCCTCGCCCGAGTCGCACCACTCGTCGGCGTTCGGGTAGGTCTGGGGCGCGTCGTCGTCGCAGTCGCTTCCGTTGGGCACGTAGCCGAGAGGTGGATCGCAGCTGTCGTTGGAGACGCTGGCGTCGCCGAAGCCGTCGCCGTCGTTGTCGAGGTAGGAGCGGGTGGCGTCGATGGGGTCCTCGTCGATGTAGCCATCGCAGTCGTCGTCGGCCTCGTTGCAGTACTCGTCGGCGCCGGGGTTGACGGTGTCGAGAGCGTCGTCGCAGTCGCCCGGGATCTGCACGTGGCCCTCCACCGGGTCGCAGGACGTGACGGATCGGTCGTCGCGCCCGTAGCCGTCCATGTCGCCGTCTTCGTACCAGGTGGCCTCGGCGGGGTCGAGACTGCTGTCGTCGAGGTCGATGTCGTCGTCGCAGTCGTCGTCGATGCCGTTGCAGACCTCGTCGGCGTCGGGGTTCACGTCCTGGTTGGTGTCGTCGCAGTCGTCGCCCACGGGGACGTAGCCGTCGGGCCGGACGCAGGCCTCGAGGATGTCGTCGACGTTGCCGGCGCCGTCGTCGTCGGCGTCGCGGTAGAAGCGGACCAGCGCGGTGTCCTCGTCGACGGCCAGGTCGCAGTCGTCGTCGACACCGTTGCAGATCTCGCTGGCGCCGGGGAAGCGGGTCTGGTCGTCGTCGTCGCAGTCGTCGCTGTTGGCGACGTAGCCCTCGGGGGCGGCGCAGGCCTCGATGGCGTCGGTCAGGTCGCCGAAGCCGTCTCCGTCGGCGTCGCGGAAGAAGATCTGGTCGTCGAACGCATCGGGGTCGCTGTCGTCGCAGTCACGGGGACGCTCGACACCATCCCCGTCGAGATCCCAGCGCTCGTTGCGCTCGGCGTCGGAGATCCAGTAGCAGCCAGCAAGGAGGAGACAGAACCACACGGAGCGCAGTCTACCCCCCGTGGGTCGGGGTCGCATCGAGGGACGGCTCATGCGTCGGAATCCAGTCGAAGAAGGCGGGGGGGCCCGGGGTCGGCGCTGATGGCATCGGGGTCCAGGGGCACGCGCAGGAGGAAGGTGGTGCCGCCGTCGAAGGCGACGGAGACGTGGCCGCCGAGGGTGCGGGCCATGCGGTTGGCGAGCCGCAGGCCCAGGCCCTCGCCGGGGGAGATGGAGATGGGGTCGGACGGGCCGCCCCGGAACAGGGCGTACATCCGGTCGCGGGCCTCGTCGGCCAGACCCGGCCCGGTGTCGTGGACGCTGGCGGTGAGCCAGTCGGTGCCCATGCCGGGCTCGCGGCTCACGTCGACGGTGATGTCGGCGTCGTGGGCGTGGATGGCGGCGTTGACCACCAGGGCGCGGAGGGCAGCGGTGAGGCGCACCGGATCGGTGTCGACCTCGCCGAGCTCCTCGTCGCAGCGGACCTGGAGGCGGTTGCGACGGTGCAGGGCCAGGGGGGTGATGGCCCGCGCGGCCTGGTCGACCAGGTCGGCGATGCGGATGGGAGCGGTGGAGATCTCCGCGTGGGCCCGCTCCCAGACCGACAGGGCCTGCAGCCGCTCCAGGACGACGAGGAGGGAGAAGGTGGCCTCGTCGAGGCCGGGGCGGTCCACGCCGTCGGACTTGAGGGCGTCGAGCTCGGTGAGCAGGCGGTCGAGCTCGGCCCGGAGGGAGGCGCCGAGGTCGAGGAGCTGGGTGCCCCGGAGGCGTCGGTGGGCCTCCCGCTGGGCCTCCCAGGCGTGACGGGCGTCGTCGATGCGCTTGCGCTCGGCGGCGACACGGGTGGTGGCCTCGCGGATGGCGTAGAAGAGCAGACCCGGGCCGCGGAGGGCCACGATGTTGAGGTCGACGGGGAAGCGGTGGCCGTCGGCGTGGATCGCCTGGGTCTGCCACTCCTTGCCGAGGACCTCGCCGCCGGCCGTGCGTCGGGTGATGGCCATCGTGGTGCCGAGGCTGCGGTGCTTCGGCAGCAGCTCGGCGACGTCGCGCCCGAGCAGCTCCGTGAGCTCGAGTCCGAAGACCCGGGTGGCCGTGGGGTTGGCGTCGACGATGATCTCGTTGTCGTCGAGGACCAGCACGGCGTCGAACGCGGTCTGGAGGACCCCCCGTGAGAGCCACTCACGCTCCGCGAGGCTGCGCATGTCGGCGGTGGCGTTGCTCTCCCACTGGGCGATGTGGATCTCCCGCTCGCGGCGTCGGTCGCCGACCACCCAGCCGAGGGCGGCGAACAGGGGGGTGGCGCCCACGAGGGTCCAGGCGAGGGGATCTTCGAGGAGTGCCGCGATGCTGCCGTCGGCGGCGAAGCCGATGTGGGCGAAGAGGCCGAACGAGAACAGCGCCATGCCGGCAAGACCGCCAAAGGCAGCTTCCCAAGGTGGGAACCATGGTAGCTTGGTGTCGGGGGTCAGCGCGCACCTCGGGAGGAAGCTGCGGCTCACGGACGCCGCACCGTCTACAGCCTACCGGATGGGGTCCCCTTGCGTGAGGGCCGCCTGGATGCTGGCCATCTCCGCGCTCAGCCGGTCGTACGCCTCCTGCTCGCTGTCGTCGAGAGCGGTACCGAGCAGGTCGGGGCCCTCGTCGACCTGGCCGGGGATCAGGGCGTGGAAGCTGACCTCACCGGTCCGGTCGAGCACGAGCTTGTGGGTGCCGTCGCGGACGGTGGCCCAGAGGTGGTCCGGGGGACCGAAGCCGTTGGGGAGGAACTTCTCGGCGTACAGGAAGGACCGGGGCCAGATGGCGTCGGGCTCGGCGAGGAGGGGCAGCAGGGAGATGCCGTCCCGGGGCTCGGCGTCGTCGAGGCCGACGCCGGCGAGGGCGGCTGCGGTGGGGAGGACGTCGACGACGTGGACCATGGCGTCGGAGACGCTGCCGGGGCTGTGGACGTGGGGGGAGGCGACGATCATCGGGACGCGGACGCCCCCTTCGTACAGGGTGCCCTTGCCTCGGCTGCGGTCGGAGGGGCTGCGCATGACGTCGGGCTGGGTACCGTTGTCGCCCAGGACGACGATGGTGGTGCGAGCGCGCTGCTCGTCGGTCATGGCGGACAGGAGGCGCCCGAGCTCGGTGTCGACGGCTTCGATCATGGCGTCCATCCGGTCGACGTCACGTTGCAGATCGGTGCGGGTGTGGAGCTCCTGGGGCGGACGATGCCAGGGCTCGTGGGCAGAGTTGTACGGGACGTAGAGGAACCAGGGCTCCGGAAGGCTGGCGATCTGGGCGATGGCGTCGTTGGTGGTGTCGGTGGTCATGTAGACGTCGGTGAAGGCCAGCTCTCCCTGGGTGTTCTTCTCCCAGTAGGAGTAGCCCTGGGTCTGGCCGGGGTTGGCCGCCATGTTGGGGTTGGCCATGGCGCCGGCGTAGACGCTGAAGCCGAGGTCGGCCGGATGGTGGGTGTCGGCCAGGCGGGCCAGGTGCCACTTGCCGGTGACGGCGCTGGTGTAGGGCCCCAGCGGGCTGCGGGCGAGGAGGTCGGGGATGGTGTCGGTGTCGACGAGCCAGCGGGTGGGCTGGCCGGGCTCCACGAGGTGGCCGACGCCGGTGCGGCGGGGGAGCTGACCGCTCAGCAGGGCCGCACGGGTCGGAGAGCAGATGGGCATGGCGTAGGCGTTGGTGAAGCGGACGCCATCGGAGGCCAGGCGGTCGAGGACCGGGGTGGGGGCCGGCTTGGGGTGCATGCCGTACACACCGACCTTGTCGAGGCCGATGTCGTCGAGGAGGACCACGAGGAGGTTGCCGCCGATGGGGGCGGCGACGACCTCAGAGGAGCCGGTCTTCCCCTCGAAGGTGGCGTCGCAGCGCCAGGTACCAGGGGCGACGTCGTGAGGATGCAGCTCGGGGCCGACGTGGGACGTGAGGCTGCCCTGGTGCCACCAGGAGAGCGCCGCATCGTCGGGGGCGGCGCAGTAGAGCGAGTCCATGCCGGCCCGGGGCGTCGGGGGGGTGATCTGCACCGCCAGGGCGTCCGGATCTTCGGCCGTGTCCGGGCCCAGGGACCCGCTCTCAGCAGGGTCGGCGGGCCGGTCGGGCTCCTCCTCGGTAGCGCAGGCGATGAGCAGGGTGCACAGCGCTCCCCAGCGGATCCACATGGGCTCGATCTCCGAGTTCGCATCCTACGCGACGCCGGGGCTTTCCGGCTACCAGACGTTTGCGACCCGGTCCGGAATCTCAGGCGCCGAGGTGGGAGAGGAGGCCTTCGACCCGACGCTGCTCGTCGGGCCGCTTGAGGGTGCGCCACTGGGCACGGGCGAGGGTCCAGGCCTCGAGGGCTCGCCCGAGATGCCCGGCGCCCTTGGCGGCCTGTCCGGCGTTCTCGGCGATCCGAGCAGTGTCTTCGTCGGCCCCTCCGGTGCGCTGGAGGATGGCAGCGGCCTCCCGGAGGTGCTCGTCGAAGAGGAGCCAGGTGGCGTCCTGGGCGGCGCAGCAGGCGAGGGCGAGGTGGGCGTGGGCGACGGCAGCGTGCTTCTCGTCGGCGGTGAAGCGGTGCAGGGACAGCTCGAGGATGGGCCGGGCTCGACCGTAGTCCTCGACGGCCAGGTAGAGCAGGCCACGGTTGTACTCGGGGACGACCCAGGCGCTGCTGCCGATGGCCTTGAGGAGGCCACGGGCCCGTCGGTACAGCTTGGCGGCGAGGCGCAGGTCGCCCCGGGCGCGGGCGACCTCCCCCCGGGAGTTCAGGGCCTTGGCGGCCTCGTGGCGGTGACCGGCGGCGGTGAGGAGGCGCTCGGCCTGGACGAGGAGCTCGTTGGCCTCTTCGTAGGCGCCCTTCTGGGCGAGGGCGTCGCCCAGGGACCGCCAGCAGCGGGCGCAGCCCAGGTCGTCGTCGGTCGCGCGGTACTCGGCGAGGGCCAGGCGGAGCCAGCGCTCGGAGCCGTCGACGTCGCCGGACTCGAGGAGGGTGTCGCCGATCTCCTGGCGGGCCCGGGCCATCAGCTCCCGGTCGCCCCCGCGGGCGGCGTTCCGCTCGACGGCTGAGAGCACCTCCAGGGCCCGCTCGTAGGCGTCTTCCTTGCGGAGGATGTGCCCGTGGTAGAGCTGCGCCCGGCGCTCCAGGGCGGTCCAGTCGTGCTGCTTGCCCTCGTCGAGGAGGAGGCGGAGCCAGCGGTCGGCCTCCTGGCGGTGTCCCCGCTGACCGGCGAGCTCGAGGCGCTGCATCCAGCCCTGACCCCAGCGGGGGTCGCTCTCGGGGATGTCGGCGTCGCGGAGGGCCCGCTCGTAGGCGACCAGCAGGGACTCGGCGATGGCGTGGTCCCCGGACTCCCGGCGCTCGATGATGCCCTCGAGGAGGTGGGTGAGGGCGGTGCCCGGCTCGCCAGCACCGAGCCAGTGGCGGCCGACCCGCTCCGAGAGGCCTGCTGGCCAGCTGGGGAGGCGTCGGACCTGGTCCTCGAGGAGGCGGGCGCACAGGGCGTGCCACGCGACCAGGCGACCGTCGCGCTCGGCCAGGGCGAGGATGGCGTCGCGGGCGGCGTTGTGGGTGAAGGCGAAGCCGTCGCCGGTGATGCGGGTCTCGGCGAGGCCCTCCTCCACCAGCACGTCGAGGAGGTGGTCGGCGGGCTCGGCGCGCTCGGCCCGGGCGCAGGCCCCGACCCACTCGGCCCCGTCGACGTTCATGCCGAGGGTGGCGGCCAGCTCCAGGGCGTGGATGAGCGGGGCGGAGAGGCGGTCCTGGAGGCGGTGGACCCGGCTGGACCACATGGCGTCGAGGTCGCGGGGAAGGTGCAGCTCCTGGACGGCGCGGTAGCCCTCGCCGGACGGCGTGAGGAGCCCCGAGCGGACCCAGTCGGCCACGAGCTCGACGGCGAACTGGGGGTTGCCGCGGGTGTGGTTGTCGACCCGGGCTGCGAGCTCCGCCTCCAGGCCGAGGATGCCGGTGACCAGGGCGGGTCGGTCCTCGGCGGGGAGGGGGCCGATGGCCAGGGCACTGCAGCGCTCGTGCTCCAGCAGCTCCTCCACCAGCGTCGCGGCGTCGAGTCGCTCCGCCAGCTCTTCGTCGGTGAGGGTGAGGAGGAGCAGGATCGGCAGGTCGTGTCGGGCCCGGTACTGCAGGAGGTAGGAGGTGAAGCGGAGGGCGTCGATCCCGTTGTGGGCTTCGTCGAGCACCACGATGACCGGACGCTCGAGGGCGGCGGTCTGGAGCAGCCGTCGGACCGTGATGTGGCGCTCGACGGGGCTGGTGAAGCGGACCTTGGCGGTCTCCTCGTCGATGGCGGGGCAGATCACCTCGGTGAGGGCGTGCCACTCGTCCTTGTGCTCGACGCCCGTCGCCTTGTAGATGGCGCCGATGCGACCGAGGACCCGCTCCCGCTCCATGTCGTGGCAGCGGAGGAAGCCGCGGAGCATGGGGCCGAGGCCCTGATCGGGACCTTCGGTGCTGCGGTGGCGGGCGTGGAGGACGACGCCGGTGCCGGTCTCGTGGGCCCGCTCGGCCAGCCAGCGGGCGAGGCGGGTCTTTCCGACGCCCGCGCTGCCGCGGACGAGGACGGCGTGGACCTGTCGGTGGCGATGGACGGCGGAGAGGTGGGCCCAGAGGGCGTCGCGCTCGCGGGTGCGGCCCACCAGGGGGATGGGGCGGAGGCCGAAGAGACCGAGGCCGTGGGGGCTGACGGGCTGGCTCTCGTGGCCGGGGTGCCAGCTGGGGGCGAAGGGCGGGATCGGCGTGGTGGCTGGGCCGAGGGGGAAGCGGACCGTGCCGTCGGGGTCCTCGTCGAAGGTGAGGGTGGGGACCTCGGCGATGTTGGAGCCCGTCGGGAGCTTTCCCTGGGTACGGCCCGGCGGGAGGGGGGTGGCGTAGGGACTCCCGAGGTGGGCGAAGGCGTCGCGGGCGTCGGCGGCCCGTCGGTAGCGGCGTCGGGGGTCCTTCTCCAACAGGGTGCGGAGCCAGGTCTCGAAGCGTGGGGGGACCGGGATCGTGGCCTTCAGCGGGGGCGGGGGCACGCGGAGGTGCTGGCGGCGCTTGTCGGAGCCGTCGGGGGGGCCGAAGGGGGGCTGACCGGTGGCGAGGGACCAGATCAGCGTGCCGAAGGCGTACAGGTCGGACCAGGGGCCGAAGTCCCGCCAGCGGCCCTCGAACTGCTCCGGGGCCATGTAGGAGGGGGTGCCGCCGGCGAAGGGGATGTCGAGCTCGCCGCGCTCGTCGACGGCTTGTGCGAGGCCGAAGTCGGTGAGCTTGACGGCGAGGGAGTCCGGATCGGGTTGGCCGGTGACGAGCACGTTGCCGGGCTTGAGGTCCCGGTGGATCACGCCGCGGGCGTGGGCGTGGGCCAGGGCGTCGAGCAGGGTGAGGACGACGCTGTGGAGCTCCTGCCAGCGGAGGCGGCCCACCAGGGGGAGGAGCGTGCCCGAGTCGACCCGCTCCATGGCGAGCCAGGGGGTGCCCTCCGGGATGCGGCCGCGGGAGGCGACCGTGGTGCCGGTGTCGACCTCGCCGTAGTCGTGGACCCGGACGATGCCGGGGTGGTCGAGGGCGGCGACCGCCCGGGCCTCCACGCGGAAGGCGCGGAGGAAGTCCGGCTGCTGGAGGCCCTCGGCGGTGAGGAACTTGACCGCGACCGGGGTGCCGATGCGGTGGTGGATCGCGGACCAGACCTCGCCCATGCCGCCGCGGCCGAGTGGGCTGTCGAGAACGTAGGGTCCGAGTCGGATGGGCAAGGAGCGGCTCCGTCGCGGCACAGCGTACCGCGAGAGGTGCTGATCGGGGGGGCGCCCTTGTGCGGTCGAGGGGTCGACCCAGAGGTGTCGGGAACCCACAACGAGGAGACCCCATGTCCCGCACGATGACCTTGCTCGCTGCCCTGCTCGCTATGCCCCTGTTCGCTGCCTGTGACCTCAACGAGGGAACCGGCGAAGAGGCTCGCGAGGCCTTCGACGATCTGAAGGCAGGTGAACCCATCGAAGAGGTCGGCCGCGAGGCGGGCGACATGTTCGAGCGGCGCACGAAGGCCGAGAAGCGCCTCGACGAGATCGAGGGGTGGATCGCGGACCAGCGGGAGCAGATCCGCGACGGCACCAAGAAGATGGACGACGGCCTGGAGCGCCGAATCGACGATGTCGAGCGGGAGACCAAGAAGATCCGGGAGGACGTGAATGCGTGGACCCGGGAGGCCGGTGACGACATCGAGGACGCCATCGACGACCTCGAGTCGACGATCGACGAGACCTTCTGATGGACCCCCGGCGCTCCGCGGCCTGAGCCGAGGTGTGCTGGGACCCATGCCCCCTCGAGTGTCCGCTCGGGGGGACCCATGCCCCCTCGAATGTCCGGAGAGAGGGGTGTGGCTCCGTCCCGGTGGCGTCGTGCTGCCGGGGCGTCGCTGATTGTTGTGGTTGGAGCGTCAGTCGTCCCTCGTGATGAGGGGTCGAGCGGACATTCAGTCCCCCATGGGTCGGACCGGCCCCTCGGGAAGGACCCTCTCCAGCAGCTCCATGGTCTGGGTGACGTCCTCCCCGACCCGCACCTCCATCTTCACGGGCGGTCCGGGAACGTCGAGGTCGAACCAGAAGATGCTCTGCTGACCGTCGTCCCCACGCACCTCGTAGCGTCGGGTCACGAAGGTGCCGGCCTCCACGGTCACCGTCACCTCGTCCGTCCACGTGGTGGCGCCGATGGGGAAGGCAGCGTGGTCTCGCAGCTCGGTCCAGGTGGCCTCGACGAGGGAGCCGTCGTCGCTCTGGAAGGCGACGCCGTCAGCGTTCGAGCGGGCCACCACCATGCCGTACTCGACGGGCTCCTCGCCGCCTGAGCTGCGACGCCAGCGGGTGGCGAGGCCCTCGGGATGTCCTGCGCGGAGGCGGTCGGCGGTGAAGGGTGTGGGCAGCGTGGGCGCGCCCTGGGCCACGGCGAGCATCGGGGCAGCCCGGTCGTTGGGCACGGGGAAGGACAGCACGTACTGGGCGATGCGCCAGCGCCCGTCGTGCACCACGAGGGCGCCGGAGCCTCGGACGCGGCCGTAGCGTTCGTGGTCGAGGGTCTCGTAGAACCAGGCGGTGCGGCCCTTGGGGCCGATGTGCACCTCGCGCTCGGCTGGGGTGTACGTCCAGGCGGGGGCGGCCTCGAAGTGGGGAGCCGCGTAGGCCCGGAAGGCGTCCAGATCCCAGCGCTCCTCCGGATCCGTGCCGACGAAGACGGCGTCGTCGGTGTACAGCCCGAAGTAAGTGTCGGCGTCGGCCTCGGCGGCGGCCTTGTGGAGGGCGTCGAGCACGTCCTCGATGGCATCGGCGTCGGGGGCACCGGCCAGGGCCAGTCCGAGGGTCCAGAGCATGATTCCTCCTGACAACGTTCGATGGATGGGGTGAATGGCGCTGCCGGATGGCATAGTCCGTCCCCGGGAGGGACGATGCGCTGGCTTTTTCTGGTAGCTCTGGTCGGATGTTCGAACGACGGCGACGAGCCGGGGGATGATGCCATCGATCTGGTGACGAGCGACACCGACGTCACGGACACCGACACGTCGAGCGACACGGACACCACCGACACCGACACCAACACCGACACCGGGCGCACGGAGGGCTGCTGGCCGTTCGAGCAGGCGTTCGAGGTCAACGTGCAGCCGCTGATCGAGGACAAGTGCGGCGCCTGCCACGGCCCCACCCCCGCCTACGGTGCCCCCTACAGCCTCGGTGACTACGCGGATCTCACCGCCGGCAAGATCGGGGAGCGCAAGGTGGATGCCATGCTGGAGGTGCTGATGGAGCCCGACCGCATGCCCCCCAGCAACGCCGAGCAGCTCACCCACACCGAGCTCGACGCGCTCGTGGGCTGGGTCTCCTGTGGCCTCGAGCATCCCCCCGAGCCCACCGGGCTGCAGAGCACCCGTCCCGTGTTCGAGCCGCCCCCCGATCCCCCCGCCGATGCCATCGCCATCGAGCTGACGGCCCAGGGCGAGGTGATCGGTCCCTACGTGCTCGATGACTACCGGGACTTCGACTTCACCAACATCGTGGACGAGCCCATGTTCATCCGGCGGATCGAGCCCGTGCTCGACGACACCCGGGTGCTGCACCACATCACCCTCACCGAGGCGATCGGCTTCCCCTACCTCTATGCGTGGGCTCCGGGGACCAACGCCATCGAGTTCCCCGACGGTGGCATTCGACTGGACCCCGACCAGACCCTCCGGGTGGAGATCCACTACAACAACGGCGCGGGGGTTCCCGACGCCGTCGACAGCTCGGGCATTCGCCTGTGGGTGAGCGAGGACGCCAACATCGAGTACGGCATGATGAGTCCCCAGAGCTGGTTCATCTACGTGCCTGCCGGGCAGCAGCGGGAGGTCAACCAGTCCTGCACCCCGAACATGGACTTCGACATCGTCGCGTCGATGCCGCACATGCACGAGATCGGCTCCACCTTCAACCACGAGGTGCAGCGCAGCGATGGCACCGTCGACAACATCGTCAACCTCACCGGCTGGTCCTTCGAGTCCCAGTACTTCTACGACACGCCGGTGCACGTCAACGCGGGCGACACGCTGCGCATGACCTGCGGCTACGACAACACCACGTCGAGCCTGGTGGTCGCGGGCGAGGGCACGTCGGACGAGATGTGCTTCGACTTCATGGTGGTGACGCCGCCGTCGGCCCAGTGGCTCTGCGCGCTGTAGGGACCGCGCAGGTTCGTCCGACCACCCCCGCGGTGGCCGGAACGGCCGCTCCGCCAGGGGCATCCTCCAGATCTGGCCGCCCGTGGCTGGCATCCCTCGAAGCTGACCGGGCATCGGCTGGCATCCCTCGAATCTGGCCGCCAACGGGCTGTCGGGCGGCCATGGAGGCGACATGCCTCCCCACACGCGGCCATCCGCGAGACATGCCTCCCGCACGCGGCCCGTCCCGACGAGGAGTCCGCCGGCGGACCGGTCGGCGAGCGAGATGGACCGAGCGACTGTAAGCGCGTCCGCCGCCCGACGTTTCCGGTGCGGAGGTCGAAATGCGCCGCTGGAACTGGACCGTCCTGCTTCTCCTCACCGCCGCCACCGCTGCGGCCCTGGCCCCGCGACTCCTCGGCCTCGCCGACGGCGTCAGCCACGGCTTCGTCGGCACGCTCCCCAGCCCGTCCACGTCGGTGTCGTCCCCCGACATGCCCATCCTTCCCGAGGTGGTCGCTCTCCCGGAGCCCGAGGTGATCCGCGCGTTCTTCGAGGACGACTGCGTGGACTGCGGCATGGGGTAGGAGCCGTCCTCCACCCTGGAGACTCCGGGCCTTCGTTCCCAGGGGCACCGGTCTGCGACGACGCGTCGAGGCGCACGCACCTGCAGGGTCGCCCACTCGGTGGCGGTCGGAGGAGGACAGGCTATCGGGGCGTTGAACCCGCGCCGGAACCGTTCCTCAGGAGGACACCCCATGGCCAACCCCACCGCCACGCTCGAGACGAGCGAGGGCACCATCAAGGTCGAGCTCTTCGAAGACTCGATGCCCATCACCGCTGGCAACTTCGCGCAGCTCGCGGAGTCCGGCTTCTACAACGGCCTGCACTTCCACCGGGTGATCCCCGGCTTCATGCTGCAGTTCGGCTGCCCCCACAGCAAGGACCCGAACAGCCCCCGCGCCGGCACCGGCGGCCCCCCCACGGGCAACATCCAGGACGAGTTCAACGCGAACGCCAAGTTCAGCAACGAGCCCGGCACCCTGTCGATGGCCAACACGGGCCGCCCCAACTCCGGTGGCAGCCAGTTCTTCATCAACACCGTGCACAACAGCTTCCTCGACTGGTGGGACACCTCCACTCCCTCCAAGCATCCGGTCTTCGGAAAGGTGGTCGAGGGCATGGACGTCGTGAAGAAGATCGAGGGCTTCGGCTCCCGCTCGGGCCAGACCTCCAAGCCGCTCAAGATGGTCTCGGTGACCATCAGCCGCTGATGCGGTGAGCCTGCCCGTGGGCGCCGTCGCGCTCTCGGGCGGGCATCGTCCGCCTCAGTCGAACCAGGCGGCGTCGGCGGCTCGCGTCCACACCTCGTGCTCCGGGTTCGCGAGCAGTGCGCTTGCGATGGAGCGAGGAAAGCAGCTGTGGCAGTCCGGGTCGTACCGGGCGCCCTCCACGGTGCCGTCGCCCAGCCACACCTCGTCGCCGACGATGTGGAACACGTCGACGCCAGCCGGAGGCTGCCGGCCGGCCGGCACGAGGGCCATCCCGTAGAGCGTCGCGCAGCAGGAACCGGTCTGGTGGTGCTCGGTCCACACCTGCGGGGAGCCGGTCTCGGCGGCGAGCCGCGCCTCGAGCTGACCACGGACGGCCAGGTCCCGTAGGGCGAGGTGGGGGCGGGCGACGAACACCAGCAGGGCGGCGGGGATCGCCAGCAGGGTGAGCAGGACGGCGGTGCCACCTGCGAGCTCGGGTCGGATGTCCATGGCCCCTCCGATGGAAGCGGGTGCAGGGACCGTGCCGGCGCGGGGCCCGATGGGGACGGTGTCGTCGACCTCCCGGCGAGGGCGGCGCTCGGATGTGTGGACGAGATGCGACGATCCCGAGATGGCGGGGCATGTCGTGCGTTCGTCCTGGCCCAGGGGGGCATGTCGTGTGTTTGTCCGGGCCCGGTGGACCATGTCGTCTGGTTGGCCGGGTTCCTGGTCGTTGGCGGTCATCTGGGCGACATGCCTCCCTCGGGGCGGCCATCCCCGCGACATGCCTCCCTCGGGGCGGTCATCTGGGCGACATGCCTCCCATGAGGCGGCCATCTCGGCGACATGCCCGCCGCAGGCGGCCAGCGAGTGGAGATGCCCCCCGTGGGAGGTGTTGGGGGTTGGTACCTGACCCCCCCTCAACGCCGAGGTGTTGGGGGTTGGTACCTGACCCCGTCAACGCCTCGCGGGGTCGTCGGGGTAGGCCACGCTCGCCGGACCGCCACTTGCGATACCATCGATGGCATCGGGAGGACGAATGCGCCCATGGATTGCAGTGGCTTGGGGTGTCGTGCTGTGCACCAGCTGCGCAGGCTCGTCACCGGGACCCGAGGGCACCGACCGCGCGTCGACGGTGACGGTCCGCTACAGCGTGTGGAGCGACGCCAACGGGTGCTGGGAGACGCGCGAGGAGTCCCGCGCCGAGGAGCACTGGACCTGGTCGGGCTGCGAGGGGCGCGAAGACACCGCCTGGGGCTACTCGACGGAGGAGGTGTACTGGTCGACCGAGGGGTACTGCGTGATGTTCATGCGCGACCTCGGGGGCGCCGACGGAGACTCCTGCCAGTCGACGGACCCGGAGTTCGTGGCGTGTGACCCGACGGAGCACGCCTGCTGTGAGCCCGTGTCCTGGTCCTTCTGCCCGTAGGGCGCGACAACGACGGGTTCGTCCGCCTTGGGCGAGCGCGGAGGCCGCCGGGGGAGACACCCTCGAGCAGCTCCAGGCGGAGGCATCGGGTGCATCCCAGGCTGGACGCGGCGCATGCCGGGCTCCGCTCCGTGCTACGGTTCGGCTGGCGCGGCCCGAGCCACCCCCCTCCGCACGGGGAAGCAGTCGACCTGCAGGGCAACGCGACACCACCACGCCGGTCTCCCGGGAACCCGCATGCGGAGGGATTGCGACGGTTCCCGTTCGGAGGTCGTCCATGAAGCTGTCTGCACCTGTTCATCGCCTGCGGCGCGACGCACGCCGCCTCGCCCGCTCCACCGGGTCTCCTCTCCACGAGGCCCTCGACACCGTCGCTCGCCGGGAGGGATTCGCGAGCTGGAGCGCGATGCTGCGGCGCGTGGAGCGTCCCCGGCCGCCGGAGGAGGTGCTCGACGCGGCGTCGAACGGCCTGGTCCTGCTGGGCGCACGCCCCGGTCAGGGCAAGACGCGGCTCGGTCTGCAGGTGCTGGTGGAGGGCATGCGCCGGGGGCGTGCCTGCGCGCTGTTCACCCTCGAGTACACGGACGAGCAGGCCCGACAGCGGCTGCGGGAGGTCGGGGCGGACACCATGCCGGTGATCGAGACCTCGGAGGCCATCGAGGCGGCGTCGGTGCTGTCGTTCCTCGAGGAGGCGGGTCCGGGGGCGGTGGTGCTGATCGACTACCTGCAGCTCCTCGACCAACAGCGGACCAAGCCTCCCCTCCACCAGCAGCTGCAGGCGCTGGAGCACGGGGCTCGGGCGCACGGGGCGCTGGTGGTCTGTCTGTCCCAGATCGACCGTGGGTTCGATGAGGAGCGGGGCACTCCCCCCGACCTGGACGACGTCCGTACCCCCAACCCCATCGACGTGTCGGTCTTCTCCGCCGCGTGCTTCGTGCATCGCGGGCAGCTGCGCCTCCACGTTCCCTGAGGGCCGTGGCCGGGTCAGGCCTGTCGTGCCTCGGGACAGGGGGCTGCGGTCGCCGCCCGGGCCAGCACCTCGCGCACGCTCTGGGGGAGGTCGAGGCCCCCGCTCGATCGGGGCCTGGCATCGGACGACAGCCAGACCTTGAGCCGGGCCTCGTCGCCGACGCGATGGGCCTTGGGGACCATCAGGACGACGCGGGGCCGGCCGAGCGTGGCTGTGTTCATTCGCTCGAGGAGCTGGTCCAGGGCCAGGAAGTGGGGGCTGTAGAGGTCGACCACGACGACGTCGTTGTCCTGAAGCGGGGCGTTCTCGTCGCTCACCACGATCCAGCCCTGCCTCCTGGCCACGGCGGCCACCACCGAGGTCGGGTCGTCGTCGAGGAGCAGGAGCTTTCCCCCGCCTCCGGGACGCAGCCGCCCCAGCGCCTGGCAGAGCTCGCTCCGGTCGACGGGGCTGCCGATCAAGTCGGCCACCGGGAGGGTCAGCGAGACACCCGGCGGGCCGTAGTGCAGGAGCATCGGCACGTCGGCGAGGCGCTCGGCGCGGGCGAGGCGACGGAGCTCGTACAGGTCGGGCACGCCGTGGATGGGGTCGACGACCAGCGCATCGGGCGCCCAGTCCGCGGCGATGTGGAGCGCTGCACGGACGTTGTCGCAGGGCGTGACGCAGAGCCCCTCGCCGACGAGTCGGTCGACGGTGGCGCTGCGGGCACGACCTGACGGCGCCACCAGCAAGACGTTGCCGCGCCCGCTCGCGGACCCCACGGGCTCGATGGGGTCGACGGATGGCGGCATGGACAGCTTCGGCACCAGGGTCGCCTTGGGGCGATGGGCGATGGTGCGGCGTCGGCGGCGACGGAGCTGGGCTGCCCGGGGGAAGGAAGGGAGGCTGGCGGACGGCCCCGGCTCGAGGTCGAGGTCGGGCACGAGGGTGGAGCGGTCCGGCGGCACGCGGGGGGCTTCGACCGAATCGGTCTCCGAGGGCTCCCGGAGTCCCTGGCTGGCATCGATGGGCAGGGTGAGCTCGAAGGTGACCCCGTCGTGGTCGTTCGACGCCACGGTGAGGTGACCCCCCATCAGCTCTGCGTAGCGCCGGGCCAGCGAGAGGCTGACCGAAGCGGAGCCCTGGAGGCGCGGGACGGACGAGCCGACGTCGGCGAAGGTCTCGAACACCCTGGGGAGGTGGTTCCGGTCGATGGCAGGCCCATCGTCCTGGACGCTGATGACGACGGCTGCGGCCTCGGTCACGACCTCCATCGACACCTGGATGACGCAGTGGGGGGCCGAGGCCTGGGCCGCCGAGACGAGGCGGGCCAGGATGCCGTGCACCTGGGCGCGATCGAGGCGCACCTGCAGCGGACTGGAGGCGGGCGTGCAGCTCATCCGGTGTCCGCTGTCCCGGCTCTGAGCGTGGTCGAGCACGTCGTGGAGCACAGCCGAGAGCGGAAACCACTCGAGGAAGGCCTCCTCGCGGCCGGCCTCCACACGCCCGAGCTCGACGACCTCGAGGAGCAGGGCCTGCAGTCGCCGGGCGCTCCCGAGCACGTGGGCCAGGTCCTCGCGCGCTGCGGCCACCTCGCCTCCCTGCAGGTCTTCGTCGGCGAGCTCGGTGTAGCCGACGACGGCGTTCAGGGGGGTGAGGAGCTCGTGGGACACGGCGGTGTAGAAGGCCGCTCGTACGGTGGCGGCCGGGTCGTCGACGGGGTCGGGCGCCGGGGGCGGCGCGGGCTCGGCGGGTGGCTCGGAAACGGTGGGTTCCGGGGCCATCGCGGGCGTGGGGCGAGGCCGGCGCACGGGCCGTGTCCGCGCGGCGAACGTCCATCGCGCGAGGACGGCGCCCACCGACGCGCCTCCGATGGCGAGGAGCGGCACGGACAGCGCGGAGGCCCACACGAACGGGTTCGTGGCGGTGGAGGCCAGGGAGGCGTTCCACGCGCTGGCGCCAGCAGCCAGGATCACGGCCAGGACCGCCAGGCCTCCCGCCACGGATGCACCCGCGGTGGACCACCGTAGCGGTCGGCCCCTCACAGGGCGACCCCGTCGCAGTTGTCGTCGATGAGGTTGAGCAGGATCTCGGTGCGGCCGGGGTTCACGTTCGGGTTGGCGTCATCGCAGTCGCTGCCCCCGTAGGCGTCGGACGTGAAGCCGTCGCCGTCGACGTCGTAGTCATTGGCGTTGTCGCAGTTGCCGTCGATCCCGTCGTACCAGATCTCGTTGGCGCCGGGGTTCACGCCGGGGTCGCTGTCGTCGCAGTCGTTGCCGCCGTGGAACAGGTCGACGAAGCCGTCGGCATCGCAGTCGTAGTCGTCGTCGAGGGCGCAGTTGGCGTCGACGCCGTCGTAGCAGATGTCGGGGGCGCTCGGGTAGATGGAGGCGTTGCCGTCGTCGCAGTCCCCGCTGCTGACGCCGTAGCCGTCGAGGTCGCAGTCGTCGATGTTGTCGACCCCGTCGCAGTCGGCGTCGGCGCCGTCGTCGCAGCGGTCGACCAGGCCGGGGTGGACGTCGGCGCGCTGGTCGTCGCAGTCGTCTCCGCCGGCGGTCTGGTCGATGTGCCCGTCGCCATCGCAGTCGAAGTTGCTGTCGAAGCCATCGCAGTCGCTGTCGATGCCGTCGCCACACTGCTCCACGGCACCTGGGAAGCGGGTCCGGTCGGTGTCGTCGCAGTCGACGTCGCTGTCGAAGCCGTCTCCGTCCTCGTCGTCGTCGTTCACGCCGCCGTCGCAGTCGTTGTCGATCCCGTCGTTGAAGGTCTCGGTCTGGCCAGGGTTGACGTCGGTCCGGTGGTCGTCGCAGTCCTGGCCGACGCCCTCGGCCTCGGAGCGGTAGCCGTCGCCGTCGCAGTCGAAGTCGTCGTCGCCGGCACAGTCGGCGTCGATGCCGTCGTAGCACTCGTCGGAGAGGGCGCTGGGCCGGACCATGGCGTCGCTGTCGTCGCAGTCGCAGTCGGGTCCCGGCACGAGGCCGCAGTCGTCGTGGCCGTCGTTGTCGCAGTCGTATTCGTTGGTGGGGACGCAGTCCTGGTCGTAGCCGTCGTAGCAGACCTCGGGGGCGCCCGGGTTCACCGTGGGGTCGGCGTCGTCGCAGTCGGTGCCCTGAGGGGTCTCGAGGGCCGAGCGGAAGCCGTCCTGGTCGGCGTCGAAGTCGTCCCGGCCGTCGCAGTTCTGATCGACGCCGTCGTACCAGATCTCCGGCGCGCCGGGCACGATGTCGGGATCCTCGTCGTTGCAGTCCCCCTCGCACACGGAGAAGCCGTCGCCGTCGTTGTCGGTGTCGTCGGCGATGGCCACGATCTCGGCGTTGTTGTCGTTGCAGTCTCCCTGGCAGGTGGACAGCCCGTCGCCGTCGACGTCGGCGGGGTTGAGCAGGGGGTTGAGGTCGTCGCAGTCGGGACCGCCGTGCTCGGCGGAGCCCCAGCCGTCGCCGTCCTGGTCGAAGTCGTCGGCGCCGTCGCAGTCGCTGTCGATGCCGTCGTACCAGACGTCGAGTGCGCCGGGGAAGATGTCGGGATCGTAGTCGTCGCAGTCGGCGTCGACCGGGTAGCCGTCGCCGTCGCAGTCGAAGTCGTCGTCGAGGTTGCAGTTGGTGTCGATGCCGTCGTAGCAGCGGTCGGGGGCTCCGGGGTGGACGAGGTTGTCCTCCTCGTTGCAGTCGACGTCTTCGTCGTAGCCGTCCCGGTCGGCGTCGAAGTCGGAGAGGCCGTCGCAGTTGGCGTCGACGCCGTCGTAGAATGCGTCCTCCACGCCGGGGTGGATGCTGGCGTCGTTGTCGTTGCAGTCCCGGCCGCCGAACAGGGTGGAGGCGTAGCCGTCGCCGTCGGCGTCGATGCGCTCGTCGACCTCCACGTCGGTGATGTAGGCGCAGCCGGCGAGGCCGAGCAGGAGCCACCACACGGGGGGCCGGGTCACTTGCAGCGCTTGGCGAGCGTGTCGCATCGCGAGAACTCCTGGGTTTGACCCGCAGAGAGGGTGACGGACCCGGTGAGGGTGGGGACCTGCGCGTCGAAGAACACATATAGGTCGTAGGTCCCGGGTGGGGCGGCATCGAGCGGAAAGCGGCCGCTGCCGTCGGGGCTGGAGAGGTAGCCGTCGAGGCCCGGCAGCACGACCCGGCCGAGGGACGGGTCCCGCACGGGGGCGGGTGGAACCTCGGGTTCGGGGACGGGCGCGGGCGGCGGGGCAGCAGCGGGAACCTTGACGACCTCGGGCTCGGGGGCCGGCGCTGCGGCGGGGGCTGCAGGGGCCGGCACGGGGGTCGGTGCAGGGGCGGCGACGGGCTTGGGCTCGACGACCGGTCGCTCGGGCTCGGGCTCGGGCTGGGGCACGGGCTCGGGCTCGGGCTCGGCTGCGGCGACATCCTGTCCTTGGTCGGCGGGCTGTGCCCACCACATCCCAGCGCCGATCAGCAGCACGAACACGGCC
>Ga0213839_1000888_pt1 | contig 23811 bp, 20 predicted proteins | sample SWPATP21_FD_160075 | JGI IMG/M metagenome (GOLD analysis project Ga0213839, IMG submission 160075) | Coastal seawater microbial communities from Marineland, Florida, United States - SWPA TP2 #1 | ecosystem: Environmental > Aquatic > Marine > Coastal | place: USA: Florida | collected 2016-08-14
AACGAACGAACGAATGAACGAGGTCAATGGCGAGGGATACAATGTGGTCATGGAGCATGCAGAGGCGAAGACAAGGTGACTGGGAAGCAGCAGAGAGGGCAGCAAAAAGAAAAAGGAGCGACAGCAGAAGCAGTAATGAAGAGGAGAGGAGATAGGTACATGGGCGGCGCAATGCACTCCGCGTCGTGCAAGACAAACAACTCGCTGACTCTGGAGAAAGCGGCCACGGCACTCTACCTGATGGAGGCTGCTTGTTGGTTGGGTGCTGGGGGCAAGGTGGTTCATGGCGATGGTAACTTGAAGGTTCCTTTTGTCTTTGAAAAAGACGTAGCTGCGGCAGAAGCCATAGTAGTAGAGCATGGCCCCAGGCGAGAAGCGTGCAAACTCTTTTTTTTGAGGGCCCGCGTTTGTGACTGTGGCTTTTTCGTGACCGCGTAGGTGTTGAGTGGCATTGAGCTGCAGCTCAGGCCAGAGGTGATTGAGTACCACAACCAAGAAGTAAGCGAGCGCAGTGCGCGGGAGGTGCTGCAGGACACGGCGTGGACCCTCCACGGATGACAAGAATGCGCAAGTGGCATTCACTTGCGGGGTGAGGCCCGACGGAGTAGTGGCGTAGTTTACGATGTCCTACGAAGACGACGGGCTCACGCCGCGTGAGTTTGCGCCGTCGTTTCCCATTCACGGGAAAAAAATCATTCTTGTGTTCGACAACAAGTTCATCGAGCAGTTTGAAAGGCCTGCCGCCCGCCTCACAGACAGAGGGGCCATCAATGTCAGCTGCGTTGAGCCAGACCACTTCTTGGACAGCTTGAGGGGTGGCAAATCACTGGCCGATGGCTTCGATTTGATTTTACTGCATGTTCCTGTGGTCGGCGCGGACGACAATTTGCGCGAGCCGCCGACGAAAGACGGGTCCTTTTTCAGTGAGATAGTTTCGAACCGCCTGCGCGAGACGAACATGTCCATTCCGTGCATCGTGATCTCCCGGCAGTCGCCGAACAGCGTGGACACCGTGCTCCAGGGTCGTTTTCGCTTCACACTGCAATTCCCTTTGGTGATTGAGGAGCTCGAAGACCTGATCGATCGAGAGGAGGTGTTCGAGGACCGCGATGTCGACCTCACACTGGCAACCGCGGCCGTCGAAACCGACGAGACGGCCGTCACGAGTGAAGCAATGAAGAAGGAAAGACACAGGTTGATCACGAGGGCGTCGGAAATGCAGCGACTTGTGGACGGAGACGACGTGGTATCTCAGGTGGCAGGCCAAATGCAGTGGGCCACGCTAGAGGGCCTCACTGTCACAAAATCTACAAACCCAGATGCTGTGCCCTACTGGCAACAAGGCGACTTGGACTTGTACACTCCCGCAAAGCTGCGAGAGCGCATCAAAATCCGCCACCACCCAGACGTCGTCCACTGCATTCGAGAGTTCTGGAATGCCTTGTACCCACTGCGCAGTACGACTCCTCAAGAAGCGAAGGCAGCGCCGCCAACCTCAGCTTTGGGTGTGCTCACCGTTCCAGGCGCAGCGAAAGCGACAGCAGAGTTAACGCCGCGTAAAAGCAGAAAGTATCTTCCGGAGTCCGGTTACAAGACATTCCACCGAGTTTTGCAACGTATCGTGATTCCTCCGGAGGACTTTGACAGCGACACAGCGGACCTTACCGCCCATACCGACTGGTACGCGTGCATGAACCAAACTCTTTGCTTCCCGACGTTGCGTGTGGGCGAGGACCCATTATTCGCCACTCCTTTTGTGCGCCAGGCTCCGCGATTCATCAAAAGATGGGCTCACCTACCCTGATTTTTTCGAGTCGCTTTTCGAGATGACGGATTTGTGGTGCCAAGAACTGAATGCACGAGCATATGCTGACTTTTTGCGAGATTTGCAATCGAAAGTCACTCATGCACAAGTACGTTTGCGCGTGCTCCTGCCCTTCTTCACCTGTTAGGGCTCCTGACCCACACTGTGACATTGCCTTGCGTAGGAGGGAGACAATGCTGAAAAACACCGCGGAGTTCGGTGGAGACCAGTGTTCGAGCCAGTCGAGGAATTCGAAGAGACGGAACCGGAGCTCCCGCGCGAGTTAGACAACATAGTAGAGGCGCCCAAAGAAGCGGTGGCCGAGGAAGCACAGCAAGAGGCTGAACCAGAACCTCAACATGCTGCAGACGACGTCGCGACGACTGCACCCGTCGAACAGAAAGTTGACGCCTCAGCACCAGCGGAAGTGGACTTTAGCGGACGTTGGGAAATCAACGAGGATTCCAGTGACGAGAGCGCCGGAAGTGACGACGAAGGAAGCGACAGCGGGAGTGAGTCCAGCAACGGTGCGGCTGAAGCCGCAGCATCCCCCAATGACAATACATCAGGTCCACAAAGGGCACTGCTATTTCGGGGTGGCAACAAAAAGTACAGGAAAAAGAATAGAGGTGGCGCTTCCACATTGCAAGCAGGCGAAGACGCGCAACAAGCACCTACTCATGGGTCAACACTGGAAACCGGTCATGGCTTGCCAACAACCACTTCTGTTGGTACCACGTCAGGAGAGGCAACGCAAGCAGCAATAACACATGGTTCGAGTGCAGTTGGCGACGACGAGGCCACTGCAGACAAAGATGCGGGCCAAAGCGCAGCGAATCGTGGCACGCGGCGAAAGAAACGTCGGACAAACAAGTCTCGCAAACTGAAGAGGAAGGGGACGAAGAAGAGTGCGTCAAGCACACCTGCCGGGACCATGGAAGCATTGGGCCCCGACGACGAGGAAACAACCGACGAGTCAACAGAAGATGATGGCAAGTGGGGACCGTATCCGGACGAATCACACGGAAGTGACGAGGTCGCTGCTGCCGGACCGAGCAGAGCCCAGCACCAAGCATCAGGCATTGGCGACGAGCCGGCAGCTGGGACCGCTGTGGATGGGCAAATTCGAAGTTCAGATCCATCCCACGCGTCGTCCGCGTCTCCAGCACAGCGTAGAGGCGAGGAACCCGGATCTCTTCAGCGCAAGCAAAATTTGGAGTCAGGATCCACGGGCGCCAGCGACCAACGCCACAGACCGACGAGTTCATTGTCAGTCACACGCAAAAAGTCTTTCACAGAACTATTGCAAGAGAAAGATGTCCGCGAACAGGAAGAAGCCGTCGCCAAAATCCGACAGGAGAAGGCCTTAGAAGAAGCTGCAAGCAAAGCCGAGGAGCGCAAGCGCGTCGTGCGCAGAGCCAAACGATCGCTCACGGAATTGGAGCTGATTGAGGAGGCAAAACTCAAAGAAAGTGCCGCCCAAAGGGACAGCGAAGCTGTTGTCTCGCCTACGGCTGACGGGACGGCGACTGCAACCGATGATGGTCCGTCTGCGGACGAAATGCGAAGGAGAAATCGCGAATCAATGTTCCGCGTGACTGTTTTGGCTGACTTGGCGCCCGAAGAGCAGGAGCTCATTGGACAATTGAAGCCAGGTGTGGAAAAACTGTCTCTGAGTGAGCAACAGAAGGTTCTCCAGGATCTACTGCGCCAGCTGTATAGCACCCCGATGGATGAAATGAGTGCAACGCAGAAGAGTCTTGCTTTGAAACTTCACCCCGAGCTGGAAGCAATGGACGAAAAGGCACAGACACAAGCTCTCCGAGTATTGTGTCAGCAGACGCAGTTGGCGTCGTTAGTTTGCGTGGACGATCTCCCCGATGACGTGAAGGCACTTGTGTTGCAGATACACCCAGGATTGGAAGGCGCCACAATGGAAGAACAGCAAACAGCCCTCAACAACGTCAAGAAGAAGCTGTACAGTTTCAACGCGCTGGGTGAAATGGGCGAAACTTTAGCAGCTCTGCTGTGCAAGCTGCACCCGGACCTCGCCACGATGGAAGCTGCGCAGCAGCGGCTTCTGTTGCAGCAATTGCGGAAAGGGGCCAACGTTCTCTTTCAAGCGACGAGTTCGGATGATGAGGACAGCGCCACGTCTGGCCACAAACCCTCCGGCTCATTCAGTGGGCATTTCGACGAGGGCGAGCATGGACCGTGGCAATCCACCGCAGTAGAGAGCCATGGTATGCCCTCCAGGGATCCGCTGAAGACGCAAGCAGGACAGGAACAAAGCTCAGCTTCAGATTCTGCCGGGGACGCTGGCACTCCGGATGCCGAGGCCGTGCGGCGTCGTGCAGCTTTGTTGGCGGAAGGGCAAAGAGGGGAAGGCGGCTCGACGGAGGCCGATTCGGCGGAAGTGAACTCGGAAGATCCTGCGGTGCAGGGTCCTTTCGTGTTTTCTCAAGCCAAGCAACATACTCAGTTGTATCGTGCCGCAACGCTGGCAGACATGACCCCAGAAGAGAGAGAGGCCGTCCTGCAAAAGCACCCGGAGCTTGTCAACATGAGCCCGGAAGAACAAGAAAAGTTCCTGCACAAAATGAGACGCGGGAAGTTCGTCCAACTTGCGGAAACACCGCAGGTTACCACGTACAAGAGTCAGCCAGCGGCCACTTCACGAGTGAGGGACACGACTTTGAAGCAGGCAGACATTGGATTTGGTTTGGACGAGCCGGCAAAGCCTGCCAGTGCGGATGTCGCCCAGATGTCTCCGCGCGCGCTGCCGGGTCGCATGCTGAAGACAAATGCTGTCACCGGAACTGCGGTTGTGACTCGCGTACAGCCGCAGGCGGCGCTGAAGTTTGGATTTTTGGCTGCGCTTGTTGCTAAAGCGAAGGCACGTGCAACTGGGGCGCGTATGTCTGCAAAGTTCAGGTCTGTGGCAGCCAGCAAGCCGAAGGACCATGGTAAATCCATTGTCCCTCGCAAGAGTCGGCCGTCGGACACGGAGGTATGCCATTGTTGTGTTTCAACACTGCTGGTGCGTCGGTCTTCGAGCCAGTAAGCTGTGTTGTGTGTTTAGCAGGCTGGCACTAAACTTCTCGCTATCACCTCCAATTCGGCATTGCAGCCAACAGTGGCTCCGCCTGTCACCGATGCTGCCGTTGCAAGCAAATCAGCAATATCGGTTCGGCGACCAGACAGAGCGGCAATACGGCATGCCAACAAGGATTCTGAATGGCACCGAGCTGAAGACCCCGCATTCGGAGCTTGGGGCGATGGTTCGGTAAGTTTCACCTCCTCGCCGGATTGCCGTTTGTTGAAAACGTCGCTGCTTGTGCAATGACACGCCTCCTCCGCGTCTTGCCGTCGTTTGAACCGAACCTTTGCTTGCATTCTGCAGCTGAAACTGGCCATGCCAAGCAAGAAAGAAGACAAAAAAGACACGAAACCCCCACCGAGGCTTTTGTCGGGGAGAAAAGGGCGAAGGCGCCGAATAAAGCAACCCGACGTAATCTACAGCCAAGAGGTTGCGCGGGCTTCAGGTCGTGACCTCATGTCCCTGCTCAAAGCCGAAGGTGAAGAAGGAATGGATGAACTTGGTGATGGTGATGGAGACGACGCTGCCGCATTAGAGGTTCCGAAATCTGACGACGTTGTCAAATCGTCTCCCAAACGTAAGTCATTGAGCAAGCGCAAGCCAACGGGCGGAGACACACGAACGCAACCGGCCCCACAGCCTCAGCGACACGGCCTTCGACAACGGTCTGTTTCCCGTCAACAGCCGTCTGTGGTCGGTTCTCTGTCCGGCGTCAGTGGCAACCAGCTGCAGTCGAAACCAGCCGCAGTTGTTCGTTACGCAGATCGCCGCAATCCTCCTCAGCATCAGTCGAAGCTGTCGGTCAGCGACACTTTGCTGGACATGGCGGGTTCGGAGCACGAACAGGAGCGGCCCGAATTTCGGTCTCGTGTTCGCTCGGGAGTCCACAGTCGGCCGTCCACGGCCGTTCTGCAAGCACAGCAACCAGCGGACAGGCGTTTTAGGGACCAGGACTGGGCCGAGGACATTTCTCCACTGTCTGCGGATCGTTTTTTCGGTTGGCCGCGGCGTGCAGATCGGGTCGAGTCGCCAAAAAGTGAGCAGGATGTTTCAAGGCCGTCAACAGTAGACACGCATCACTCGCCTATCGAAGGGATGCCCAACGGCACGCGTGTTCGATACATCAAGCGATGGAAGTGGGGGCGTTGGATCGAAGAACGAGTGGTTGAAGTGGACGAGTTCTCAGATGCAAAGACTGGATTGGGCGTCGCCGGGGTGTCCGCGGCTGAACCTGCACAGGGATACAGAGTGTCTCCCACTGGCGCACGCCGCTCTCGTGCTGGTCCCCACGCCCCAGTCATTAAGCCTTTGCGGTCGAACGACGAACACTGGTCGAAGCACTGGTCGGGCGACTCGCAGTACCTCCCCAGCCGCCAGCTGCAGCTTCCTCAGCTTGATGTCCATGGTGAACAGCGAGCAGGTCAACACGACATATTCGAGTCGCCCCAGGACATGCTGTCCAACCCAGAAACTGCCAAGGAGGCCGCCGCGACGGCTGGCCACAACTATGGTCGCCTTAGAGGCATCACCACCGTTTCACCAACCCGTCGCGTGAACGAAAACCCGTTCACCGCCCAACCACCGCGCCGAGATGGAAGTCCAGCTTCACAGTTGCCGTGGGTATAGGCGCAGACGAGAAGGTGCTCGATCCAGTCAAGTAGCCTATTCCCGAGATGCATGTCGCATGTCGTCGAACGTAAATTATTGTTAGTTAGTGTCACAAAATCGGGATTACATGTATTCCCATCGCGCAGAGGTAGGGTCGCGATTAATCAATCTGCAAACACAGAATATAATGCCATCTTGAACTCTTGCAGGCTTGTCTTTGGCAACTCAGCGACGCTGTGATCAAAGCTATTGAATTTGACGTCGGCGCCACACTCATACGCCGCATACTTGAACGCCATGGGCAAGAGGCTAGCGTTGTCCCCCACCGGCACGCCGACGACGAGATAAGTCGATGCGCGCTCATCCAGGGCGAACATGATGAGAGGCTTCTTTTTCCCCCTCCCCATCCAGTCACCTTGGGCCATGCGTGCCTTCACGATGAAGCGGGCCAGTCGGGCCAGGGCCAGCGGCTGCGTGAACAAATTGTTGTCGTTTTCTGACATTGAATCTAACACCAGGGACCGAAATTGTCCGTGGAATGTCCCCATATCCTTCTCCATAATCATTGTTGCTTTCGCGACGATCGCTTGCTGCATCAGTTTAGCTCGTTGGAAGCCATCTTCAATTAGGGGTGCTGCCACGCTTCCGCTCTTCGCAGAGTCGAACGTCAACGCATCGTACGCCTGCATGCAAAAGTCATTGCCAGGTTCAAGTGGTGAGTGGTACATGGTACGCGGTGGGTGTGTGTGTTTGTGTGTATGTGTGCTGGTGTGTGGGTGCAGAGCGCATGGCATGTTGTCGGTAACGTACCCGGAAAAAAGCGGTCTCCCATTCACCGGGGGCCTTGCCTTGAGACTCCAACAGCGCGGTGATGCTGTGGGCAAGATCGGCCGCAGTGAACCGACGGCTATATCCGATTTGCAACGAGAACGTTTCAAACAATATGTCGTCAAGTCCGGCCTGGATGGCCGGTTCTACTAAATGGTTGCGAAGCCGCGTTTTCATCTTGTCCGACATGAAGCAGAATTGCTGCTTGCATTCTTGCAGCGGGATACCCACCTACGTTGAGCAAAGATCGGCATTGAGCACAGCCCGCCAAGTCGCGACCCAACGTTGTGCAGAACGCACGTACCTTGGCGAGGAGACGCTCCAAATTCTGCTGCCCGATCGAGGTCCAGATACGCAGCTGCGATCCGACGTAGTCAGAATAATACATAGCGTCGTATAGCGACCAATTACGCAAGAGCATGAAGCGGTAATCAACTTCGTGCGAAATCCTGCCTTGGTCAAAAGTGACCGGCACTGACGCCTAGCAGTACGAGCGAGGAGGCATGCAGGCAGGCAGGGACAGAACACGTTATGAACAACGACCGCGGCAGCAGCAGTCGCAGCAGTAACAACAGGATCGAAGGCAGCAACAAAACGAACCGCTGCGTCTTCCACAGAAGACATCGAGCCGTGGTCGTCGGACTGCGGGTTGTGTTTCTTCACCTCTTCGTGAAAGGTGGCAACCAAGGACTCGTACCCTCCCTTGTTGATGCGCTCGGAGATGAAGTGCGAACTGGCGCCAACGATAGCCAACCACAGGAGAGCATTGTTCATTTTTGTCAACTGAATCGCCATGTTGAAGGCGGTTTGAGACGAGGGCTTGCCGTGAGTCGAAATCATGTAGTACGAGCGCAGGCCCTGGCGTCGTTCTCGCCGTTGAGCGGCAGACATGTTCTTCTTGTGCTTGGGGGCTCCTTTGTCTTCGGGGGATGAAGAAGGGCTCTTGCGTTTGCGACGAGAGCCGCTCCCGGTGGAGTCAGGGCTGCTGTCAGACGCGGACGAAGCGGCCCGGTCATCGTCCATAAGCGACTCGCCGGCCGGCTCTTCGTCAGAGAAATCGTCGTCGAAGTCATCTTCGTCGTCGTCACTGTAGATTGCGTCGTCCATATCGGGTCCGGCCTCTGGTATGTCAGCGAGGTGGATTCCGCCGTCGTTGAGCACGCAGACGTCGCGGCCAGCGTGGATGTTTGCCAGGTGGATCGGTCGGTGGTGATCAAAGACGAAACACCGCTTGCCGTTGGCCGTTGGATTGAACATTTTGTCCAAGTTCACCCGCCCGCCGCAGTTGATGAACACCAGGCTGCGGAGTTGTTCGGACTGGTTGATGAAGCTGTCTCTAGCGGCCTCAATGTCGGCATACCCTGACACGGGGCGGATTTTGTACTGGATGTTGTCACTACGCATGAGGTCGGTCAGCATCCTGCAGGTGCAGATGGCGTCGCAGTCGGGGGCGACAAGGATGAGGACAGTGATGCCACCATCCCGCAGGGCCGTGGACTGGATTTCCAGGTACAGCCGCTCCAGGTCAGCCTCGTCGATGAGCATGTTGGCTGTTGGCGCTGCTCGGCTTCAAGATGGAGAAAGAACGATCGAGGTGTTTCGACACCGCAGCCCCTTTTTTGAGATAAAAGTGTCCCCGGGCGATACTTCGCAGTCTACCAGACCATGGTCGGTCGGTTGTACCGTGCGCTGCGTCGATGCCAGTGGAGCTGGTAGTGTTCAAGCTCGGCTGCGCCCGAGTCGTGCACCCGAGAGGCAGAACGACGCCCTGGTTCAATGCAGTCGTTCTGGCGAACAGTGAGCAGAGTTGACTGCACGCGCGAGGCAAGGGCCGCAACGACGACAGCGACAGCGACAGCAAAGGCGAAAGAAGCGAAAACGAAAACCGCAGCGAAAGAGCCCACAACAGAAAGGGGCCGGGCAAGCAAGCAGGGCTTCGTCGGCCGGAGTCGATGAGAACGAGAGGTCGTGTTGCTGCCGACTCGTTCACGTTGCCGCTCCTCCACCACCCACTTCGGTCCACGTCGTTTGAAGTCACTGCTCTTCCCTTGACTTCGCTCGTCAACTTCAGTTCATTGCACTCCACTTCGTCCGCTTCACTTCGCTTCGTCCCTTTCCAATTCCGTAGTCAAAAGCCAGTTTCCCTTCGTCGACTTGACTCCGTCCGTTCGCCCCATTTCACTTCACTGCGTCCACTTTACTTCATCCGTTCGTCTCCTTCACTTACTTCGCCGCTTCACTTCGCCCGTCCATCCTTTCTTCACTTCGTCCGCTTCACTTCGTTCCATCCTTCGTCCGCTTCACTTCACTTCGTTCCATCGTTCGTTCCATCGTTCGTTCGTTCGTTCCTTCCTTCCTTCCTTCGTTTGCGTTTGCGTTTGCGTTTGCGTTTGCGTTCGCGCTTTGTTTTTTGTTTGAAGGCGCGAACGCGGGAAAACACAACACCACACCCCAACACGGCGCGCGGCGACCGTCGCCGTCGTCTTCCGCGCGCTCAGTATCCCTCTTTCCGCCTCTGCTCGTCACTGCATAACAGTGCACTTCGCTGTGTGCATTTCCGTACATTGACCGCGCGGACGCCCGCCCTCAACATTTTGAAAAAATCAAACAGAAAATGGGAATTAGTGGAAGAGGATAGGTATTGATGTGGGGGTAAAGGGTGGGTGTGTCTTCCGGAAATAGGAATGTGTGGGACAGCGCGAGGAGGGAGTGGGTGGGTTGGTTGGCGTGGGCGGGATTGCATTTCGAATGAACGAACGAACGAACGAACGAACGATTGAACGAAATTTGTAAATTTGTTTTGTTTGAAACTTTGGGAAACTGAGAAACCGAAAAACCGAAAAATCACAAAATAGGAAAATCGAAAAATCGAATAATCGAATAATCGAAAACAATCAAAAAATCTTCTATTCAAATGTTCGCGGTTAGACAGTTTCGCAGTTTCGTAATCTTTATTTTTTTATTTTAGTGATTTTCGATTTTCGATTCTCTGATTTTCTGATTTTCGAATTTCGCGATTTTGCGATTTTCTGATTTTGCGATTTTGCGATTCTGCGATTGCCGATTTCCGCGACAAAACGACGAAAGGAAGGGAAAGGAAGGGAAGGAAAGGGAGAACACTTCAGCGCCGAATATGTACCCATAACTGATATTATTATCTACTTTCAACACTATAACACAATATCCCACAACACGATACATCACACTCCCAATACCGCATTACGGCAAATCTTCCTTAATTGGTATAACACAGTTTAGTAAGTAAAACCATTGAAGTCCTATAAAAGGATATCGATGACCAAAGTTCTTTTTCAACGGCCACTGACTCACACTCACTCACTCACTCACTCACTCACTCACTCACTCACTCACTCACTCACTCACTCACTCTCACTCACAATGACACAATGACAAAGAACAAAGAACAACGAACGCTCTCACTTTCCCACTTTTCCACTTTTCAACTTTCAACTTTTCAGTCGGATTATTCAAAAGTTCGATTTATAAATAAACAGTACTGCGCATTTGGAAAACCATTTAGTGACCGCCCGGTAATCGCCGCAGAAAATAGTACCGTCACCGAAATTGTTCTCAAAACTGAAAACCGAAAGTCGAAAACTTCAAAACTGCAAACTGCAAACTGCAAAACTGAGAATGCAGAATTAGAGAATTCCGAGAATTAGCGTTCATTCATCCGAAGCTCAGAGCTCAGTCGATGATTCTCTGTCAGTCTGTCTGTCTGAGTCGTCGGCGTCCACGCACTGTGAATCAATCGGATCGCCGTGGTCACTGTAGAGCGGTACTAATCAGTCAGACGAAGTGACTGAAAGGCGGTCCAGAGACAGTTGGGAAACGTGGAAAAGTGCGCGCAATGAACGAAGAAAGTCGGCGTTCGTTCGTTCGTTCGTTTGTTCGTTCGTTGTTCGTTGTTGCACCACCACCACCACCACCACCACCACCACCACCACCACCGTTACGATACGACGTCCCGCCCTTCCTTCCAGATAGCTTGCTTGCTTGCCCCACGTTCGCCGCCTTCTGCTTTACCTTCGGTTGCTGGTTTGATTGTTTTTCTCGGCAGTGCAGTGCAGTGCAGTGCAGTGCTTGTTGTTGTGGTGGTGGTGGTGATGGAATGAATTTATCGATTGCGGTGGCGGAACTCGACTACCTAGCTAACTAACTAAGTGTCGATGCTCGAACTTTGTGAGTCATGCATGCACTGTCGTTGTAAGCTAGTCCGGAGAGACACACCGGCAAGAAAATTCTCCGTCGTGTCTCGTGCTGTCGCTGTGTGGGGAGTGGAGTGGGGAGGTCACTGACTGGTAGATCTAGTGAAGGGGCTGTCGTTCCATCCTACCTGTTGAGGGCAGGTAGTCGACCATGTCAGGACGTAGCGGCTCGTTTGATTTTACTGTGCGTAAGGTGAGACTGCGTGGACTGGCGCGTGCACAGCTCGCTTTCAATGAGCACCACCACAACATTTATGAATATGCGCGTCAACCTTTCTGGGAGTGTATCAAAAGCAATCACTTTTTATTCCAACAAAACCACGTCCCATTTTTCACGAATTTCCCGTAGCTCCAGCACTAACAACTACCCCCCGTCAACACGAAAATGTCAGCCGAGACCTACAAGCCCAACGACACCATGAAGAACGTGTTGAGCCACGACATTCCGCAGTCCGACAGTGCCATCAACGTCAACGTCGCCATGCTCACCGCTGCTGAGAAGAAGGTCCTGCAGAACTCTCCGGCCCGCGAGACCTGCGGCGGCATGGTGCGCATCCCGGCGGACAAAGTGCACAAAGCCGTGCAGAACGTTTCCGCTCAAGCGCTGCACGACGCCAACCCAAGCCCTGTCACGCGTTCTAAAGGTCGCAGTTCTGGAGGCGGCAGCTCTTCCATCGTCTTCTAAGCCAACAAACAATCGCTTAGGCCCAGTGACCAAGCCACGTGCCTTGTAAGCACCGTGGACGAGCACTCTCGAGAATGCAGCAACTCGCAGGCCTCCAAGCACCAAGATCAACAAAAGCAGCAAGAGAGCGAGCGAGAAAACTACAACAACAAAAAGTCAATCTCATATCACAGCCAATGCAACGCCATGCACCACGATAAGACACATACATCGGTTCCGGTGTGCTTTGCAATTTTATAAGTTTATTTCCACCCGTGACCACATTTACATTTACTCAGACACATCCGATCACCACGCCACACCATAATGAGGTTGTAGCCCGTGAGAATGCCGAGCCACATTACATGATGGCCCGATGCTTTCGCGCCACTCCTGAACTAGTCGCGGAGTCAGAAGTGGAGGCCGGTCCGGAAAGCAAAAAGTCAGCAGCGCGCCGCGATGCTTGCCGGGAAATGCGTGATTTTCTCGACGATCCCAAGTAATACGACGGAGACAGAGGAACTGGCGCTGCTGCATCCTCGTCGTTTTCGTCACTGCTGATATCGCCTGCGCTGCTCCAGCCGTCTTCGTCGGCGTCAGCTGTAGCCTGATTTGGTGACTTTGGATTGCTCGGTGACGGGTAATACTTCGGACTATTCAGTGACGGCTTGGATTTTGGACTGCGCGGGGTCTGGTGTACAACGGCCGGAGTCGGAGAGGTCCTCGGCGCACTCCTGCGGAACGAGTCTGCGCGTGCCGGTGCCGCACCACTCCGTTTAGGTGAAGTAGCTGTATCGCGCGTGGCACGGCTGTGTGAAGATTCGTGGGTTGGACTACGTATGGGGACTTCTTCCTCCTGTTTCGCACCCCGTTCTGTATTTGGGTTTGCCGTAGTGGCAACTTCCTCCGCTTCTTTTTCATCCACTTCCACGTGAACTGCAGGGGCGGCTTCTTCCTCCTGCTGCGGCACAGGTTCATCCACGTGGGGTTCCACCATTTCAATCGCCGTGGTGGGCTGCGACTTGGACTCTCCGCCGCCTGCACCGTCACCGTGTCTCATAGCTCCAAAAGTCGACGGCTTCGATGCTTGACTTACTTGGTGCTGCTCGCCGCTCCGCCGCGAGCACACCACGGCAATCACAATGATGATGACCAGAAGCACGAACACACCGATGCCAGCGAGCACTAAAATCGTCGACATCTCATCCAAATCGCCGAACAAGCCGGCTAATATCGAGCTCTGTACGGCGGCGGACATTGTAGTTGCGTTTGTAGCTGCCGACGGCTGCGATGAATCGACAGTTCTCGTCGTCAGTTCAACGGCATCCGTTGTCATTTCCCACACCGAACGGCACGCAATGGCGCCGTCTGCGCTGGTCTCATTGACAGCGCACGGCTGGCACCTGGATCGCCCAAAATTGCTCTGAAACTGGCCGGCGCTACAATTCTGGCACGTTGTCGCCGCAAACTGGTTTTGGAACTGCCCAGGTGAACACGGAGTGCACACCGACGCGGCGTCGCTGTCTTGAAACTGCCCTGGTCGGCACTCCTCGCAGATGCTGGCGGAATCGTCGGGTCCCCGCACCAGTCCCGCGCTGCACGGGCGACACCTCGTTTTCGCCATCAACGGCTGGAACCATCCATCCGGACATTCGTAACACATACTTTGGCCAGAAGAGTTCTGGAACTGACCCACAGGGCACAGGTTGCACGAAGAAGTGCTAGCGGGAGATGCCTGGAACTGTCCGACGGCACACGCAGTGCAGTTTGCACCAGATGTTGGATTGAAAAAGCCCGCTTCGCAATCTTGGCAAGCGGACGATGCCCGGCCGGAAGATCGCCCAGCCGCACAATCATTGCAAGAAGTGGCGAGGGCTTGCGGTTGGAAGCGCCCTGCCACGCATGCGAAGCAGGAGGAATCGCTCGGGCGAGTCGCGAAGTAACCTGCTTCACACGACGTACAGCGGTTGCGCACAAAGCTAGCTGTGCAGTCGCCGCCATCAAACCCGAACTCTGGACAGTCGAACTCGAACGGTGTGCCGTCATCACAGAACTCATCACCAATCCAGCTGTCGGAAAGCAACAATCAACCGCGCACACATATTAGAACACCACCTACGATGTTAAAGAAAGCAAAGAAGCAGGCGTGGGCGCACCTCTCAAATCCGCTGCAATCACGTCCACCACAATCGACGCAAGCAGTCATCTGTGCGCACGGCTCGCAAGCGGACGCACCGCTTGCTGTCTGGTACCACCCCGCGCTGCAAGTTTCACAGGTACTGGCCCCAACTTCGGAGTTGAACATGCCAATTTCACACGGCACACATTCGTCACTGGAGGTGTCGCTGCTCCAAGTCGTACCAGGTGGGCATGGTGCACAGTTAACATCGCTGTCGAACGGGCAAGCGTCATCATTGGCGCACAAGTTGTCTTGGTCGGCATCGTTTTCGGCGTCATAAGGACACGAGTCTTGACACTCGTCAAAGCAAGTGCAACCACAAACGAGACAGCGATCGTCGGCGATGCACCGCCCAGCTTTAGGCTCAAATGCCGCGTATTGAGCGCAGAACACTGGCTCTGGGGTACTGGAGTCGCAGTCAAAGCTGTTGCACAGGGAATCACTGTCGAAGTCGTTGTCGACATCGAAAGCGCACGAATCAACGCTGTTGCAGATCCCGTCGCCGTCTGAGTCGTCGCCGAAATCGAGAGGACACGAATCTGCCAGGAAGCAGACACCATCACCGTCTTGATCATTCAGCGAGTCTTCGGGGCAACTGTCAACGTCGTCGCAGACGACATCTGAGTCATTGTCGTTGTGCGAGTCCGCGCGGCACGAATCCGCACTGTCACAGATGAGATCGCCGTCCGAATCGTTGCTGCTGTCCACGGGACACGAGTCGTCGGAGTCACAGACCAGGTCGCTATCACGATCATCGAGGCTGTCGTAAGGGCAACTGTCCTGGCTATCACACACTGTATCGCTGTCCACGTCGTCCAGCGCGTCAGCCGGACAAGAGTCGAGCTTCGCACAGACCCCGTCATTATCGCCGTCGTTGCCGGCGTCGTCTGGGCAGGAATCAATGTCGGCGCACAACAGATCGCTGTCTTGGTCGTTAAACCTGTCGTGTGGGCACGAATCCACGTCTGCGCACAAGGTGTCTGCGTCCGCATCATTTTCAGCGTCTGCTGGGCAGAAGTCGATCGGAGTGCATATGCGGTCGCTGTCCAGGTCATTGTCGGGGTCACTTACGCACGAGTCCACATCACCGCAAATAGCGTCGGAGTCGGCATCGTTCTCAGAGTCTCTGCTGCAGCTGTCTTCATTTGCGCAAAGTTGATCGCCGTCGAAGTCGTTCTCACCGTCGACGTCACACGAATCGGACGGCGCACAGATGGAGTCGCCATCCTCGTCGTTTTGCGCATCAAACGGGCACGAGTCGACGTCTCCGCACAGACCGTCGCTGTCGTGATCATTGTCCACAAAGGCACACTGGTCAATGTCGCCGCACATATTATCGCTATCAACATCGTTGTCCTCATCGTGACGGCACGAATCCACGCTGCCACAGATGGCGTCGGAATCTTCGTCGTTCGTGTCGTCTTGGAGGCAAGAATCTACGTCGTCGCAAATGGTGTCGCTGTCCGCATCGTCCAATGCATCGTGCGGGCACGAATCAACGTTGCCGCAAACACCGTCAGAGTCTGCGTCGTTCTCAGCGTCGAGCGGACAATGGTCTGCACCAAGAGCGCATGCAGCCTCGTTCTGGCATGCACACGGGCATTGGGGACACACGCCGTCCTCCAGACAGTGTCCATCGTTGACATTGCCAGCTGCGTAACTCGAGCAATCGCCGTGGGAACTGACGGCGGTGCCATCGTCGGCGCAGTGGGTAAAAGCGCACATGGTGTCGCTGTCGGCATCGTTGTGGGTATCGAAAGGACAACTATCGACGTCCCCGCAAACAGCATCCGAATCTACATCGTTGTCTGGGTCATGCGAGCACTCGTCCGCTGTCTGACACTCCTCAGCACAGGTACAAGCGCAAACTTCACACTTGCGGTGGGCCACGCAGCTCCCCGCGTTCTTCCGCCCGACTTCATACGTACTGCAATCATCACCACACGCGTAAACTTTTCGCCAATCACCTTGATTGTTCGCACAGACAACCGCAGAGGAGCCACATTCGCCGAAGTGGGAACAGCATTGATCGTCATCGCAGCGTTGGTCAGAGTTTGCTGCACAAGTACCTCCGCGATCTTGCTGCCCGAAGGTCTGGGCTGTAGTGTCCGGAACGGCGGCGACTGTGGAGGTGTCGTGCACGTAACACAACGTCGACGGATCGTCGACCGACGTAATTGGAGCGAATGTATCGCCGGACGCACACACAGTGCGATTCACTTCACAAAGAGAATCGCTATCTGCATCGTTTTCACGGTCAAATGGACACGGGTCGGAAGATAGACACAGGGCGTCCGAATCGACGTCGTTCTGTGCGTCCAGTGGACAGGAATCCGCATGGTCGCAAACAGCATCCGCATCACTGTCACCCCAACGATCCACTGGGCATGAGTCTACGTCGGAGCAAATGAAGTCGCTGTCAGTGTCGTTATCCGCATCGTTGGGGCAGGAATCTACGTTGTTGCATATGTTGTCAGAATCTGCGTCATTGCCGGCGGCGAGCGGACACGAATCCTCATCGTCGCAGATGAGGTCGGAATCGCCGTCATTGTCCACATCAAACGGGCAGCTGTCCACGTCGCCGCAGATAGCGTCCGCGTCTGAGTCGTTCTCGCCATCGAAAGGACAAGAATCAATGTCGCCACACAGAGAATCACCGTCGGCGTCGTTTTCTCCGTCGAGGGCACATGCGTCCAGAGGCGCACAAATGGCATCGCTGTCGATGTCGTTGTGCGGGTCCGTTGGACAAGAGTCAACGTCTGCACACACGACGTCTGAGTCGACATCATTTTCAGCATCATAGGGACAGGAATCACCGTGTTCACATAATCCGTCGCTGTCGATGTCATTTTCAAAATCGACTGGGCACTTGTCGACTTGGCGGCACAGCAAATCACTGTCCGCATCGTTACCAGCGTCCAGCGCACAAGAGTCGATGTCGCCACAAATCGTGTCACTGTCGGCATCGTTGGCAGCGTCATTTTGGCACGAATCGACGTTGGCGCACAGGAAATCGGAGTCTCCGTCGTTCACCGCGTCGGCAGGACATGAATCTACGTCTCCACATGTGTTGTCACTATCCACATCGTTGTCGGCGTCGAATGGGCACGAATCCACCGCACCACACGTGGAGTCGCTGTCAGCGTCATTCGTGGGATCGTACGGGCACATGTCGCGTGGAGCGCAAATCGCATCGGAATCAGCATCGTTTTCGCTATCAGCGGGACAGGCGTCGACCGTCCCGCAACGGACTCCGCAGGCACACGGACAGTCTTCACACACGCCGTCAGCAACACAGTAATCTGCATTGTCAGCACCGGAGACGTACGACGAGCAATTTCCGTGCACAGACACAAACTGGGTGTCGTCATCAGAACACTCCGCGGTCTGTCCACAAATGGTATCGGAATCCAAGTCATTTTCTGCATCCAGAGGGCAACTGTCCATGGGGAAGCATGCTGTGCCATTGCACTCTGTGGAACACAGCTCGTCGGAGTCGGCGTCATTGGCGCTATCGAATGGACACGGGTCCGCTGAGTGGCACTCGTGCTGACAGGAACAGCTGCATTCATCACACACATCGTCCACTTTGCAATTGCCATCATTCCTACGACCTTCCGCGTAGGTAGCGCACTCGAGTTCAATGTTCAAGCTATCAGCGCATGCCATTACGTCGCAAATGGCATCCGAGTCGGCATCGTTGAGATTGTCAAACGGGCACGAGTCTTGACTGTGACAAACAAAGTCGGAGTCGGCGTCATTGTTTGGGTCCCCAAGGCAACTGTCTTCGCTGTCGCAAACAACATCCTCGTCGACATCGATGCACGAATCTTGCGAATCACAAATCCCGTCCTGGTCTAAGTCATTCAAAGAGTCGTCTGGGCAAGAGTCGACGGTTTCGCAAAGCCCATCAGAGTCTTGGTCGTTGGCGAAGTCGGCAGGGCACGGATCGTCGTTGTGACAAATCGCGTCGGAATCGAAGTCGTTTTCGGCATCCAAAGGGCACGAGTCGGCGTCGGCGCAAATCGCGTCACTGTCCTGATCATGATTGGAATCGTGCGCGCACGAATCCACGTCTCCACAAAGAGAGTCACCGTCGGCATCGTTTTCAGGATCCAGTGGACAAGAGTCTTCTTCTTCGCAAATGATATCAGAGTCTTGGTCGTTCTCAGTGGAGCGCGGGCATACGTCGTCAAGTGCGCAGAGTGCGTCACTGTCAGCGTCGTTTTCGGCATCGTAAGCGCAGGAGTCGATGTTGCCGCAGATACCGTCATTGTCAGCGTCGTTTTCGCCATCCATTGGACAGCTGTCCACAGTTTCACAGAGACCGTCTGCATCTAGGTCGTTATCGGCTGTCAATGGACACGAGTCCAATGGCACGCACAATGCGTCTGCGTCAATGTCGTTTGAGGCGTCAGCTGGGCACGAATCAACGTCGGCGCAGATGGCATCGCTGTCTTGGTCATTCCCCGCGTCGAGCGAACAGGAGTCGATGTCGCCGCAAACGTTGTCGGCATCGAAGTCATTTTCAGCATCGAGCGGGCAGCTGTCAACATCTCCACAAAGACCGTCGGAATCCTTGTCAGGTTCTGTCGTGGACGGGCACGAATCAATCGGTGCACACAGTGCGTCTGAATCTTCGTCATTCCAGGCATCAGCAGGACAGGAGTCTACGTCGCCACAAATGCCGTCACTGTCGCCGTCATTTTCAGCGTCGTATTCGCAAGAGTCCACTTCAAGGCACAAATGATCACTGTCAGCATCATTTTCGGCGTCCATTGGGCAACTGTCCACATCCTCACAAAGGCGGTCAGAGTCCAGGTCGTTGTCGACTGCGAATGGACACGAGTCGACAGACGTGCACAAGCCATCGGAATCGGGGTCGTTGGATGGGTCGACGGGGCAAGAATCAACGTCACCGCAGACCCCATCGCTGTCGTTGTCATTTTCTGCGTCGTACGGGCAGGAATCCTCGCTGGCACACAACACGTCGCCGTCGGCATCATTTTCACCGTCCGCAGGACAACTGTCAACGTTTTCACAAAGACCATCATCATCGACGTCGTTGTTCGTGGCGAGTGGACACGAATCAACAGACGCACACAACGCGTCGGAATCTATATCGTTTGATGCGTCGTTCGCACAGGAATCAACGTCACCGCAGATCCCATCACTGTCGACATCGTTTTCGGCATCGTGTGCGCAGGAGTCTACGGCCGCGCAAAGGAAATCGCTATCAGCATCATTGTTGCGATCTGCTGGGCAACTGTCAGCGTCTTCGCAAAGGCCGTCGGAATCTAGGTCACCAACGGCCGTGAACGGGCAGGAGTCCACCGACGCACACAAAGCGTCCGAATCCACGTCGTTCGAGGTGTCCCATGGGCAGGAATCGGTGTCCGCGCAAAGGGCGTCGCTGTCGGCATCGTTCTCAGCGTCGGCAGGACAGCTATCGACGTCCTCACAAACACCGTCGGAATCCCTGTCATTGGCCCCCGAGGCCGGGCAGGAGTCGACTGGCGCGCACAGCCCGTCGGAGTCTGCGTCGTTCAAGAGATCGTCCGGGCACGAGTCGACGTCTCCACAGAGCGCGTCGCTGTCGACGTCGTTGTCGGGATCCACGGGACAAGAGTCGATGTTTCCGCAAACGGAGTCGCTGTCGACATCCGCGCCATCTGCTGCTTCGCACACCTGCAGCAACCTGCTCATGGCGACAGGCGGGGTCGCCCACTGGATGAGTCCATTGGGATGGCACCCAGCGACGCAGGCAGAACACTTTCAAAAGCAATACAGAAGAAAACGGCGACGGAATATACGTAGTCGACACCGTTCTCTGCGTTACGGTCCACCGACGACAATCGCGCAAAGTCCACGCAGTCAACGTCGAAGGCAAAGCAGTCAACGTCGACCAGCAACCAACCAAACTACCGACAGTCCATCAAATTGTCCAACAAGCAGCCACCCACACCCAAACGACAACAGATAACAAACAGTCCACCGACCGAAACCAACGGACGTTGGAACGGACGGCCAAACGAACCACTGATTGTTGGCACTACCAAAATACCGAACCACTACGGAACTATCTACCACACGTTGCCCACACCAAAGTTCGCGCGAACCAACTCGGAAAGTCCCGAACGCCCTGTGAACACAGCACAGGAACGACAGGAACCAAGGTAGGAGCGAATCAACAACGGAAGGAACGGAACGAAGGAGCTTTGAAGCCAAAAGAAGGAACGAACCAACAAACGAACGAAGGAACGAACTTTGGAGTTTGGAACGAAGGAATGAAGGAATGAAGGAATGAAGGAACGAACTTTGGACATTGGAACTTTGGACTTTGGACTTTGGACTGTGGAACGAAGGAAGCGAAGGAAGCGAAGGAAGCGAAGGAAGCGAAGGAAGCGAAGGAAGCGAAGGAACGAAGGAACGAAGGAACGAAGGAACGAAGGAACGAACTTTGAAACAAACGAACGAAGGAACGAACGAACGAACGAACCAACGAACGGCGACCCAACTGACTTTTTGTCCACGTCAGCTCACAGCCGCCACAACCAACCAACCAACCACCCAACCACCCTTCATTCCTTCATCACATTGATGATCACTCATTCTACATACTGGACACTTCGGTTCATCGCCATTCACTAATTCCATCTCCCGCATTCACACTGTTATCAATCATTTAGTACACTGCGGTGAGTCAAATACACAGTACATTGAATTTCACAGTCACTGTCACAGCAAAAAGAAGAAGCCTCCTTTCTATGTATCTACAAGCAGGAATTCATGGTTTTTGTCACTGACGAGCAGTAGGATAACGTAGTATTACTGAATAAGGATACATCGATGATGTGATGTGATGTGGGCGAGCCACGGTTGCCCCAAAATTTCGTCGTCGATTTTTTGTGTCGATGTTTTTGCGTCGATGTTTTTGCCATTTTGCGTTTTTCGAGGTCTGATTTTGTTTTTTGCCCTTTAGAGTTTACAGGCTGACCGTTCGTTCGTTGTGTTGCACGAACTGTCGAACCGCGTGGCGGCGCTTCGACGACGACGATGACGACGACGACGACGACGACGTTGGCCATTCATTCATTCATTGCTGATGGCCAGCGACCAGCGACCGACGGTCGGCGACGACTTTTTGGACTTTGGCAAACTCCGACTGCGGACGACGAGCCATGACGATGGCGGCTTGTGGTGACCTATGGTGATCAGTACTTCCGAGCGAAGTTGCCGGGAAGGTGCCGGTGATGGTGGCGGTGGCGGTAAGGGGCATTGTGAGGGGCATGGTGCGGTGACAAAATGAGTTATGGAATTTGGGATTGAGGATATTGTTGATAGCTGCGCGTGGCGACGAAGATCATTCGGACGATGAAATGGAGAAGGTGGCGGGGGAGATGCAGTTTGTCCGTTGTGCGCATGGAGGGAGTGCTTGTGGATGAGGGAGGAATGTGTACTTTGCGGGCGCTGCGCCATTATTTTGGCTTTGACTGTGTGGGCGGTATGAATTTCGGTTTGCAGTTTTTTTTTATCGTCGGTGTCGGTGTCTGCGTCGATACTATCAGCCACAATGCTGCTTCGCTTGGGCGCAAAATGCGCTCGCACGCTTCGAATGCCAAAGTTGGGTGTCCGATTGTGTCGTGCCGCTGCTAGCACAGCCGGTGATCCCCAAGACGCAAGGGAGCTGCTCCTGACGTAAGTGCTCATGTCTGCCCGGCAACTATATTTCATGTATATGTTTTCCGCGCTTGCTTGCTTGCCCTGCCTGTACCATCTTCACCGATTCATCGCTTCAACAGGGTGGAGAGACAGCGGCTGGACCTCAAGCGACAAGCGGCCGAGATCAACGCTCTCCTGGCTGACATGGAGGACGTCGCAAACAACATCATGAAGGAGTCGGGACTGCCGCGCCCGGAGATTCACGAAGACGATGTTGACTTTTCCACCGAAGATGCCGAAGCGATTGATGAAGACAGACTCTTTGAGGTGGTGCCCGTCGGCCACAGTGTGCTGTACAAAGTGGCGGAGCCGGTTCCAGAGGAAATGTTTAAGTCGCGTGAGTTGGTGGAGCTCGTGGACAGTATGCTGTACACGATGATGATGTATGATGGCATCGGGCTCGCGGCACCGCAAATTGGGCAATCCCTGCAGATCGCTGTGGTGGAGCAAGACGAAGTCGACAACACCCCGCGGTCCGTGAAATGACATGACTCACAAGATGCGCTGTCATGTGCATGCGCGCTACATCGGCTCCTTCATGCTAATTTCTCTTTCGGTTGTTTGATTGCGTGTTGTGTTGCCGATTTGTGCTGCGTGTGCAGTCCTGATCGGGTGTTGCCTCCGAAACACCTCACAAATCTCAAGGATGAGGATTTCCCTAGCGAATTTCCGCGCAGGGTCCTGATCAATCCAGTGATCAAGCCATCCAATGATTCGAGGGAAACAGTTTACTTCGAGTCTTGCTTGAGCATACCCGAACACCACGCTCTGGTCCCCCGCCACAGTTCCATAGATGTTGAGTCCTTTGACACGGAAGGCAACCTGCACAAGTTCACGGCCAGCGGATGGGAAGCACGCGTTATTCAGCACGAGTGCGTAGCACGTCCTGTGATGTCGTGCGTCTCGCGGTTTTGATTCCATAGCTTTGCTTCTTTCGTTGTCAGAGTTGATCACCTCAACGGCATCATGTACACGGACCGCATGCTGCCACGAACGTTCGCATCGGATGAGGTTCGTTCTCATTGCAGTGGTTTGCGCGGGCGAAAACTCGGAGACAATCATGTGTGTGTTTGTTCTGAACTCCCAGGCCTACGTGGTTGAGCACTTTCAAAACGAAGCAGACGGCGACAACCTCGACAATGGTCCTCAAATCGGAGGACCGTGATCACGGCAACGGAAATATTGCTGCAGCGTCAATGCATTGTAGTTCATGTAGTAAAGTTTAGCGAAGTCGAGCGGGCCGCTTGAAACAACTCCCTCCGTTCTTGGGTGTGGGTTGCCCGCGTGTGTTATTCGAGTTGCTTTATTGGGGCCAGCCCTCGAACTGCTTGAGGTCGTCGTGGATCTGGGACTCGCCCTTCTCACCAGTCCAGATGTGAAACTGCGGGTGGGGGATGGCACCGTCGTCATTCCATTTGATGCCCAGAAGAGGAGCAATGAATCCCATGGCGGGGGACCAGTTGTTGACCCAGCAGCCGCAGTTCTTGCAGTGGCGGCGCCACTTGTTCTCGGCGCTCTTGTAGTCGATGAGGTTCTCCTTGGTGGTCTCGGTGTACTCAACGTCGGCGTCGTTGTAGACAGCAACGTTGGCAACTCCGCCGTACTGTCGGCAGGTGAAGCAGTGGCAGTACGCGGCCATTTTGGGGGCACCCTTGATCTTGTAGCCGGTCTTGCCGC
>Ga0213839_1000890_pt1 | contig 23761 bp, 12 predicted proteins | sample SWPATP21_FD_160075 | JGI IMG/M metagenome (GOLD analysis project Ga0213839, IMG submission 160075) | Coastal seawater microbial communities from Marineland, Florida, United States - SWPA TP2 #1 | ecosystem: Environmental > Aquatic > Marine > Coastal | place: USA: Florida | collected 2016-08-14
CGACCTTCGCCTTGAACTCAGGCGCATGCTGCTTCCGTTTCGACATCTCTGATCTCCTTCTCGTCGAAGATCAGCAGACTGCAAATCATAGCTTATGTCAGTGTCCGAATTTCGGGGGGTAGCTCACATCGCCCAACTCGAAACCGCACAACTCTATTCCGAGCTGGTCGCAGTGGGTCTTGCAGCATGTCTGAGTCTAAACCCGTCCATAGTGTCACCGACGAGGCAATCGAAATCCGTTTCCCCCCCGCGAAGCAGGGCCTCCTTTCCCGGTTGATGGCGAAACCAAGCGCGCGAAGTTTCACCGAGCTTGCGCCCGAAGACCGGGACCTGCTTTTTTCCATCGGCGACCTGCGTGCCTGGGGCGACACCCATCCAGATGAGGTGGCGATCGCGCCAGATCACCTCCGCATCTCACATGACGCTGCCGCCAGCTTGAGTGCGCCGGCGGCGGACGCGCTTGGCCTGCCTCGCGCCGTCGACCTCATACTGAGGACCGACGTGACCGGGGTGCTCGGCCGTCCGGACTTCCGGCTTCACTACGAATGGTCCCGTAATGGCCGCCGGGAGCATCCCAGACGCAGCGGCGCCGTGCTGTATACCTCCAACGGTCCACGCCGCTTGCCGCTCTGGATGAAGCGCGCGTTGGACCTTGCTGATGACTTCGACGCCACCCGGCCGGTTGAGGATCACTGGCGGGCGCTTGCCGAATTCCGCCGCGCGATCGAACCGGACGACGTGATCGGCCCCGACATGCCCGCCAACCGCGAAATGGCCCAGCTGTCGATGACCGCCTTTCTGCGTGGCTTGGAGGTGCGTATCGCCGACCGGTTCTCGATAGCGCCGGATGCGACATTAGGGCACTTCGATATCGTGCCCTATTCCTCCGAGCGGCTCGACAGCGACGGCATCGCCGATGACGAAATCTCCGAAGAGAACGCAGAACTCACGGGCGAGGCGCTCGCCGTCTTCCAGCACCGCTTGCACGCACGCGGCGCCCGGCCCGCGTTTCAGCTTGGCAGCAACTCCTATCTCGTGATCGACCGCGGCGCCGCTCCTGTGCTCGAAGAACTCGCGCGCGCCCAGAAGGCACCGCGCGAGGAACGTCGCGCCTTCATCGAAAATCCGCGCAGGTTCATTACACATGCAGTCAACCGGCACCTGGAGGCAACCGGCGCCCTCGAAGGGCTCGAGGCTGCTGAACAGGAGGAGATGGTCGAGGCGATCGCTGGCCCGGCGCTCGTCGAGAGCCGGGAGTATTCGGAGCGGGTCACGGGCGTCACCGTCTACCAGCGGCCCCAGGACCCGTTCGAGGGGAGTGGCACCACCTGGCTTCCTGAAGCCTTCGCGCAGCACCTCGTCGAGGCGATTCAAACCATGCCGGACGGCGAGCTGCATAGTCTTCGCCAGCACATGGCCGATGTTCTGGAAAATGGCGGCGACACGCCGGCCGAAATCAATGGCGAGAGCGTCACCGTAACTCCGGCTCGCCTGGCCGCCATCGACGGGGAGATCGAACGGCGTGAAAGCCTGACCATGCCAGACAAGCCTGATGAGGGGCCCGGCCAAACGTCCGACCCTGATGGCCCGATAATCCTCGACACGCTCGACAACTTCGAGGAACTCTCTTGGGAGGCGCAATTCTCCGCCCGGACGCCTACCATCCCAACAATCCTGCCCGAAGCGATCCGAACGCCGCTTCATCAGCACCAAATTGAAAGCTTCGACTGGGCGCTGGCGGCATGGCAGGCCGGCTTGCCCGGCGTCCTCAATGCCGACGAACAGGGACTCGGCAAAACGTTGCAAACCATCGCCTTCTTGACCTGGCTCAAGGAGCACATGAAGCAGCCAACCGCGGCACACCATGGTCCGATCCTTATCGTCGCGCCGACCTCCCTGCTTCGAAACTGGGAGCAGGAAGTGGAAACCCACGTCGAGGGTCGTGGCTTCGGCACGCTCATCCGTCTTTATGGTGGCTCGCTCGGCTCCCAGAAACGACGAGACTCGCGGGGCACGGAAACCCAGTCAGGTCTGCCACAGCTCGACCTTGACTGGCTGGACGAGGCCTTCGAGGACGGACGCGCGCACCGCTACTGGCTTTTGACCACCTACACCACGCTCGCCAACTACCAACACTCGCTGGGCCGCGTGCCCTTTTCGGCGATGGTCATGGACGAGATCCAGAACATCAAGAACCGCAATACGCTCGCCTCGAAGGCCGTCGAGGCAATGAATGCCGATTTCCGTATCGGATTGACCGGCACGCCTATCGAGAACGCGGCAATCGACCTCTGGACGATCATGGACCGCATCGCACCGGGTTGCCTCGGTTCGGGGACAGAGTTCCGAGAGCGCTATGCAGAACCGAATGCCGAGAACATGGCCGACCTCCACGCGCGAGTGTTCAGGCCGCGGGGCGGTATGCCCCCACTGGGACTGCGCCGCCTGAAAGACGAGGTTGCCCGCGATCTGCCGCAGAAGCGCAGGTTCCTGCATCCGCGTCTGATGCCGAAGGAACAGGCCGACGCCTACGACCTTGCTCAGTTGAAGCTGGCAAATGGAGGACCTGGCGCCGCGCTCAAAATGCTCCACCACATCCGCTCGGTCTCCGTTCATCCTGGCGTTAGCGGGGCCGAACCGCCTGAGCAATTCATCGCGAAGAGTGCCCGACTCGACGCAGTCATCGACATTTTACACCGCATTCGGGAGGCGGGGGAGCGTGTGCTGGTGTTCATCGAACATCGGGACATGCAGTTCCGCTTTGCCGAGATCGTGCGTCACATGTTTGGCTTGGACCGGATCGACGTAATCAATGGCGACACCCCGATCCCCCGGCGCCAGGAGATCGTCAATCGTTTCCAGCGACACCTTGAAACGGATGGCGGGTTCGACATGCTGATCCTGGGGCCCAAGGCCGCCGGCACAGGCCTGACCCTGACGGCTGCGACGCATGTGATTCATCTGTCTCGATGGTGGAATCCAGCTGTGGAGGAGCAGTGCAATGACCGCGTCCACCGCATCGGCCAATCGAGGCCGGTTTCCGTGCACATTCCGATGGCGCTTCATCCGGAACTTGGCGCGCAGAGCTTCGATGGTCTGCTTCAGAGCCTCATGCAGCGCAAGCGTAGGCTGGCCGAACAGGCGCTCTGGCCCATGGGTGACAGCAAGGCCGATGTCACGGGACTTACGGAGGCCGTAGCCTCTCAGCAGCGAGGGCAGCATGGGGTAATCACCGACATTATGGCCGAGCAGTTCCAGCGCGACGGCATCCCGCCCGTGTCACCGGGCGCGGACGGCTCCTACGAACTTCCCTGAGCGGGGCATCAACAGAGGACCTTCAATGCAGGTAACGCGCGGTCTAATTATCGCTGCCCCTTGGATCGATCATATCCTCGACGGCCGGAAAGACTGGGAAATGCGCTCCCAAGCGACGTCAGTCCGTGGATGGTTCGGTCTCATCCGAAAGGGAAGCGGCGCTGTTGTGGGGCTCGCCCGCCTTGTAGATTGCGGCGAGGCTCTGGATCAGGCCGAGATGATAGAAAACTTCGATCACCACCGCATTCCCATTGACATGATCCGCCGTGGCGAAGTCGCGAAGTGGGTTGTGCCCTGGAAACTGGCGGACATCACTCCACTCGCACATTCTGTCCCCTACGAACACAGGGCCGGTGCGGTCACCTGGGTTACACTCTCGCCGGAGGTTAGCGAGAAACTCGAGCCTTTCATCGCGCGCAACGGCCAGTCGGATGACACCCTTCCGCCCCCGAGCCGCTTGGTGGACCATTCCAAGGCTTTATCGACAGCGCTCGGCCTGTCTCCCAATCCTGTTCGTCGAACCGCGGTGAAGACTGAACAGGCGTCACCATTGCAAGCCGGGAAACACGAAATTCTTGGGCAAAGCGTCCTAAGCGGCGGGAACATTCGCAACAACCACATAAAGCTGTCACCCCTCATGCATACATTTCCTCGGGACGTAATCGGAGGCTCCAATAAGGCGGAGGCCGCGCCGCGGCGTCTCGAGATCGATTGGGGCGGACCAGAGCTCTCCACAACGGACATCGATGGAACGAAGTCGATTTTTCGATCGAGGGGGTGGGTCCGGCGTTTCTTCGAGGCATCTGGAGCAGAGGAAGGCGACATCGTGGTCTTCACCGAAATCGCACCTTATCGTATCGGCGTTCGCCTCGATCGGGGCAAGCGAAAGCAGTGACCTGCCAAACGTCGACCTCCGACGATGCAAAGAGGTTCGTAAGTCCATGGCTGACCGCTTGTCGATCTGTGGTGCTTTCGCCATCGTTCGATCCGGACGTGCGCCTCGCATAAAACGAGCATCTAAGATCTCGTGGGAGCCGTTCTCCCAAGGCTATCCTGATACAATGAAGGGGGTCTTGTGCCATCGGACTCACAGGAGCAGACGTGCTTCCGTCGCCCTGAAGAAAATTATAGTGGGCAGAATACTAAATCCGTCGGCGTTTCCACGATCCGATCCCCTTTCGTAGAAGTGACCTGACCGTGTTTGACCGAGCCGGCGCTGCCTCTCGCCAAGACTTCCACTTGAGGACCGGGAAATTGCCCGCACCAGCAGGGGTTTGGTCGACAGGACCGCGGGTCCACTTTTCCCGCAGGCACAAGGGGCGAAGGCCTTTGCGAGAAGCATTGCGCCCCGTCGGCCGATCATGCACCGTGAAAGAAAAGGGAACTATATCGTGAAAGACAGTTCTACCTCTGAACAATCTCTCGACCTCTCGGATCAGTTTATCGAGGCACTGAAAAAGGGCCTGAAGAGTAACGCGCTCCACATCATGGATGAGGTCGGGTTCGATGCAGACGCTGGGGACGGGCTGCCGCTCAAGACGTCGATCGAATTCGGGTTCCTCGATATCGCGATGCGTCTTCTGGAGAAAGGAGCGGTCTCGAACGCAGCGGCAGGCCAGTCGAAAAGCGCAATTTTGCTCGCCTTGGAAAACGAGTATTTCGACCTGGCAGACGCCATGCTCAACCAGGGTGCGGAAATCTCCATTCGTGATCAGAATGGTTGGACTCCACTCATCTGGGCGTCCATCAAAGGCCGAAAGAATGTGGTCGAGTTCCTGATCGAAAAGGGCGCTGACATCCACGTTTGCAACAATGACGGCTGGAACGCGATTACAGGCGCATTCTTCAAGAACCACGTGCAGATCGTGGAGATGCTGGCTGCCCATGGTGCAAAATTCGGAGCGAAATACCAGGAGGCTGCCCTCCTGTCAGCCTACGAGCACGGCAACATGAGTATCGTGAAGTCCCTGATTGCGGAGGGGGTCAGCGTTAATATTGGGACCGCCGACGGACAGCCGCTTCTTATCCTTGCTGTGGCACGCGGTGATCTTGAGATGATCGACCTTCTTCTGGATGCCGGGGCGGACGTCAACATTCGAGACACCAAAGGGAACCCTGCTGTTGTGAGCGCTATCGCGAATGCGCAATACCCTGCCGCCGCCCGGCTTGTCGCGCATGGCGCTTCCGTCAACGTCAAAGGTCCGAAATGGGCGGCGGTTCATCTCGCCGCGAAGCAAGGACAATCTAAGTTGTGCAGGGTCCTTCTTGATGCGGGCGCTTCGGTGGACCAGCTTGGAGACGGGTCACATACGGCCCTTATGCTCGCCTCTCATGAGGAACACGCTGAAACGGTGAGACTTCTGCTGGAGAACGGTGCCGATCCGAACCGCAAAAATGAGCGTGGAAAGAGACCAGAAGGGCTTTCCCGCGACTCGTTGGGATACATGACGCCGACTACCAAGATCCTTCAAGAATTCGGCGGGAAGTGATGGAAATTGTGCCCAATGACGTCTTCGATGCAGTCAGGCGCGGATACGCCGAACTTGAAGCTGCTTCCGAGGATGAGATCACGGCCTATTTTGACGGCATTGATGCGTCGGAGGCCTTGGGGCATTCGAACCACATCAAGGGCATCCTCTTTGAGCACGAATACGTAGAAGCGCTGGAAACCGCCGGTATCGCTGCCAGCCTTTTCGAGGCCACCAACCACCCTGGCACCGACGTGCTCGTGTTCGGAGGCGTCGAGACCGTTTCCGAAATTCAGCTCAAAGCCACTGATTCCGTGAGCTACGTGACTGCCGCCATGCAGGAAGATCCTGAGATCGCGTTTGCCGTCACCACCGAAGTCGCGGCTCAAATGAGCGCTGAGGCCGTGATCGATACGGGGATCGAAAATGCTGCCTTGGAAAGTGCGGTTTCGGATACGTTGTTCGAGGAAGCCGTCTCCCCGTTCGGCATCTTTTCCCTGGCTCGGCTGTTTTTCGGAATCCCATTCTGATCCACTCCGTCGCGGCTGGAGCCCGCGACGAAGTTGGGGGGAGCTATGGAAGGGCAACTCGCCAATCAGTGCGACGGCTGAAGCGAAAGCATGCCGCTCAGATTGTGCGATAGGCACCCAAGATGGGGTTTTCCGGTATAGAAGCCCGCCCTCAATATGAGCTGTCGTGTGGTAGTTCGACATGCCCAAGAGCTCCGGTATGATCGAGTTTGTGCAGAATTCGGTAGCGTCTCCATCCTTAACCAGGCTCGCTCTTCGGTATCTACGCGAGAATGCGGCATCAGACGAGAGTCCGCCCCCAAGTGGTCGATGAATGTTCCGGACACCGGGCCACCGAGCAAGTAAGTCAACCACGTTTGCGAGTTCCCCGATCAATATTGGCGATGGGTTCTAAACCGGGTGGCCAAGAATCGGCGCGACGGTCGCAAACCGCGCGACGGGCGCGTGCGTCGGGGATCCAAAGATCATGGCCGCCAAGGACCAGTGCGCTTCGGCCTGACGCGCCAGGCGCCTGCAATCGTTGATATTCAATTTTCTGCCATGTGATTTCGCCAGTTCCTGTAGCTGCTTGAGCCGGCCTGACGCCGCCTCGTTTCGGCGACAGTATTGCGAAATCGCATTGGCGGTGCTGAAGATACTCGGCGCCCCGGCTGCCAAGCTCCTCTGGGAGCAACCGACCGTGCCATGGTCGGTCAGGGAGGTGACGATGGCGGCCTCGACGCGACACCCGACCAGGTCTTGCCAGGAGACCAGCTCATCCACCGGCAGGCCGGGGATCGGTAGGTTGCACGCCAGGATGACGCGCTTGCGGTAAGGAGCGTGGGCCAACCTCAGGCGTTCCACCAGCTGGCGGGTCGCGAGCTCGCGTGACTGCACCTGCAACCGGCGGATACGACGATCCGGGTGGCAAGGCACGCGGACTGCCATGCCGGTGCCATCAGCCATTTCATAGGGCATCTCAGCCAAGGGCAACCGTTGCGCGCCGCTCAGGTCTGGTGCGACAAGGTTCAATGGTTCCCCCGGCGTATCACCCCAAAGAGCGCGACCTTGGTCCTCGAGGGCCGACACCGGCAGTTCCTGCCGTCCCAAAACGATGGCAGTGCCGCAATCCTTGTAGCGATTGGAGCCCAAGGCCCGGCCGCCGAACCAAAGCCAATGGGCACCATGCAACTTCGCCGTGAGCATGATTTGGGCAACTTCATCGTCGCTCATAGCGCTGAAATCATATCCGGCGTCCTCGAAGAACCTTTGCACGACTGCCCGGGGCGCTCCGACCAAGACGCCTGCCTTCTGGGTGAGTTGGTCGCGCAGCACTTCCTTCGCAATCAACCTGCGACACTCTTCGCGCAGAGCCTCACTCCCGAGAAGGGATGTGTTCGACATGTGACGGTCGTGGATCTGAACGACATGGGCGTTTGGCCGCAGCGTCAGGTGATGCTCCATCCGGATATCGCAGCCAAGTCCGGCCAGGATTTCGGAGTCTGCATCCGCATCAAGGATCAGCAATGGTTCCTTGTGCCGGAGGGGGCTTTTCCGCGCCACGCGAAGGACCTCCTTCTGACCCTGGACGAACAGGCGTAGCCGTTCGCTCGAAACGAGTTTCTTCTCCGCAGCCTCCTGCAACACCTCCCAGACGGCGGCGAGGCGCGAGACCTGCCGGTGCTGGCCGGCAGCCTTCATGAGCTTGGACTTCTGGGCTGCGGGGGCATCATCCGGCCGGATATCAGACGCCGGTGCCTGACCTTTTCTCTCGAGCTTCGCGAATGCCGCGTAATCTCCTGAGGTATAGGGCAACTCCAACGGCGACCGCCCGGCACCGAGCATGCCGACAACTTCTGCGGCCGCTTTGAGGAGGTCGGCATGATCCGCAGCCTCTGACGCCGCAAGGAACGTTCTGGGCGACTTGAAGGTGACGACATCCACGTCTTTGATCCACAAAAAATCTTGCCAGAAGGTCTCGTCCACCACCCGAAATTCCGGGTCCACTCCTGCCTGCTTCGGCAAACTGAAGTAAGCAGTTGCGAGGAAGTGGCATGAGGCTTCCTGCTTGAACTGGGCGAGATAGGCGCACCCCTCAAAGTGCGGACACCGCCTCACAGTCCCATCGCCCGAGACGCTTTCGCAGAAATGCTCCCGCGCCGAGATGCCGATGCGATTGGCCTGTTCGACAAGCGCCGCCTTGGCGCACATCGGACCGCTCCCGTCCGGTTTGGAGGCTGACCTTCCGCGGATGGCCTGGGCAGCCATCCCCATGCCGGTCGCCTCGCGCATGGCATCTTCGGCGAGGGCGAGTGTCGGGACATGGAATGCGACCCGGGCGCAAAGGCCGTCTGCTTCTCGGGTCGCCATGAATTCGCGTTGCAGCGTGCTTTTGCCCGCCCCAGGGCTCGCTCTGACGACGACACTGGGGACCCCTTCGTCCTCGGGCGGATCCTTCAAGACCCGATCCGCCTGCTCCAATGCAGACCAAAGCTGCTGGCGCGCATCGATGGCCGGGGTGAATTCCGTGGGCTGGCCTGCTGGGGAAACCCTGTAGGCTCCCGCGTTGCAGAACCGGCCCAAGCGGTCGCGTGCGGGTTCGTTCCGTTCTTTGGTCATATCTCACTTCCTGCTCTTTGCAGGAGGGACGTGAGACCGTTTCGGAAAACCGGGAAGAAATCGGTTGGATTCGGAAAAAAGGTGTCATCCCGGTAATAGTCACCTCTTACCGGAGTGACACTTTTCCTCGACGAGCATGGGCAACCGCCCGGCGATTCTTCTGGCGCCGGATAATACTTTTCTTGCTTCGGATTTTTCCGGAAACGCGGCTTTGGACCCAATTCCTCCGTAACGCAATGGAGGAACCAATGCCAAAACCCGTTTACTACTCTGCCAATGAAGTGGCCGAAATCTTCAATCGTGACCCGCATACGATCAGGGACTGGATCAACCATGGCTGTCCAACCCCGCACGGGCCCGTGAAGCTTCAGGCCGCCAAGCTCGGGAAGTCCTGGACGATAAAAGACGAGTGGCTCGCGGTCTTCGAGCTTCGTGTCCGGCCTGACCCTGTGAGGCCGGACCTCGAACTCGAAAACCCAAACGAGCCTGAAAAGGAAACCCCATGACCCTCGCCCAGATGCTCCGCGACTATCTCGAAACCAGCGGCGAAAGCATGCGCGCGCTGTCTTTGCGCGCAGGACTCAACCCGAAAGTTGTCAGCGACATCCTGAACATCCCGGGCCTTCGACCGCGGCACGCGACCCTGGCCGCCCTGTCAACTGCGACGGGACGTGATCTCTTCGCGGCCCAGCCGGGGTCCCGCGTCACTTTCGCCGACATGATCAAGGCTGCCCAGAAAAGCGGGGACGGCGCCGTGGCCTCCCGTCTGCGCTGGCTGTGCCGAAATGCCGAATGGGCGCCGGAGCTGCGCCCAGTATGCAAGCAAGATGTAATCGACTTCTTCGATCGCAACGAGCCGGCTCGCTTCGGGCTCTCAGCCGGCAGCTACGCCACATACCGTTCCACGCTCGTAAAGGCCGCCGGTCGGTGCCAATCGCGCCGGCGAAAGCGGCGCATCGATGACATCGCTGGACGATACCAGGAAGTCCATGAGGCTATCCGTTCGAGTGATCTGCCCCGCTCGGCAGTATACGCCAGCGGCGCGTTTCTCCTGTTCCTACACGACCAGGGCATAGCGCCAGCGGACATCACTAAAGAAACCCTGGCTGCCTATTACAACCACAGGGTCGAGGCCTCGGCCAAAAGCGCCGCTGCCTGCGAGAAACACGTCCGCGAGATTGCCACATTGCTCGCACGCCTTGCCTCCGAACCAGGGTTTGCCCGCTTCGGGTTCATCGCAGCCCCGCACCCGTTCGAAGACGGACGCGACAAGTTCCGGGTGGACCCAGACCAGATCGCCCCCCTGATGAAGGAGTTCGATACGCGTGTGGCCCCTTGGGCGCAGGGACAGGCTTCGCGCGACGGGCTGACCCGGGCGGAGTTCATCGCGCAACTGGACCGCAACGAGGCCGTCGGCAGTGTCTGCGACAAGAAGGCGAAACTGCGCGCCAAACGGCTGGAAAAAGCCGGGAGACCGGGTCAGTCCAGTCGGCAAGACGCTCCCAGCCGCTCCGAATTGCTGCGGCAGGCCGGCTTCCTGATCGGCAAGCATACTTGGAGCGACAAGACCCTCGCGACACGCCGGGGCTACATCGTTTCGCTGGCCAAAGCTGTCGCCTCATCTGCCGAGGTAGTGCCGGAGACCATTGAAGAGCTCACCGATCCGGAATTCCTCGATGTCGCTGCGGAGACCCTGAAGGAGGTCAATCAAGGCGAATACCCAAGCGCCTATGTGACCAGCGTGCTCAAGACGGCGCGAAAGATCGCCCGTGACTATCTCTGCCGCCCGCCTGAGGATCTCCGGGAGATCGATGACACGATCGCCCTCCAAAAGGTGAATTACCAAGGTATCGCGCCCAGGAACATGGCCAAGCTGCGCCAGTTCAACGACACGCGGATACAGCAGGCCATCGATCTGAGCGCAGGGCTGCTACGCGACATCGACGCCTCGATCCAGCGGAAGCGTCAAGCTGCGCGCAAGTCAGACGGCTCCCTGCCGAGGGCAGCCGAAGTGATCGACCCGGAGCTTGGTCGCGACATCATGGCCGCTTTGGCCCATGACATCCTGCTCGCACGCGCTCCCCGAAGCGAGAACGTCGTGAAGGCGAGGCTGGACTGGGTGACCTGGCAGGATGGGCGGGCGCGTATCGTGGTGCCCGCTGGCCAGGTCAAGATGCGCAGCGCTGGCGATGCGGATCTGACCATCCAACTCGGGAAGGCCGCAAGCAAGCTGCTCAAAACCTATCTGGAGTCCGTGCGCCCGGCGATACTGACCGTTTCACAGAAGGAGAACCCATATCTGTTTCCCGCGCAGGGAAAAACCAATGCCGACGGGCATTATGCCGGCCTTCTCAAGCGGGTGACCGCCCGCCTGCACGAGAAAGTGGGCGTCCGCATCCACCCGCATCTCTACCGCCATCTGGTCGGTTGGATCTGGCTCAGGGACAGCCTCGACCATCTCCCAAAGGTTCAGCGGTTGCTGGGCCACAAGCGGCTCCAGACAACCATCGATCATTATGCGGAGCTGGACGAGACCCTGATCTCGAACGAGTGGCTGGCGCATCTCGATAGTCGCTCTGCAGCGTGATGAACTTCGCTCCAACAAGGAATCCGTAAGAACATGAACGACCACCTCACTCTTTTGAACTGCATCCGCAACGCGGCCCCTGGGGATCAGCCGCCGAGCCTTCTCGAGCTCGAGACGCACCTCGAGCGGCGGCAACGCGAAGTCGGCTCAGGTGCCTTCATGGAGTTTGCCCATCTGCAAAGAGTAGCGTCTGAAACATGGGACGCTGAACGCTGCGCGCATTTCGCCCAAGTGCTTCGCAAGGCGCGAGTGAAGCCGAAAGCATCGCGCCAGTCTCCATGGGAGAAAGCAAAGATGCGCCTGGGCGAGCTCCCGAAGGATTGGCAGCCTGCCATCGCCGAACGGATCTCCATATCGATGGAGCGGAAACGCCGCAAAGGGTGCCCCCTTTGGAGCGCGGCGCATTCCGCAAATGTGATCCGCGCGCTGGCGAACTGGGTAGATCACTGCAGATCCCACGGTCTGCCCCTTCGACCAACCGGTCCGTTTCTCGATCGCTACGCAACTCAAGTTGCAGAACGCGCCTCAACGCGGACGGCATCGGATTATGTTGGCCGTATCCTGGCAGGCATGACCGTCATCGAGCCGGGCTTCACTTCGCAGGCTTGCGAATTCGTCGCATGTGACTGGCGGGAGCGCGCCGAGCAGGAAGGGGCTACAACGAAAACCGGCTCCCAACTTGTCGGAGCCTCGGAAATATACGGCCTCGGGTTCGATCTAATGGAAAAAGCCCGAAAGCGGCGCCTTCGAGGCATCCATGCCGCCCGGGACTTCCGGAACGGCATCCTGTTGTCTCTTGGCGCGGCCCTGCCGCAAAGGGCACGGGCGCTCTCCGCACTGGCTTTCGACCAGACCCTCGACCTGCCAGGTGCAGGGTTGGTCCAAGTTCAAATCCCGGCGCGCATGCTGAAATTGCCTGAGGATCGGAAAAACGGCGCGCCGTTTGAGAGGACTTTAACCAGCCAGAAGCTTGCCGCAGCACTTCTGGAATACCGGCACTCCTACCGGCCGTTATTTGACGAGGGGCATTATCTGTTCCCGTCCATGCTCTCGCCTGGCGACGCAATCAGCGACAGCCAGATCGGACGTCTCACCGGGGATCTGACTGCACGCGCTTTCGGCGTCCGCGTATCAATCCACCGCCTCCGTGACAACGTCGCGACCGAGGCCAGCGAACACCTGACCTCGGGCGGGCGTGCAGCGACGGCCTTGCTCGGGCATCGAAGCGAACGGACAGTTCAGCGGCATTACGACCACTCGACAGGACTGTCTTCCGCCCAGGAGTTCGTGGATATGATCGAGGGCCAGCGCAGCCTGGATGTGGAATTGAAGCTTTGAGTTGGCGGAACAAGCATGAGTGCGTATCGCCGTTCCCCACCGAAAATTTCTTTATTTCCGAAGGATGTTGAAAACGCCTCACAACCATCCCCATGGGGTGAGGGTCGCCCGTTTTCAACAAGATCCAGTCTTCGCCGAAACTTCCGCAGGCGTAGGCCGGTGCGAATACAACCTTTTAACATTCACTACAAGCCAACACCGGGGCGCGCCGTGGCAGGCTCCGCTATCTGTAACCGCTTCGCCCGCTGTGGCCCTAAAGATTCTCAGCTCGCTCTATCCGGCCGATCGCTGGGAGGAATTAGGATCGAACATAGGTCACGTAGAAGCTCTTCAGCATACGGTGCTCTTGAAGGCGATCACCGAGATTGAACCCATCGCGCCGCACCGGTGGCTGGAAGATGTCGAGCCCCCGGTCGAGGACGATTTTCCAGCCGGTGTCCGTGACGATGTCACGAGCGTGACCGTGGCCAGAGGTATCAAATGCCCAGGTGAAGTCGACACCTGATCCAACGCAGGCCTCGGTGATGCTCTCGAGAAGTTCCCGCTGCTGGTGAATGTTTCCGTCGTCCGGTCCGGTTACCAAGTGGACTGCCACCTGGTCCTCCGGGGCTTTCCGCCGGATAATCATTTCCACGAATTCCATCATGTTTCTGATTTGGTAGCGGATCCGAATATACGGGTCGGTTACGACGATCCGAGATGCACCATCAATATAAGGTCCAAAAAGCTTGTCGTAGCTTACACCTTTGCGGTTCTCGGCGAACTCATGGTGCCCCTCTTCGGCCCGCGGCGCGGCCGGCCCCTTCGGCGCAGCAGGAGCCGCCAAATCGGTTTCCACTACCTGCGCGTCGTCGTCGGCTTCCGCGTCCATTTGTTGCTTCGGATCCTGCACAGACTTTCGATGATAAAACTGTGGGAACTCTTCCTCTTCCACTGTGCGGACATGCCGTTTCCGACCATCCTGTCCAGAATAGGAAAACTCGACTTCCGGGTAGGTTGCGTCGATCCGAAAAAGCTGATCTTTCACACGCTTCCGGCTTTCGAGGGCGAGCTTCAGAAGCTCCTCGACATCGTCTGCGCTTTCGCCGCCTGCCGGGAAGATGACCTTCAGTAGCCCCGACATCGTCTTGTAGATGGCATCTCGATCACGCGTCGAAATCTTCTCGCTGATCTTGAAATGCTGGTCGAGCCGGTTCGAGAAATCCTCTTGCCGCAGGTGCCGCAAGATCTCCGCAAGATAATCAACGATGAAGCCATAGCCCCTCGTGAACATTTCGCCGCGGATTACGTCAACCTCCCAGCCAGGCAGGTAGGCGTGGAGGCGATCGATGAAGGCGGAGTCGTGAAACTGCGGCGGCAACGCCTCGAACAGGTCGCTGTTCTTGAGCATGAACGGAACGTTGTGGTCTGTGTTACCGACGAAGGCAAAGCTGGCCTCTGCGCCCATGGGGTTTACCCCGCGCGAGAAGGTCTTGTTTGCCATGTAGTTCTTCATGATGTCGACGAGCGCTTTGTTGGCCGTCTTCTCGCGCCCGGCGAATTCATCGAAAGCCACGACGTCCCAATAGCCGACCAAGCCGATCCGCCCGTTCGAATTGTTCACGAAAAGCTTTGGTATAGTGACCTCCCCCCCTGAAATCAGCTGTCCGTGAGGTGAGAATTCGGAGTAGATGTGCGACTTGCCGGTGCCCTTGGGACCCAGTTCGATGAGGTTGTAGTTGCGTTCGACGTAAGGAATGAGGCGCATCAGCTGCAGCAGCTTGCTTCGTCGCCCAAAGGCTTCCGGATTGAAGCCGATGGACTGCATCAGCAGGTCAATCCACTCGTCCTTGGTGAACTGGCCACGCGCTTCTCTGTAGCCTTCGTAATCCACCTTAGCGATCTGTATCGGCTTAATGGTTTCCAGCATCCAGGGGGACGTCCGGGCATCTTCGGAGAATTCATACTGGACGTCAGCTATGCACCAGACGCCCGTGACAAGGAGCTTCGGGTGGGCCTTCACCGTGCCGCTGTCGACGGCCACCTTCTTGATGCCCAAGTTGTCGAATGTAGCCTCGTAACAATCGGTTTTGTCATTCAAGGTCACGCTGATCTGATCGATGACCTTGTAGCGGCCTTTTTCCTTGATCGTGGACTGGATCAGACCAGCCTCATTACGATGGACGTAATGCTTGCGCAGGATCTCTTTCACCGTCTCGATGCCGCTCTGGATTGAGGCCTCGTCATCGGTCGCGCAGTATTGGCCCAGCAGGTATTCAAGCACGTAGGTCGGAACGATCGCATTGCCTTTGACGGCTTTCACAAGGTCCTTGCGGACTACATATCCGGCGAAGTGTTCGTTGATCTTGTCATCGAGAGAGCTCATGGCCGCTCCTTAAAAGTCGAAATCAGTTGAGATCCCACGGCGCAGCTGGAAGCGGTGGCTCGTGTAGTCTTCGAAATGGCTGGTCTTGCCGACACGTTCGCGCAGTTTCAGGAAAACATCCTGGTTGTTGAAGCGATCCGCCTCGCGCGAGAGCAGGAAGGTAATCGGCATCTCCCGTTCCCTCGGGTTTTGCGACGTGAAATCGAAGGTCAGCTGATGTTCATCGGAAATCAGCGTGCCGTCCTGAGAATAGATCCCAGCCAGCAGTTCCCGCTGCTGCTGCTTCTCGGACACCGGCTGTGCCTGGTAGAGGGCGACAGCAGTCTGGCCGGAAGAGATCAAGTTGCGGCTCGGGGCGATGATCTGGACGTCGACTTTGCCCACATCGGCCTCACGCCGTTTGCCCACCCGCAGGACAGGGATGACAATCTCTTGCAACGTGGCCCCGCCATGAACAAACCTGCTGCCGGCGCCCTTGATCCGCAACCGGTTGATCGAATTGGGGATCAGGACATCCAGGTTGCCACCCAAGCCGAGCTGCCCAGCAGTGAACTTTTTCATGCCGGCCGTCTCATCGAGGCCGCGCCCGATCACGAACCGACGGTTCTTGACGAGGATCTCGGACCCGCTTGGATCGGCGTCCAAATACTCGGTCTCATCCAGAGCGCGATGCTGGTAAAGGAAACCATGATCCGCTGTGATCAGGATGTTCGAGAAATTCGCGGTGGTCAGCTTGCGGACAAGCTTGGTCAGGTTCTCGATCGCATCCTCAGCAGCTTCAGTGACGCGTTCCTCGGTCGCCAACTTGTCGCCGACGATGTCGATCCTGTTGTGGTAAAGATACAGGACATCATGGTCGCGGAAGAGCGCTTTCCCTTCATCAGCCTTCATTCCCATGAAGTCATCCGCCTTCATGGCTCTCACGCGGTCGCCGTCGCGACCATGGCCGAGGATCTTCTCGCGGCTGGGCGTGCCTTGCGTCGGGATGGCGAATGATGTCACGCCTGCATCATCAGAAAGGGCCAGCTCCTTGTTTGGCAAAAGCGCGGCCATACCGAGCTGGGTGTAGCTGGGCAACGCCGCGATCATCGGTTTGAGCTCCGCGTCGAAACGGTTCAGCTTGCGGATCTCGCGAAGGCACTCTTCGGCAACCTCATAGCGCAAGGCGTCCGAAATGATCACGACAACCTTTTGGTCGCGACGACGGAACTCCGCCGCTTGCTCCCTATAGAAATCCGACTGCTTTGCGTAGCCCGGGACTGCCCAGTCGGTCATCTTGGCGACCTGATCCTGCCATGCGTCATTCACTGCCAGAAGGAAGCTGGTCGTGTAGCGGTTCTCGACGCTCTCGAAAAGGGCTCCCAGCAGCGAAGCTTGGCCGCTTTTCTGCATGTGGTAGATGAATTTGCGATAGAGCTGATCGATCCTGAACCAGCTCGTCACATACCGTTTCACACCTTCGGCTGGAGAGGTCATCCCAAGGACCGCTTCCGAAAGCGCCTGCTGGAACTCGGTGGCATAACCGATCGCCTCGTAGACGTCGGCGTAGATCGGATACCAATGGCTCTGGCGGCGTTCACGGACTGTCTTGAGGACCTCGGCGGCTGTGACCGTCTGGCTGGACATCTCAGTTACGAGGGTCCGGATGATCTGGCGGTCGATCTCTTCAAAATGATCGATTGGGCGAAGGGCCTTGATTTCGCGGTCGCGCAGATCTTCAGAGATGCGCAGGATAGCCTGGTATTTGCGGCTCAGGGTCTCAAAAGCATCGGCTCCCAGGCGGTTGTTCTTCCATCGACGGAAGACCAGCAGGGCCTCGCCGTTCAACCGGCCCTCTTCGCCCAAGGCCCGGCAGTAGCAGGACTGGAACAGGGTGATGGCGAAGTCCTCGAAATCCGGCTCGTCCGAGACATAGCCGTAGGCGTTCTCCACCTGCTTCCAGAAGAACTCGGTCAAGCCCGCGCGGTCCATGAGACGCAGTGCGTCTTCGCGACCTTGTGCAAGCTCGCCCAACAGGGCTTCCACCACAGTGTCCAGGGCGCCTTCTGCACCGGCGCAGACGGCCAGCATCTTCCGCCTAACGGCCGAAACGGAATCTGAGGGCTGTTCCGCCTCCATCGCCTTCAGGCGATCAAGGCGCCGACTGGAGCGGTAGAACTCCATGTGGTCCCGCACGGCGGCTTCATACTTGCCGGGCAGGCCCAGCTCGGCCAGCCAGATCGCCGCTTGGTCAGCCTTGAACACGGCGGTTGCCAGTTGCAGGTCCAGCAGCCAGTTGTCCTTCATCTCCGGCTCGGGGCCGTCCTTGAAGATCAGGAATTTCTGTTTGGGCTCCTGCCGCAGCACACGGTATTTCAGGCCGAACTCGTTGTTGGCAATCGCGATCTTATCGATGCCGGGCAGCGCCACTGCCTCATACTCTTCCCGCATGTCGCGCGACGCGTCATACCAGAAGACGATCCGGTGTTCCTCAAACAGCCGCTGCAAGCTCTTCGTTATTCTATCAGTCATCAGGATCACTCAATCAATTGGATATTGGGTGGCATCACCAGCTATGTCAGCGCACGAGCCTGAGCCACTATTGCCAATGCCTGGTCGAGTTGCTCTAAGCTTCGCAGGTGAACAAGCACACCACCTTGATGAGTTGCGTGAATTATAAAACTGCGATCAGAAGCGTCTTCAGCCAAATCGACTTCTGCATCGACCTCATTGAAGTCAAGGTCCACAACAAGAAGGAGGCCGCGCTTGCGCGGTATGACCTCTAAGAAAAACTCCGGATCATGATAGCTAATTGACTTACGCTCTGCAGCCTCGATCACGTCTGGGAACATGACATACAGTTGGGCGCGGAGGGCTTCGAAGATAGGCGCAGCGTCTGAGCTCATCGGCACTTGGGAAATGCTTCGCCGTTGAGCTCTGGATTTGAGTTCTTCGATCTCCATCTCCTTGATCACGCCCTCATCCGCTTCGAGTGGTGGCCAAATAGCGAGGGCTCGGTCCGCTAAGCGCTTCCCGCGCGCTTCTATTTCCTTCGGGGTCCAACAAGATTTGTCGCGAATATCTTGGTTAAGTCGAACGGAGCTCTGTTGGAAACCGCCTTTGATTGTCTTTTTCTCTTCAAAAGGTCGATCGCTGTAAGTGGAATTGTATCCAGTGAGAGTAAGGTTACCCAAGCGGTGTAGCCAGGTCTTTTGGACCTGCGGCCAGTCTGGACCCAGCATTTCTTGCCAAGCATCCACAAGCTTCTCATTCTGGGGCATGACGTGTTCGATGCTGTATTTGCTGGTGTCGCTGACTTCCTTACTTCCCCGGTTCTCCAGGCCATCGAGTAAATGGAAGCACACCCGCTTTTGATAGATGTTTGCCTCCTCGAGCGCAGCCTTGAACTGATCGTCTGACGGAAAAACATAAGATGAGGGCATCCGCGCCAACAAAGCCTTTAGTGAAGCAAGAGGGCGTTTCTCATCAATCTTCTGGGCCAGCTTTGCAAATTCGAGGCCGTAGCCTCGAGTTTGGGCGCCAATGACAGCACGACGTAAAAGATAACTCTCAAGTAGGTTTACAGCCTCGATCAATTCAGCCTCGCTGATCGAGCCCGATGTTTCGTGTGCTTCCAAAAGCCTCATGATCAGAATGGCAGGAACATCCCCGAGACGCCGCAAGTTTGCAAAGGCCCGCGCGCGCGCATCCTTGCCCGCTCCGACGGCAAATGCCGCATACTGCCTTCCGCGACGTAACAGTTCCTTCAGGAGTTGCTCCAAGGCTTCCACGTCCTCGCCAATATTGGCGAAGGTTCTACGGAAAGCGGCGTAAACCCGATCCGACCGCTCAAGCTTTGAGGAGTGGGATCGCAGAGCAAGATAGTCACGGATGAAATTGTCGAATACTCTCTCACTGCCCCGGAACAGCTCTTCGATCCGGCTCCAATAGGTTTCATAGAGACGGGTCTGCTCCTTCTCGGGCAGCCGCATCAAAATGAAATTTCGGATCAGGTCTGAGGGGCTAAGGTCTACCCCAGTCGAGTTCAGGCTCTCGAAAATTAGCTGTGGGTCGTCGATACCGCGGTCGAGAGTGACGTCCACGAGCAGGAGGCGATTGAGACCACGGTATACCCTTTCGGGATCTGCATTTTCGAGCAACTCTCGGAATAGGTCATAATTGTCGCGTATGCGCGCAGACAGATTGGCCGGTTCCGGCTGACCATTGATAAGTGCCTGCAAGGTTGCATCATCATGGCGGCGCAACTTCAGCTTGATTTCCCGCTCGCCTTCTTCCTGAAGGTTGCGCAAGAAATACGCGTCGATCCTTTTAACCGTCGGGCCATCATCGCTACCCTGCCATCCTGTTGCCTGGATGTGATCGCGTAGCGCGGTCAGAAGAAGCGTCAGCGTCGTAACCCGCTGCTGCCCATCGATCAGCAGCCAACGCGTGAACCCGGCAGAGCTGTCGCCTGTTTGGATATAGACTACTGAGCCGATGAAATGACCGCGGTCCGGCCCAGCGTCGGCAATGGCAAGGAGGTCCTCCCACAGCTGGCGGCAGTTTTCCTCCGACCAGCTATAGTCTCGCTGGAACACCGGGATGATGAACTGCGAAGCTCCGTTAATGATCTTCGGAAAAAATCTTTGAACTGCATTCATGAATCTGTCTCTGCAAAAAACTAATCTTTGAACTCGGCTTCGTCACTTTGCGCCCCAAGGTCACGTAGCTGAACCCGCATCAGCTCAGCCCCGGGATCTTCTTCAGCGCAGCGCCGAATTTCGGGTAGTTCGCTTTTACCCCGTCATCGAGGTCGATCTCGATCTTCTGCTGCGCCAGGGGGAAGATCACATCCCGCTCCCATTCATGCAGCTCATCGATCTGCTTGGCGACCTTCTGGACATCTTTCACCGCCTTGGTGCGCTGGCCCTGGGTCGCGGTGGGATCGTCCGCCAGCTTCTCCAGCCGGGTGCGTTCGCCCTCAAGTTTGGTGATGAACTCGCGCAGGTAGTCGTTGAGCAGCACCGAGACCGTGTCGCCGCGATAGCGATGCATGTAGATCAGGGCGTTGAACGTCCCCTTGGGGCTGGAGAACATCCAGTAGATCGGGCGCTTCTTGTAGCGCTTCACGTGATCGGCGTAGAAATCCTTGGTGAAATACTTGCGGATGTCCTTGCCCAGAGAGTCCTCGATGAACTTCAGGTTCTCGCGGAAATGCTCATCCCCGAAGGTCACGCGCAGGAACAGGCGGAAGCGTTCGGTGATGTCATCGGGGAACCAGTTTTCGTCCAGCACGGGGATGACGTTGTCTTCGTCCGGCATGAAGCTGGGCTCGGGCACGCGGGCTAGGTAGTCCTCCAGCCGCTCGCCCTGATTGGCGAGGATCAGGCCCGGCGCGTCGTGGCTGTAGCGGCCGAACATGCAGCCCACGGCATAGCTGAGGAACTCGGCCATGGTATCCGCGCGCAGGCGGGTCTCGCGGTCGGCCTCGGAGCCCTTCACGCCATAGCGATAGGCGGGGTTGCAGGTGAGGGTGATCTCCTCAATCGGCACCTCGGGAGTCAGCTCGTCTTGCAACCCATAGGCGTCGATGAAGATGCGGTTGTTCTCTTCCTCCAGCCGCTGCAATTCGTCCGTCATGGACTGCCAATGGGTGCGGAGGGTGGCGTAGCTGTCCTCCAGAGTCTCGCCGCGATGATCGGACGAGAGCAGCGGGAGCGTGGTGAAGTCCCAGGACGTTTCGTAGGCGTCCCAGTCAGACGCTGAATAACGGATGAGATCACCCACCAAGTCTTCAACATTCGAACGTTGCCCCGCCGTTGGTGAGACAGGGGCAACGCTTTGCACATGGCCTGCCTCAATTTTTGTGCCAGAAAACTTCCCAGTTCGATTGAACTCGCCGACCTTTGAATTTAGGTAGCCTTGCGCAAAGTCGAGGTCGCTGAAAATTGCGGGCGACGTATTGTCAAAGAAAGTTCCCTCGCGATAAAATCGCAAGTTCATGTTTCCTGACACACGGGTCCAGCTAATGTGCGGCTTTCCATAGAAGTCTTGGTTTGAGAGCTGCCCGCCAGCCTGGATGATATTTTCACCTTTCTTACCGTAGTCCAGAATCCATACCGCATTTCCAAACCAACGACGGAAAGTTCCGCCCTTATTGTACTTGCGCCAGCGTACTCCAATATTTGAGTTTATGACCTCCCACCAAAATATTATCAACTCAGAGCCAGGTTGGGAGCCGATCCTAGCATCCAGCTCAACGATATCGCCAGCAAGCAGCTTTTCTTTCAGAACGGGATTGCTGAGCATCTTGTACGCAACTGAAAGATCAGGAAGTTTCAGGAAATCCGCTTGTCGAATTCCTGAAAATTTTTCTTTTCTCTGGAGGAACTCTGCCTCCTTTTCGTCGCCCTTACCTGAAATAAGGCGGAAGAAGATCGGTGTATGATGGCTTGTTGGGGCGGTCGTCTTGAGAACGAATGAAGCCGCCTGCACTCGTTCTCCCTGAATTTCTGGGAACGCTCTGGGGCCAAGGTGCAGCAGCGAAGTTAATTGGGTCTTCTTTAAAACAATGCCGCGAACGTCCATGAATGTCTTGAGATACATCCAAGACTGCATGGCAATCATGCCAACGTAACCTGATGCCATTGCAAGAATTCTGTTTCGTTCAATGAACATTGAGTACAAGTCATTCTTGCTCTCTGGATAGACTGCCTCAGAATGCGCACGTAGCGCATCATTCAACCCGCTGGCCGATGCGTAAGGCGGGTTGGCCACCACCACGTGATACTTCGGCGACAGCGCTTCTGCCATGCGCAGCACGGCGATGACGCGGTCCTGCACCTCCTTCAACAACAGGTCGCCACCAAAGTCCCGCGCCTCGACCACCCGCAACGTCTCAGCCGGGTCGCGTAGTTTCGGCACGATTAGCGAGCCGAAGTTCTTGGCCTGTTCGAACTGCAACAGCGTCTCGCGCAGCTCATCGGTGAACAGATCCTTGCCCACCACGGCGGCGACGTCCTGCATCTCGGCATCCGTAAAGACCACGTTTTGCAACACGCAGATGTCGGGCTTTGCCTCCATCCGCAAAAACCGCCGCCGCCCCAGCTTGCCTGCCGCCTTCATCGCCAGCGCAAAGGCCGCCAGCGCCCCCGCGCGGTCGTCAATCTCAACCCCCATCAGGTTGTGCGTCAAGATCAGCGCGGGGATCTCGGTCGGGTCATAGCCTTCTTCCTCGTAGATGGCGTAGAGCAGGTCGAAAGCATAGGTCAGCATGTGCCCCGAGCCCGCCGCCGGATCGCAGATGCGGATCTCTTCGGGTTTGGTGATTTTCAGGAAGTCCGTCTCGGGCTCTTCCGGCGCAATGTAACAATCCATCCGCTCGGCCAGGCGGCTGTCGGGGCGGTTTAGCAGCCAGAGCCGCCCCAGAGAGTTCTCCACCAGGTAGCGGACGATCCAGTGCGGGGTAAACAGCTGCGTCGCGGCGGGGATGTTCTCGGGCGTGATCTTCTGGTTCTTCTTGAGGCCCGCGAAGACCTGATCCTTCTTCTCCGAGATGTAGAACTGGTAGAGCCAGCCGATGATCTCGACGTCCTGACAGGCGTCTTCGGTCATGACCTTGCGCAGTTCGGCGAGGATGGAGGTCTGCGAGAGCAGATCCTCGGGCATCAGGAGTTCGGTGTAATCGTCGATCTCCTCGAACAGGAAGGGCATGTGTTTGTGCCAAGTGTTGCAGGCATGGACGAGCAGCAGGCGATAGGCCTCAGCCTGCGGGTCGTTTGAGGGCGTGCGGCCTTCGAGCAGGGACTGAATGGAAGAAGGCGCGCCATCAGGAAGGTGGCCCGCCATCGCCTCGGACAGGACCTCGGGACGGGTGGCGCCCTCGGCTGGGGAGACCACGCGCACCTGCGTGTAGCCGTTCACATCCATGAAGCGCAGGGCGGTGAAGCGGTTGAACCAGGTGTAGGCAACCTGTTCGATGACCTGCTTCCGCCCGTCCTTCTTGATTGCCTTTTCGAGGTCCTTGACGGCTTGCGGGTGTTCCCGGCGCGCAGGTGCCCCCTCGGCCAGCACGAGGTCGAACTTGGCGGTGACTTGATCGATCAGCAGGTTACGGGCAGCGGCGGCGAATTTCTTGAGCGCGTTGGTGTCCATTCTCAGACAATCACTTTCTTGCCTGCCTGGATCTCGGCCAGCAGGGTCTTCTTCATTTCGTTCAGATACTGGTCGACGTCCGCTTCGTCAGAGATGATCGATTTCGGGGCCGTCCACTTGAGCTGCGAGAGGACGACCGTGGTCGGAGTTCTCGGTGCCGGTGCGGGAGGCTCGTTAAACCCGCCACCCCCTACAGGCTCAGGCTGAGGTGCAGGTTGTGCCAGCCGGATGACCTCGGAAACAACCTCCGGCAGCAGTTGCACTCTTACGGTATTGGCCTTGTCACGCAGGGTCGGGATCAGCGTCTCGTGGTCGAGCCCGGCCTTTTGGAGGTCCAGTCGACCGGTAATGCGAGACTGCTTGTCCGCATCAAGGCCTTGGAATTCTGGCATCTGGGTTATCTTTCCAGCGACCTCGTCCACGGCGG
>Ga0213839_1000891_pt1 | contig 23757 bp, 18 predicted proteins | sample SWPATP21_FD_160075 | JGI IMG/M metagenome (GOLD analysis project Ga0213839, IMG submission 160075) | Coastal seawater microbial communities from Marineland, Florida, United States - SWPA TP2 #1 | ecosystem: Environmental > Aquatic > Marine > Coastal | place: USA: Florida | collected 2016-08-14
TCCCGGGCTGGCGACGGGGCGAGCGTCGACGATGAGCTCCGCGCTCACCTACGCGCGGGTCGCTCGGACCGACCGCGGTAGCGCGTGCTGACGGAGCCTAGCCCGGGCGCAGGCGCTCCTCTCGCTCCAGCACCTCGCCCAGCAACCGCCGGTAGGACTGCAGCAACGAGGCATCCACCTCCTCCTCCGCCGTGCAGTCCTCCTCCCCCGGCCGGTGCAGGCAGTCCCGGTAGCGACACCCCAGCGTCCCCACCCCCGGGAAGTGCATCCGCACCTGCCCCGGCTCCAGGTGCCCGGGCGCGAAGGTGCGAATCCCCGGCGAGTCCACCACCTCCCCACCCCCCGGAAGGTCGAAGACGGTGCTCCCCGTGGTGGTGTGCTGCCCGGTCCCCCAGTACTCGGACAGATCGCCGACGGGCCCGACGTCCTGCTCGGGGAGCAACGCGGCCACCAGCGAGGTCTTGCCGACGCCGGAGTGCCCGACCATGGCCCACGTCCCGTCGACCAGGCGCGCCCGCAGGCCGTCGAGCCCCTCCCCGGTGTGGGCGCTCACCACGATCACCTCGAGCTTCCGCAGCGACAGCTCGGCAAGGACCTCGTCGGGAACGCCCTCGTCGGCCTTGTTCAGCACCACGACGGGCTCGAGGCCCTCGGTGGAGCAGGCGACGACGTAGCGGTCGACCAGACCGATCCGGAACGGCGGGTTCCGCGCAGCGGTCACCACCAGCAGACCGTCGAGGTGGGAGGCGAGCACCTGCTCCCGGCCGTTGGCGTCGGTCCGCACGAGGCGACCCCGCCGCTCGCCGACGCCGACGAGCTTGCCCCCCTCCCCCTTGGCCACGACCCACTCCACGCGGTCGCCCACGACGGCCCGGTGGCCGGCCAGGAAACAGACCCGCTCCTCGGAGCCGTCGAGGTCCCGCACCAGCACCCGACGCCCCCGGGTCTGCACGACCCGACCCTCGAGCACCTCCTGGCGCTTGCTGGCCGACGACGGACGGCCACGGCCCTTCTTCGTCGGGCGGCCTCCCTTGCGAGGCCTCACCCCTCCTCCACGCGTCGGACCCGGAGGCGCACGGCCCCCCGGCGCTTCTCGATGCACCACGGGTCGAAGCCGGACTTCTCGAGGTGCTGACGGGTCCGGTGCACCAACACGTTGAGGTGGTTGTTGGAGGCCTGCCCGCGCCCCCACACCTTCACCAGCACGTCGGCCGTCCCACACCAGCCCTCGTCGGCCGCCGGCACGTTGTCCCGTCGATGCTCCAGGAGCTGCTGGCCGAGCACGTACATCAGCAGCCCGCGGTTGCCGGTGAGGAGCAGCTCCCGCTCCCCCTCCCACAGCACCGCGTGGGGCCCGTGCCCCTCTGTGCGCATGGCCAGGTCGTAGGGGTAGGACGAGGCGTTGAAGTCGACGGTCGGTGCATGGTCCGGCGCGTCCTCCACGACCCGGAAGCTGCGCCCCCCCACCTCGAAGGACGCGCCCGCCTCGACCTGCCAGTCCCCGTCCGCCGTGCCGACCCAGATCTCGCCGTTGTCGTGGAGGAGCACGGTCGCGAGACGGGCCGGGCCGTCGTCGAGGCGGAGGTTGCTGTCCGGGGCGGCGCCGATCCGAAAGCGGTCCCCGGTGATCGACAGCCGCATCCCGCTGGCTTCGTCGACCAGGTGCCGGACCCGGAAGCGGGCGGGCAGCGCCTCGGCCGCGCCCCTGAGCCCCAGGGTCAGCGTCGGGCCCAGCCGAACCGAGTCGCTGGCCGACAGCTGCTGGCTGCCCCGGATGCGCTCGTCGTTCACGAAGGTGCCGTTGCGGGAGCCGAGATCCCGCACCCACGGTCGCCCCCCCTCGAGCCACAGCTGGGCATGGTGCCAGGAGATCGCGTCGTCCGCGAGGACGAGGTCGTTGCCGGGGGCACGACCCACGGTGAACGGCGCATCCCCGAGGGGAAGCGCCTGGCCGGTGGCCGTCAGCACGAGCTCGAAGCGGGTGGTCATGGCGCAGCATACCTCTGCGGGACCGCCACGTCGGACCCGTCGCGATACGGTGCCCTCCCACGACGGGACGTGTGCAGGAGGACGCGATGGGCGTGTGGTCCACCCTGAAGCAGGCGCTCGGACTCCAGCGCCCCTTGGAGGTCGTCGACGGCGACGTCCCCCTGCGCCTCACCCCCGGCGCGGCCGATGCCCTCGGCGCCCTGCCCGACGGCCACGGCCTCCACATCCGCAGCGAGCCGGTCTCCGACGAGCTCGTGCGCTGGGTCGTCGACGCAGGCCCCCTCCAGGGCCCACCGCCCCCCCCATGGGAAGGCCTCCCCCTCACCGCCAACGACGCCGACGAGGCCCGGTGCCGCGGTCTGCAGCTGGACTGCCAGGGAGGCGCCTGGGCCATGTCCCTGCACCTCGAGGTGCGCGCCCGCGACACCCCCAACCCCGACGGGCGCCTCTACCTGTTCAGTCGCCACCTCGTCGACGGCGACGACCCGCTGTTCTTCGCGACCGACGGGGACCACATCCAGGTGCCCGCGCTGGTCGACGAGATCCTGAGCCTCCCCGGCGTGAAGACCGTGCTCCTCCGCGGCAACACCGCCTCGGTCGTGCGGGAATCGGGCGTGGCCTGGGACGCCATCGACCGCGGCACCGACGCGGCGGTGCGGCAGTGGTTCCTCCTCGGCGGCCGCGAGCTGAAGAGCGCAGAGGTCCGCCAGCTCCACGACCCGCTGGCCCAGAAGGTGCTCTCCGTGCTGGAAGCCACGGTCCTCCCCGCCATCCACAAGGACGGCGGCGACCTCGAGCTCCTCGGCGTCGACCGGGGCGTGGTCCGGGTGAAGATGCAAGGGGCCTGCGCGGGCTGTCCCAGCTCCACGGCCACCCTGCACCACGGCATCGAGGCCACCCTACGGAAGGCCTTCCCCGGCGAGATCGAGCGCGTAGAAGCCGTCTAGATCCAATGCGACGCTTCGCAAGTCCTTCGCCAAATGTCCGCTGGCCGTAGCGCGAGGCTTCAGGCTGCAGACTTCGGGCTACGGCATGCACGGACGCATGGACCAGCTTCGAACGCCTCCGTGGCGCCGCGCCTTTCGTAGGCGTGCCAGAGGGGGCGGGCCCCCTCGTAGCTGGTTCGGGCAGCGCGGCCCCATTGTTGCGAGCTGAAGCCCGGAGCCTGACGCCCGAAGCCCCCGAGCGGACCAGGCACTACGCGTGCAATCGGTGAGGCAATCCGGACCTCCGCACCAAGGCCGCTACCAGGTCCACATGTCCGAGGCCATGAAGTAGAAGGGCTGGGCGATCACGTAGTCCTCGAGGTTGCCGGCCCCCGTGGGCTTGCCCATGGGCAGGAGGTAGCCGGCGGGGTCGCTCAGCACCTCGGCGCACTCCCGCTCGTACTGGAACGCGAAGGCCTGGGGCTGGACGACGGAGCGGTCATCCGTCGCGTACATGGTGAACGCGTAGGGGTCCCAGCCGCTCGTCCAGTCGGCGGGCGTCATCTGGGCCTGCAGGTCCGTCTCCATCTGGCTGTCCAGCAGGTCGAAGCCGACGCCCCAGCTCCGAAGCGCGAGCAGGTCCCGGGGGTCCGACAGGAGCCACACCGTGGTGTCGAGCTGTGCGCAGTCGGTGTTGCCGCCGGTGAGGTTGACGTCCCACGCCTCGTACATCCCGGACGCCCAGCCGTTGGAGCGAGGTGTGGTCACCTCGGACATGTCGTAGATCACCGAGCACAGGAAGTTCTGGTTGGTGTCGAACAGGTCGAACACCAGCAGCGCCGAGTAGCGCTCCCAGCTCGCGGTGCCCGAGTCGTAGCCAAGGAAGTCCACGGCATCGTCGCCATCGATGGCGGTGAACGCGGAGACCGTGAGGAAGCGGGGGTCGATGGCGGGCGCCCCGGCGGGTCCCTGGTCGGGGAGGGACTCGTTGGGCACCGGCGAGCACGGGAGGGTGCCGGTGTCCGTGTCGGTGTCCGCATCGGCGTCGGCGTCGGCATCCGCGTCGGCATCCGCGTCGCTGTCGGCATCGGCGTCCGCGTCGGAGTCCGCATCCGCGTCGGCGTCCGCGTCGCTGTCGGCATCGGCGTCCGTATCGGCGTCCGCGACGTCGGTATCATCGTCATCGTCATCGTCGTCGCCGTCCACCGTGCCGAGGCTGGCGTCGCCGCCGGGGGTGTTCACCGCCGACAGGCCTCCGCAGCCAGCGAGTGCCAGCAGGGTCGACCAGAGGATCGTGTTGCGCGCCATGGGTGGGCCTCCCGTGGTTGCCGCCCGTCACCGACAGCATGGCCAGCCCGAGGATAGCCCGACGATCGGCTCCTCCACAACCAAAAACCGGGTCTGGCGCGGGCTTCTAGGGGAACCAACGGACGATCGCCGACCCTTCGGGACGAACCGGGACAAGCCGCGGGTTCCAGCCTTCGGTGCGTTCCCTTGTTGACCGGGAACCCCGGGTATGCCTACCCTTCTGCCACGATGCCGGGACTGCATTCCACGGCTCGAGAGGTGCTCGATGAAGAAGCTGATCACCGCCACGCTGGCCATGTCGCTCTATGCACTCCCCGCCTGGGCCAACGAGCCCGAGCCCGCTCCGGGAGACTGCAGCGCCATGGAAGGCGACGCGAAGACGCAGTGCGAGGAAGCCAAGGCCGCCGCCGACAAGGCCATGGCCGATGCCAAGGCCGCCCTGGAGGCCCTCGGCGACTGCTCCGACAAGGAAGAGGGCGACGCCAAGACCGAGTGCGAGAAGCAGAAGGCCGAGCTCGAGGCCAAGGTCCAGCCGGCTGAGGAGAAGGAGCCAGAGGCTGCCAAGGGTGGCAAGGCCAAGCGCTCCGACACCAACCGCATGGAAGTCGTCAACGAAGACGAGTAGTCGCCACGGCGGCTGTCCACAGAGCCCGCGCCCACCTGGCGCGGGCTCTTCTGCTCAGGGCATCGTGTCGATGTCGATGCACACCGGGCAGTGGTCGCTCGCCTTCGGTCGATCCCGGCCGATCCCCGGGAAGCGCTCCCCCTCGAAGCGCTCGGCCCGCTTGGGCTGGCCCCGTCGCTCGATGGTCGGCGCGCCGGGGTTGAGCGCGGCCAGTCGGCGAGAGAGCAGCAGGTAGTCCAGCTGCCGGTAGGCGGGGGGCAGGCCATGCCGGTGGGAGCCTCGGAAGAAGTGGGTCCAGCGCTCCCCCTCGGGGAGGCGCTCGACCACGTTCTCCGCCGCGGGCCAGTCCAGCAGCTCCCGCAGCGACGTGGGCCCCTGCTCGTCGTCGGCGTCGTGGTCGTTGAGGTCGCCGGTCACGATCCAGCTCCCCTCCCCCGGGTCGTCCCCGAAGCGATGCCGCACGATGTCCATCACCGCCCGGGCCTGCTGGACGCGGCGGGGCTGGGTCAGCGCACGCCCCGACCCCTGCGCCCCCTCGGGGGCACGCATGCTCTTGAAGTGGTTCACGTAGAGGGTGAGCACGCCGTGGGGGCCGTCGATGTCCACCTCCAGGCAGTCCCGGTCCCACACGAGGTCGCCTCCCTCGGTCAGGTGCTGCCAGCTGCGGGCATGCACGATGGGAAAGCGGGAGAGCACGCCCACGTCGATCCGACGGGGGTCGTTGCCGTCGATCACCAGCGCGTGGGGCCACACCTCCCGCCCGCCGAGGAAGCGGTCGCGGAAGCTCTTCAGCGTGTCGAGCCCCTCCACCTCCTGCAGGGCGAAGACATCGGCCTTGCAGGCCAGCATCGTGTCGGCGGTGATCCGCTTGGCCTGCGCGTCGTGGAGGCGGAAGCGGAGGTCGTCGACCGTGAAGCCCTCCTCCCGGGCCTCGTGATGGTCCACCCCCCGGGCGAAGCGGTAGCGGGTGAACAGGTTCTCGACGTTGAACGTGGCGACGCGCATGGGCCCTCCGGAGCCGAGGCGAACACATCTGTAATGGACGCGGCGAATTCCGTGCCTATAGAAGCGACAGAACGCATCGCGGGCCCATCGACCCGCCCACCGCCAAGCCCAGGGAGGCTCCCATGGCGACCCAGACCGTGACCCTCGAGACCATCGAGTCCACCATCAACGACAACTCCATCGTCATCCTCGACTTCTGGGCCGACTGGTGTGGTCCCTGCAAGATGTTCGCCCCCACCTTCGAGGCGGCCTCCGACAAGCACACCGACATCGTCTTCGGGAAGATCGACACCCAGGAGCAGCGCCAGCTCGCCGGCCAGCTCCAGATCCGCTCCATCCCCACGCTCATGGTCTTCCGGGACCAGATCATGGTCTTCAACCAGGCGGGCGCGCTGCCGCCGGCGGCCTTCGAGGACCTGATCACCCAGGTCAAGGCCCTCGACATGGACGAGGTCCGGGCGGAGATCGCCAAGCAGCAGGACGACACCGCCGAGGCGTAGGGTCCTCAGTAGGTGGGCAGCGACGGGTCCACCGTCTCCGCCCACGCCAGCAGCCCACCGCGGACGTCGTGCACCCCGGTCCGCCCGGCGTCCACGAGGCGTCGCGCGGCGGACAGGGAGCGCACCCCGCTCCGGCACAGCAGCAGCACCTCGCGGTCCTCCGGGACCTGCTCCACCAGGTCGACGGCGTCGTGGCGCACGTAGGCGTCGACGAAGGGAAGGGCCACGATGTCCACCTCGTGGGGGGCGCGAACGTCGACCACGAAGGGGCTCCAGCCGCCCTCTCGGCGCCGGGCGACCTCCACCGGGTCCAGCCGCCCGACCCCGACGTCGGCCACGGGCTTCGGCACGCCGCAGAAGGCGTCGTAGTCCACCAGCTCGGTCACCGGCGGCCGGGCGGGGTCCCGGCGGAGGGCGAGCTCCTGGAACCGCATGGCCAGTGCGTCGTAGAGGAGAAGGCGGCCCGACAGGCTCGTGCCCAGCCCCGCGAGGAGCTTGAGGGTCTCCGTGGCCTGGATGGTGCCGATGATGCCGGGCAGAACACCGAGCACGCCCCCCTCCGCGCACGACGGGACCATGCCCGGTGGGGGCGGCTCCGGGTACAGATCTCGGTAGTCGGGGCCCCCGTCCACGTTGAACACGCTGGCCTGCCCCTCGAAGCGGAAGATCGAGCCGTACACGAGGGGCTTGCCCAGCAGCACGGCCGCGTCGTTCGCCAGGTAGCGGGTCGGGAAGTTGTCGGTGCCGTCGACGACGATGTCGTAGCCGTCGATCAGCTCCAGAGCGTTGGCGGACGTGAGCACGGTGTCGTGGGCGTCGACGTGCACGTGGGGGTTGAGGTCGCGGATGCGCCGGGCCGCGCTCTCCGCCTTGGGCATCCCGACGGCCCCGGTGCCGTGGAGGACCTGCCGCTGGAGGTTGCTGGCATCCACGCGGTCGCCGTCGACGATCCCGATCCGTCCGACCCCGGCCGCCGCCAGGTACAGCAGCAGCGGCGAGCCCAGGCCGCCAGCCCCGATGCACAGCACCGAGCCGGCCTTGATCCGCTTCTGCCCCTGCATGCCCACGTCGGGAAGGAGGAGGTGTCGGCTGTAGCGGGCCACCTCGTCGGCCGACAGGGGCGGAAGGTCGGAGTCGGTCGCCATGGAGGCCTCCACGTCGGAGGCCGTACCGTGCCTCAGGGCTGGACGCCACGGGCCTCAAGCGCCCGTCGGAGGTCTTCGAGACCCCGGTACACCTGGTTGGCCGTGGTCTTGCGGGGCTGGCCGAGCTCGCGGGCGATCTCCGACACCCCGTGGCCCTCGAGGTACAGCCGCACCGCCGCCTGCCGGCTGGGGACCACGTCGCCCACGGCGTCCTCCATGGCGGCGCCGACCTGGCCCCCGCGAGCACGGGTCTCCGGCGAGAGATCCCTGGAGTCGGTCACGCGGCGGCGGACCGACGTGCTCATGCGGACCTCGGTGCGGTGACGGGCGCGCCGCATCTCGTCGAGGACCGTCGCCCGCGCCGTCCGCTTGAAGTACGCCCGGCGATGCTCCACCGTGGCGCCGGCCCTGAGCACCCGCACGAGGGCCATCTGCACGAGGTCCTCCCGATGCTCCGCGAGCCAGGCGGGACAGAAGCGGCGGACGTAGCCGGCCATCAACGTGCGGTCGTCGACGTCGGCGGGGGAACGGACGGTGGCAGGGGCGCGGGCGTCGGGCACGGGGACCTCCGGGAGCACGAGGCCCATCGGCCTCTGATCCTGTAGACGAGTCGCACCCCGCTTTGTCTCACGGGCCCGTGGGGCTCAGGTCACCCGGCGGGGCGGCTCCGGGTCGCGCCCCTCCGCCACGTCGACGGCATAGGACAAGTAGCCGTCGAGCATCTGCCCCCAGTCGTGGCGCACCTCCAGGCGCCTCGCCATCGTGTACAGGCCCGCCAGGGTGCGGTGCAGGTAGAGCATGTCGGGCACCCCCATCACCTCCGGGTACGTCCACAGCTCCTCGGTCGCCGACCGGCTGCGGGCGATGAGGTTCTCGTCGCCCCCCAGCAAGGTCGGGCCCTCCCGCCAGGGGCCGATGGCGGTCTCACAGAAGCGCCAGATGGCCTCGCCGGCCTCGGGGGTGTCGCCGGTCCACACACCGAGGTCGCGGGCCGCCGCGAGGGTGGCCTCCCGGTTCCCACGCAGGGCCTCGCGGGCGGTGCGGGCGTAGGCGCCCAGGAAGAACTCCCCGAAGCGCTTCACACAGCCGAAGTCCAGCAGGCCGATGCGACCGTCGTCCTGGAACAGGTAGTTCCCGGGGTGGGGATCCGCGTGGAGGGTGCGGTGCACGAAGGCCATGTCGAAGAACAGCTCCGCGAGCCGGAGACCCGCCCGCTGCCGCTCCTCCGGCGAGGCCGTGGCCACGAAGTCGTCGAGGACCTGGCCCTCCAGGCGGTCCATCACCAGCACCCGCCGCGAACACAGCTCCACGTGGGGCCGGGGCACCACCACCCGCGGGTCGTCGTGGAAAATGGTGGAGAACACCTCCAGGTTGGCGGCTTCGTGGAGGTAGTCGACCTCCTCCCGCAGTCGCGCCTCCACCTCCCCCATCACCCCGTCGAGCTCCCGAGCCTTTCGCCCCACCAGGCGTCCGCCAGCGAGGAAGGCCTTGAGGGCCAGCAGGTCGCCCTCCAGCCCCTCGAGGACGCCGGGGTGGAGCACCTTCACCACCACCGAGCGGCCATCGTGGAGCACCGCGCCGTGGGCCTGGGCCAGGCTGGCGGTGCCGAGGGGCGTCCGCTCGATGGAGGCGAAGACATCCTCGGGCCGTTCGTCCAGCTCCTTGTCGAGGATGGACTGCACGACGTGCCAGGGCACCGGCTCCGCCTGGCGCTCGAGCCGACGCAGGGGGGCCTGGACCTCCTCGGGCAGGTCGAGGGCGCTGGCCATCAGCGAGACCTGCTGCCCCACCTTCATCGCCGCCCCCTTCATCCGAGAGAGCGTCTCGGTGAGCTCCCGGGCCGCCTCCTCGTGACGCACCTGCCCCAGGACCCGCTCCCGCAGCCCGAAGCCGGTCATCCGTGTCGTCAGGCCGCCGAGACGCGCCAGGCGCCGTAGTCGGGACTCAGCCACAGCTCCTCCCCTCGAAGGAGCGGGCCTATCGAATGCTCCGGGCGACTGGGTCAGAAGGGAACGCCCACCGCGTGGCACAGGAAGCGCACCAGCGGCGCGGCCTCCCGGTAGTGCCCCACCAGCGTGCGGGCGAAGTCGGGGGTGGTGACCTCGGCGTCGGAGAAGGGCCGGTGCACGGCGAAGCTCTTGCGACGAAGGTCGGCGATGTGGCGGTGCTCGGGGTCGAAGCCCTTGGGCGCCCGCTTGAGCGTGTCGCCCTCCATGAAGGTCAGGCCCGCCGGTTCCAGCGCGTCCTTCACCCCCTGCCAGCGGTCCGGATCCGCCACGATGGCCTCGCGGATCGCCTTGAGGGCCGGGGACGGGGGGGTCCAAGCCCCCGCGCCCAGCATGCAGCCTCCTGGCTCCAGCCCCAGGTAGAAGCCCGGCGCGTGGACGTCTCGGCTGGCGTCTTCGTGGCGGAACTGGAGCGCCGTGTGGGTCTTGTACGGCGTCTTGTCCTTGCTGAAGCGGGTGTCACGGTAGATCCGGAACAGGCTGCCGCCCTGGGCCTTCGGGATCGCCAGGAAGTGGCTCGACAGCTCCGCCAGGTGCGGCCCGACCTCCTCGATGAAGCCCAGCGCCGGCCGCTTCACGTCCTCCTCGTAGCGCTTCTTGTGGGCCTGGAACCAGTCGCGGTCGTTGTTCTCGGCAAGCTCCCCCATGAAGGCGAGCAGGGCGGCGGGGATGGGCATGGGACCTCCTGGTCTCGACCCTACGACGAACGGGTCCGCCCGCGATCGACAGGAGCCTCAACTTCGCCGGACGATGACCGATGGACCCCCATGCAGGAACTCCCGGCCATCGGCACCGAGCTCGGACGCTACGTCATCGAGGACCTCCTCGGGGAGGGCGGCGTCGCCACCGTCTTCCTCGCCCGACACGAGCTCCTCGGCTCGCTGCACGCCCTCAAGCTCCTCCACGTCCCCGCGCCGTCGATCCGTCGTCGGCTGCTCCTCGAGGGCCGCATCCAGGCCACCGTCAAGCACCCCAACATCCTCCGGGCCACCGACACCGTGACGTGGGGCGCCCAGGTGGGCGTGGTCTTCGAGTACATCGACGGCCCCACCCTCACCCACCACGTCGACGGACGGCCCCAGAACCTGGAGGTCCTCGATCGCCTGGCCGCGGGCCTGTTCGCCGGCACCGGTGCTCTGCATCGCGCCGGCTACGTGCACCGGGACCTCAAGCCCGACAACGTGCTGATGGACCACGGACCCGGCGGATGGGTCCCCCGCATCGCCGACTGCGGCCTCGCCCGGCCCATGCGACGCACCCATCGGCGCACCCGGGACGGCGTGTGCATGGGGACCGCTGCGTACATGGCCCCCGAGCAGATCCGCGACGCCGCACGGGTCGACGAGCGGGCCGACATCTGGTCCCTGGGCTGCATCCTCTACGAGCTGGCCACCGGACGAGCGCCCTTCGATGGCGACGGCGACTTCGCGGTGATGACCGCCGTGGCCGAGGCTGCCCACACGCCGGTGCACGACCTCAGACCCGACCTCAGGCCCGGGGCCGCCGAGGCCATCGAGGCAGCCCTTCAGAAGGACCCCGAGGTGCGCCCCGCCTCGGTCCGCGCGCTGTCCCGCCTGTGGCGAAGCCGCCGGTCCACGACCCAGGTCGCACGACGAGGAACGGCCGGCACCCACCTGTCGCTCCTCGTGCGTCCGCGGCGCAGCCCGAGCCCATCCCACCTCCATGCCCTGGTGCGCGCCAACCCCTGACGGGACAGACCGTGACGGGCCGTTCCCCGCGGTCGGCGCCGTGCCAGGGTACGAGGCGTCATGCTCTTCACCCTCTGGCTCGCCTGCCTCGAGCCCGCGTCGCCCGACGTGGAGGCAGCGCCCGAAGCGCTCCACCGCCGTCCCGACCTGGCCTTCCCCCTGGCGGCTCCGCGGGACCGCGAGCTGGCCAGGCAGCTGGACGCGCTCCGCACCCCCGACGCGGGCGCCCACCACCGAGACGACGACGGCCGCCCCACCCACGTGAACCGCCTGGCCCTCGAGCAGAGCGCCTACCTGCTCCAGCACGCCCACAACCCCGTCGACTGGTTCCCATGGGGCGACGAGGCCTTCGAGACGGCGCGCGCCCAGGGGAAGCCCGTGCTGTTGTCCATCGGCTACAGCACCTGCCACTGGTGCCACGTGATGGAGGAGGAGTCCTTCGAGGACCCCGAGATCGCCGCGTTCATCAACGAGCACTTCGTCCCGATCAAGGTCGACAGAGAGGAGCTTCCCAACGTCGACGCCGTCTACATGACGGCCACCCAGGCACTGCTCCGCGGCCGGGGCGGCTGGCCCATGACCGTGTTCCTCACGCCGGATCGACGCCCCTTCCACGCCGCCACCTACCTACCTCCCCGCGACGGGGACCGCGGTCGCGCCGTCGGCTTCCTCTCGGTCCTCGGCCAGATGCACACGGCGTTCACCGAGCAGCGGGAGAAGGTCGACCAGGCCAGCGCCGATCTGTCCGCCTTCGTCGCCGAGAAGCTCGACACCCCCCCGCCCCCGTCCTCCCTCCCCGGACGCGACACCCTGCAGCAGGCCCGCCAGCGTGCCCTCGCCGCCTTCGACCCCGCCCACGGCGGCCGTCGCGGCGCCCCGAAGTTCCCCAGCAGCTGGCCCCTCCGCTTCGCGATGGACGACGTCGGCGCCAGCCAGCGGCCCGCCCTGGAGCAGCCGCTCCGTCACACCCTCGACCACATGGCCACCCGCGGCCTCTACGACGTGGTGGGCGGTGGCTTCCACCGCTACACCGTCGACGAGGCCTGGCACGTCCCCCACTTCGAGAAGATGCTGTACGACAACGCTCTCCTCGGGAGCCTGTACCTCGACGCCTGGCGCCACTGGGACGACCCCGCGTACGCCGAGGTCGTCCGGGGTGTGCTGAAGGACCAGCTCGACCGCGCCCCCGGACCCACCTTCGCCGCAGCCGCCGACGCCGACAGCCCCGCACCCGGCCACGCCGAGGCCACCGAGGGCGGCTACTACACCTTCACCCCCGAGGAGGCCGAAGCGGCCCTGCGGAGCGCCGGGGTGGCCGACCCGTCCCCGTGGATGCCCCGTCTCCGCATCGAGGCGGAGGGTCCGGTCGACGGACGCAGCCCGGTGGGCGTCCAGACCACCTCCGACCTGCTGGACCCCGACGTCCGCGAGGCCCTCGACGCCCTGGAGGAGGCCCGGTCCCGTCGGACGGCCCCCTTCGTCGACGACAAGGCCGTGGTCGCCTGGAACGGCCTGATGCTGTCGACCCTCGCACGGGGGGCTCGCTTCCTGGATCCCGAGCTCCTCCCCCACGCAACGGCCCTCGGGGGGGCCCTCCTCGACGCGGCCGACGCCGACGGACGCCTACCGCGGGTCGTGGGGAGCGAGCACGCGGGCACCCTCGCCGACGAGGCCTTCGTGGCGGCTGCCCTCCTGGACCTGTTCGAGGTCACCGGCGACCGACGCTGGCTCGACGGCGCCATGGCTCGGACCACCGTCATCGATCGCCACTTCGCCGCCCCCGAGGGCGGCTGGCACCGCACCGCCGCCGACAGCGACACCCCCCTGGCACGCCCGCGCGCCCAGCGGGACGGTGCCGAGCCCAGCGGCGCCAGCATCCACGTCCACACGCTCCTGCGGCTGGCCTCCATCACCGGAGACGACGCCCACCGCGCACGGGCCGACAAGGCGCTGGCCGCCTACGGGAGCGCCCTCGCCACCGGCGACCTCGACGACATGCTCCCGGCCCTGGCGTGGCGTCATGGCCGCGCCCTGGAGGTGGTGGTCGTGGCGCCACGAGGCGCCGAGCACGACCCCGCCCTCCTCTCGGCCGTCGATCAGCTCCTGCCCTGGCGTCACGTCCGCATCCTGGCCCGGGAGGATGCCCCAGCCGCCCTGAAGGGCACGGTCGCCACCGGCAAGCTGGCCCACGGGGGGACCACCATCTACGTGTGCGAGGCCGGTATGTGCCAGGCTCCGGTCACCGACCGCGCCGGGCTGGAGCGGGTCATCGCCCTCGTGGCACCCGCCGGCGAGCGAGCCAGGGACTGAGGCTCCAGCGGCTCCCCTGAGTGCAGCCACAGCCTCCCTTCTCCTCCTCCTCCGCGCTGGGCGCGGGCTCCTCGGTCGCCGGGTCGGTGGTCGGGTCGTCCGTGTCGGTGTCCGTCGGAGCGCCGGTGTCCGTCGGGGTGCCGGTGTCGGTGCCAGCGGGCTCGCCGGTCGCCTCGGCCGACCACGGCGCGCTCACCGAGGAGCAGCATCCCGTCACGGTCACGTTCCCCTCGAAGCTCCCCTCGATGCCCGTGAACACGCTGAGGCTCACGGTGGTCGGCCCGTCGGCCGCCAGCACCACCGTCGACGGCTCGGTGAGGATGCCCGCGGCCTCCACAGCGACGACCACCTCCTCCTCCCCGGCCAGGTTCTCCACGGTCAGCTCCACCGTGCGCTCGACCCCCACCTCCATGTCGACCACGTCGTCGATGCCCTCGCCGGACACCTCGTCGAGCCAGGCCGCATGGAGCGCGCGGTCGGCATCCACCGAGCCGCAGCGCACCTGCCCCACGAGCTCGGCAGCGTTGGCCGTGGCGCACAGGAGCTGCTCCGTCTGGCCCGCCGTCAGCCGTGGGAAGGCCTGACGCGCGAGGGCGGCGACCCCCGCCACCACCGGTGCGGCGTAGGACGTGCCGCTGGCCCTGGAGAACGCAGTGTCCGAGGTGACCGCCAGGGAGCACACGTCGGCCCCGGGCGCTCCGAGGGCCACCGAGGTGAGGCCGTAGTGGCTGTACGGATCCAGCGTGCCGTCGGGGCGCTGGCTCGACACCGCCACGACGTGGTCCATCACCAGCGAGTAGCTGGCCGGGAAGATCGGATCGACGTCGTTGTCGGCGTTGCCGCAGGAGGGCACCGTGCAGTTGGCCGCAGCGGTCACCAACAGGATGTCGGCGGTGGCCAGGCCCGCGACGGCGTCCTCGAACGCGCGGGGCGGATCGGTGGCGGCGATGGAGTAGTCGACGACCTTGACCTCGGGGGCGGTGAGCACCAGGTCGTCCATCGCGGCGATGGCGTAGGAGAAGTAGAGCGCGCCGGTCGAGTCGGCGATCTTCTGGAGGAACAGCTCGGCCTCCGGGGCCACGCCGACCCGCCCGCTGCCGTCCTCGACAGCGGACACGATGCCCGCCACGAAGGTGCCGTGCTCGGGGACGGCCGCCGGGCTCACCTCGGGCCGCCCGTCGTTGTCGCCGTAGTCCCAGCCCCGTACGACCCGCCCGTCGAGCTCGACGTGGGAGGTGCGGAAGCCGGCGTCCTGCACGGCGACGGTGGCCCCTGCCCCCTTGCCGACATCCCAGGCCCCGCCGTGTGCCCCCGAGAGGACCCCGATGCGGGTGAGCTCGTAGCCCACCTCGTCGACCGCGTCGGTGGCGGGGCAGTCGGTGAGGACGGTGCCCTGCTGCACCTGCATGGGCCGGTCGCGCTCCACATGGCGAAGCCCGTCCAGACCCAGGAGGGCCTCTCGGGGCACGTGGCCGTCGACCACACACACCCGGGACGACCGGTAGCAGACATAGGCCGCATCCGTGCCGTCGACCCGGCCATCCCCGTCGCGATCCAGATCCGCGGCGCCCGTCTCGACCCCCACGAGCCAAGGTGCCCCCAGCGCCACCGACAACCAGCCGATCATTCCGACACCTCTCCCACGGAGACCCCGTCCAGGGGGAAGAGCTGCACGTTGGCCACCGCGACCATGTCCGTGCTCTCGCAGTCCCCCACGATGGCACGTAGCGCGCGGAAGTAGTCCAGGTGCAGCTTCCGGATCCGCTCGAAGTCCTCCTTGCTGACGGCGAAGACGTTGTACGAGAACTGCCCATCGGACGCTGCCTGCACTCGCTGGGCCGCCACCGTAGACCAGTGGGCCTTCAGCGAGCGCCCCACCCAGGGCTGGGCGCGGGTGTCGACCGCCATGTGCATGGCCTCGTAGCGCCCGCGCACCAGGTGGATCTGGCCGGTGTCGACCAGGAAGCCCACGCAGCGGCGGACCTCTTCCTCGTCGACGCCGATGCGACGGGCCACGAAGGCATCGTCGTGGGCCGACAGCGCCAGGTACTCGTCGAGCTCCAGGACCCGCAGGACCGCCTGGGTCCAGGGGTGGAGCGCGGCGCCCGTGCGACGGGCCTCCAGACGCCGCCACAGCTCGGCCACCTCGGGCAGCTCGGCGGGGTCGACGAAGGCCCCCACGAAGTCCACCACCCGCAGGCTCGCCCCCTGCACCAGACGAAGGAAGTCCGGGAGGCGCGGCTGGGTACGCCCTCCCAGCCAGCGGGACACCTGGTGCCGGGAGAGCTCCGAGCGACGGGCGAGCTGGCTCACGGAGATCTGTCCGCGAAGCTCGTGCATCAGGCGCACGAGATCGGACGGCTCCGCGAGGTCCGCCTCCAGCAGCCACGGCGGTGGGGTGGTGAAGAAGCGCTCGAGGCACGACCCTGGATCGATGCCCGTGCGCTGCATCGCCCGCATCGCCTCGCTGGCGGTTGGGAAGCGACGGCCGCTCTCCCAGGCGTAGGCCACGTTGGACTGGTAGCCGAGACGCCGCGACCACTGCACCTGGGAGCGCTTGCCACGGAGGGAGCGGAGGAGCTGCTGGGCCAGGATCTCGTAGTCCATCGGCTCTTCCTACCCGGCGGGTAGGGCCTGGTCTAGCGGAATTGCGCGGTCCAGTGCAATGCCGACCGACGGTTCGTGCAGGATGGACGGATTTTCCGTAGCCAAGGGCGCTTCGGCGAGGCATGTTCTTCCCAGGAGACCTCCATGCGCCCGACCCCCACCTTGTTGCTGCTCACCCTGCTGGGTGGATGTGTGTTCGCGGGTCAGGAGGGCGAGGAGCTCACGGGCCCGGACCGGTCCTCCAACGACAGCTCCGGTCTGGCCTCGGACGGCGACGACGACGACGCCGACTACACGTCGATGGAAGACACCGGGACCGCCCCGTCGACCACGCCCACGACCGACACGGGGGCTGGAGACTCCGCTGTCGGCGGCACCGGCTCGACCGGCCACACCGGCGACACCTCCGATACCGGCGGCCCGGGCACACAGGCACGATAGTTCGTACCTTTCAACGCCCAGGACGGGGTATGGTGCGCGCCGGAACCCACCACCGTGCTCGCCCTCCTGCCCGCCCTCGCGCTCTCTGCCGGCCTCGACGCCGATGGCGACGGTGTGCCCGCCGCCGACAGCGAGGGAGCCGTGGGGCTGGTCCCGGTCGCCCCCCGAGGGGATGCTGGCCAAGGCGCCGTGACCGCGATGGTGGAGGGCCAGGCCGGTGCCCTGGTCCGTCAGGATCCCGACGGGAACGCCACCACGCTGGTCGGAGAGGCCGTGCTCGCCCGCGCCCAGCTGGGGGCTCGCTTCCTCCCGTGGCTCTCGGCCACGGCGTCGATGCCCTTCCGGCTGGCGGCGAGCTCCGACGTCGACAGCGGCGGGCCGTCCCTGGGCGACCTCCAGGCCACGGGCTGGCTCGGCGACCGCATCGCCTTCGGCCTGGGCGCCACCCTCCCCTCGGGATCCACGGCGCGGTACACCGGGGCCGGTCGCGTCGTTCCCCATGCGCGGCTGGCCGGCAGCTGGGACGCCGACGTCGGCCCGGGCTCCATCGAGCTCATGGGTGCCGGGTGGGCCGCCGTCGAGGGGCAGCCCTCCCCGGTCGACGCCGTCGGTGGCGTGGAGATCGGCGCCGCGGCCCGCGTCGGGGGCTCGGTGGGGAGAGGCTCCGCCGGGCTCTCGTTCCGCAGCCGAGCCCCCCTCGACCCCGAGATCGTCTCACGAAGGGGGGTGCCCCTGGAGGCCGCCCTCGACGCCGGGATCCGGGCGACCGATCGGCTACGGGCGTCGGTCGTGATCTCCCAGGGGCTCGTGCGGGGCGTGGGGGCCCCCCAGCTCCGAGCGGGCGCCGGCGTCTCCTGGCTCTTCGGGCCGAAGCTGCCGGCCGAGGTGGTGCCCGTCGTCGTCGACACGGCGCGGACCATCACCATCGTGGATCCCGACGGGCGCGCGGTCGCAGGCGCCAAGGTGATCCTCGACGGGGGCGAGCCGTTCGTCGCCTCGGCGGAAGGGCGCGTCACGCTGCCTGAGACCGCCGGCACCGTGCGCGCCCGTGGCCTCGAGGAGACCCTGCTGCCCGCTGTGGGCACCGACGTGGTGATGGGGTGGGCCACGGTCCCCCTCGACGTTCAGCTCACCACTGTCGACGGGTCCGACGCCCCGTTCGACGTGACCCTCACCGGCCCCACACCGATCACCTTCGCCGATCCGGGCGACTACCGGGCGGAGCTCCTTCCTGGCACCTGGTCCCTGGAGCTGCGCGCGCCCGGCTACGGAACCCAGTCTCGGACCATCGAGGTCCCGCCCCGCAGCGTCGAGCCCATCGACCTCGAGGTCGTGCTCCTTCCAAAGGCAGGCGACGCCGCCCTCGACCTCGAGCTCACCGATCCCCAGGGGCGCGGCGTCTCCGGCGCCGAGCTGCGGGTCGACGGCGTGTCGATCGGCACGGCGGCCCGCGGCACCGTCGGCATCGAGGGGCTCGCGGCCGAGGAGGTCTCGGTCGAGGTCAGCCGCAAGAGCTTCCGCGTCCAGGAGACGCTCGTCGACCTCACCGGCGGCGCGGGCCAGGCCGACGTCGAACTCTACTACGCCCCCGGCACCGTCCGGGTCACCGCCATGGGTCCTGCAGGCCCCATCTCCGACGGCCTGCTCCTCGTCGACGGTCCCCGGGCCCTCCCCCCGATCCCCCTGGGCGATGGCGGTGAGAGCCTCATCGAGCTGGGCACCGGCTCCTGGCTGCTGGCGCTGAGCAGTCCCGCCCACGGCCTCCAGGAGCGGGAGCTCGACATCGACGCCGACAGCCCCGTCCCCGTCGACGCGGCCTTCGTGCTCCTCGGCGCCGGTGCGGTCGAGGAGGGTCCCGCCAGCCTGTGGGTCGACGTGCGGGACCTCGACGGTCAGCCGATCGTGGGCGCCTCGATCCGTCTCGACGGCCGCGACGTGGGCACCACCGCCACGGGCGGCAGCCTCCGCCTGGAGGGACTGCCGGAGGGTCCGGTGACCATCCTGGCCTCGGGGCCCGGCTTCCTCCCCGTGGAGCGCCTCGCAACCCTCACCGACGGCCTCGAGGTGGTCACCCTCCCCGTGGCCTGGAACCCGGGCACGATCCAGGTCAGCGCCCGCGACCCCGAGGGCCCGGTGGATGCCCTGGTGGCCTTCGCCGGCCCCGACACCTACCCGGGCGGCCCCCTCGGCCCCCCGGGTCGCAGGACCTTCCTGGACGTCCCCACCGGAGACTGGGAGGTCATGGCCTCCCATGTCAGCGGCATGGAGGTGGCCTGGGCGACGTCTCGCCCCGACGCAGGGCGCCGCACCCAGGTGGACTTCCGCCTCGGCGACCTGACCGGCGACGGCCAGCTCTCCCTCACCACCAAGGCCCCCGACGGCAAGCCGGTCGACGGGGCCGAGCTGTGGTTCCAGGGCCGTCCCCTCGTCACCACGGCCGGCGGCGGCGTCCGGGTGGCCGGCCTCCCGGTGGGTCCGGTGGACCTCGAGATCCGCCACCCCCACCACGAGACCGTGCAGCGCACCCTCGACGTCTCAGCGGACGGGACCGAGCTCGACGTCGAGCTGCCCTGGATCCCCGGCCTCATCGACCTGGTCGTCGACAGCACCGAGCCCCTCGACGGCGCCCTGGCCTACGCGTCGGGGGACCATCCCGTCGACCCCCGACCTGTGGTCAAGGCGGGCGAGCCGGTCCGCATGGCCCTCGGCCCCGGCACCTGGGACCTCCTCGTCACGGCCACCAACGGCATCGCCCAGACCCAGCTCGAGCTCCCCGAGGCGGCCACGGCCCCTCCACAGGTGCGCCTCCGCTTCGGCCGCGCCCCCGGTCCCCTGGTCCACGTGGTGGATCACCGCGCCAACCCGATCCCCGGCATCCCCCTGCGCCTCGACGGCGTCTCCGTCGCGGTGACCGATGCCTCGGGCACGGCGGTCATCCCCGTCGACGAGCCGCCGGAGGGTCAGCCCGTCGGCACCATCCGCCCGGTCCATCCCGGCTTCGCCCCCGTCGAGGCCGTCACCCTGACCTACCAGGGAGAGCACTGGTTCGAGCTCGAGGCCCTGCCTCGACCGGTAGAGGTCCAGGCCTACCACGAGAACCGACCCGTCACCGTCGTCGTGAGCGCCAACGGTCCCGCGCGGGTCGCCAAGCTCGACGTGGTGGGCTCCGGCACCCTGCAGCTCCCCCCCGGCACCTGGGAGATCGTCGTCGACCCCGGTGAGGAGCTGGCCGCCGCCCGCAAGGAGGTCGTCGTGCCCCTCGCCGGCTCCCCCCCCACCGTACGCTTCGACCTGAAGCCCGCCCAGGTCCGGGCCACGGCGGGGAGCCTGCAGCTCATCGACGTGAAGTTCGAGATCGGGGAGGACGTCGCGGGCGACGCCTACGCCGACGTCCTCGAGGAAGTGGCGGCGTCCATCGGCGCCGACTCCACCATCCGTCGCGTCGAGGTGCAGGGCCACACCGACCCCACCGGCGACTCGGCGTTCAACTACGACCTGTCGACCCGACGTGCCGCCAGCATCGTGGCCCGGCTCGTCGAGCTCGGCGTGCCCCCGGAGCTCCTCGAGGCCCGGGGCTACGGCCCCTCTCGACCCATCGCACCCAACGACACCCCCGAGGGGCGGGCCTTGAACCGGCGGGTCGACTTCCAGATCATGGTGCCCTGACGGGGAGCCACGGCGAAAGGGGCTCGAAAGCAAGCAGGCTCGAACCGAGAGCATGTACGAGGTAGGCTCCCAGACTCAGAAGGGCAGGTAGTGGACGTCGGCGACCGCTTCGACAAATACACGATCGAGCGGGTGCTCGGGGAAGGTGGCATGGCCACCGTGTACCTGGCGCGCCACGACATCCTGGACTCCCTGCACGCCCTGAAGGTCCTCCGCGTCGACGCCCCGTCCATCCGCAAGCGGCTGATGGCCGAGGGCAAGGTCCAGGCGGCGATCCGTCACCCCAACGTGGTGTCCGTCACCGACATCCTGGAGGACGCCGACAGCGTCGCCCTGGTGATGGAGTACGTCGAAGGGGTCAACCTGGAGAAACGCCTCGACGCGGGCCAGGGCTTCACCCCAGCCGAGGCCCTCGAGCTGTTCCGCGGCATCGCCATGGGCATCGGCGCGGCCCACGATCAGGGGGTGGTGCACCGTGACCTGAAGCCCGCCAACATCCTCCTGCAGCAGACCAACGCCGGCCTCATTCCCAAGGTCACCGACTTCGGCCTCGTCAAGATCCTGGAGAGCTCGGGCACCCAGAGCGGCGTGCTGATGGGCACCCCCGAGTACATGTCCCCCGAGCAGGTCCGCGACAGCGGCAAGGTCGACACCCGCTCCGACCTGTGGTCCCTGGGGGCTCTGCTCTACGAGCTCCTCGCCGGCCGGGTCGCCTTCGACCACCCCGACGTCCTGCAGGTGTACACCGCCATCGTGAACGGCGACTACGTGCCCCTGGAGCAGGTGCGGCCCGGCCTGCCGTCTCGGGCTCTCGCCGCGGTGCACCGCCTGCTCCAGGTCGACCCCGACGACCGCTTCCAGACCGTCGACGCGATGCTCGCCTACCTGTACAGCAGCGAGAGCGGGGCCCGAGCCGACACCCGCCCCATCCCCCGAAGGCGCACCCCCACCGTCAACAGCGAGCCCCAGCCCCGACCGTCGACCGACGAGCTGCTGAGCCTGCCGCCCCCGCGCCCGCCGCCGCCCCCTCGGACCCTGCTCCTCGTCGTCACCCTTCTCCTCGGCACCAGCCTCGTGGCTGGCAGCGTGTCGACGGCCCTGTGGTGGTGGTCCAGCGATGTCTCCCCACCCACCCGGGAGGTGGTGGTCCGGCCCACCACGGCCGACGGTCCGCTCCCCGACGACGCCCCCCTCCGACTCCACGTGGAGGGCCTCACCTTCCACGGGGGTCGGGTCGTGAGCGTCGGCCGCCACGCCCCCGGCGCGGAGCTGGCCGCCACCCTCCACTACGGAGAGGGCTGTGGAGCCTGCCCGGACCAGTGCCCCGACTGGTGTGCGACGAAGGAGGAGACCCTCGTCGTTCCTCCCGGCCGGGACGCCGCCGAGCTGCGGGTCGACGTGCCGGTCCCTCCCGCGGTCTCGGTGCGGCTGGCCGCGGCGCAGGCCGAGCGCATCCTGTTCGACGGCACCGAGCTCTCCCTGAGCGGCGGCGAGGCCTCCGTCGACACCCTCCCCGGGCTCCACACGGTCGTGGCCCAGCGGGGCGACTGCGACGGCGCCGAGCCGGACTGCACCACCACGAACACCTGCCCGGATGGCTGTGCGTCGGTCCAGGCATCCGTTCAGGTGGGCCTGAGCGGGCAGATCCCACCGGTCACCCTCGAGCTGCCGGCCGTCGAAGCCCCCCAGCCCACACCGGCGCCCGCACCGGTCGCCCCGACGGGCCCGCCCCCCCGCGTCACCAACAGCGCGTTCGCCGCCTGGCTGGAGGCTCACCCCGACTGGACCCGGGACGCAGCCATCGCCCGGGGCGCCGCCGACAAGGGCTACCTCCGGGACTGGACCAACGGCACGCCGCCCGGGCCCGCCACCCGTCTCTCGTGGAGCGCGGCGAAGGCCTACTGCGGCACCCGTGGCGGTCTGCGGGGGCTCGACGAAGAGCCCCTCACCTGGCCCCAGGGCACCATCGTCATGGAGTGGCGGGTCACCCCCGACGGCGGCATCGCCTGGCGTCGCTTCGACGGCGTGACGAGCACCAAGGCCACCCCCGACCAGACGTCCTTCGCGACAGCCGCCCGGTGTCGCCGATAATGGGGGAGCCATGTTGACTCCGTCCATCCTCATCGCCGCTGCACTGGCCGGCGTGACCATCCAGGTGCCGGGCGACCAGCCCACCCTCTCCGCAGCCCTCAACAACGCGGAGGCTGACGACACCATCGTGCTGGCTGCGGGCACTTGGGACATTCCCCCGGGCCAGGAACTCGACATCCCGGTGTCGGGCATGGGCCCCACGTCCGTGCTCCGCCGCACCAACGGCGAGGCTGTCGTCATGGCCCAAGGCCACGACGTCGTCCTCAGCAACCTCACCCTCGACGGGGAGGGGCGGCAGGCGCTGACCTGTGAGGGACAGTCGGTCGTGGTCACCGACGTCGTCCTCACCAACGGCGGTCCCCCAGACAGCGCGCCCGGCGGCGGTCTCGTCAGCCTCGATGGCTGCAACGCCGCGTTCACCCGCGTCACCTTCGACCCCACCGACATCTCGGTCGACGGCGGCCACCTCCACAGCATCGACAGCAACGTCACCGTGGTGGACGCCACCTTCCTCCAGGGGGAGGGCCTCAAGGGAGGCGCCGCCTACCTCGAGGGCGGCGTCTTGTTCCTCGTCGGCGGCACGGTGCAAGGGGGCACGGCCTCCACGGCGGGGGGCGGCCTGTACCTCTCGGGGGTCCAGACCTCCATCACCGGCACCCGCTTCGAGGGCAACACCTCCGACGGCCCCGCCGGTGCCGTCGCCGTCGACGGTGGCGCCCTGGTCGCCGACTCCGTCGTGATCACCGGCAACACGGCCAGCACCGGCGCCGGCGGCATCCACGCCTCGTCTTCCGCCACCGTCGACGTCCTGCTCTCGTCCTTCGACACCAACCTGAGCGACGAGGCCGGCGCCATCGGCTGCGACGAGGGCACCACCTGCACCGTCACCGACTCCATCTTCCAGGCCAACACCGGCGGAAGCGGCGGCGCCATGTCGCTGGGGGGCGAGGCCACCTGGCACCGCAACACCCTGTGCGACAACGCCGCCGTGGTCCCGTACGGAAGCCCGTCGACCGCTCCCTTCGGCTCGGGGGGCGCCGTCGCCCTGCCCGACACCGGCCCCCCTTCGCCCACCCGCGTCGGCGAGGCCAACGTCTTCGTCCGCAACAGCGCCGAGCTCGGCGGCGGCGCCGTGTTCTCGGCCGCCTCCGACGTCACCATCCGCCACGCTACGCTGGTGGGCAACCTCTCCGCCACCGACGGCAGCGCCGTGGATCTCACCGACGGCACGCTGCTCCTGGAGAACAGCGCCGTCCTCGGCCACGCCGCCCCCGCCGCCCTCCACGTGGGCAGCGGCACCTTCACCACCCGCCACGACCTGTTCGCCTTCAACGTCATCGACGCCACCTTCTCCCTCGACCCCACGGACCTGTTCGTGGTGGACCCGATGGTGGCCGACCTGGGCTCGTTCGGCTGCAGCCGCGACGAC
>Ga0213839_1000896_pt1 | contig 23552 bp, 14 predicted proteins | sample SWPATP21_FD_160075 | JGI IMG/M metagenome (GOLD analysis project Ga0213839, IMG submission 160075) | Coastal seawater microbial communities from Marineland, Florida, United States - SWPA TP2 #1 | ecosystem: Environmental > Aquatic > Marine > Coastal | place: USA: Florida | collected 2016-08-14
ACGGGGGCCCGGTGGGCAGGGGGACCTGGCGGGGGGCCGCAGGGCACGGTGGGCGCGCCACAGCCGCTCCCGGGTCGACATGTGGCGCAGGCGTACCCACCACCACGGCGCCCCAGGGCGCGCGGGGATGCGGGGGTCCACCTACTTCCCGCGGATGTCGATCAGCGCCAGGTCACGGAAGTGGAAGACCCAGTCGCCGAGCTCGCACTCCATCTCGAAGCCAGCGTCGATGATGTCGGACTTCGTGTGGAGCGCACGGCCCATGCAGCCCTTCAGGTCGGGCCAGGCTTCCAGGAACTCGACGTAGGACATGCCGACCGCCACCCGACCACGACCCAGCTGGTTGGCGAGCTCCTCGCCGTAGAGCGGGCCGGCCCGGAGCACCCGCACCATCTTCTCGCCGTGCTCCTGATCCATCGCCATCAGGCCCACGGTGGAGGCGATGGCCCGGGTCTGGGGGACGGCCTCGTCGTAGGAGACCTGACAGGAGGGGATGTCCTCCATCTGGCGACCCACCTTGCCGCCGCTGCACACGATGCTGTCGTCGGCGATCTTCGCGAAGGGGATCTCAGCCATGCCGATCGACGGGTGGTGGTAGTAGACCGAGTCGGCGGGCCGGAGGATGTCCGGGTCGTACACCGGGCTCTTGCTGCGGTCGTAGGCGCCCGCCACGCAGCTTCCCCGGGGGGCGCGGTCCGGGCCTTCGTTGTCCCAGCTGGTGCCGGGGCATGCGGTGGCCTTCACCCGTCCGATGCTGGGGATGCGCTTGGGGAAGCGTCGGTCGGTGAACACGAAGGTGTCGCCGGAGACCGAGCCGATCGTGAGCCACTCCGGGTAGGTGAACTGGCGGGACGTGGCGCCGCTGCGCCCCTGGGCGGTGACCGGGAAGTCGAGGACCACGAAGGTTCCGCCTCGGGCGGGCTCGGGGCGCACCAGGAGGTCCTTCCAGCCGAGGTCGGTGTTCCCGATGCGCTGCATGGCCGTGACCTGCCATGGCGCCGCTGCGGCCTGGACCTCGCCCCAGGTGCCGCGGTAGCCGGTGGCCTTGCGGGCGTCGTCGAGCTGTGCCTCCGTGGGGAGCTTGGCGAACGCGATGGCGGCCATGGAGGGGCCACGGCAGGCATCCCAGCCCTGGGCCAGGGGGAGGGCGTCGATCTCCTCGGGGGTCGCGGCGATCTGCTCGTTGAGGGAGGCTGCGGTGATGGCGACCGCCATGCGACCCCAGGTGATGCAGTTCGTGGGGTCGACGGCGAGGGCGTTGGCGTACTTCTCCCGGGCCCAGCCGAGGTTCTCCTTCCACCGATCCCGGTAGCGCTGGCCTCGGGTGAAGTTGACGTCGCCGAGGAGGCGCCAGGAGCGAGCGTCCTGGTTGTTCTGGGTGAGGCGCTTGTTGAGGATCCGCTCGGCTTCCTGGTAGTTGCCGGCGCGGCGGGCCGCCTCGGCGGGATCGGTCTCGTCGATGGCGGCCTCGGCGGCGGCGTCCTCGGAGACGGGATCCGTCCCCCCGAACCCGCCGCAAGCCAGGCTGAGGGCCAGGCCCGTGGTGAGGACGACGAGGCGGCGGACGACGGGCGGCGCGGTGCTCAGGGGGCCTCCAGGGCGCGATTCTAGCAGGGTGCGGGACGGGATCGACGAAGGTCCGGATCCCCAGGGCCCTCGGTGGTGTCGGACCTTCGTCGGACGTCCGTCACGTGGACGGGCGAACCCACCCTATCCGCCGGAATGCCCCTTGCTCGTGACGCGGTGGGAGGTGTCGATGCTGACCACCATGGAAGTCGATGTCACCGCGGGCCTGGCCTCGCTCCGGAAGGCGCCCGTGCGCTACACGCTCCTCCAGCGCACGCGCCGTAGCTGCCTCCGCATGGGCCTGCAGCTGTACGCCTTCGGCTTCGGGGGCCGTCACCTGCGGCTGCTGGTGTCCGGGTCCGCGCTGAAGCTGCAGCAGCTGTCCAAGGGGCTGAAGGTGGCGTGCAGCAACCACGCCCGCAGCCAGGGGTTCACGTGGCGCTCGGAGAGCACGTGGCTGCGGGTGTGGCACGGGTCGGTGCTGGAGGGGGCGGTCTGGGTGCAGCGCGACGTCCTGCCCGTGGGGCGGCGGGATGCGCTCGCCACCCCGTGGACGAGCCACCGGGACGTGCTGGGGCTGCGGCGGGCGCCCTTCTTCGACCCGGCACCGATGCGGCGCGCCGTCGACCTCATGCGGCTCCACGAGGCGTGCAGCGGAGGGCCCGTGCCGCGCCCGCCGAGGCAGGTCGGCGAGGGGATACGGTGGGATCTGCACGGCCTGATGCGCCTCTCGGCGGCGGTGCACGGCGTGCTCCCGGGGCGGCGGGACTGCTTCGCCACCTTCGTCCAGGCCAGCGGGCGCTGCGGCGCGTCGCGGGAGGCCATCGGGGAGGCGCTGTCGGTCGGGCCTCGGCGGGTGCGCTACTACGCGACCCAGCCTGCGCGCGGGGTGGATGCGGTGCTGGCGAGCCTGACGGATGCACGGCTGTTGAGGGTGCCGTAGCGGTCAGCGGTCGGCACACGGCAGCGTCGGTCAGCGGCTCGGCGCCCTACTCTGACGCCGGACCCACCGGGCGCTCCTCCTCCGTCTTCCGGTCCGCCCGCAGCACCATGAACTCCACGCGGCGGTTCACGATGACGGCGTCCTCGGCGTCGTGGTCCACCAGCGGATGGTCGAAGCCGTAGCCCTTGCTGAACAGCATGTCCTCGTTGATGCCGTGGGCCACGAGCCAGTCGACGACGGCTGCGGCACGACGGTCCGAGAGGCGTCGGTTGTAGGCCCGGCTGCCGTTGGCGTTGGTGTGGCCCTGGACCAGCAGGTGGTCGATGTCGACGTTCTCCTCGAGGACGGTCTGTACGGCGGCCAGCACCGCGTCGCTGCGACCCTGGAGCACGGCGCTGCCCTCCTCGAAGAAGATGGCCTCCCGGATGATGATCCGGTCGTCGACGAGCTGGGCCAGGGGACGGGCCTCGGGCACGGCGATGACCACCGGCTCGGGCGGGGGGGGAGGGGGAGCGACGTAGACGACGACGGGATCGGGCTCGACCGGGGCCTTGCCGAAGCCCCCGCCCATCGCGATGCGCCAGCTCGGGACGCCTGGCTGGTCGGTGAGGCCGGCGGTGGCGGACAGGTTCCAGAACCGCCCTCGCTTCCCCTGCATGCGGACGCCGCCACCGGACTCCACGGGCACGTGCCCCATGCCACCGGTGCCGTCGACCGCCAGCTCGGCGACGAGGGCCAGCCGGTCCCAGGGGGCCAGCTGCACGGCGGCGCCGCCGAGGAGGCCGGGACCCACCGGCTCGCCCCGGACCAGGGCCGTGGGGGCGAAGCGGGCGCCCGCGTTCAGCGTCCAGCCGAAGGCGCCGAGGCGCTGGCTGATCCCCACCAGGCCCCCGGCCGCGGCGGTGGGCAGGCCCACGAAGCTGGCCTCGGCCCCCGTGGGGACCCAGCCGAGCGCGAGGGCACTGATGCCGGGACGCACGCCGTCCTGGGGGACCAGGTCGTACCCGACGCCGATCCGGAGGTCGCCGGCCGTGGAGAAGGCCTGGTCGGGGCCCCAGCCGCGGGCGTGGAGCGGCAGGGTGGCGTCGACCCGGAGGCGCGCCACGGGAGACACCGCCAGGTACGGGGTCGCGGTGAACAGGCCGCGGAGGACGGGGGCGTCGCCGGTGGGGAGCCTCTCGGTGAGAGGCTTGTTGGCCAGATCGAGCATCAGCCCGCCGGTGACCCCCTTCCGGTTGGTGCCGGCCTCGACCACCCGGGTGTGGCCCCGGGTGTCTCCGGTCGTGCCGAGGAGCTCGAAGGAGTGGGCGTCGAGGGCGTCGGGGGCGTCGGGGTCGATGTTGTCCTGGGCCTGGGCGTCGGAGCCGCCGATCAGGCCCAGCAGGCCGAGGGCGGCGGCCAGGCGGCGCCGGAACAGGAAGGGGAGGAGAAGGAGCAGGGTGCCGGTGCTGGACTGGCCGTCGCCGCAGCCGCCCCCCGCGAACACCCCGGTGTAGTCGGCGAAGTCGGGGATGCCGTCGTTGTCGCGGTCCCGTCGGCCCTCGGCCTCGTCCGTGAGGCCGTCGCCGTCCGTGTCGAGGTCCAGGTGGTTGGGGAGGCCATCCCGGTCGACGTCGATGTCGGGGAAGCCGTCCTCGTCGGCGTCCACCGCGGCCTCGAAGTCGGTGCGGAGGCCGTCGTTGTCGTCGTCGGTGTCGAGGGCGTCGATGCGACCGTCCTCGTCGGTGTCGACGGCCTTGGCGTCGGGGAGCTCCGCACCGTCCAGGAGGGTGTCGCCGTCGCTGTCGGGGTCCTCGTGGTCGGTGCCCAGCTGCCACTCGTCCCAGTCGATCAGCCCGTCGTCGTCGCGGTCGTCGGACTCGGCCCAGCCGTCGCAGTCGTCGTCGAGGTCGTTGCGGAGCTCCTTGGCCCCCGGGTACGCCTCGGGGCGCAGGTCGTCGCAGTCGGTGTCGAAGCCGTAGCCGTCGCCGTCGCGGTCGTCGTCCTTGCGGTCGCAGTTCTGGTCGATGCCGTCGTACCAGATCTCGTCGGCGCCCGGGTTCACCAGGGGGTCGGTGTCGTCACAGTCGGTGCCGTCGGCGCTCCGGCCCGGACCCTCGAAGCAGGCCAGCTCCCAGGCGTCGGGGTTGCCGTAGTCGTCGCCGTCCTCGTCGACGAACCAGGTCAGCGGATCGATGGGGTCTTCGTCGATCACGGTGTCGCAGTCGTTGTCGGCGGCGTCGCAGCGCTCGACAGCGCCGGGGAAGGTCAGGGGGTCGGTGTCGTCGCAGTCGGTGCCGCCGTAGCTGTCGCTGTCCCGGCCGTCCCGGTCGGCGTCGAAGTCGGAGTCGCCCCCGCAGTCGGCGTCGATGCCGTCGTAGTAGATCTCGACGATGCTGGGGTTGATGGCGGGGTCTTCGTCGTTGCAGTCGTCGCCGCCCCATGCCGGGTGGTCGTGGCCGTCCCGGTCCTTGTCGAAGTCGCTGGCGCCGTCGCAGTCCTGGTCGACGCCGTCGTACCAGACCTCGGCCGCGTCCGGATGGATCCCGTCGTCCTGGTCGTCGCAGTCGTCCCCCAGGTCCCCGCCTGCGAAGCCGTCGCCATCGAGGTCGTTCTGGTCCTGGCCGTCGCAGTCCTGGTCGATGCCGTCGTAGGGGACCTCCTCGGCCCCGGGGTAGGCCGTGGCGTCGGTGTCGTCGCAGTCTGCGTGGGCGTAGAAGCCGTCGGCATCCCGGTCCCAGGGCCAGGCCTCGGGGCCGCCCCAGGCGCCGATGTCGCTGGCGGACCCGTCCACGTCGAACACCGACGGGTCCCCCTCGTCGATGGCGGGGGAACCGGCCATGAGGCGCAGGTCGTCGTCGGTCTCGTCGCCGTCGACGTCGTAGGCCCGGAAGAGGGGGTCGGCGTTCAGGTTGCCGGAGGTGCCGGTCACGTCGCTCCACGCGCCGGTCCACTCGCCGCCAGCGTTGGACCACACGAGGTTGTAGAAGCGGTCGCTGCCCGCCAGCGCCCCGGCCTCGGCGTGGAAGCCGCCGCCGTCGAGCCCGAAGGCGCCGATGACATTGATCAGGCGGATGCTTCCTTCGTCGACGAACAGGTGGCCGCCGGCGTCGCTGGCCCCGTTGCCGGCGAGGGTGACGTTGACCAGCTCGGTGCCGGGGCTTCCGGTGACCGCCAGTCCGCCCCCCTGCTCGGCGCTGTTCTCGGTGAGCATGCAGGAGGTGAAGGCCGCCGGGGGCGCGTCCATGAGGCGCACGCCGCCACCCCCACCCACGGCCGTGTTCCCGTGCCAGAGGGTGCGGAGGGCGACGACCTCGGTGCCATCGGCGTGGAGGCCGCCGCCGTCGTCGTCGGCATGGTTGCGGAGGACGAAGGCCTCGTCGATGGTGAGGGTGCCGTTCCGGGTCGAGAGGGCGGCCCCGTCGCGGGCCAGGTTGTCCGTGAAGCGGGTGCCCACGATGGTCGCCGTGGCGCTGTCCGTGGCGAGGGCACCGCCGCGACCCAGCAGGGCGCTGTTGCGGGCCCAGACCCCGCCGGTGAGCTCGGCGCTGCTGCCGCTGGCGAGCCAGGCAGCGCCGCCGTCTGCGGTCCGTGCGGTGTTGTCGCTGGCGTCGACGTCGGTGGCGACGACGGGGGCGTAGGCCTCGGCCACGAACAGGGCGCCGCCTCGGTCGGCTTCGTTGGCGGTCCACGAGGAGCCGGTGAACACCGCGGCGCTGGACCCGTCGAGGGCGATGGCGCCGCCGTCCTCGTCGGCCTCGTTGAGGGTGAAGGTGCCCTCCTGGTCGTCCACGCTGGCGTCTGGTCCCACGTGGAGGGCGCCGCCGATGCGGGCCTCGTTGCCGGACCAGGTGGTGCCCGACGCCTGGAGGATGGCGGCCCCCTGCAGGTCGACCCCGCCGCCCTTGCCGAGGGCCGTGTTTCCTTCGACGGTGCAGTCGTCGAGCTCGAGGGTGCCGCCCCGCATGGCGACCGCGCCGCCGTCGTCGGCGGAGCTGTCGGCGATCACCGTGCGCACCAGGGTCACGTTGGAGGTGCCCTCGGCGAAGATCGCGCCCCCGTCGTAGCCCTGGGCGGCCATGGTGCCCACGGCCCCGCGGACCTCGCTGTCGGTGAGGGTGAGGGTGCTCATCGCCCGCAGGTAGATGCCGGCGCCCCACGACAGCTCGCCCTCGGCGCCATCGATGACGAGCCCGTCGAGGTCGACGGTGGCCCCGTCGAGGTGGATGGCGCCGCCGGAGTAGCCGGCCGAGCTGTCGGTGAGGGTGAGGCCGGTGCCCAGGAGGGTGCTGTCGAGGAGGAAGACCGCGCCTCCCCAGGTTCCCGACGCGCCGTCGAAGGCGGCGTCCTCGACGGTGACCACGGCGTCGAGGGCGTAGAGCGCGCCCCCTCGGAGGCCGATGGAGGCGTCGACGTGGACGTCGTCCAGGAGCGCCTGGCCCCCCTCGAAGCGCAGCGCGCCCCCGTCGAGGCTGGAGCTGCCACCGCCGACGACGACGAGGTCGAAGAGACTGACGTCGGCGTCGACGGCCTGCACGGCCCGGGCGGCGTCGGGTGTGACCGTGAACCCGTCGATGGTCAGGGTCTCCCCGTCCTCGGCCCGGAAGGCGGGCTGGCCGGTCGGAGGGGCGACGATGGTGGCGCTGGAGCCGGCGGCACCGAAGAACAGCAGGTCCCTTCCCGACAGGTCGATGGACTCGGTGTAGGTGCCTGCGTCCACGACGATGTGGTCCCCGCTGGCCGACGCGTCCACTGCCTGCTGGATGGTCGTGTGGGGCTGGGTGGGGCCCACGGTGAGGGTGGCGGCGTGGGCGATCGGTAGGAACCACATGGATGGGGTCTCCCGGCAGGCGTGAAGCTTCCTCACGCCCATCGGCCCGATGGCTCCTCGGATTGAGGGCTCGATCCTCCCGTCAGCGGCGACGCCACCAGCGCCACGAGCTCGGGGCAGCCGGGGTCGTCTGGCAGCCCGTCCCGTCGACGCGGCTCACCTCGGCGCCCCCGCTCCTCGGATCGGTGCTGGCGAGGTTGGAGCGACAGTCCGGGTCCGGCTGGTCGCAGTCGGCGTCGCACAGCCCGTCGTCGTACCGGCTCCACGCTGCGCACCGGTCTGCGGACCCGTGGACGTCAGCGACCTGCTCCAGGACCCAGGAGGCCACGACGTCGGTGCGCACCGAGCCCGACTCGCCCTGACACCGTGTCGAGGCCCAGCTGTGCACGCTCCACTGCACGAGGGTGCCGTCGGCGTCCTGGACGTACTGGGGGCCGCCGGAGTCGCCGCTGCAGATGGATGTACGCCCCGGGTTCCCACCGGCGCGGCTGATGAGGAACATGGGGTGGAGCTCCTCGATGACCAGCTCGGCGCTGCGCTTCACGTAGCTCTCGTCGTTCTCGTCGAGCCCCCAGCCCACCGAGAGCACCGTGGTCCCCTCGACCTCCTCGGCGTCGAAGGGGTCGGTGCGGAACCAGACCGGGTCGACGTCGGCGGGCTCTGCGAGGCGGATGAGGGCGACGTCGTATGCGCCGAGGGTGCTGCCCCCCGGGTCGAGGGGAACGTAGTCGGGGTGCAGCCGGACCTCGGCGATGGGCCGGGTCTCGGACTCCAGCGGGTAGGTTCCGAAGAAGGCGACACCGAGGGCGGTGACCAGCTCGTCGGGGAAGTCTGCCGTGCAGTGGGCGGCGGTGAGCACCAGCTCAGGGGTGATGAGGTTGCCGGAGCAGACGGTGATGCCCAGGCCGTCGAGTCCGAGCCCCACGGCGGCGGGGTGGGCCTCCTCGAGGACCCCGTTGATGATGGGGCGGGGCTCGTCGCCGGCGGGTCCGAAGGACCATGGGTCGGTGCTCTGGGGGGCGGCGAGGGCTGTGCCGAGCAGGGCGATGGCGACCATGCGGCCTCCGGGCAGGAAGCCAGCGTATCCGGCGCTCGCGCCCTATGGCTCGAGGAACTTGGGGCGCAGCAGCAGGCAGAGGGCCGGCAGGAGCGCCAGGGCACCGACGAGGCAGGCTGTGATGCTGACCACGACGAGGATGCCGAAGAACTTCACGGGCAGGAAGCTGCTGATGAGCAGGACGGCGAAGCCGACCACGACGGAGAGCGCGTTGAACACGATGCCCCGGCCGCTGGTGACGAGGGTGCGCATGACCGCCTCGTCGGGCTCGAGGCCCTGACGACGCTCCTGCCGGTAGCGCCACAGGAAGTGGATGGTGTAGTCCACGCCGACGCCGATCATGATGCTGGAGAGCATGGCGGTGACGATGTTCAGCTCGATGTTCAGCCACCCCATGATGCCGAAGAGGATGGGCATGGCCATGCTCAGGGGCAGGACGGCGTACACCCCCGCCACCGGGGAGCGGAAGGCGAAGGCCACCAGCAGGAAGACGAGGAAGAGCGACAGGGCGAGGGAGACGATCTGGCCGTGCACGACGGCGTCGACCAGCTCGGTGAACACGTGGCCGAAGCCCCCCATCGTGGTCTCGAGGTCCGGCGCTACCTCGGCCAGGACCTCCTCGGTGCGTCGCACGACCCGGCCGATCTCCTGGGTGGAGAGGTCGTCCACCCGCAGGGTGATGAGGGCGTGCTCGAACTCGAAGTCGGCGAGGCTCTCGAGGTCCTCGGGGTCGCCCCCCATGCTGTAGAGCAGGAAGAGCTGGGAGATCTCCGGGCGGGTGTCGGGGATGACGTAGGAGGCCTCGTCGCTGTCGTGGACCGACCGGTTCATGGTCTTGACGAGCTGGGCGATCGACGTGACGTAGCCGACGCCCTTCTCGTCGCGCATCCGCTCGTGGACGGTGTCGATGGCCTTCATCACCGACGCCTCCTTGATGTCGCCGGCCACCATGACCTGGACCTCGGTGGAGCCGCCGAAGTAGCGGTTGACCTTGTCGGAGGTGACCGCGACGGGGGCGTCCGCCGGGTAGTAGTTGACCGGGTTGGTGTCGACCTGGAGGCGATGGATCCCCGCGGAGAGCACCACGGTGACCAGGAAGACGGTGCCCACGATGAGCTTCGGCTGCGAGGAGACGAAGTCGGCCACCTTGTGGAGCCCGATGTCGAGGGCGCCCTTGTCGTCGCTGTGGTGGGTGCTGGGCGCGGGGACCGGGAGCACCGCCAGGACCGCAGGGATGAACAGCAGCGAGCAGCCCAGGGCGAAGCCCACGCCGATCGCAGCGAGGATGCCGAGCTGCGCGGCCGGCACGATGATGTGGGTGGTGAGGCAGAGCAGGCCGGCGATGGTGGTGATGCCGGCGGCGATGACCGGGGTGCCGAGGTCGTCGACGACACCGATGGCGAGCTGCTGGGCGTCGAGCTTGCTGTCGGGGGTGTTGTCCTCCTGGTACTTGGCCATCAGGTGGATGCCGTAGTCGTTGGCGACGGCCAGCAGGATGACCGGCAGCACCACCGTGACCATCTGCACCTTCCAGCCGAAGGCGGGGATGAGGCCCATGGCGATCACCACGCTCATCACGACGACGGAGAAGGGGAGGAGCACGCCGCGGAGGCGTCGGAAGCAGGCGTAGAGGAAGCCGAGGACCAGCAGCAGGCCGATGGGGACGAAGCGGCGCAGGTCGGAGCGGATGTCGTTGGAGACGTTGTCCCGGACGCTGGGCATGCCACCGACGCTGATGGTGGCGGGGCCCTCCACCGAGGCGATGACCGCGTCGACGGCGGCGGCCACCTCGGAGTCGATGGCGTCGGCCTTGAGCATGGCGATGGCGCTGGCGGCGGTGAAGTCCCGGGCCACGACGTTGCCGTAGACGAGCTCGTTGCCGCGGATGGCCTCGGCGAGGGCGGCGCGTTCTTCCGGGCTGGAGGGGTTGTCCTCGATGGTGTCCGGCGTGCTCAGCATGCCCCCCTCTCCCTCGATGCGGGGGATGTCGAAGGGGGACAGGACCCGCTCCACGACCTCGAGCTGGGAGAGGCCTGTGGCTACGTCCCTCAGCTGGTCGAGGACAGCGGGATCGAGGACGTCGGGGGCCTCGAGGACCACCAGCACCATCTCGGACCCGCCGAAGCGCTCCTCGATGGTCCGGCTGTTGACGAGGGCCGGGATGTCGGGGGGGAGCTGGTTCTTGACTTCGGGGTCGATGACCAGGTTCGTGAGGTTCAGGCCGGCGGCGACGGTGACCGCCAGGAAGCCGACGATGAACAGCCAGGGGAAGCGGACGACGATGCGGGCGACGGCGTTCATCCGCTCACCACACCCAGGTCAGGCCGACGGTGACCATGTCGTTCTGGCCGTAGTAGCTGCCCGGACCGCCCTCGTAGATGAGGGCCCGCTGCATGCCGGGGGGGGCCTCCCAGGGGCCGTCGATGAGGACGGCGCCCACGCTGGCCCGCCAGTGGCTGGTGGGGCGCCACTCGAAGGTGGGCATCGCGGTCCACTCGGCGAAGGCCACGGAGTAGGAGCCGCCGAGCTGAAGCCGGAAGCGGTCCTGGGCGAAGCTGTAGCGGAAGCCTCCGGCGAGCTGGAGGTCCTTCTCCGCCGTCAGCAGCAGCATGTCGGTGGAGGTGGTCGGGTTGGGCCGGAAGGGGGCGAGGCCCTCCTCGGGGAGGATGCGCTGCTCGTAGCGGGCCTCGGCGCTGACCTGCAGGCTGGTGCCTCGGACGTAGTCGAGACCGAGTCCGCCGGCGACGGTGGGGAGGGTGATGGCCTGCCCCCACCACAGGCGGGCCGTCTTGGCGCTCCAGTAGCCCCCCTCGGCCCGGACCCCGATGGGGCCGACCAGGGTGCCGAACTCGGCGCCAGCGAAGGCCGTGCGGGGGTAGGAGACGTCGAGGTGCCCGCCGGCGACCGCCCGCTGGAGCAGCGCGATCTCCTCGACATCGGGGAGCTCACGGGAGCGGATGACGTCGGCGAGGACCGGGTCGAGCTCCGTGAGGGGCTGCCGGTTCCGCATCCAGGCCACCATCAGCGCGGCGTCGAAGCCGGGGGCGTCGAGCTCGAAGCGCTGGGCGAACTCGCTGTTGTAGGCGAGGGCCTGGGGCAGGTTCTTGTCGCCGATCGCCTGGTCGAGGGCCCGACGCTGGGAGGGGTCGAGGCCGTCGATCTGCTGGCCGGCCCCGCGGATCAGGTCGCCGAGGAGCTGGGAGGTCTCCCCCTCGAAGCTGCTGATCCTCTCGGCCTCGGGGCCCACCATGCCGTTGCGGATGTAGGACCAGTCGGTGCCCCGCATCCACAGCAGATCGTGGGTGGCGAAGGGGATCCAGGTGGTCTGGCTGCGGACCGAGACATCCTTGGTGGGGTCGGAGCCGATCTCCAGCGTGGCCATCGGGATCGGGAGCCGCTGCCACTCCTGGGGGGTGAGAGGTCCGGAGCGGAGGTCGCGGGGGTTGAGGACGTCGGCCACCGGGAGGAAGTCCAGCTTTCCCCAGCGCTCGATCCGCTGCCCGACCGAGAGGCGGAAGGGTCCGCCGAGGCCGCCCTCCCAGCCGGTCTCGCCGAGGCTCGGTTCGTACCAGGCCTCGACGTCGAGACCCGAGAGCAGGTGGTGCTCTGCGCGGGCCTCGATGAACCACTTGCCCTCGCTCGGGGTGCCCTTGCCGGTGACGCCGTCGGTGAACAGCCGGAAGCGACTGTGCAGCTCGAACTGGTCCTCTCCGGGCCGGTCCTGGGCGGTGTCGAAGGCGGCCAGGGTCGTGGCGACCGCACCGACGTCGGCGGCGTGAGCGTGGGGACTGGCGGCGAGTACGGCGAGAAGGAGCAAGGCGGTCGCGGTGGTTGGCGTGCGGTGGCACGCGGGGTAACCCGGGACGACCCTTCGGGTGTCGCGGGTTCCTCTCGCTGCCGAAACACCCTACCCATGGAGGCCCCGTGTCGACCCTGCTGCTCGCCTTGTTTGCCCTCACGACCGACGCCCTCGCGATGACCCCTCAGGAGGTCATGGAGCAGGCACAGCAGGCGAACGCCGTCACGTCCTCCATCCAGCGGCTGGAGATGACGATCGTGTCCAAGTCCGGCTCGGAGCGGAAGCGGTCCATGGACATGAAGGTGAAGAGGAAGGGCGAGGTACGGATGACGCTGGCCGAGGTCACCGCGCCCTCCGACGAGGCTGGCACCAAGCTGCTCCTGGTCGACAACCCCGGCGAGGTCGACGAGCAGCTCTTCTACCTGCCCGCCACCAAGCAGACGATGCGGGTGAGCGGCCGGGCGCGGAAGGGGGCCTTCATGGGGTCCGACTTCTCCTACGAGGACTTCGAGCTCGACCCCAAGACGGGCACCCACACGATGGTCGAGGAGACCGACACCCACTGGGTGATCGACACCGACCCGGGAGAGGACAGCCAGTACGGCCGCTTGCGGAGCACCGTGTCCAAGGCCACCAAGGTGGCGGAGAAGGTGGAGTTCTTCGACGACAAGGACGAGGCCCTCAAGGTGCTCGAGGTGTCCGAGGTGGTGATGGAGAACGGGAAGAACCTGGCCCGTCGCACCGAGATGTCCAACCTGAAGAAGGGCAGCAAGACGGTGATGAAGGTCCTCGAGCAGCAGATCGACGTCGCCGACGAGGAGCTGCCGGACGAGGCGTTCACGAAGGCGGCGCTGGAGCGGTAGGAATTCGGTCGGCTGCTGGCAGCGCGACGGTTCGGACGTTCCTCGCCGGATGTCCGCAGGCCGTGGCGCGAGGCTTCGGGCTCCGGACTTCGGGCTTCGGCATGCAGGGACGCCCTGGGCGGCTCGTAGGCCCGTGGCGTCGCGCCCGAGGCATCCCACCGATGTGGCCGCCCCGCCAGAGGCATCCTCCCCATCTGGCCGCCCATGGGCAGGCATCCCGCGAATCTGGCCGCCAAACGCCTGTCGGGCGGCCATCGAGACGACATGCCTCTCCAGAGGCGGCCATCGAAGCGAGATGCCGTCTCGGAGGCGGCCATCTGCGGGACATGCCCCCGCAGCCCCAACGCGGCGCCCCGAAGCCTGAGGCCCGACGCCCGAAGCCCTCGAGCAGACTCGGCGGCTCCCGTGCGACCGGGGAGACACGTCGGACCTAGCGGAGGACGAGTCGGCGGACCTTGTCGCCGCGGCGGACGGTCAGCTCGACCTCCTGCCCCGGCACCGCCCCCGTCAGCGCTCCGACTGCCGCTTGCGCGCTCGAGCAGGGGGCGTCCGCGCCGGCGCGGACGGGCACCCCGTCGACCTCCAGGAGGAGGTCTCCAGCCCGGAGCCCCGCGGCCCGGCCCCGCCCTCTCCGAACGACGGCCTGGACCACGAGGCCCTCGTCAACACGGGTGAAGCTCAGCCCCAGACCCTCCTCGGTCGTGGGAGGGGCACCTGTCGGCTCCAGGAGGACCTCGTCGCCGCGAACGGTGACGCGGAAGCGACGCAGGAGCTGGTTGCCGAGGACGCTGGAGGACCCCGGGACGATGTCCAACGGGACGTCTGCGAGCCGGGCACCCGTCGGCGATCCGAACGCGAGCTCCGGGGCCACGCCGTGGTGGCCTCGCACCGTCCCCGACGCGGTGCCGAACAGGCTGGACGCGTGGACCGCGTCGCTCCGTCGGCGCCCCTCGAGCCGCTTCAGGGGAAGCGCGTCGCGGCCGCTGGCGAGGTGCCCCGAGTAGCCGGTGTCCACCTTGTGGGTGCCGATGTAGCGGTCCCCCAGGAACGTGGGCAGGGCCGGGGTGCCCTGGGCCATGAGCTCGGCCTCGACCGCCACGGCTTCGTCGAGTCCGGGCAGGCGCTCCGGCTGATCGGTGATCCGCAGCACGCCGGCCTCGTAGTCGAGCTGGTACGTGGCGCCGCGAAACAGGTTGGGCCCGAGGATCCCGCCGTAGGGCTCGAAGAGGCAGCGCGCCGCGGTGGTCGCGGAGAAGTCGTGGGCCGCCACCACCGCATGGTGGACCTCGATGCCCCCGAGCTCGAGGCGACGGGCCCGGTGGACCTCGATGGGCTCTCCCCGTCCGAGGAAGTCCGTCATGGCCATGGACTGGTGCTCGACGGTCTCCAGCTGGGACACCAACGCCGGGCGGAGCATGACCATGGCGCCGGTGTCGAAGACGAAGTCGTGGTCCGCTCCCCCGATCGGCAGCGCCACGACGAGGAGGCCGTCTCGCTCCTCGAAGGGCCACTCCACATAGAAGTCGGTCGAGACCACCTCCACCGCCCTCAGCCAGTCTTCGACGGACTGCGCGGAGGCCGGGGTGGCGGCGGCCGACAGGAGGACGGCGGCGAGAGCGCACGAGCGGTTCATCGGGTACTGCCTATCGAGCCCTCGGGGTGTCGTGCATGACGCTACAATGAGCCGTGTTCGATGCCCGCCGGATCCAGCTGACCCACACCCAGAGCTTCCTCGTAGGGGCGGTCGGCGTGTGGGGGCTGCTCGCCAGCATGGCGACGATGGCCGCCGGGCCCAGGCTGTGGACGGGCTGGCTGCTCGCGGACCACATGCGTCCGGCCGTGATGCAGTGTGGGGAGCTCACGGTCGCGGAGGAAGTGCACCGGGCCGCGGCGTCGGTTCCGAGCTGGGCTCCCGCGGAGCCGCTGCCGACGCCGGCGTGCATCGCCGTTCCCAGGCGCGCCCTGCCGGCGGGTCATCGCATCGAGGCGAGCGACCTGATGTGGGTGTACCTGCCCGAGGAGCTGCGGCCCGAGGGCCTGCGGGTCGACGGTGCCGAGGGGCTGTGGCTCCGCTACCCGGTCGAGGTGGGAGAGCCCGTGTTGTTCGACCTCCTCGGGCGCAGGAGAGGGCCGATGCCCCACACCCTCGGGCGGGCGGTGCGGCCATGAGGTGGGGGAGCTTCGTCCTCGGGATGGTGGCCTCGACCGCGGCGGCGGTCCTTGCGATTCCCGTGCGGCCCGTCGGCTGCTTCCTGGCCCCCGAGGGAGAGGGAACGGTCGTTCTCAGCGTGGTGGAGGCCGTCGAGCCCGGCACGCTGCTGAGCGAAGACGACCTGATGTACCTCGCGTGGCCAGCGGGGAGCGCGCCCCAGGTCGAGCTTTCAGACATCGACACGCTTCCCTGGGTGGCGGACCGCCCGCTCGTCCCGGGGCAACCGCTGCTACCGCACCACGTGACGGCGCCCGTCACCTCCACCATCCATGTGCCGGACGACGTCAGCCTGCGGCGGGTGGTCGTCGACGACTTCTCCGGGTTGGCGGCCTTCCTGTCGATGACCTCCGAGGTGGATCTGGTCGACCTGACGCCGAATCTGCCGAGGACGGTGCAGGGTCTCGTGGTGCTCGACATCGAGCCCGTGGGGGACCGGGTCGCCTACACCCTCGGGGTGCAGGACTTCCAGCTCCCCCTCTTCGACGAGGTGGTGGCGCGAGGCGCTGTGGCCGTCGTGTCGCGGACCTGCGGGGACTGGGACACGTGGTGGAGCTCGAGCGACATCCTGGAGCCCTGGCGGGCGGCGACCTTCGTGCGCTGGTGCCACAAGGTCGATGGCCGGAGCGTCGACGTCTCCGGTCACCCCTGCGACGGTGCGGCCACGCCTTGAGTCGGCCACCCGAGGGTCGACGGAGGGCCCCATGTCCCGTGTCGGGCCGGCGTCCCGACGGCCCGCCCTACCAGGCCGGATCCGCCGCCTGCAGCTCCACCGCCACCCCAGCATCCAGCAGCCCCTGCCAGCTCTCCCCGTCGACCCAGGCCCGGGCCGTCGGGTCCAGCCCATGTCGGTCCGCCACGAAGGCCGCCAGCACGGTCTTCACGATGTCCGCCGCCCCCGTCGCGTTGCCACACAGCGCCGTGCACAGACCGTCGGTGGGCAGCTCGAAGTCACAGTGGGTCGCCCCCACCAGCGCGCTGGTCCGGCAGCCGCCGTCCTCCAGGTAGGGCCGGATGGCGGCGTTGCCGCTGCAGGCGCCGGGCTCCCCCAGAAGCGCCCAGCGAGGCATCTCCCGACCCAGCGCGTCGGCAACCTCCCCGGTGGTGTCGACCGGGTCGAGACCCAGGACGGCGATGGCGTCGGGGTCGGCGTCGGCGGCGAAGAAAGAGGCGAGGCCCCCAGCCGACTGTCCGGCGTAGACGACCGGCGCGCCGGGCGCGAGGCTCTCCGCCAGCTCGGCGGCGTCGCGGCCGTTGCGGGGATGGTCGGAGCCCGTCAGTCGGTCCCAGCAGAACTCCGGGGCCGCCACCTGCACGCCGTGGCTGGCCACGTGGCGCGCGAGGTCCGCCATGTGGCGTGGCGCTCGCTGGAAGCCGTGGCCCAGCACCAGCAGCGGCGCGGTGGCGTCGCCATCGGGGAGGTACAGGTCGTAACGCAGGCTGCACCCGTCCAGCTCGAGGGTGGCGGACGACTCCGCGACGGTGTGGCCGCCCTCGAGCCGGAAGTCGGTGACCGGGTCGGTGTCCCCGGTGGACGTGTCCGCGGTGGTGGTGTCGGTGGTGGGGTCCGGCGTCGACGTGTCGGTGGGCGAGGTGTCGGTGGTGCTGATGTCGTCGTCGTCGCCGTCGCCGGGGCTGGTGGCGTCGTCGTCGGAGCCGGAGCAGGCGGAGAGGACCAGGAGCAGGGAGAGACGCAGGGGCATCGAGACCTCGGGTTGGGCCGGCGTTAACACCTGGCCGGGGCGGCTGCTCAGGCCCAAGGAGGCGGTTCAGAGCGTCGGATTCGTCCCTGGGGGCGGCCGCGCCGTCGGGGGGGTGCAGGGACGGCCCGGGTTGCATAGAGCGTGCTCCCACACCGAGAGGCACCCACATGTCCACCATCGTCTACACCTGGACCGACGAGGCCCCCTTCCTGGCCACCTTCTCCTTCCTGCCCATCATCCAGGCCTTCGCCGGCAAGGCCGGGGTCAGCGTGGAGACCCGCGACATCTCCCTGGCGGGCCGGGTGCTGGCCGTGTTCCCGGAACACCTCTCGGAGTCCCAGCGCCAGTCCGACGACCTGGCCTACCTGGGGGACCTGGCCAAGAAGCCCGAGGCCAACATCATCAAGCTCCCGAACATCTCGGCCTCGGTCCCTCAGCTCAAGGCGGTCATCGCCGAGCTGCAGCAGAAGGGCTTCGCGGTCCCGAGCTACCCGGAGGAGCCGGCCAACGACGAGGAGCGCGCCATCAAGGCCCGCTACGACAAGGTGAAGGGCTCGGCCGTGAACCCCGTCCTCCGCGAGGGGAACTCCGACCGCCGGGCCCCCAAGGCCGTCAAGGAGTACGCCCGCAACAACCCCCACCGCATGGGTGCCTGGTCGGCGGACTCCAAGAGCCACGTGGCCACGATGCAGTCCGGTGACTTCCGCCACAACGAGCAGTCGGTGACGGTGCCCAACGCCACCACCGTCCGCATCGAGCACGTGAGCACCGACGGCACCGTCAGCGTGCTCAAGGATGGCCTGGCCCTGCAGGCGGGCGAGATCCTCGACGGCACCTTCATGAGCAAGGCGGCCCTCCTCGACTTCCTGAAGCGGCAGGTCGCCGACGCCAAGGAGCAGGGCGTGCTCTTCTCCCTGCACATGAAGGCCACGATGATGAAGGTCAGCGACCCGATCATCTTCGGCCACGCCGTGCGGGTCTTCTTCGCCGACCTCTTCGCCAAGCACGGCGAGACCTTCGACCGCATCGGCGTCGACGTGAACAACGGCTTCGGCGACCTGGTCTCCAAGGTGGCCGAGCTCCCCGAGGCCGCTCGCGCCGAGATCGAGGCCGACATCGCCGCCGCCCTCGACAGCGGCCCCGACCTCGCGATGGTCGACTCCGACCGCGGCATCACCAACCTCCACGTCCCGAGCGACGTCATCATCGACGCCTCCATGCCGGCGATGATCCGTACCAGCGGCTGCATGTGGAACAAGGACGGCAAGACCCAGGAGACGAAGGCGGTCATCCCCGACAGCTCCTACGCGGGCATCTACGAGGCCGTCTTCGACGACTGCAAGAAGCACGGCGCCTACGACCCCACCACCATGGGCTCGGTCCCCAACGTCGGCCTGATGGCCCAGAAGGCCGAGGAGTACGGCTCCCACGACAAGACCTTCGAGATCGCCGCCGACGGTGTGGTCCGGGTGGTCGACGCCAAGGGCAACGAGCTGATGAGCCACGCCGTCGGCGCCGGCGACATCTGGCGCGCCTGCCAGACCAAGGACGCGCCGGTTCGCGACTGGGTCAAGCTCGCCGTCACCCGCGCCCGCGCCACCGGCGTGCCGGCGGTGTTCTGGCTCGACGAGACCCGCGCTCACGATGCCCAGCTCATCGAGAAGGTCAACGTCTACCTCCAGGACCACGACACCGATGGCCTCGAGCTCCACATCCTGGCCCCCAAGCAGGCGTGCGAGCTGTCCGTGCAGCGGATCCGCGAGGGCAAGGACACCATCAGCGTCACCGGCAACGTCCTCCGGGACTACAACACCGACCTCTTCCCCATCCTCGAGGTCGGCACCAGCGCCAAGATGCTGTCCATCGTGCCCCTGATGAACGGTGGTGGCCTCTTCGAGACCGGGGCCGGCGGCTCCGCCCCCAAGCACGTGCAGCAGTTCAACAAGGAGAACCACCTGCGCTGGGACAGCCTCGGGGAGTACCTGGCCCTCGCCGTCAGCCTCGACCACCTGGCCGACGCCTACGGCAACCCCGGCGCCAAGGTGCTCGGTGCCGCCCTCGACGAGGCGACCACCAAGTACCTGCTCACCAACAAGTCCCCGTCCCGGAAGGTGAACGAGCTCGACAACCGTGGCTCCGCCTTCTACCTGGCGACCTACTGGGCCGAGGCCCTGGCCGCCCAGGACGACGACGCCGACCTGAAGGCCACCTTCGCCCAGGTGCACGGCAAGCTGGTCGCGGCCGAGGGGGCCATCGTCGGCGAGCTCAACGGCGCCCAGGGCGTCGCGATGGACATCGGTGGCTACTACAAGCCCGACAGCACCGCTGCGGCGGAGGCCATGCGCCCCTCGGCGACCTTCAACGCCATCATCGACAGCCTGTGAGCTGGGCGGAGCGGGTCCTTGCAGGCGACACCCTCGCCGACAAGCTCGCTCCCCCCGGGCCCGACGCCCATGCCCCAGCCCCGCTGACCGCCCGCCCGGACGCACCGGGACGGCCAGCGGGGCTTCGCTTCGACGACCCACGACCCCGTCCGCCCAGCCCCCGTCGCGCGGATCTGGAGCGGGCCGACGGCCGCGGACGGGTCCTCCACGGCTTCGCCAACCACGAGCTCCTCGCCCTCGAGCTGATGGCGCTCGTGCTGCTCCGCTTCCCCGACGCCCCCGAGGGCTGGCGGAAGGGGCTCGTGGTGACCATGCAGGACGAGCAGCGGCACCTGAAGGCCTACATCGACCGGATGAGGGGCTGCGGGGTCGAGCTCGGCGAGGTGCCCGTCAGCTCCTTCTTCTGGGACGTGCTGGCCGACGTCGACGCCCCCCTGGCCTTCACCGCGGCCATGGGGCTCGGCTTCGAGCAGGCCAACCTCGACTTCGCCCGCCACTGGGGTCCCGCCTTCCGACGGGCCGGTGACGTCGCCACGGCCGACGTGATCGACGAGGTCTACGTCGACGAGATCCGCCACCTGCGCCACGCTGTCGCCTGGTACCCCCGCCTCGCCGACGCCCCCCTCGACTACGACCACTGGGCGGGGCAGCTCGCCTTCCCGATGAGCGTGGCCCGGGCCAAGGGGCCGGTCATCGACCGGGAGGGGCGGCGCCGTGCGGGCCTGCCCGACGCCTACGTGCGCCGTCTGGAAGTGGCCGGTGCCTCCCGTGGGCGCCCGCCGCGGGTCCTCCAGTTCCGCGCCGCTGTGGAAGAGGAGGTTGCGGGACGGACCCCCAGCAAGGCCGCCCGCGCCATCCAGGCGGACCTGCAGCACCTGCCCCTGCTGGTGGCCCACCACGAGGACGTGCTCCTCGCCGAGCCAGCGGGCGTCGACTTCCTCCAGGGCCTGCGGGAGGCGGGCATCGTTCCCTGCGAGATCCTCCAGGAGCTACCCACCGACCGGGCGCTGGGACCGCTGGAGCCGTGGGGCTGGTCCCCCGGGGCCGCCGCCGAGCTCGACCCGGAGCACGACGTCAGCTCGTGGGTCGCCTGGTGGGGGAAGGACGCCGTCGTCCCCTGGCAGCAGGTGCTCGACGCCTCCGTCGTCACCTCCCTCGACGCCCTCGTCCTCCCCGAAGCACCCTGGGTGGTGAAGGCCCGCTACTCGGCCTCGGGCATGCGTCGGGTGCGAGGGGAGGGGCCCCTCACCGATGGTCAGCGGCGCCGGATCCAGGGCTGGCTCGAGGCTGATGGCGCCGTGGTGGTGCAGCGCTGGCTCGAGCGCGTCGTGGATGTGTCGGTCCATGGCCGGGTGGACGACGACGGCGTGCGCCTCGACGGCATCGTCCGCTTCGAGACCGGACCCGGGGGCGTGTTCCGGGGGGCCTTCGTGGGTCCCTGGGCCCATGGGCTTCCCACCGACGTGCAGCGCTTCCTCCACACCCCGGGCAAGCACGCCGTGCGGGGGCAGCTCGAGAGGGCTTGGTCCGAGGTCGCCGCCCGGGCCCGCTACGACGGGTACCGAGGCCCCCTCGGGGTCGACGGGATGATCGCCCGGGTCGATGGGGAGCTGGTCATCGTCCCCGTGGTGGAGGCCAACCCGCGCTGGACCATGGGGCGCATCGCCTGGCTTCTCCGCAAGCGCCTGTCGGGGCGGGCCCGGGGCTGGTGGCGCTTCCACCCGGTGCGTGGGCTCGGGGACACCCCAGAGCGTTGGATGGCGGCGCAACGGGCGGCGCACCCGCTCCGCTTCGACGGCGGACGGCTCGTCGCCGGGGTGCTCCCCACCAACGACCCCGCCACGGCAACGCAGCTGCTGACGGTGCTGGATCTGAGCCGCCCCGGCAGCGCGTAGCGGCTGCGGGTTCCGAGGAAGGGGCTCATGGAGGACGCAGTTCCGTCCGATGATCGGCTATGAGACCACCGGAGGACCCGCTGCCGACCGAGACCCCCATCGTCGTCGAAGGCCTGATCCAGGCGAGGGACCTCGCGTTCCGGCTCCTGGCCGAGCGCGGCCGCCTCAAGCGGGTGGGCAACGAGCTCTTCGTGGCGGGGGAGAGCCTGACCGGCGACCGGGCCATCGTCGACGAGGTGAAGGCCACGACGGGCTTCGGATGCACCCTGTTCGCAGGCAACCTCCGCGTCGCGACCACGGCCGTCGCCGCCGGCGGCACGGACCGGGCCTACGGCACCACCGCCAACGAAGACATCACCCGGCAGGTGCTCCGCCTCGGTCAACCCTTCCGAGGCATTGCCCGCACCATCGGAAAGGACTGGCTCATCGCCTACGACCCGCTCCGCGTCGACCGGCGCATCGTCGGCATGGTCGCGGTCTACCGGGAGCTCCTCGACGTCGCCGACGACCTGGGAGGCCTGTACACCCCGGAGGCGGTCCTCAGGTTGGGGGCCGACGGCATCCTCGTCGACGCCAATCCGACGGCCTGCGACCACGCGCAGCTCGGGCGCCACGACCTCGTCGGTCAGTCGGCGACCCGCCTGCTGGGGCCCACGGTCGCCCACCTGCCCTCCCTCGACGTGGAGATGGAGGCTCGCTGGACCCAGGCCGATGGCTACCAGTTTCCCGTGCTCCTGCAGACGCGCTTCATCGACCCCGACCACATCGTGGTCGTGCGGGATCACACGTCGACGACCCGGGCCCGTGCGGAGCTCATGCAGGTGAACGCAGAGCTCGCCCGAGCCAAGCGAGCCGCCGAGCGGGCCAACGAGGCCAAGTCGCTGTTCCTCGCCAACGTCAGCCACGAGCTGCGCACACCCCTCACCGCCATCCTCGGCTACGCCCAGCTCCTGCGGGAGGAAGCCCCGGACCACGACGCAGACCTCGGCAGGGTGGAGACCTCCGCCAGCTACCTGCTGAAGCTCATCGACGATCTGCTCGACCTCACGAAGGCCCGGGCTGGGCGCATGGAGGTGGAGGAGCTGGCGGTCGATCTGGAGCCGCTGCTCGACCATGTCGTGGAGGACGCCCGGCAACGGGTCCAGCCGGGCGTGGAGGTCGTGCGGGTCGGTGCGTCGATGCGTCCCGTGCGGGGCGACCCCATGCGACTCCAGCAGGTACTCCACAACCTCGTGTCCAACGCGGCCAAGTTCACCGCTCACGGAACCATCACCCTCCGGGTGGAGGAGGAGGCCGAGCGCACCTCCATCGCGGTGGCCGACACGGGGGTCGGCATGGACGCCACCCAGCTCGACGAGCTCTTCGAGGCCTTCAGCCAGGTGCACAGGGCCCGTCGCGCCGAGCTGGGCGGAACGGGCCTGGGGCTGGCGCTGTCCCGTCGCCTGGCCCGGGCGATGGGCGGCGATCTGGTCGTGTCCAGCAGCCCGGGAAAGGGATCGACGTTCACCGTGACGCTGCTTCCGGAGCGTCGCGTCAAGCCGCGGCCAGCTCCACGGTGACCTCCAGGCCGCCCCCGTCTCGGTTGCGGGCGCGGACCCGCCCTCCCATGTCGGCGACGAGGCCGGCCACCAGCGCCAGGCCGATGCCGGTTCCCTTCGTGGTGCGGGTGAGCTCCCGCTCGCCTCGGTAGAAGGCCTCGAAGATCAGCGGCAGCTGCTGCTTGGGCACGCCGGGCCCCTCGTCGCGGACGTGCACGGCCACGCCATCGCTGCCGGCCTCGAGCGCCACCCGGACCACGGAGCGCTCTCCGGCCTTCGGCTTGCCGAACTTCACGGCGTTGTCGATGAGGTTGAACAGCACCTGCACCAGCGCGTCACAGTCGACGCGAGCCGGCTGGAGGTCGTCGGGAACCTCCAGCTCGAGGCCGACGCCGTGGGCCTCGGCGTGGGGACGCAGGCTGTCCACGACCTGCTGGACGATGGGCCCGACGTCGCCGACGACCGGCTCGGCCCGCTGCTGGCCCTTCTCCATGCGGGCCAGCTCGAGGACGTTGCCGATGAGGCGGGACAGTCGCTCGCTCTCCGAGGTGATGGTCGCGTGGTAGGCCCGCTGCTTGGCAGGGTCGGGCACCATGCCGTCACGGAGCATCTCGGCGTACATGCGGATGCTGGTCAGGGGCGTGCGCAGCTCGTGGCTCACCGCCGCCACGAAGTCCTGCCGCCGCTCGGCGAAGGCCACCTCGGCGGCCACGGCCCGAGAGAGCGCCAGCCCGACCGTGGCCAGGGCCAGCAGCAACACGGCGACGCCGGCGCCCAACAACGTG
>Ga0213839_1000899_pt1 | contig 23496 bp, 21 predicted proteins | sample SWPATP21_FD_160075 | JGI IMG/M metagenome (GOLD analysis project Ga0213839, IMG submission 160075) | Coastal seawater microbial communities from Marineland, Florida, United States - SWPA TP2 #1 | ecosystem: Environmental > Aquatic > Marine > Coastal | place: USA: Florida | collected 2016-08-14
ACGGCGGGGTAGGCGCCGCAGCTGAGGCGCCGCGGCTCAGGCCGCGCAGCTCAGGCCGCGCAGCTCAGGCCGCGCAGCGGCTGCCGCGGCTCAACCTAGCTAGTGACGCGGACCGGCCGGCCGGCGTCGTCGAACCTGGCCCCGGCCCCCAGCTGGATGAACCGCACCGTCCGGGCGAGCCGTGCCTCGGCTTCTGCATCCTGGCCCGCCCCGTCGCCCCGGGCCGCACTCGAGGACAGCGTGCCGTGGATGAGCTGGGCGAGCTGGGCGATGTCCGACTCGGGCAGGTAGCCCTGGGCCATGCCGTCGCGCAGGATTCCCTGCAGGAGCACGCTGAGCTCCCCCACGTGGTCCGCGAGCTTGGCGAACGACGACGGCGAGAGCACCGCGGCCATGGCCGGCCCCGGCGGCAGGTGGCGGCGGCTCAGGTCTTCCACCTGGGCGCGGACGTAGACGGCCAGCCGCTCCACCGGATTCTCCAGCGAACCCAGCGATTCGCGCAGGTCGAGCAGGAACCGCTCCGTCTCGTCCAGGGCGTAGGCGATGAGGAGCTCTTCGATGTCCGCGTAGTAGTTGTAGACGGCGGTCCGGCCGATCCGGGCGTGGCGCGCGACGTCGGTCATGGTCAGGCCGGGCAGCCCGTGGGTGAAGAGGAGTTCCCCGAACGCGGTCAGGATGCGGCGCTGGGTCTCGGCACGTTGGGCGGCGTTGCTCGCGGCCGAAATCCTAGGCATACGGACACTTTAGCGCGATCTGTCACTAAATCGGGCGGGTGGGGGACTGTGTCACGGCCGGCGCGGCGTCCCGTCATGCCGGGCGCGGGTCATTCATAGACAGTGGGGATGGCCGGCTCGCCGGGCTGCAGCCGGTCCACGACCCGGGGCAGCTCCGCCATGGAGGCCGTGTGCCGTTCCCGTGCGCGCCCCACCGCGTCCGGCCCTGTCCAGCCGGGCAGGAGTTCGCCGTCCTTCATGAAGTGTTCCAGGAGCGGCCGGCCGTTCTTGCCGTCCGCCGGCGGGTGGCCGACGCCGAGGACCTCGTGGGTGGCCGTCCCGCGGTCATCCAGGCGGCGCACCGCGAACTTGCGGCCGCCCACGTTGATCTTGTCCTTCGAGGTCTTCGCCACGGCAATGAGCTCTCCCGAGTCATCTGCCCGGCTCACCAGCTTGTAGACCATGCCGGCCGTGGGCGCCCCGGAACCGGTCACCAGCGAGGTGCCGATGCCGTAGGAATCGGCCGGGGCGGACCGGAGCGCGGCGACGGAGAACTCGTCCAGGTCCGAGGTCACCACGATCCTGGTGTGCACATTGCCGAGGCTGTCCAGAAGTTCGCGGACCCAGCGTGCCTGGGCCACGAGGTCTCCCGAGTCCAGCCGGATGGCCCCGAGCTTGTCTCCGGCGAGGTCGACGGCGGTGCGGACGGCCGCTTCGACGTCGTACGTGTCCACGAGCAGCGTGGTGCCGAGCCCCAGCGAGGCCAGCTGCGCCGCGAAGGCGTCGCGCTCGGAATCGTGGACCAGGGTGAAGGAATGCGCCGCGGTGCCGATGGTCCGGAGGCCGTAACGCCGCCCGGCGGCCAGGTTGGACGTGCCGGAAAAACCGGCGATCACGGCCGCACGGGCCGCCGCGGCGGCCGCTTCCTCATGCGTGCGGCGGGACCCCATCTCAATGCAGGGCCTGCCGCCGGCGGCACTGATCATCCGCGACGCGGCCGAGGCGATGGCGCTGTCATGGTTCAGCACCGACAGGACGTAGGTCTCCAGGACGCAGGCCTCGGCGAACGTCGATTCCACGATCAGGACGGGGGAGTGCGGGAAGTAGGCCTCGCCCTCCGGATAGCCCCAGATGTCGCCGGAGAACCGGAACGCGGCCAGATGCTCCAGCGTGTCCTCATGGACCACCCCGGTCCCGGCCAGAAAATCGAGGTCGTCCTGGTTGAAACGGAAGCCCGCGATGCCCTCAAGGAGCCGGCCGGTGCCGGCCACGATCCCGTACCGGCGCCCGTCCGGGAGCCCCCGGGCGAAGGCCTGGAACACGGACCGGCGGTGTGCCGCCCCGGAGTGCAGGGCCGCCTGGAACATCGTCAGCTCATAGTGGTCCGTAAACAGGGAGGTCCGGGGTCCGTCCGGTCCGGCCGAAGTGTCCATGATTCACTCTAGGCCGGGCCGCCGGAAAAGGAGGCGCGAAAAAGGAGGCCGCAGGTGAGCGACTCCGGCGGGCCTAGCCGCGCCTCGGCGGACTCAGACGCTGCAGCCGTCGGGGCCGCAGGCGCCGGACTCCACGGAAGTATCCCCTTCGGCGGCGTCCGCGCCGTCCGCACCGGATACCGCAGCGGCGCTCACCATGACCAGCGGGTGGCTGTCCTGCCACGCCTGCTCGAGGGCGGCGCTGAAGGTTTCCGCGGGCTGGGCGCCGGAGAGCCCGAACTTCCGGTCGATCACGAAGAAGGGAACGCCGCTGATGCCCAGGGCCCGGGCCTCCGCGATGTCGTGGCGGACATCGTCGGCGTAGGCGTCAGTGCTGAACAGCTCCGCCAGGTCGCCGGCGTCGAGCCCGAGCTCCAGGCCCAGCGCGGTCAGGTAGTCCTGGCTGCCGATGTCCTTGCCATGCTCGAAGTGGTCGCTGAGCAGGCGTTCCTTCGCGGCGTCCTGCTTGCCGCGGGCGGCGGCGAGGTGGATCAGCCGGTGGGCGGTGAAGCTGTTGGCCACCACGACGGCGTCGAACCGGTAGTTCAGCCCCTCGCCCTTGGCCTGGGCCGCCACATGCTCGAACATCTGCGATACCTGCGCGGGGGCCATGCCTTTGCGGGTGCTCAGGTAGTCCAGTTCGGAACCGTCGTAGTGCTCCGGGAGCGTGGGGTCCAGCTGGTAGCTGCGCCACTGCACCTCCACGGAATCGTGGTGCGGGAAGGCCGCGAGGGCGGTTTCGAATCGGCGTTTGCCGATGTAGCACCAGGGGCAGGCGACGTCGGACCAGATCTCAATCTTCATGCCCGCGACAACTGTGCCGGCGCCGGGTCCATTCCCCTGCGGCCCTGTCGGCTTCGTCACGGCGCCGTTATCGGTCCGTGCTCACAGCGTGACCCGGCGCTCCATCACGAAGTCGTGTTCCACGGTGTTGCCCAGTTGGAAGGACTTGGTGCCGACCTTGCGGAAGCCGGACTTCTCGTAGAACCGGATGGCCCGGGCGTTCTGGCTGTTCACGCCGAGCCAGAGCCCGCGGGCGCCGGCCGCCGCGGCCGCGCCGATGCTGGCGTGCATCAGTTCGGCCGCGGCGCCGAGTCCGTGGTGGTCCGGGTGGACGTAGCACTTGCTCAGTTCAGTGCACGGCAGCTCGGCCAGGACCGCGGCCACGTCCGGATCCCGGGCGGGGCGGGCCACCAGCAGGCTGTAGCCGCGGAGGTCGCCGTCGGCATCGATCACCAGGATGGTGACCTCCGGATCGGTCAGGTAGGCGCGGAAATTGGCCACGCTCAGCGTATTGGCGAGGTGCGTCGCGATGTCCTCCGGCCGGGACTCCGGCGGGCACGCGAGCGGGAACGTGACGGCCGCAAGCGCCGCCAGCCTCCCGGCGTCGTCCGCGGTTGCTGTCCGGATCTGGTGCGTCATAGCTAAAACCCTAGCCCTCCGGACGGCGCCGCCCTCGCGGGCCAGTGGCCGTGCACCAATCCTCAGGTGACGATTGTCGTGAGGTAGTTTCTGATGGCCTCGACCACCAGCCGGTGGTCATCGTCGGACGAAAGCCCGGACGCAGTGACTGCTGCAATGACACCGGCGCCCTTGACCCGGACCGGGAATGAGCCTCCCGCCAGGGTGTATTCCTCCGGAGCCAGCCACCCTCCTTGCGTTGGATCGAAGTCGTTGACCGCGAACTCCTCGGTCAGCAGGGCCGTGCTGTGCTCGAAGCGCAAGGTGGTAGCCGACTTGCGGCGGATCCACTCCTCCTGGTCAGCGGTTGCTCCGGGCAGGACACAGCGGAAGAGAATCAGGTTGTGCCGCCGGATGTCGATGGCGATCGCGTGCCCTTCCGCGATTGCCCGGTTGGCGATGAGCGAACCGAGCAGCCACGCGTCGTGGTGGTCAAACTGCGGGAAGACCAGTTCTTCCTCGTGCTGCCGCAGTTCGGCGAGCCGGGGTGAGGTGGTTTCAGTCATTGCCGGTCCTTTCCCGCCGGTGTGGAGTCGGCGTCGTAGGCCAGGCCGATCTGACGGCGGATCTCGTCCATGGCCGCCATGATCGCAACGCTCTCGCTCGGCGGAAGAACGCTGCCTGCGGTTACGCCGGCAAGGACCAACCGCTCGAGCTCGGACGCCTGGAACTGCATGCCTCTGCCGGTGACCGGCTGGCTGAACGTCTCGAGGACGTTTCCGTGGGTGTCGAACACCGTAAGGGGCACAGGGTTGTACCAGGTGGACTCGATATCCACCCACCCCTCCGTCCCGATGACCATGGCCCGGTTGGCGCTTGCGGCATCCAATTCGCAGTCCACTATGGCCTGCTGGCCGCCTGCGTATTCGAAGATGGCCGCCGTCTGGCGGTCCACACCGGTAGCCGTCATGGAAGCACTGGCCCGGATGCTGTCTGGAGCGCCGAGGATGTCGAAGGCAAAGGAGATCGGGTAAATTCCAAGGTCCAGCAGCGCGCCGCCGCCCAGCGCGGGATCGTTCAGCCGGTGGGCAGGATCCTTGGGCAGGTTTTGGTTATGGCTGGCCACCACTTTCCGGACCTCGCCGATGGTGCCCTCCTGGATGATTTCGCGCAGCCGCACCATGTGTGGGAGGAACCGGGTCCACATGGCTTCCAACGCGACCAGTCCCTTCGCCTCGTCCAGGTCAACAATCTCCTGCGCTTCGCGGGCATTGATGGTGAACGACTTCTCCACCAGGACGTGCTTGCCGGCGTTGAGGGCAAGGAGCGCATTCGCATGGTGAAACGGGTGGGGCGTGGCGATATAGATGACATCCACTTCAGGGTCCGCGGCCAACGCCTCGTAGGAGTCGTGCGCGGTTGCCACACCGTACGCCTCAGCGAAGGCCCGGCTCGACTCCTGCGTTCGTGAACCAACGGCTTGGACAGTGAAGCCGTTCTCGATCAGGTCCCGGGTTTGCAGCCCGGCGATGAAGCCGGTTCCAAGGATTCCCCACCGTAATTGCCCGTCTGAGATGCCATTGCTGAGGTCGGTCACGGGTCAGCCCTTCGTTTGGTTTTGGTCTTGGTCTTGGAACGGGTACGCCACAAATGCAAAATGCGCCGAATCCGGAGACCAACTGTTGACGTTGAGGGTTCCCTGTCCGCCGAAGAGGGGCCACGTGCTGAGCGGCGTGGCCCAGTCCTCGGTTGAGACCAGCACGACGTCGACCGGCAGGTCTGCGGGGTGGCCCACCGTGCCGCGGGGGAAACGGATGTAGCTGGCCCAGACGCCGTCGGGAGACAGATGCGGGAACCAGTCGACGGTGTTGCTCTCGAGAAGGCGTTCGGCCCCGCTGCTGCCGGAGGTGTGGATCCGTGCCAGCTGGGCGTGGCCGGGCGAGCTGGTGAACGCTTCGGTGTTGAAGTACAGCCATTCGCCGTCCGGAGAGTATTCGGGGCCGTCGCAGTGCCCATCGACGCCGAGGGCCGTCGAGGCGCCCCCGCTTGTCGGGATGGTCATGAGCCTGCCCGGCTCGGTGAAGTCCCCGGCCTTGATGCCGACGTAGGCCAGTTCCTGGCCGTCCGGGCTGACCCCGTGGAGGAAATGGAACCTGACGTCGTCTTTGGTGATCCGCTCCGCCGCGCCTCCGGTGAGCGCAGCGCGGTAGATGTGGCCGTCGTTTGCCGACAGGAAGATGGTTTCGCCGTCGGGCGCCAGGACGTGATCGTTGTTAAGGTCCGGGATGCCGGTGAGCGGGACCTGCTGCAGGGTCCTGGTGTCAAGATCCAGTTTCCAAAGCTTTCCGTCGCCGTTGAGGATCAGGGCCCTGCCGTCGTGGGTCCAGTTTGGCGCCTCAAGGAGCATGTCCTCCGTGGTGAAGACAAGCTCTCGGCCGCCAGCGACGGAGGCGACCCAGACCTCACTGTGTTGGCCGGGCTGAAGGGTACGCAGCATGCTCAGAGCTCCTTGATCCGGATGTTCCGCCACCGGCACTGTGCGCCCTTGCCCCAGCGCGCTTCCCCGAACATGGCGTCGTTGTCATGCACCTCGAGGGCGATGTGTCCCCGGTCCCCGAGCACTGACAGGACAGCGTCGGGATCATAGTTCGGCGAGTCCAGCGTAGCGGTGTCCAGTTCGGCGATCTTGAGGCCGTTGATCCACGTCGTGATGACGGGCAGGGCGCCGACGCAGCGGATGCGGAGTTCGTTCCAGCCGTTCCAGCGCCAGACGTTGAGGAAGTCCACGACGTCGGCGGCGTGCTTCAGACGGGCACGCTTTTCTTCCGTGACAGGCTCCACCGACGTGGCCGGGTTGTCCGCAATCAAACCGGTGGGTCGCCCGTCAGCGTCCATGGCCACGTTGACGGCGAAGGGTACAGCGGAGAAGCTCGCCAGCCCGTTGCCGAAGAACCCGCCGATGCCGCCGGAGGGACGGTGGTCCACCAAGACCTGGAAGCCTTCCCACGTATCCGGCCGGCGCCGGATCATCACGCCGGTGTCTGCCGGCCAGTCGGGGCGCATTTCCAGCACGAGTTCGAAGTCGCCGAATGCCTGCTCGGTCAACAGGTAGCCGCCGTAGCCGCTGCCGGGGGAGTCCTGCTCGCCGACCAGGACGCCCCCTTCCACGAACCAGCGGGCCGGGTGCTTCTCGGGTTCCACGGGCGGGGTCAAACCCAGGGCGGCGAAGCGTTCGGAGAGGGCCGGACCGCCCGGATACTCGGTGCCATAGACGCGGGGTACCGATCGCCAGCCAGCCAGGGTGGTGCCGTCGAACAGCGGGACAAAACCGTCGCCGCCGTCGGGCGTTTCAATGCCTGACATGAACGTGCCCTTACTGCTTGAACGCGGCGTCGAAGGAGGTGTTCGAGGCCGGGAAGTCGAACTTCTTGAGGGCGGCGAGGGCTTCGGGGGCGCCGTGGAGGCGGTCCATGCCGGCGTCTTCCCATTCGATGGAGATGGGGCCGTCGTAGCCGATCGCGGTGAGGGCGCGGAAGGACGATTCCCACGGCACGTCGCCGCGGCCGGCGGAGACGAAGTCCCAGCCGCGGCGCGGGTCGCCCCAGGGCAGGTGCGAGCCCATGACGGTGTTCCGGCCGGTGGGGCGCAGCTTCGTGTCCTTGCAGTCCACGTGGTAGATCCGGTCCTTGAAGTCCCAGATGAAGGAGACGGGGTCGATGCCCTGCCACATGAAGTGGGACGGGTCCCAGTTCAGCCCGAACGCCTCGCGGTGCCCGATCGCCTCGAGGGTCCGGACGGTGGTCCAGTAGTCGTAGGCGATCTCGGAGGGGTGGACCTCGTGGGCGAACCGGACTCCGCAGTCGTCGAAGACGTCCAGGATGGGGTTCCAGCGGTCCGCGAAGTCCTGGTAGCCGGCCTCGATGACCTTCTCCGGCACGGGCGGGAACATCGCGACGTACTGCCAGATCGAGGAGCCGGTAAACCCGACCACGGTGTCCACGCCGAGGGCCTTGGCGAGCCGGGCGGTGTGTTTCATTTCCTCCGCGGCCCGGGTGCGGACGCCCTCGGGCTCGCCGTCGCCCCACACCCGGGCCCCGACGATGGCCTCGTGCCGGAAGTCGATCGGGTCATCGCAGACGGCCTGGCCCTTGAGGTGGTTGGAGATGGCCCAGACCTTGAGGTTGTATTTTTCCAGGACGGCGAGCTTGGATTCGACGTAGCCGGGCTCGTCCCAGCGCCAGGCGTCCAGGTGGTCGCCGGAGACGGCGATTTCCAGGCCGTCGTAGCCCCAGCCGGAGGCCAGGCGCGCGACTTCCTCGAACGGTAGATCGGCCCACTGGCCGGTGAACAGGGTGTACGGGCGGGACATGTCAGGCTCTTTCGGTAGGGGGCTGAGTGGACGGGATGAGCTGGATGAGCAAGCTCTTGGCCGCGGCGCTTTCTTCCACGGCGGCGAGGATCCGCTGGACGTTGAGTCCGTCCTCGAACGACGGCGACGGCTGGGTTCCGGTGCCCACTGCGACGAGGAAGTCGCGGATCTCGTGCGTGAACGTGTGTTCCCAGCCGATCATGTGGCCCTGCGGCCACCACGCCTCCATGTAGGGGTGCTCGGGTTCGTTGACGAGGATGCGGCGGAAGCCCTGTTCACGGACGGGCAGCGTGGCGTCGAGGAAGCCGAGCTCGTTGAGGTCCTCGAGATCGAACAGGAGGGCTCCCTTGTCGCCGTAGATTTCTAGCTTGAGCGAGTTCTTCTGGCCGGTGGCCACGCGGGAGACCTCCACGGAGGCGATGGCCCCGGAGGCGAGGGTCAGCGTGGCCCAGGCGGCGTCGTCGACCGTCACGTCCTCCAGCCCGGTGGCGCCGGGGCGCTGCGGGGTGAAGGTGTGCAGCCGGCCGGAGACCTCGGTGACCTGGTCGCCGAGGAGGAACAGCACCTGGTCGATCGCGTGGGAGGCGATGTCGCCCAGCGCCCCGGACCCGGCAGTGTCCTTGTTCAGCCGCCAGGTCATGGGCGAGTCCGGGTCCACGAGCCAGTCCTGCAGGTAGGCGGCGCGGACGTGCCGGACGGTGCCGAGACGGCCTTCCTCGATCAGCTCCTTCGCGAGGGCCAGGGCGGGGACCCGGCGGTAGTTGAAGCCGATCATGGATTGTACGCCCTGGACCCGGGCGGCACGGGCCGCCTCCGCCATGGCCTCGGCCTCGGCCAGGGTGTTGGCCAGCGGCTTTTCGACCAGGACGTGCTTGCCGGCCTCCAGGGCCGCGATGGCGATCTCGGCGTGCATCCAGCCCGGCGCGCAGATGTCGACGATGTGGATGTCATCGCGGGCGATCACCTCGCGCCAGTCGGTGGCGGACTCGGCCCAGCCGTACTTGGCGGCCGCCGCCGCGACCCCATCGGGATCGCGTCCGACCAGCACGCGCCGTTCGAAGGCCGGGACGTCGAAGTAGCTGGCAACGTTGCGCCAGGCATTCGAATGGGCTTTGCCCATGAACGCGTACCCGATCATGGCCACACCCAAACGTGAACCGGGGGGCGGGCCGGGGGTGGTTTCGTGGGGGTTCATGGCGGTTCCTAGAGTGTGGAAGCGGTGGGGTCCCAGTCCTCGGGGAGGGCTGCGGAGGCGGGGGCGGAGCTTTCCACGTCGACGAAGGCGCCGGAATCGATGGACTCGGAGATCGAGACCATGGTGTCCAGGACGTGGTAGGCGAGGTTGCCGGTGGCGCGGTGCGGGACGCCGGCGCGGATGGAGCGTGCCATGTCCAGCACGCCCATGCCGCGGCCCTGGCTGGGGCCGGTGGCCGGGATGACGGTCCATTCCTCGTCGCCGGCGCGCCAGAGCTTGACGTCCCCGTCGAAGTAGTTCGGGTCCGGGAGCGAGATGGTGGCCTCGGTCCCGGTGATCTCCACGAAGCCCATCCGCAGCCGCGGGGACTCGAACGAAAAGACGCTGTGGGAGGACGCGCCGGACTCGAACTGCGCCATGGCGGAGACGTGGGTGGGGACCTCGACCGTGAATTCCTCGCCGGCCTTGGGCCCGGAGCCGATCATCCGGACTTCCTTGGCCTTGGACCCGGTGGCGGCGACGCGGCGCACGGACCCGAACGTCTGCACCAGGGCGGTGAGGTAGTACGGTCCCATGTCGAACAGGGGTCCGGCGCCGTACTGGAACAAGAAGGCCGGGTTGGGGTGCCAGGATTCCGGGCCGGGGGTCTGGAACGTGGTCATGGCGGTCAGCGGGGTGCCGATGTCGCCGCGTTCGATCAGCCGGCGGGCGGTCTGCAGCCCGGCGCCCAGGAACGTGTCCGGGGCGCAGCCGAGCCGCAGCCCGGCGGCGTCGGCGGCCTTCAGCAGGCCCAGGCCCGATTCGCGGTCCAGCGAAAACGGCTTTTCCGTCCAGACGTGCTTGCCGGCGTTGACGGCGGCGGTCGCGACCTCCACGTGGGCGGCCGGGATGGTCAGGTTGACGATGATCTCGACGTCGGGGTGGTTCAGGGCCGCGTCCACGCCGCCCCACTCCGGGATGCCGTATTCCTTGGCGCGGGCCTCGGCGGCCCCTTCGAAGAGGTCGGCGATGACGTGGACCTTGAGGTCGGGGAAGACGGTCAGGTTGTCCAGGTACTGCTTGCTGATGTTGCCGGCGCCGATGACGGCGACGCCCACCGGGCCGCGCCCGGTGGCGGCGTTCCCGGTTGCACGGTTAGCTGCGGTGCTCATGCGTTCACGCCCTTGGCGCTGGCGGAACCGCTCTGCAGGTAGCCCAGGGACTGGGCGATGCCGTCGAAGATGTCGCCGGAGTAGTCGTCAAACTCCACGACGCCGACCTCCAGGGACTGTGCCGCGGCGATGACATCCCACACGGGAATTTTGCCTTGCCCGGCCGGCTGCTGCGCCTTGGTGTCCGTGCTGACGGGGCCGTCCTTGATGTGGATGAACTTCACCCGGTCGCCCAGTCGCTGCAGCAGCTGCACCGGGTCCTGGCCGCCGACGGCGGCCCAGTAGGTGTCCACTTCCAGGACAAGTTCCGGGTCCAGGAGGCCTTCGAAGTACTCCAGGGCGGTCTGGCCCTCGATGCTTGACTCCAGCTCCCAGGCGTGGTTGTGGTAGCCGACGCGGATGCCGTACCCGGCACCCTTCTTGGCGGCGGCGTTGAGTTTCGCGGCGGTGGCCTGGATGTCCTCGGCGGACTGCCAGCGCTCGGCCGGCAGGTAGGGATCGATCACCGTGCTGATGCCCAGTTCCTTGGCCGCGGCGAAGATCTCGTCCTGGTCCTGGCTCAGCAGCGGGGCGTGGCCGGACGGGGCGGTCAGGCCGTTTTCCTTCAGGGCCGCGCCCAGCTCGGCGGCCGTGGCGACGAAGTTATAGGGCTCCACCTGGGTGAAGCCGAGTTCGGCGACTCGTCTGATGGTGCCGGGCAGATCGTCCTGCAGGGCGTTGCGGAGGGTGTACAGCTGGATTGAGTAGGACATTGCGTTCCTTTGCGGGGAGTCGGGTGTTCTCAAGTGGGGGAGCGGCCCGGCAGTCAGCCGGCCGACGTCGTGGTTGGGGCCCGGTGCCTAGCGGCCGGCGAGGGATCCGCCGATGCCGCCGACGCTGAAGTATTTATTCAGAGTGGCGAACACGATGATCGGCGGGAGCATCATGATCACGGCGAGGGCCATGACGCCGGACCAGTCGGTGTTGTTCTGCTGGAAGAAGGACTGCACACCCATGGGGAGAGTGAAGATTTCGTTCGAGCGCAGGAACACGATGGCGACCAGGTAGTCGTTCCAGGCGAGCAGGAAGGCGAAGATCGCGGTGGAGAGCACGCCGGGGAGCGAGTTGCGCAGCACCACCTTGGTGAAGGAGCCGAACACGGAGCAGCCGTCGATCCAGGAGGCTTCCTCCAGGCTGATGGGGATGGAATCGAAGTAGGCGGCCATCATCCAGGTGGCCACGGTCATGGTGGAGCCGACGTAGATGATGGTGAGGCCCATCAGGTTGTCCACGAGGCCCATGCCGGCGAAGAGGATGAACAGCGGCACGACGGAGGTGATGATGGGCAGCGACTGCATGACGAACAGGAGCAGCGAGTAGCCGGAGACGGCTCTGGACCGGCCGCGGGAGAGGACGTAGCCGGCAGGTGCGGCCACGGCCACCGAGACGGCCACTGTGCTGAGCGTGGTGATGAGGCTGTTCTGCAGCCAGGTCGCGGCGAGGGTTTTGGAGAAGACATCGGTGATGTTCTCGAAGGTCAGGCCGGTGGCTGTGCTATTAGGGCCAGGGGTGAAGGCGAGGAGCACGGTCACCACGATCGGGATTAGCACTATGGCGGTGATGGCCAGGATGGCGGTGAAGCGCCACCAGCGGCCGCGCAGGCCGGCCTCGGAAAGGGCGCGGCGGGGCTTGCCGGGACCCGTGACGCCGAGAGTGGGTCCGGATTTAGGGTGGGCGTGGAGGACTGCGCTCATTATTCGACGCTCGACTTTCGGATCTGGCGGTACAGGATGACCGAGATCACTACCAGGGTGATGGTCATGAGGAAGGCGATCGCGACGCCCGGGCCGGTCTGGAAGTCCTGGAAAACGGTCCGGTAGGCCAGCACGACGAGGGAGGTGGTCGCGTCCACGGGTCCGCCGCCGGTGAGCAGGTAAATGGTGGGGAAGTCGTTGACGCAGAAGATCGTCATGAGGATCCAGCTGATGTAGGTGGAGCGGGCGATCAGCGGCAGGGTGATGCCGGAGAACTGCTGGAAGCGGGTGGCGCCGTCCATGCTGGCCGCTTCGTAGACGGTGGTATCGACGCTGGCTAGGGCGGCGGAGGTCATCATCATCATGAAGGGGAAGCTGACCCAGACCTTGAACACCATGACGGTGATGGCCGCGAGGGTGGGGTCGGCGAGGAAGAGCGGTGTGCCGAGGCCGAGGTTGCGGCAGATGCTCGGGATGAGGCTGTCCGGGGTGCCGACCAGCCAGTTCCAGGCGGTGGAGGACACCACGATCGGGACCACCCAGGGCAGCAGGAGCAGGACCTTGAAGGTGCCCCCGGCGGGGATCTTGGTGCGCAGCAGCAGGGCCAGGCCCAGACCCAGGAGCCAGGACCCGAACACACCCACGATCGTGAAGATCAGCGTGAAGCGGGCGGCTTTCCAGAACGCCTCGGAGGCCAGGACGGTGGCGAAGTTGTCCAGGCCGACGAACTCGCCGGTGTCCAGGAGGGAGCCGTCATGCGTGGCCTGGATGCTGGCGTAGACGAGCGGGTAGCCGTGGATCAGGATCAGCAGGACGACCGAGGGCAGCAGCAGCCAGAAGAACGTCTTCCGGGTCTGTGCGCTGAGTTTGCTCTTGCGGTTGACGGGCTTGCCCGGCCCGCCGGGGGCGACGCCCCGGCGGGCCCGGCTCAGGCCGGTCTGGGCTGTGGTCAGTGCCATGGGAGGGCCGCTTACTTCTTCAGGACCGATTGCAGCCCGGACTGGAACGCCTGCAGCGCGGACTTGGCGTCGGTCTTGCCGGTCAGGATGGTCTGGGTGAACTGGTTCAGGGCCTGTCCGCCGTCGAGGACGGCAAGGTTGGCGTTCAGCGTTGTGCCCTGGGCGGCAAAGGTCTTCGCGATCGGCACGTATTCTTTGACGATCTTGACGTTGTTGGGATCGGATGTGAATTCGGGAAGTTCGGTGATGGACTTGAAGACCGGGAGCGCGTTCATGAGCTTCTGCTGCCAGAGCTGCTTGAGCTGGCCCAGGTAGGCGACCAGGAAGGCCTCGGACGACGCCTGGGACGGGGTGTTCGTGTACATCATGATGTTGTTCGGGAAGATCAGGGCGGCCTTGTCGCCGTGCGGGCCGGCCATGGGGCTGGCGACCACAAGATCGCCCGATGTGTCACCCACACGCTGGGGAACGCCCAGCGTCAACATGCCGAATGCGGCCTTCTTGTCCTTCCACTGGGCGTTGAGGTTGTCCGTGGTGTAGCTGACCGCTGCCGGATCGACGATGCCGTTGGAGACCAGTTCCAGCAGGAATTCGATGGCCTCCACGTTGCGGTCGTTCATAACATCGAGCTCACCGGACGGGGTGAACACGCCGCCGCCGTTGTTGAGCATCATCATGATCATCAGGTGGTTGCCGATGTTGTTGCCGGCGCCGGAGCCCGTGGCAAAGCCGACGGCGCCCATGCTCTTGAACTTCTTGCCGGCTTCAAGCAAGGACGGCCAGTCGGTGGGAACCGCGACACCGGCCTGGTCAAACAGGGATTTGCGGTACCAGAGTGGACGGATGTCCAGCTGCCACGGAACGGCAACATAGCCCTTGTCCGTCTTGAACGGCTCCAGCACGCCCGGCAGGAAGTCAGCCAACTGGCCGTTCTGCTTCAGCGCGTCGATCACCTTGTCGGCGTAGGCGATCTGGCCCTGCTGCTCGAACTGGAACGCCTGGAAGCCACCGCCCGTGGACACCGCGGGACCGGTCTTCGACGCGATCGCCGAGGAGAACGTCTGGTAGAAATTTGCCCATTGGATCGTCTGGTAGCTGGCTTTGAGGTTGCCTGAGGCCGGTGCGTAGCCCTCTGCGATCTTCTTGGCGGCGTCGTTGTAGGCGGGGGTGGCCCACGGCATGTCCCAGAACTTGATGACGCCGCTGCCGCCCCCGGACTGGGAGGCAGAGCCGCCGCCGCACGCGGCGAGGAGCGGTGCGCTCGCCGCGGCTGCGGCGAAGCCCAGGAATCCCCGGCGGGAGAATGCGGTGGAGGTTACAGAGGACTTGATCGTCACGATGTTTTCCTTTCGTGACCGGCCTGCTGTGGGGCGGGCCGGTCTTCTCGACAGTGAGTTGATGCGGAAGGTATTGCGGGCTGTGCAGTTGGAGCACTTGGAGCAGCTAGAGCATTTAGAGCAGTTAGTGCGGTGAGTCGTGGAGCTGCCCGACGAGGGCGGTCAAGGTGGCGAACTGTTCCAGATCAGCGGCCGAGGCACCGGAGTCGACGGCGGCGCGGAGCCGCCTCCAGCTGTGGCGGTGGGCCGATTCGTAGATGGTGGGGAACGAGGCGGCCCCGGCAGAGGTGACGGACCGGACTTCGGCCGGCCAGCCTGCGGAGGCATCGGGGAGGGTGATATCGGCCCGGCCGGAGGAGGTGAGGACGGAAACGGTGGCCGTCGCCGGGACCGAGGACGTGGTGATTCCCTGCAGGGCTGCCGGTGCCCCGCCGGGGAGGCTGCCGATCACGGTGTAGCCGTTGGCGTTGCGCTGGATGATGCGCAGGCCGGCGAGCTCAACACCGCAGGCCAGGACCGCTGCAAGATGCCGCGTGAGCAGCACCTCCGGATCAGTCCCGGGAACGCCCCACGCCACAGAGTCCAGCAGCACGGCGTCGGCCAGGGCGTCGGCGATGGCGTTCCGCACCGCGGACTGGGATTCCGCCAGGACCGGGTTTCCGGCCCACGCCTGGTCAAGGACCACCGCGGTGCCGGCCTCCGCTGCCGCCGCGGCCAGCGCCGCGGGGTCTTCGGCAACGGGATCAACGACGACGACGCCGCGGATGCCGCCTCGGACCGCGTCGGCGGCATCGGCGGTCCAGCCGGCAGTACCGGCGAGTGCGACGACGTCGGGCTGGCTGCCCGCCGGGGCGAACGAAACCGGCAGCGACGCGACGACGGCGCCGACGGCTCCGGTCTGTTCGGCGTCCGGGCCGGCCTGGACCGTGAGCGGCGTGGTCATGAGCGGCGTTGTCATGCGCGGGCCTCCTCATAGGCTGCGGCGCCGGCATCGACGCAAGCCGCGGCGGCTTCGGCGATCGCGAGGGCGAATTCCAGATCGTGGATCAGTGTCTCGGGGTCCGGGGCCGTTCCGGTGCCGCGGGCGAGTTCGGCGAGTTTGCGCCATTCGCCCTCGTAACCGTTGTGGCCGAAGGGGCCGAGGACGGTGGTGCTGGCAGCGGTCCGGATCCGGGCCGTGGCCGATCCCGCGTGGACGTAGGACGGGGTGAAGTCGATGGCCAGCGACGCGTCGTCGCCGATGGCCTCGAAGGTCCAGGACGGCTCCCAGGTTCCGTTCATGGCGGCGCGGAGCTCGATTGTCACGGCGCCCGCCCGCAGGGAGATGACGTAGCCGAAGGGAAGGACCGTCTGGGCGTACAGGACCTCGACATCCCGGAAATCCGGGGCGAACCGGCGCACTAGGGGGAGGTCGTGGATGGCCAGGCCCATGACACCGCCGGTCAGCATGGCCTTCACGGCGGCCGTATGGTCAGCGGCCGTGCCAGCTGCCGCGGGTGCCGGCGGGGGAGTGCGGCCCACGATTTCGGTGGCAAAGTCCTCGAAGCGGGGGTTGGGCGGCAGGACGATCGAGGACCGGACGGTGTGGACCTGGTCCGGCAGGCTGCCCCAGACGGATTCCGCGGCCAGCCAGCCCGGATCGAAGGTGTGCATGGCGCCGACCACGATCGGCACCCCGGTTTCGGCCGATACGGCGGCGATGGCCGCGGCTTCCTCGCCGTTCATGGCGAAGGGCTTTTCGCACAGGACGGCTTTCTTGCCGGCGCGGCAGGCGGCGATCACCTGGACGGCGTGGAACTGGTGCGGGCTGCAGATCGCGACAATCTCGACTTCCGGATCGGCCAGGAGCTCGTCCATGCTGGTACTGAAGCGCGCGCCGACCCGGGCGGCCACGGATTCGGCGACTGCGGGATCGACGTCCATGATGTGGCGGACTTCCAGGATGTCCCGCAGCCTTGCCAGGGACGGCAGGTGGATGGCCTGCGTGACGGGTCCTGCTCCCAGGATCCCCACCCCCAGCGGCGCCGGTGCCGCATGTTCTTGGCTCGACAAGTTCCATACCCCTTCGTAGTACCTGAACAGTCCAGACCAGTCAGGCAGTCCGGGCCGGTGATCTGGCTCACACCCCAAGCTAGGGATACTTTTGCCGAGCGTCAAGCAAAAGTTGAAAACTACGTTCCAATCTTTCCGCGGCGTGACATGCAGAAGGTCTTCGTGCTATCACTTACTCATGAGTGCGCCCACCGGTACCGAGCCCGCAGCCCCAGAGGCCGGCGGCAGCCTGTCCCGCGCCGGCGACCTCTTCCAGCTCCTGCGCGACGGCAAGGCCCGGACCCGCGCGGAACTGGCCCTGACCACCGGACTCGCCCGCTCCACCGTTGCCTCCCGGATCGATGCGCTGATGGGCTCGGGGCTCGTTGGCCCCGCCGGGGAAGCAAGCTCCAGTGGCGGCAGGCCGCCGTCGCGCTTTGCCTTCAAACCCGCCGCCCGCGTCGTCCTCGCGGTCGACGTCGGGGCCACCCACGTGATCATCGCCGTCACCGACCTCAACGGAAAAGTCCTCGCGGAGCGCCGGCTGGCGCAGGATGTCGCAGCCGGTCCCGTTGTTGTCCTGGACCGCGTGATCGAGGAAGGGCTCAAGCTGCTTGCCGAGGCCGGCCGCGGTACCGCGGACCTGGCCGGCGCCGGGATCGGGCTCCCCGGACCCGTGGAACACGCCACCGGCATGCCGGTCAAGCCGCCGATCATGCCCGGCTGGGACGGGTTCGACGTCGTCCGCCACGTCCAGCGGGCCCTGCCGGTCCCCGTCCTGGTGGATAACGACGTGAACATCATGGCGCTGGGCGAACGCACGGCGCACTGGCCCGAGGATGAAAACTTCCTGTTCATCAAGGTGGCCACCGGCATCGGCGCGGGCATCATCAGCAGCGGCCAGCTCCAGCGCGGGGCCAACGGAACCGCCGGCGACCTCGGACACGTCCGGGTCCCGCGCGGCGATGACGTGCTGTGCCGCTGCGGCAACTACGGGTGCCTGGAAGCCCTGGCCTCCGGGCCCGCCGTGGCCAAGGCGCTGACGCAGCAGGGCCTGCCGGCGCGTGACGGCGGCGATGTCCTGCGCCTCGTCGCTGAGGGGAACCTGCAGGCCATCCAGGCGCTGCGCCAGGCCGGCAGGGACCTCGGCGACGTCCTCTCCACAGTGGTGAACCTGCTGAACCCCTCGGTGATTGTGATCGGCGGAAGCCTCGGCCAGGCCGGGGAGCACCTCATGGCAGGGGTCCGCGAGGTGGTCTACCGGCGCTCGCTGCCGCTGGCCACGACGCACCTGCGGATCGGCCTGTCCAAGGCCGGGGACGAGGCCGCCATCCTTGGCGCCAGCCAGATGGTCACGCAGCACGTGCTCTCGCCCGCCGTCATCGAGGCGACCCTGCAGGCCACGGGCTAGGGCGTGCATCCGGAAGCGGTGCCGGAAGCGGTGCCCGCGCAATCGCCGGAAGCGGTGTCCGCGGAATCGCCGGAATCGTCACATTCGGCAGGTGCGGCAGGGGCCCGTGATAGCAATGGGACTGATGAAACCATATTTCTGCCCGCCCGCCGGGCAACGGCCCACTCCATGAGCGGCCTGGCCCGGGCACCCCGCGGCTGGCTCCTGATGCTCGCGATCGGTCTCATCGCGCTGAACATGCGCGGCCCCCTGGTGGCCGTGGCTCCGGTGGTCGCGCAGATGCAGCACGACCTCGGCTTCACGCCGGTGGAATTGGGATTCCTGACCGGGATCCCCGTCCTGTGCTTTGCCCTGGCCGCGCCGCTGGCCTCGCTGGCCGGGCGCAGGCTGGGCCCCGAGTTCGCCATCACGCTGACCCTGCTCGGCGTGCTCCTGGGCGTCGTGGTCCGCTCGGCGGGCGGGGGTGCCCTGGTCATGCTGGGCACCGTGATCCTCGGCATCGCGATCACGATCGGCAACATCGTGGTCCCGCTGATCATCCGCCGGGACTTCACCCCCGCCCGGCAGGGCGCGGCAATGGGCACCTACACCGCGGCGCTGAACATCGGCTCGTTCCTCACCTCCATGGTGTCCGCACCGCTGGCCGAACTGCTGGGCTGGCGGACCTCAATTGCCGCGAGCGGCCTGTTCGCGGTGGCGGCCGGCACGGTCTGGGTGATCGCCGTCGGCCGGCGGGCGGCCTTCATACCTGCCGCCATCCCCGCGGCGGGCCCGGGGCATCCGGCCGGCAAGCTCACGTCGCGGTGGATCACGGCCGCCCTGACCTTCGGGTTCGCGGGGCAGGCGTTCTCCTACTACGGCGTGACCGCCTGGCTGCCGAGCATTCTGGCCGATGAACTTGGCATGGCGCCGTCGGCCGCCGGTGCGGGGTCCTCGCTCTTCCAGATCCTCGCCATCGTGGGCGGGCTGGGCGTCCCGCTGGCGGCCCGTTTCGCCAGCACGACGGCGGTGGGCCTCACCCTGGGGCTGCTGTGGCTCACGGTTCCCGTGGGCCTGCTGCTCGCACCGGAGTTGTGGTGGCTGTGGTGCTCCTTGGGCGGTGTGGCCCAGGGCGGCGGCATCACGCTGATCTTCCTCGCCATCATCCGGCTGGCCCGGGACCAGGCCTCGGCGGCCCGGATGTCCGCGATTGTCCAGGGGACCGGCTACTCCTTCGGGGCGCTGGCGCCAACCCTCCTGGGCTACGTCCACGGGGTCTCCGGCGCCTGGACCGGCCCGCTGCTGCTGATTCTCTGCTCCGTGGCCGCGTTCATCCTGGGCACCGCGCTGTCCCTGCGCCGCGTCCCGAAGCCGCACTAGGCACTCCCCGCTCCCGTCCCGGAGAACCCCGCCGGGACACCCACGCACCGGAGGCGTTCCCGCCGAGACCACAGTTAAGGCCCATGTTTGTCGAAACATGGGCCTTAACTGTCAACTCGACGCCGTTGTCGCAGCTGGTTGGTGTTCCGTCGCTGGTCTGCCACCCGGATTTCGGGCTGCCTGTTGCGAAGGGCGGGCAGCCCAGCGGACGGAATTCTGGCGCTAGGCCGGGATGAGGGCCGGGTTATCGCTGGCGAGGTCGGCGCCGTCGCGCGCTTCATACAGGAAGCGGTCGTAGGCCGGCAGCGTCAGGAAGGCCGGGAACTCGTTGCTGAGCGTGACTTCCTCGAAGATGTCCCGCGCGTCGGCGAAACGGTCCCCTTCGAAGCGCTCCAGCTTGGCGAATTCCTCGTCCAGCATGTCCTCCACCCATTCGCGGGTAACCACGTCGCCGTGGTCCGTAATGGCCCGGGAGAAGATCCACTGCCACAGCTGCGAGCGGGAGATTTCCGCGGTGGCGGCGTCCTCCATCAGGTTGTGGATGGCCACGGCGCCGTTGCCGCGCAGCCAGGACTCGATGTAGCGGATCCCCACCTCGATGTTGTTCCGGATGCCCTGTTCGGTGATGGTTCCGGTGGTCGAGGAGATGTCCAGGAGGGCGCGGTCGTCCGGGGTGACGTCCTCGCGGAGGCGCTCGAGCTGGTTCGGGCGGTCGCCGAGGACGCCGTCGAACACCTCGCGGCAGACCGGAACGAGGTCCGGGTGCGCCACCCACGAACCGTCGAAGCCGTCGCCGGCCTCGCGGGTCTTGTCCGCGCGGACCTTCTCGAAGGCGATCGCGTTGGCCTCGGCGTCCTTGCGGTTGGGGACGGCCGCGGCCATGCCGCCGATCGCCATGGCGCCGCGCTTGTGGCAGGCCCGGACCAGCTGTTCGGTGTAGGCGCGCATGAACGGCTGGGTCATGGTGACCTGGCTGCGGTCCGGGAGCACGAAGCGGGGGCCGCGGGTGCGGAAGTTCTTGATCAGGGAGAAGATGTAGTCCCAGCGGCCGGCGTTCAGGCCCGCGGCGTGGTCGCGCAGTTCGTAGAGGATTTCCTCCATCTCGAAGGCGGCCGTGATGGTCTCGATCAGCACGGTGGCGCGGATGGTGCCCTGCGGGATGCCGAGCAGGTCCTGGGCCAGGATGAAGATGTCGTTCCACAGCCGGGCCTCGAGGTGGTTCTCGATCTTCGGCAGGTAGAAGTACGGTCCCTTGCCCTGGGCGATCAGGCGGCGGGCGTTGTGGAAGAAGTACAGGCCAAAGTCCACGATCCCGCCGGCGATCGGGGTGCCGTCGATGAGCATGTGCTTCTCCGGCAGGTGCCAGCCGCGGGGACGGACCACGATCGTGGGCAGCTCCCCGGCCGGGCGCAGCTTGTATTCCTTGCTGTTATGGCCGTCGGTTGAGGTGAAGTCGATCCGGCGCTCCAGCGCATCCGTGAGGTTCAGCTGGCCCTGGATCACGTTGCGCCAGGACGGGGTGGAGGAGTCCTCCATGTCCGCGAGCCACACCTTGGCGCCGGAGTTCAGCGCGTTGATGGTCATCTTCTTGTCCACCGGGCCGGTGATTTCCACGCGGCGGTCTTCCAGGCCGGGGGCCGGGGGAGCGACGCGCCAGTTCGGGTCGTTGCGCACGGACTCGGTCTCGCGCAGGAAGCGCGGGTCCTGGCCCTTGGAGATCTGCTGGCGGCGTTCACGCCGTGCCTGCAGCAGCTCCTGCCGGCGCCCGGCCGTGGCCTTGTGCAGCTTGGCAACAAACGCCAGCGCGTCCGGCGTCAGGACCTCGCTCTGCCGGCAAATCGGCTGCGCGGTCAACGTGATCCCGTTGATAGTGAAGTTGTCAGTGAAGCTGTTCATGGGAGTTGCTCCTTGAAAGTCCGCCGTTGCCCTATCACTTTTGGTCCCCAAAGGCGGTCGATGAGGACCAAAAGTGATAGGGCAACGGGCGGGAAAGGCTGGGGACTAGTGGAACTGGCCTTCTTCGGTGGATCCCACCAGGGCCAAAGTGGATGCGTTCGGGTTGAGCGCGGTGGCGATGTCGTCGAAGTAGCCGGTGCCGACTTCGCGCTGGTGCTTGGTGGCGGTGTAGCCGCGGGCCTCGGAGGCGAATTCCTTCTCCTGCAGCTCGACGTAGGCGCTCATGCCTTCCCGGGCGTAGCCGTGGGCGAGGTCGAACATCGAGTAGTTCAGGGCGTGGAAGCCGGCCAGGGTGATGAACTGGAAGGTGAAGCCCATGGCGCCGAGTTCGCGCTGGAACTTCGCGATCGTGGCGTCGTCCAGGTGCTTGCGCCAGTTGAACGACGGCGAGCAGTTGTAGGAGAGCATCTGGTCCGGGAACTCGGCCTTGACGGATTCGGCGAACTTGCGGGCCAGCTCCAGGTCCGGGGTGCCCGTTTCCATCCAGATGAGGTCGGAGTACGGGGCGTAGGCCTTGGCGCGGGCGATGCAGGGTTCGATCCCGTTGCGGACCTTGTAGAAGCCTTCCGGGGTGCGGACCGGCTGTCCGCCTTCGCGGAGGATGAATTCCTGGTCGCGCTCGTCGACGTCGGAAGTGATCAGGGTGGCTGCCTCGGCGTCGGTGCGGGCGATGACGACCGACGGCGTGCCGGCAACGTCGGCTGCGAGGCGGGCGGCGTTCAGTGTCCGGACGTGCTGCTGGGTGGGGATCAGGACCTTGCCGCCGAGGTGGCCGCACTTCTTCTCCGAGGCGAGCTGGTCTTCCCAGTGCACGCCCGCGGCGCCGGCCTGGATCATGGACTTCATGAGCTCGTAGGCGTTCAGCGGGCCGCCGAAACCGGCCTCGGCGTCGGCCACGATCGGGACCATCCAGTCTTCGACCGTCTGGATGCCTTCGGAGAACTCGATCTGGTCCGCGCGGAGCAGGGCGTTGTTGATGCGGCGGACCACGGTGGGGACCGAGTTGGCGGGGTAGAGCGACTGGTCGGGGTAGGTGTGGCCGGAGTTGTTGGCGTCCGCGGCGACCTGCCAGCCGGAGAGGTAGATGGCGCGGAGGCCGGCCTTGACCTGCTGCACGGCCTGGTTGCCGGTCAGCGCGCCCAGGGCGTTGGTGTACTTGCCGGTGCTGTGCTCCTCGGTGAGCTGCTTCCACAGTTTCTCGGAACCGCGGCGGGCCAGCGTGTGTTCTTCGGAGACGCGGCCGCGGAGGCGGATGACGTCCGTTGCCTTGTAGTCGCGGGTGACACCTTCCCAGCGCGGGTTGGCGGCCCACTCGAGCTCCAGTGCGGCGGCCTGCTCTGTTGTGTCCTGGCCGGACGGCTGCTGGGTGGGCTCAAATGCTGCAGTCATCTTTGTCTCCTTGGTGGGTCCGGGCCGGCCGGCCTGCGTCTCTGCAGATCCTGGCCGGTTGTTCCCGGATGGTGATGGGCCCACGGCCGCCGGGGTCCCTCACCGAGCTTGCGAGGTGCGGGGAGCGGCTGGGGCTTCCGTGAGATCTACTTTTCTTCACTTTCCAAGGGGTTTCTAGACCAAAGCTATGGAAAGAAATGCACTTCTTCGCATATTCTCAATAAATGCAACCCGCCAGCTGGAACCGCCACGCTTCGTCCCTGCCGTCGCCCGCCGTGCCGGAGGTGGACGTCATCAGCATGGGCCGCCGGGTCCGCCACCTGCGCAAGGCGGCGGGCCTTACGCTCGATGCCCTCAGCGCCGCCGTCGGGACCGCCCCGAGCCAGCTGAGCCTGATCGAAAACGGCAAGCGCGAGCCCAAGCTCGGCCTGCTCCAGCAGCTCGCCGGGGCCCTCGGTGTCAGCATCGACGAGCTCCTCGGCGCCGAGCCGCCCAACCGCCGCGCGGCGCTGGAAATCGAGCTGGAGCGCTACCAGCGCAGCCCCATCTATGAGTCCCTGAACCTGCCTAAAATCCGCATCAGTTCACGGCTTCCGATGGATGTGCTGGAGTCGATGGTGGGCCTGCAGCACGAGCTTGAACGCAGGCTCAACGAGCAGGTCGCGACGCCGGAGGAGGCCCGCCGCGCGAACGGTGAACTGCGGGCCATGATGCGGGAGCGGAACAACTACTTCCCGGAGTATGAGGCCGAGGCGCAAAAGGTCCTGGCCTCGGTGGGACACACGAGCGGTCCGCTGTCCCATCACGTCATCTCGGACATTGCCGGGCACCTCGGATTCAGCCTCCACCATGTGGGTGACCTCCCGCATTCCACCCGTTCGGTGACGGATCTTAAGAACCGCCGAATTTATCTCACGCAGAACGTACGCAGCGATCACGACCCCCGTTCGGTGCTGCTGCAGGCGCTGGGCCATTACGTCCTGGGCCACCAGACGCCCAGCAACTACGGGGACTTCCTGA
>Ga0213839_1000900_pt1 | contig 23453 bp, 18 predicted proteins | sample SWPATP21_FD_160075 | JGI IMG/M metagenome (GOLD analysis project Ga0213839, IMG submission 160075) | Coastal seawater microbial communities from Marineland, Florida, United States - SWPA TP2 #1 | ecosystem: Environmental > Aquatic > Marine > Coastal | place: USA: Florida | collected 2016-08-14
ATGTCCGCCGAGCGCCACACCACCGCCTGGAACGTCCAGACCTACCTCTCCTTCGCCATCGCGCTCTTCGCGCTGGTGGGAGGCATCCTCTTCCTCCCCGTCGACTGGTGGACCCGCGGCTACCTGCTCATGGGCACCATGTTCACCGTCGGCAGCACCTTCACCCTCGCCAAGACGGTGCGGGACAACCACGAAGCCGAGAAGCTCCGCAACCGGGTCAGCCAGGCCAAGGCGGAGGAGCTCCTCCACCGCTTCGAAGAGGCGGCCTGAGCCCGGACGGGGGGCGAGCCCCCCGCCCGCCACCACTCAGTCGAGGTCCTCCCAGAGCCACTCGGACTGCTCGCCGGCGCCGGAGGTCGCGTCGGTGGCCAGGAGCCGCCCGATGTCCAGCGTGCCCGCCGCCGCCAGGGCCCGTCCGGCCTCGAAGCCGTCCGCGGCCACGTCGCCGCCAGCATCCACCCAGTCCCCCAGAGCCGTCCCGGAGACCACGCCCATGGCGAGGCCGTCGAGCCGCACGATCTCGCCGTTCAGGTGGAGATCATGGTCGGCGGGAGCGATGACGCCGTCGTGGTGCGCGAACAGGTGGGTGCCGTGCCAGCCGAAGGCGCTGCTGGCGTGGCTGCTGCCGTTGACCGCCAGGAGCTTGGTGGTGCGGTTGCCGAGGCTCCCCACGCCGCCACCGTCGAGGTCGAGCTCCTTGGCGCCGACCACGCCCCAGCCGCCGGTCGGAACCGTGGCGATGCTGGCGCCGACCGTGTCGATGTCGAGGCTCACGGTGGACTCGGAGGCGATCAGGCTGCTCACGTGGCCCCGAAGGAAGCTCGCGACCACGGGCGCGTCCGCGAGGGCGGTGCCCGTGCTGGTCACGCTGAAGGCCTCGGCGAGCTGGCCGAGCTCGGGGTCGTTGCCGGCGGGCCAGTACAGGGCCAGCGCCCGGTCGGCGTCGATGGCGGCGTCGTCGATGGCGGCCATCACGATCTCGGTCGCGTCCGAGGTGAACACCGCACGGGACGGCCGATGGGCCACGCCGTTCCGCACGACCCCCACGATGCTGTAGGTCCACGCGCTCGGCGCGCTGGAGGTGTCCTCGTAGGTGCCGACGACGACGTCACAGGTGCCGTCCGCGTCGAGCGCACAGCTCGACCAGGCGATGCCCGACTCGTCTTCGATCTGCACCAGGACGGTACCGCTGGTCACGAGCGAGCCCGCGTCGTCGACCGCGACGACCCGCAGGGTGGGCTCGATCGACATGACGCTGTCCACCAGGTAGCGGCTGACGAAGCTCATGCCGCCCACCGCGAGGTCCTCACCGGTGCTCGTGGAGGCGCGGACCGTCGGCACGTCGAGGATGTCGCTGCCGCTCCCGTCGGCCACGGCGCCGTTGGCGTCGAAGCCGGCCTGGAGACGGGCCCGGATGTTCGCCGGGGCGACGCCGTCGTCCAGCATCCACACCACCGCGCCACTGACCAGGGCAGTCGCCTGGCTCGTCCCCTCGTACAGAACGTAGGCGGTGCTGTTCGGGGTCTGCAGGTCGATGGTCTGGGCGGCGATGCCATCGCCGTAGCCATCGTTGTTCTCGTCCAGGGAGAGGCTGCCGCCGTAGGCGACGACGTCGAGCCCCGGGCCGCGGTTGCTGTAGGGCGCCAGGTCGTCGGGGCCCGTGGCGTCGGAGCGCACGGAGCCCACGGAGATGGTGAGGGGGCTGGCGGCCGGCCAGGCCAGCTCGTCCTCGCCGTCGTTGCCCGCGGCCGCCACCATGACGACGCCTGCGTCGTAGGCGTCCAGGAGGGCGTCCTGGAGCTCGAGGGAGGCGACGTAGCCCAGGGGGAAGGCGAGGCTCATGTTGATGACGTCTGCGCCCTGGTCCACGGCGTGGCCGATGCCGTCGATGAGGTCGAGCTCGGAGCCGGTGTTGCTCTGGTCGAGCACCTTGACGGGCATCAGCGAGGCGCCGGCAGCAACCCCCTTGATGGCGCCGCGGGAGAGGATGATGCTGGCGATGTGAGTGCCGTGCTGGTGGTCATCGTTGGCGTGGCCGTCGTTCTCGACGAAGTCCGCCGGCGCCACGATGTTCACGTTCGAGAAGCCGCTGGCCTGCTTGTAGTTGGTGCCGCCGGAGCTGTACTGCTCGTAGGCGACACCGGTGTCGAGCACGGCGACGACCCAGCTGGACAGCCCGGCGTCGGGGGTCGGGCGCTGGATGGCGTCCATGTGCCACTCAGTGGAGGCCGGCGGGCCGCTGGCTCCGTAGAAGCGCGCCTCGCGAGAGGCCGACGCCACCCCCGGGAGGCTGGAGAGGTGGTCCGCGAAGGCCGAGGCGTCCAGGTGGGCGGGAACGGCCAGCGCGCCGACACCTGCCGGACCGACGGCGCGGGCGACGCCGGTGCCGCTGGCTGCGGCGAGGTCCTCCAGCTCCACGCCCCGCCCGGGACGCACCATCACCCGATCGGTGCGGTAGATGTCCGGCTCGTGGGACGCCCCGTCGACGGGCGCGATGCTCGGCGCGCCCGGCTCGGTCCGGACCAGGATCCCGTCCCCTGCAACGTCTGAAGATGGGGAGGTATTCTCGGTCCGAGACGGATAGAAAAGTGCCAGTGTGGCAAACGAAATCAAGGAAAAGCGAACAGAACGAGCCATGACAGGCCTCCGAGATGCGCGAACGGCAGAGAGCCACCGAAACGCGAAGGACGTGACTGAAGTGCGACACGGGCAGGAGGAGCCTGCACCGCGGCGCGTTGCGTGTAGACTGCGGCCCGTGCTTCCTGCCGCTGCCCAGTCCAGAGAACCGAGGGCCCTCGTGGGTCGCTGGACGCTCGTGCGGCGCCTGTCCGCCGGAACCTCGGGCACGACTTGGCTTGCGACCGACCCAGATGGAGTCGACGCGGTCGTCAAGTGGTTGCCAGAGCCGGCGGGAGACGAGCTACGGGCTCTCGCTGCGTTGGTGCACCCCTCCATTCCCGCGCTTCTGGGCGCAGGCAGCCATCCAATGGCGTACGTGGTGATGGAGCGAGCCACAGGGCGTCCTGGGGGGGACCTTCTGAAGCTCGGACCGGCGGATAGCCTGCTGGTCGCCCGCACGCTGTCTGCTGTGGCATCTGCGCTGGCCATGGCCCATGACCGAGGCATCATTCACGGAGATATCTCGGCCGCCAATCTTCACATCGACGAGCAGCGGCAGTGGCTTGTCGACTTCGGCATGGTGGGATCTCGTGAGGGCGGTACGCCGGAGTACATGGCGCCCGAGCGCTTCGAGGGAGCGGGCGATGCACCGTCCGACGTCTACTCTCTGGGCCTGGTGTGCTGGGCGCTCCTGGAGGGTCAGCCGCCTCCTCCGCCGGGGGAGCGGGTCGACAACGGGGTGCCCCGCACGATCTACGGCCCTCGCTGGCTCGCAGAGCTGATCGACCGGATGCTCGCGCCCAGTCCCGAGGCGCGACCCACGGCCCTCGACGTGGCCCAGGAGTGTGCGGCCCGGGGCGTCCTGGCGCCTGCACCCGACCGGGCGGGGCTTCAGCGACGTGCGCGTGCGCTGTTCGTCGAGCGTCCCGTCCACCAGCGGCTGCGTCGCTGGTTCGCCCACCGCGACGTGCTGGCGGTGGTGGGGCAGCCCGGCATGGGGGTGTCCCACACGGCCCGCTGGGCCCTCGACGAGCTCCTGGCGGCTGGCGCCCAGGTGGTCGACGTGGCCGCCGGAGGGGGAAGCCTCGCTCCGCTGCAGCGGCTCGCCAGCCACCCCAACCTCCCGGGGCCTGCGTTCGAGCTCGACCCCCAGTCCCCCAGCGGCATCGTCTTCGACACCGCGGATCGACTGCTGGAGCGCTTCGAAGGCAACCTCACCCTCGTCGTCCACGGCGATGGCCTCGACCCGGTCGTTCGCGATGTCCTCCACGAGCTGGCCAAGGAGCCTGGCGTGTCCCTCCTGTGGGCAGGCCGCGACGCCCCGAGCTGGATCACCCAGCAGGTCGCCTTGTCCCCGTGGCCCGAGGAGGCTCTGAAGCAGCTGGTGACCCAGTTCATCGGCGTTCCGTGCCCCGTCGAGCTCCGTCGCTTCCTCGAGGGCGCCAGCGGCGTCCCTGGCCTCGTCACCAGGCCCTTCGCCGAGGCCGTGGCGGCTGGGGTGGTGTCGTGGACCGGCAGTGCCTGGTCCATGGATGTGGAGGCTCTCGAGCTCATCCGCGCCGAGCAAGGAGCCGACGGGGTGCCTCCCCTGTCTCCAGTGGCCCGGGATCTGGCGGCGGCCCTCGCCGCGTGGAACCGGGTGCTCCCCATGGAGGAGGTCCTGGTTCGCACCGGGCACGAGGGCCTGCCCGTGTCCGTGTGGCGTGGGGCTGTCCAGGAGCTTGTCGGCCACGGCCTCGTCCGGTCGGTGGGCTCCCTCCTCACGCCCCTCGGCTACGGCGCACGGAGGATCCTCGAGTCCCACCCCGACGCGCACCTGCACCGGCTCCGCGCCTACACCGAGGCCGACGCCATGGCGAGCGAGCCGCTGCACTGGCTCGAGCTGGCCATCGCGGCACGGGTCAGCGCGGTCCTCGGACGTCGCGCGCCCTCGCTGCTCGCGACCATTCGAGAGAGCGACGCCGTCCTCGCGGGCTCGCTGGCCGACGCCGCCTGGGAGGCGTGCACGCCGTCGGACCGAAGCCCCGAGCTCGCACTGGAGCGTGCCCGCGCCCTGGCGGCGGGTGGACGCCAGGAGGAGGCGGAGGAGCTGCTGCCGTCCCTCCCGCCGTCCATTCGCCCGGCCGCCCGTGCAGCGGTGGCCCTGGCCTGGCTCCAGGGAAGGGACCCGGGCTCGGCCCGGCGCGTGGTCGACGGCGGAACGATGGGCGTCGGCCCGCTGCTCCTGGCCGAAGTAGAGCTCGTCGGGGCCTCCGGTGACTTCGCTCGGGCGCTCGAGGTGTTGGAGCGAGTCGACGTCGACGTCCTCGACCCCGAGCTCCAGCGCAAGCACGTGCTGCTCCGGGCGAAGCTTCTGCGGCTCCTGGGGCGTGCCGAGGAGTCTCTCGCCGTCCTCGAGGCCGCCGACGTGCGAGACGCCCGCTGGCACTCCGAGCTCGGCGAGGCCTTCTACCGCGCGGGCATGTACCGAGACGCTGCAACCCACTTCTATGCGACGGCCCGGATGCCGGGCATGTCGGTGATCGATCGCGCCAGCGCCACGATGCAGAGCGGCGGCGCGCTGTTCATGGCTGGCGACCTCGTGCCGGCGATGGAGGCGTTCTCCGCCGGGGTCGCTGTGTTCGAGCGACTCGGGGCCGAGCACGCCCTCGCCGTTTGCTTGGGGAACCTGGGAGAGGCGGCCCGTCGGCTCGGGCACCTGGGGAGTGCGCGGCAGAGCTACCAGCGCGCCATCCTGAAGGCCGAGGAGTACGAGCAGTGGCCCATGCTTGCCTTGCAGCTCTCCAACATGGCGGCGCTCGAGCTCACCGAGTCCCATGTCGACGCAGCCCTGGCGCTGGTGGAGCGCGCGGAGGAGGTGCACCGCGTCCACGAGCTTCCCTGGCACGCCGAGCTGGCCCTCCACCGCCTGCGGGTCGACTTCGCCCGAGGGCAGGGGATGGTGCTGTCGGACCTGCACGACGTCGTGCAGAAGGCGAAGGAGGTGGGGGAGCTGGGGGTCGTCGCCGAGGTCCTCCTCCTCGAGTGCCAGGTCCTGCACGACCGCCACGAGCTGGAGTTGCCCCTGCTCCGGCAGCGCATGGAGCAGGCCATGCAGCCCCTGGTCTCCCATGGCCGCGGCGCCGAGCTGGCCGAGGCACGGGTGGGCTACGCGGAGCTGTTGCTGGGACTGGGTGCCTCCGACGAGGCCTGGAGGCTCGCCACCCAGGCGCGCAGCTGGGCCCGAGAGTTCCGCCGTCGGCCCCTGGTGGCGGATGCCGACGACATCCTCTCCCGCATCGACGACCGTGCGCTCCTGGGGCAGGGAATGGGCGCCTCCATGGGGAGGTTGGTCCAGCTCTCGGTCGCCTTGCTTCGCCTCGAGGACCCCACCGAGCTCTTCGAGGCCATCGCCGCAGCGGCACGGGAGCTGACCGGCGCAGACCGAGCCTTCGTGGTTCGCGTCCAGGACGACGACGAGGTGGCGCCCAGCGCCCTGCACGCGGCAGCGGGAGTGGCCGAGGACCCCACCGACGAGCTGACCGACGAGACCACCGGCGACGCGCTCTCTCGCCCCGTCATCGTGGCCAGCAACGGCGTCGAGGCGCAGGAGCGACCCTCGTGGACGGTGATCCGACGCTGCGTGGCTGCCGGGCGAGAGGTCCTGGTCCGCGACCTGACCGAGCGAGACGACCTGAACCGGGCCCGTAGCGTGCGACGGATGCGCCTCCAGGCCGCTCTCGCCGTGCCTATCGAGCGGAGCGAAGAGGTCTACGGCGCCATCTACGTCGACCGTGCCGAAGGGGGGCTCGATGCCGAGGGCAGCGCGGCCTGGGTGCTCCGAGCCCTGGCTCAGTACGCCAGCGTCGCGCTCCACACCGCACGCCAGAAGGCCGAGCTGCGGGCGCGGGCCGAGCGGTCCGACGAGGTGCTCCACGACATCCGCAACCTGCTCCAGCCCTTCCGGGACTTCGGGGACGGCGTCCGGGAGCTCTCCCGCGAAGACCTGCAGGTGCCCGCGCGGGTGGTGGTCCAGGTCGCGAACCGCCACGCCAGCGATGCTCCACCGACCCGGCGTGCCGTCGATCTGTCCCGCGTGCTTCCCGTCTGGCAGCGAGCGTACGTACCGCTGGCCGCCGACCGACAGGTGCGGCTGCACCTCGTGGTCGGGCCCACGTTGGCCCCCGTCGTGCTGGCCGACGCCACCGAGCTCCAGCGGGCCGTGGGCAACCTGCTCGGCAACGGCATCAAGTACGCCCGTCGCGGAGGAGACGTGCGCACGAGGGTCGGCATCGGAGAGGGAGACGACGGCAGCTCCTGGGTCGTGGTCGACGTTCAGGACGACGGTCCCGGTGTTCCTCGCGGTCACGAGGAGCGGATCTTCGAGCGGGAGGTCCAGGCGGTCGGGGCGCGCACGGGCCTCGGGCTCGGCCTGTCGATCGCACGGCGCATCCTCAGGGAGCACGGCGGAGACGTCGTCGCCATCCCCTCGTCGGCCGGCGCTCACTTCCGGATGACCCTGCCGCTGTACGTGGCGGAGGCGTCGGACCTTGGCCTACCCTGACGACGAGGGGCTGGCCCCCGAGGAGCTGCCCCTTGGGGGCGAGGCGCCCGACACCCAGTGGGCCACGCTCCCTGGCCCCATCTCGGTGCGTCGCATCCAGGACCTGCTCACCTACGAGGGCCCCTCGCTCGAGCTGCAGGACGCCATCGCACGGGGAGCCAACGGCGAGGTGATCTCGGCGCGGCAGGTGAGCCTGGACCGCGAGGTGGCGGTGAAGATCCCCCGTCGGGGCAACGCCTCGGCCGTGGGCTCGGTGGTCCAGGAGGCCTTCGTCGCCGCCCACCTCGACCACCCGAACATCGTGCCCATCCACGACATCGTCGTCCACGAGGGCACGCCCTGCGTCGTCATGAAGCGCATCGACGGCGTTCCCTGGTCCGACCTCGTGGAGGACCCCACCGAGGTCATCGGTCGCTTCGGGGTCTCGGACCCTCTGGACTGGCACCTGCGCACCATCGTGAGCGTGTGTCGCGCCATCGAGTACGCCCATGCCCGCGGGGTCCTCCACTGCGACCTCAAGCCGGCCAACGTGATGATCGGCCGCTTCGGCGAGGTCTGGGTCGTGGACTGGGGCAACGCCCTGGCCCTCCCGGGTGCGGAGGTCCAGCTGCGGGCCGCGAGCACCGTCACCCACCCCAACGGAACCCCGTCCCACATGGCCCCCGAGCAGGCGAGAGGGGAGGGGGCCCTGCTGTCCGAGCGGACCGACGTCTTCGGGCTGGGGGCGCTGCTCTACGAGGTGCTGACCGGACGCCTCCCACGGGATGGCACCGTCCGCGAGGCCATCGACCAGGCCGGCTACGTGGCCATCGAGGTCGACAAGAGCTGGCCCCTCGCCTCCCTGCTGGCCGACGCGCTGGCCCTCGAGCCGGCGCGCCGCCCGTCGTCGGTGGCGGCCTTTCGGGCCCGCATCGAGGCCTTCCTGGAGCGTCGTGGGGCCGAGAAGGTCCTGGCCAAGGCCCAGCATCGTCTGGAGCGGCTGGAGGAGCTCCTGGAGGCCTCCCAGGACGTGGATCGGGTGGCGCTGTACGACGCCTTCGGTGCGTGCCGCTTCGGCTTCGAGGCGGCGCTCCAGGCCTGGCCCGGTCACCGGGGGGCCCAGCGGGGGCTGCGGCAGGCGCTGGAGCGCATGGCCGACCACGAGCTCGACGCCGGCGACGAGCGTGCGGCCCGGCTCCTCCTCGGTCAGCTGGACGAGGCCCCCCCGGAGCTGGTGGCTCGCGCCGACGCCCTGAAGCGCGCCCGGGAAGAGGACGCCGCGCTGCTCCAGGACCTGGCCGAGGACCGGTCCTCCCACACCGCCTGGTTCGCTCGCTTCGTGGTGATGACCGGGGTGGGGAGCGTGTGGGTGGCGACCCCGGTGGGCACGTGGCTCCTCGGGATCCCCCACGGCTTCGCCCGGGAGCTGACCATCAGCGGCGGCACCTTCGTCCTGTCCCTGGCGGTCATGGGGGCGCTGTGGCGCTGGCTCATCCGCAGCCGCCTCAACCGCGTGCTCGTCGCCATGGTCGCCGCCGGCCCTGCCCTGGCCTTCCTGCTCAACGTCGGCCTGTGGCTCGGGGGCTACGACACGCGGCTGTCGAACCCCCTGGAGCTGTTCCTCTACGCTACCTGCGCCTTCGTCGTGGTCGTGCTCGCGGAGGCGTGGATGCTGCCGGGGGCCCTGGCCTTCCTGGGGGCCTTCTTCCTGTCGATGGCCTACGAGGGCACGTCGCTGTTCTGGATGAACCTGGCGAACCTGGCGGTGGTGATGAACGGGGCCCTGGTGTGGGGGATTCGTGCGGCGCAGGGGGGGCCGATGGACCTGCCGCTGCTCCGTCGCTGACCCACGTCACCCGCCGGAGTCCTCGACGAGACCTGTGTCCGCGGGGTGGTGCGCGGCCGCCTGACGCTGTGGGAGGGCCGTGGGCTCCATCGTTGCGGGCGGCACGTCGATCAGGGGGCCGAGCCCACAGAGAAGTGAGCCCAGGAGCCAGAACGGGAAGACGACCACGAGGATGGCGATGATCAGGATCCACGTGAGCGTTTGCTGGCAGCCTTCCATGTCGCGCCTCCATTAAAAAACCGTACAGACAGTTTTTTTAATGGGGCAACACGGAAGAGGCAACGTGCCACGGAGGGCTTTGGGCTCTTAGAACGGCCAGATCACATCGAGGATCCGCTGCCCCCAGCCCGGTCCCTGGCGGTCGCTGACCACGCCCGAGCCGGTGATCTCGATCTTCGCCTCGGACATCAGCTCGCTGCTGACGGAGTTGTCGAGCAGCACGTCCCGGGGCCGCACGATGCCGTCGACCACCAGGAACTGGGTCTCCCGGTTGACGGTGATCTGCTTGTAGCCCCAGACCCGCAGGTTGCCGGCGGGCAGCACCTCGATGACCTCGGTGGTGACGACGGCCTCCACAGAGCTCGACCGGTTGGTGTTGCCGTCGCCGGAGAAGCCGGCCCCGGAGCTCACGTCGAAGCCCACCTTCTCCATGTGCTTGAAGGTGCGCAGGGTGCGCTTGTCGATGCCGAAGAGGGCCTCGACGTTGCCGTTCGCCTGGTTGGAGCGGCTGGTGGACGTCGCGGCGCCGAGGTCCATGGTGGCGGCCTCGTCGATGCGGACGGTGATCAGGTCGCCGGGTCGTCGGGCATGACCATCGATGCCCATCAGGCGGCGGGCGCCCTGCTCGTCGAAGCGGACACCAGCGGTGATCGGGGCGTCGGTCTGGACCTCGTAGCGGGGCTTGGGCCGGGGGGGCGGCTCGAGCTCCTTGGGCTTCCGGGCGTCGGCGGTGGAGAGGGCGAGGGCGAGGAGGAGGGGGGTCATGGGACCTCCACGAGGTCGGGGGCCACGAGGACCGCGGTGAGCGTGGTGCGGGCGTCGTCGTTGCGGACCTTGACGGTCTGGCCGATGACGGCGTCGTGCAGGAGGGTGCCCTGGGTCTCGAGACGCAGGGAGCCCCGCTGGACGACCAGGGTGACGGGATGCATGCCGGACTGATGGGCCCGCAGACGGGGCCGCACGGTGAGCCGGCGTGGGTGTCCGTCGGCGGTGAAGCCGAGGCGGAGCACCGGGGTGGTGTCGCAGGGGTCGCCGTCCCAGCGGAAGTCGGTGCCGCCCTCGAGGGCCGTGGGGCCGACCCCCAGGTCCATGACCTCGGCCTGCACGTCCTCCACCTCGGCCAGGCACTCCACCTGGACATGGGCGAGCAGAGCAGCGGTGGCCAGCGACAGCGGGTCCATCAGCGACGGAGCCCGGCGGCGACCTGCATGGCCTCGTCGGCGGCCTGGACCACCTTGGAGTTGAGCTCGTAGGAGCGCTGGGCCATGACGAGCTCGATGAGCTCCTCGGCCACGTCGACGTTGCTTCCCTCGAGGTTGCCCTGGACCACCTTGGTCTGGACGTCGTAGTCGGGAATGGCGTCGCCGGACTCGGGGGTGGCCTCGTAGAGGTTGCCGCCCACGGCCCGCAGGCCGCTGGGGTTGGCGAAGCTGACGATCTCCAGCTGGCCCAGGGTGGTGGGCCGGGTGTCGCCCGCCATCAGGCCCAGCACGGTGCCGTCGGCCTCGATGACCACCTGCTCGGTGTCCTCGGGGATCTGGATGTCGCCCCCGACCCGCAGGCCGCTGCTGGTGATGAGGTTGCCGTCGGCGTCGAGGCCGAAGGCGCCGTCGCGGGTGAAGGCGAGCTGCCCGTCGGCTCCCTCGACCGTGATCATTCCCGTGCCGTCGAGGGCGACGTGGAGTGGGTCGTTGGTCTGACGCATGGCGCCGCCGGCATGGTTCTTCTCGAGGCCGGAGAGCTGAACGCCGCCGCCGAGGTCGGCCCGGGTGCCGCGGCTGCCGGTGGCGAGCTCCTGGTAGAAGGTGTCCTGGAAGGCGCCGCGACTGGCCTTGAAGGCCGTGGTGTTGGTGTTCGCCAGGTTGTTGGCGACGGTGTCGATCCGCGTCTGCTGTGCGTTCATGCCGCTCGCGGCCACGTAGAGTGCGCGCATCAGGACCTCCCCAGCTCGTTCAAGCGAGCGTCGGTGTCGTCGCTGGTCTGCATGGCCTTCTGGAAGGCCTCGAAGGTGCGGCTCGCCTCGACGAGCTCGACCATCGCCTGCATGGCGTCGACGTTGGATCCCTCGACGGCTCCGGGCACCATGTGCACGTCGCCGGCGGGGATGTCGTTGGTGGGCCCCTGGGGAGCCCAGACGTTGCCCCCGAGGGGAGCTGCCTCGGCCGTGACCACGCGGAGGCGGTCGTAGGGGCCGGACGCGGAGCCGACGACGGTGCCGTCGGCCTCGATGCGGATCGTCTCTCCGGGTGGGACCTGGATGGCGCCGGCCTGGCCCATGACCGCGCGACCGTTGGGGTCCCGCAGGGTGCCCTCGGGGTCGGGACGGAGGCGACCGTCGCGGGTCAGCAGCACGCCGTCGCCGCCGTCGAGGACCAGCCAGCCGTCCCCCTGCAGGGCGACGTCCGTGGGGTGGTCCGTCGAGACGACCGCGCCGTCCCGCATGTCGTAGAGGCCCTCGGCGATCCGGGCGTAGGCCCCCTCTTTTCCGGTGGCCTCCATCGTGAGGCGCTGGCCCTTGTAGCCAGTGGTCGACACGTTCGCGAGGTTCTGCGCCACGGTGTCGAGGCGCCGCATGGACGTGTAGGCGCCCGAGAGCGCGGCGTAGAGGTCCTTGCCCATCAGCTGAAGTCCGCCAGATCGATGGTCTCGGCCAGCGCGGTGCGGAGCCGCTTGCGGGCCTCGGAGATGATCTGGGAGATGCGGGAGACGCTGACGTCGTAGACCGCCGCGATCTCCGCCAGGGACATCTCCTTGTCGTAGTACATCATCACGCAGTGGCGCTGACGGTCCGGGAGGGCCTTGATGGCGGCGCGGAGCGAGAGGCGGACCTGGTCCATCACGATGCGCTGCTCGACACCAGCGTCGGAGGTGTCGGCGATGACCTCGAGGAGCGGGCGTCCCGTCTCCTCGTCGGGGCTGTCGACGCTGACGTGGGTGGTCGGGGCCGTCTTGTACACGGCGGCCCAGTACTGGTCGATGTCGATGCCGAGCTCCTCGGCCACCTCCTCGGGAGCGGGCTCGCGACCCAGGCACCGCTGGAGCTTCTGGCGGGCGAAGTTGAGGCGCTTCTCGAGGTCGCGGCGGCGTCGGGTGGACGTGTCCCGGGCGCGGAGCTGGTCGTAGATGGTGCCGCGGATGCGGTGCTCGGCGTACGTGCTGAACTTGACGCCCTTGCACGCATCGAAGCGGTCGAAGGCCTCCAGCAGGCCGATGGCCCCCCAGCTCACCAGGTCGTCGATCTCGACGCCCGCGTGGCGGGAGAGTCGCTCGTGGATTCGGCGGGCCACCAGGAAGACCTTGTCCTGGTAGCGGACGCAGATCTCGTCGCGGGTGAGGCCCTCGACCCGTGGGACGGGGGCGGACTTGGCGTAGGCCTGGGCGCGGGAGCGAGCCAGCATGTCGACCTTCCTTGGAGATGGGGCGGCCCAGCGCGACAGCGGTGGGGCTTGCATGGCCATCGGCAGCAGGGGAGCAGGCTTGAGAACGATCGTGGTCGGACCGTTGCCTGGCGGTTTCGGCCCCGAACCGGACCAAGGGGCGCCCTGCCACGCCCAGGGACCGCCGAGAGCCACCGTCCCTCCTCGGGCGGCCGCTGCCTCGGGGGCGAACGCACGGAGGGCGGACGCGTGGGGTCGCGTCCGCCCTCTCCGGTGCGCTCCGTGGGGGTGGCTACGCGGCGAGCGTCACCACGCCCACCGACTGAAGGCGAGCGGTGGGGAGGAGCTCGGCGCTGCTCAACACGGTGACCCGGGGCAGCACCCGCTCCAGCATGCGCCGGAGCGCGCCGCGGGCCAGCGGCGGGGCGAGCACGACGGCGGGTGCCTCTCCGGCGTAGCTCTCCACGTGCTCGGCGATGCGGGTGATCAGCATGCGCGCCGTCTGGGGGTCCAGCTGGAGCACGGGCGCGCCGCCGTCCTGGCTCTGGAGTCCGCGGAGCACCGCCTCCTCGGCGTCCCGGCCCAGCTGGACCACGGCGACGTGGCCCAGGGAGTCGACGACCCGGCCGGTGATGTGGCGGGCCATCCGCTGGCGCACGAACTCCGTGAGCACATCCGGGTCGCGGGTGCGGTGGGCGTACTCCGACAGGGTCTCGAGGATCCGCGAGGTGTCACGGATGGAGATGCCTTCCTTCAGGAGGTTCCGGAAGACCCGCAGCACCGCGTGACGGGGGAGGGGATCCGGCACCAGGTCGTCGACCACCCGAGGGTTCTGGACGGCCACCCGCTCGAGGGCCTTGTCGAGCTGTGCGCCGTCGAACAGCTCGTGACCGTGAGCGCTCATCAGCTCCACCAGGTGGGTCGTGAGCACGGTGGGGGCGTCCACCACGGTGAAGCCCTTGGCCTGGGCGTCCAGGACGTTCTTGTCCATGATCCAGAAGGCAGGCAGGCCGAACACCGGGTCGGTCGTGGGCAGGCCGTCGACCTTCCCGTGGGCGGTGCCCGGGTCGAGGGCGAGGTGCTGCCGGGCCTGGATGTGTCCCTCGCCGATCCGCTCCCCCTGGAGGAGGATGGCGTACTCACCGTTCTGCAGGTCCAGGTTGTCCCGCAGGTGCACCGGGGGCAGGACCAGGCCCAGGTCCTCCACGAACTGGTTGCGCAGCTTCTGGACCCGCTGGAGGAGCTCGCCGCCGTGGCGCTCGTCCACCAGGTAGACGAGGTCGACGCTGACTTCGATGGCCAGGGGCTCGAGGGCGAAGAGGTCTTCGGGCCGATGCTCCTTGGGGCCCGCCTCCTTGCCGTCGGGGCCCGCGGTGCGCTTGGGGGCCGGCGGGTTGCGGTGCATGTGCCAGGCGAGGCCCCCTGCTGCCGCCGCCAGGAGGGCGAAGGGCACGTGGAGGCCGGGGAGCAGCGCCATGGAGGCGAGCAGGGCCGCGCCGAGTCCGAGGGACTTGGGGTTCTGGGCGAGCTGGCCGCCGAACTGACCCGCCAGCTGCCGGTCCTCGGCGTCGTCGACCCGGGTCACCAGCAGGCCGGCGGCGGTGGAGACGATGAGGGCGGGGATCTGTCCGGCCAGGCCGTCGCCGATGGTCAGGATGGTGTACGACTCGAAGGCTGCGGAGAGAGCCATGCCGTTCTGCAGGACGCCGATGCCCACGCCGCCGATCACGTTGATCAGGGTGATGACGATGCCGGCGATGGCGTCGCCGCGGATGAACTTGCTGGCGCCGTCCATGGCCCCGTAGAAGTCCGCTTCCCGTGCGACCTCGGAGCGCCGGGCCTTGGCGGCCACCTCGTCGATGATGCCGGCGTTCAGCTCGGCGTCGATGGCCATCTGCTTGCCGGGCATGGCATCGAGGGTGAAGCGCGCGGCCACCTCGGCGACCCGTCCCGAGCCCTTGGTGATGACCACGAAGTTGATGAGCACCAGGATCAGGAAGACGATGCCGCCGACGACGAAGTTGCCGCCGACCACGAACTGGCCGAAGGACTGGATGACGGAGCCCGCGGCCTCGGGGCCCTCGGCGCCGTGGAGGAGGATGAGGCGGGTGCTGGCCACGTTGAGGGCCAGGCGGAACACGGTCGCGACCAGCAGGACGGTCGGGAAGACGCTGAAGTCCACGGGCTTGCGGGCGTACATGGCCGCCAGGAAGAGAAGGATCGCCAGCGCGATGCTGGTCGCCAGCAGCAGGTCGAGCAGGAAGGCCGGAAGGGGCACGACCATGATGCCCAGCAGTCCGAAGACGCCGAGGGCGAGCAGTACGTCGCCGTGTTCCTGAATCCGTGCGAGCAGCGCCGCCATGGGGGATCCCTCCTGCCCTCCATCGGTCAGCGGCCCGCGCAGTTGAGGGCGGCGATCCACATTGTGGGACACTCTGTCGACGATGTCGGTCGTCCCTGCCCTCTACGTGCCCTGGCTCGATGCCTTCCTCCCCGGTGCGCTGGTCACGGAGCCCGGCGCCACCTGCGATGCCTGTCCCCGCTGCCTCGCCCCCCGTCCCGACGAGACTCCGTTCCGGCTCGACCTGAAGTGCTGCGGCTACCAGCCCCGCCTCCCCAACTACCTGGCGGGGGCCGTCCTTGGAGACGGGGGTCCCGGCGCCGCCACCCTCCGCGCCCGCATCGACGCGCGGGTCGGCCTGAGCCCGCTCGCCGTCGGCGTGCCCCCCGACTACGCGGCCGCCTGGGAGCACGTCCACCGCACCACAGGCTTCGGCACCGACCCCGACCTCGCCTGTCCCCACCTCCACGACGGCCGCTGCCGCATCTGGTCCCACCGCGACGCCGTGTGCTCGACCTGGTTCTGCCGCTTCGAGCGGGGCGAGGCCGGCAAGGTGTGGTGGCTGGCCCTTCGGGCGCTCCTCCAGACCCTCGAGACCGACCTGTCCCGCTGGGCCGCCACCGAGCTCGGCCTCGACCCCTCGCGTCGGCCGATGGGGTGGGGGAGCTATCGGGACGACCCCGAGGGCTTCTTCCTCGCGGCGGCCGAGCGGGTCGAGGCCCTCGACGCCAACGCGGTGAAGGGCATCGGCGGCTTCGGCTTGCGGCTCCGGATCCGCGAGGCCCGTGCCGCGTACACGGGCTGAGGTCCGCGTGGCGCTGGAGCTGAGCGAGGGCTTCGGGCTCCAGACTTCAGGCTTCAGGGATGCAACGGGTCAGGGTCGCAGCCGATGTGTCTGGCGGATGGCCGCGTTCGACAGCACCTCTTCGATGGTCCCCCGATGGGTCCAGTGCGTTCTTGCATGCCGAAGCCCGGAGCCTGAAGCCTCGCGGCACGGACTGCGGATATCTGGCGAGGGAGTCCCGAACGGTCGTACTAGCTGGGCCAGCCGCCCTCGAAGGCGAGCTCGGCGAGGGGACGGCGCTCCCGAGGCTTCCGCTCCAGCTTCGCGAGCTTCTCCGGCAGCGTGTCGGGGTCGCCGAGGTAGCCGAGGGCCGTCATCGAGACGGCGGCGTAGTCGTCGGGGATGCCGAGGGCCGCGTTGGCACCCCTCCAGTCGAAGCCCGCCATCTGGTGGGCGTAGATCCCCATCGACGTGGCCTGGGCGAGCAGCTGACCCATCGCCAGCCCCACGTCGTGCCATGCATGGGCGTTGGTCTGTCCGTCGTCCACGAACGCCTTTCGGGCGAGGCTGAGCAGCAGCACGGGTGCCTGGGGGGCCCACTTCAGGTTCCAGTCGTCCAGCAGGCCGTGGAGGGCGTCGTAGCCGGCCTCCCCCTTGTGGGCGTAGACGAAGCGCCAGGGCTGCTCGTTCTTGCAGGACGGTGCCCAGCGTGCCGCCTCCAGGAGGGTGTGCAGGTCGTCCCGTGGGATCCCCTGGTCGGCGAACGCTCGAGGGCTCCAGCGGTCCCGGACGGGGGAAATCAGGGGTGCGTCGGTCTGGGCGGGTCGGGTCATCGGGTCCTCTCTGCACGACGGCGTATCGATGGTGCGGGTCGCTGCCACGGAACGGCGGGGTTGCGACGGCGAACCCCGGAGATGTTGCGACGGGAGACCTGGCTGACACCGATCGCTTCCGCAGTCCAGCTCAACCCGTGGGTCCAGCGGACCGAAGGCACAGCAACGGAGGTTGTCCATGACCGACACGCTGCGCCGCCTCGCCAAGCTGAAGCACCTGGAGGAGACGACCGCTCGTCGAAACCTCGCGGACGCCCAGCGTGCCGAGCAGGCGAACCTCGACGAGGCGGAGGAGTTGGCACGGCGTGTCAGCGAGCTGCGCCTGGAAGGGGACTGCGACGCTTCCCAGCTCCAGGCCCATCACCAGCTCCAGCTTCGTCTGGAGCTCGCCCGCCGTCGAGCCGTGCGCCACAGCCAGACCCTGGCCGATCGCACCGCCCGCCAGCAGCAGCGCTTCACCGCGGCCCGGGTCGAGCGTCGCAAGGCCGAGCGGGTGGCCGAGGTCGTCGAAGAGCGCGTGGCGGCCGAGGAGGCCAAGCGGCTCCAGGCCCAGCTCGATGCGGCCGGGACGGCCGGCTGGTTTCGCCGGAGGGCCGCATGAGCGCGAAGATGCCGAGGTGGCCTGCGGTGCTGGTCGCGACGACGGTGCTCGTGGGGATGGCGGCCTTCGCTCAGGCTGAGGGGGGTCCCGAGACCCGCCGGTCCCGGGTCGACGGCGTCGAGCAACTCGCTGCCAAGCTCACCTCCCGAGAGCGGGCCATCGAGCGGCGGGAGGGCTCCCTGGAGGACCGGGAGGCCGACCTGGCTGCGGCGGAGGCCCGCCTGATGGAGCGGATGGAGGCTCTCGAGGCCCTCCGTGGCGTCATCGACGAGAAGCTCGAGGGCCTCGACGAGGACGAGGAGCTGCGTCGCGAGGGCCTGAAGGTCATGGTGGAGAAGATGAAGGCCAAGGAGGCGGCTCCGATGGTCGCTGCCCTCGACAAGGACCTGGCCGTCGACCTCCTGGGTCGGATGAACCGTACCAAGGCCGGCAAGCTGCTCGCTCAGCTTCCTGCCCCTCTTGCCGCCGACCTGGCGGAGATGCTGACCGCCCCCGTGGAGATCCCGTGAAGGAGCCGAATGCCCTGCCTGCCTGGATGGCGCTGCTGTCTTCGCCTGGGATGACGGGTCGGGCCGCTGGTCGGACGACCGAGGCGGCGACCGGCTTCGACGCGTTGATGCGGGACGTGTTCTCCGGTCCCGACACGCCCTTCGGGGCGGTGGACACGCCGCCCCCCGTCTCCGACGCCGTCGACGAGGAGGACCCGCTCGGCTTCCAGGACTGGAGCCTGCCCGGCAACGTCGTTCCTCTTCGCCCCGAGTCCCGCGACGTCGGGGCCGAGACCTTCGGGCGCAGCGACGCCGCCGATCCGTTCCGGCTGTTGTCGGGTCCGGCCCCCGCGCCTCCCCGTGCCGGATCGGCCGTTGCGGATGCCGTGCTCGCGGGACCCTCTGCGCCTCCGGTGTCGTCCGTGGCCATGGCGCCGGCTCAGGCCTTCGCCGCTCCGCACCACGAGGCCGTGCCCAACCGTCCCGTGGGGGGAGCGCCGGCGAGCGAGCCCATCGCGCTGGGGGCCCAGGACGTCGCTGGCACTGCGTCCTTCCCCGTGTCCCTCGCCCCTCCGGTGAGCGGGTCGCGTCCGGACCTGGAGTGGCGTCCGCAGCCCGCGGCCGTCGCGAACACCGCCCCCTCCGTGCCTCCGCTCCCTGTCGAGCCGATGCGTGGGGTCGATGCGGGGCCCCTGGCGCTGTCGTCGGCCCCGGTCGCGCCGCCCCCTGCCGTGCCTCGGCGCTCCGTCGGGCCCGCTGCGACGCCCCCTCTGCCGGCTCAGGCGATGGCCGACGTGGCTGCATCGCCTCCGCCCCGTCCCCACGGCGCGGTGCCTGCACCCTCGGACAGCGCCCCGTCGCCTTCGCTCGTGGTGCCCGCCCCCCTCGAGGACGTCGGGAGGCCCGCGACGTCGACGGCTGCGACATCCTCGGCCCCCGTGCCGACCTCGGCGTACGTCGCGTCGGCGGCTGCGGGATCGACCTCCCCGGCCGGGGCCCCGTTGCCGCCCGCGAGCACGCCGCTCCCGCCGGCTCCGGTGATGCCGGCCGACGCGCCCACCATCGAGGCGGTGGGGGAGCCCGAGGCGCACGCCGTCGACCCCATCGAGGAGGATGACATGGCCCGAGACACGTCTGCCGAGGAGGAGACGAGCGACCCGTCCCCGTCCTTCCGCATCGTCGCCCGCATTCGCCCCGAGGGGCACTACGGCGCACACCGCAGCGGCCATCACACCTCCGAGGTCTCCATCCCGCCGCCGTCCGGCGCCTACGAAGCACCCGTCGACGCTGCGCCCGAGCTCATCGACCTGGGTGCGCTCCATCGGGAGGCCGTCACATCGCTCTCCGAGGGGGAGGTGACCGTCCGGGTCGACGACGAGGTGTCGGTGGACGTGGCGGTCGATGGAGAGGGCGTCCATGTCGTCGTCGAGGCCAGCGAGGCTGCGGCGTCCGATCTGGAGGGGCTTGGTGCCGAGCTCTCCGAGCAGCTCTCCCAGGGCGGACAGGAGCTCGCCAGCTTCGAGCAGCGCGCCCACGGCGACGACGCCGAGCGACGGCCGGGCAGGGGTGTGCGTGGCGAGGGCGGCGCGGTCCAGGGCTCGGAGGAAGCCGAGGTGGCCCCCATCGCCCGGGGCCGGCTGGTCAACCGGATCGCGTAGCTCAAGTCCTGGGCCCTCCGACCGATGGAAGGGCCCGACCTGAGAGGCGCACGTGTCTGACATCTCGTCCCAGATCCCGACCTTCGACACCCCCCTCGTGGCGGGTCAGACCACCCCCGAGGCGCCCACCGACGACCCCATGGGTCGGGACACCTTCCTGCGGCTGCTCACGACCCAGATGCAGAACCAGGACCCCACGAACCCCATGAAGAACGAGGAGTTCGTGGCGCAGCTTGCACAGTTCAGCAGCCTCGAGCAGCTGATGGGCCTTCAGTCCGTGATGGAGGGCGTGTACGTCGGCATCATGTCGATGAACAACGCCTCCATGACCAGCCTCGTCGGCGCTGAGGTCGTGGCGCTGGGCGACCAGGTCAAGGTGGAGGGAGGGGAGCCGGTCGAGCTGCACTTCGACGCCCACGAGCCGGTCGACGGTGCGACCATCACCATCACCGACGAGAACGGCAAGGTCGTCGACACCATCGACGTGCCGGCCCAGGACGAGGGGGAGTTCACCATCTCCTGGGATGCGAAGAACACCGACGGCGACGCTGTCGACGACGGCACCTACACCTTCCGCATCGAGAGCGCGGACGGCGAGGACCTGGCCGTCGACACCCTCATCGTCGGTACCGTCACCGAGATGGACTACTCCACCGGCACCCCCCAGCCGAGCGTCGAGGGTGTCGTGGTCGGGATCGACGCCATCCAGAAGCTGACCGTGGCGGACGAGCCTGAGGCGGACCCGTCCACCTGAGCGACGGGAGCCCTCGACGCGGCGGTGCCCGGTGCCCGCCAGGGGGCTACGGGGAGCCATGCCCCTGCTCCTCAGCCTCTTCTTCCTGACGGCCCTGGCGAGGGAGCCCTCCTGGCAGTCCCTGCCGGACGAGGTGGACACGCTGGCGGTCGGCTCTTGTGCCTACTCCCAGGTGACGCGACAGCCGGTGTGGAGGGGCATCCGGAAGGCGGAGCCGGACCTCGTGCTCCTGCTCGGCGACAACGTCTACGCCGACACCGAAGACCCGGAGGTCCTCGCCGGCGCCCTCGACCGGCTCGGCCGTCGCCCCAGGTTCCGACGCCTCGCCGCCCAGACCCCGTTCCTGTCGACCTGGGACGACCATGACTTCGGCCCGAACGACTCGGATGGCCGCCACGGGCGGAAGGACGAAGCCCGCCAGGCCACCCTCGACTTCTTTGGTGCTGCCGCCGACGACCCACGGCGCACGCAGCCGGATGGGCTGTACGGAGCGTGGACACTGGGATCCGAGGGCCGGCGGGTGCAGGTCGTGTTGTTGGACACCCGCTACGCCCTCTCCCCGCGGGCCCCTCGCACCGATGGCGGGGTCGGGCGCTACGCCCCCGGGCCGGGTCAGGTGCTGGGGCCGCAGCAATGGGCCTGGCTGGAGCGGGTCCTCCAGGAGCCCGCCGAGCTCCGCATCATCGGCTCGTCCATTCCCTTCGCGGTCGAGTACACGGGATGGGAGACGTGGAGCAACTTCCCCGAAGAGCAGCGACGCCTGCGCGACCACCTGACGGGCGTGGGGCCGGTCCTCGTCGTCTCCGGGGACGTGCACTACGGCGAGCTGTCCGTCCTGGACGGCGTGCACGACCTCACCTCCTCGGGGCTGCGCTCCGAGCCCTACGGGCGCCTCCCCAACGCCCACCGGGTCGACGACCTCGTGCTGGACGACGAGGAGCACTTTGCTCTCGTGGAGATCGACTGGGACGAGGCCCTCGTGCGGATGACGTGGCGGGACCCGAGGGGCCGGGAGCTGTTGGGCGTCTCCCGCTCGCTGCAGGCCCTCAGCCCCCAGCCGCCCGCGCCCTGATAGGCTCCCGCCGATGTCCACCGAGCCGCTCTTTCCCCCCGAGACCTCGACCAAGCGCTTCTACGAGCGGGCCACCTATGTGGGCATCGTCATCGCCCTGCTGATCTGGCTCCCCCTCTGGGCCACCGGGCCCCTGCAGCTCTCCGGACTGCCCGAGCTGTGGCACTTGGGGCTGGGCAGCATCGGCATCGGCATCATCGTCGCCATCCTCCGAGCGCTGGGGCCGCGCCTGGACCCGGAGCAGATGAGCTTTCCGCAGCTCGTCGAGGTCCTCCCGATGGCTCACGACGTCCTCAAGCTGTCCTTCGCGAAGATGTGGATGGCCTTCCTGCTGCCGGTCCTCACCTTCCACCTGCTCGTGTACTCCCCTGGCTTTGCCGACGACTGGCTCGTGCAGTTCGACCGCATGCTCGGGCTCGAACATCACAGCTGGTCCATGTGGGTGGTCGAGGTGGGTCTCCGCGGCCCGCTCCTCTTCGCCTACGACAGCCTCTGGGCGCAGTCCATGGCCATCCTCATCTGGATGCTGGTGGTGGCCCGTGCCACGGACCGCCTCTGGGGCATGTCTGCACTGTCGGTGTGGGCCGGCCTCGCTGCCATGCCCGTGTTCTTCTTCCTGCCTGCCCTGGGCCCGGCCTCCCAGGGGGTGGAGTACCCCCCCGAGCTCATCCATCCGGCCTACGAGATGCTCAAGGGCATCAGCGACGGCAGCATCGTGCGGGTGCACCGTCTCGACGGCATCATCAGCATGCCCAGCTTCCACACCTTCTTCGCGCTCACGATGCTCTGGGGTAGCTGGGGCCATCGCTGGCTGCTGGTGGCTGTGGTGCCTCTGAACGTGGTGCTGGTGCTGGCGGTCTACCCGGTGGGATTCCACTACATCATCGACGTGGTGGGGGGTGTGCTCTGGTTCGCTGCATCGGCGGTGCTGATGGAGTTGGCTCGGCGGAGGTTTGTCGGGTGAGGGGGCGGTGGACCCGCGGCCTCGGGCCTGACCCTGACCCTGGACCTGCGGCCTTCGGCCTGACCCTGGACCTGCGGCCTACGGCCTGACCCTGGACCCTGGACCCTGGACCCGCGGCCTTTGGCCTGACCCTGGACCCGCGGCCTTTGGCCTGACCCTGGACCCGCGGCCTCCGGCCTGACCCTGGACCCTGGACCCTGGACCCGCGGCCTTCGGCCTGACCCTGGACCTGCGGCCTTCGGCCTGACCCTGGACCTGCGGCCTTCGGCCTGACCCTGGACCCACGGCCTACGGCCTGACACTGGACCCGCGGCCTACGGCCTGACCCTGGACCACCCCGCGCAGAGTTCTGCGCTTGGAACCGTGCCTGATCGTGGAGAAGGGGTGGAACCGAGCGCCCGACCGACAGATGGGAAGGCGCCCGCTTGGCGGATGAGGACGGACTCATGGCCGAAGGCCCCCTCGGCGACGACGCCAAGGCGTCAAGGCATGTCGGTAGCGCCTGCGACGGCCGAGATGCCTAGGCATCAGGCTGTTGCAGGCGCCGACATGCCGTCCTCCCGGAAGGCATGTCGTCAGCGCCTGCGACGCCGAGTCGCTTGCGACAGGTGTTGCAGGCGTCGACATGCCTGGAGGGCTTGCTCCGCCCCTGCGCACCCAATGCGGGAGCGAAGGCGCTCGAACCCTGCTCGACAGGGCGTCTCGCCCCGTCTCCGGCCTGTCGCGGAAGCACCTGTTCGCCCTGCCTCCGTCCGACGCGGGAGCGCCCGTTCGCCGCGTCTCCGTCGGACGCGGGAGCACCGACCACCGCCCGCGGCTCCCCGAGGGCCACGAGCCTCCGGGCTGGCCCTGGACCGCGGACAACGGCCTGACCCTGGACCCTGGACCCATGGGCGTACTCGGCAAGGCCACCGTCCCAAGGGAACTTCGGCGGGAGGCCGGGCGACGGGGCCAGCGCCCGGAGGAGCCTGGGCGGGAGGCCGGGCGGACGGGCCACCGTCCGGCTCGAGGCACTGCGGGCGCCCAGCTTCCGCGACCGCTGCGCGGGGGCGGATAATGTCCTCCAGCCATACCCACCCGAACGTCCGGTCCTCTTGCTTCGCAACTCGGACCGGACGTTCGCGCGGGCATGGCTTCCGGGGACACCAAACCTCCCCGAACGTCCGGTCCTCTTGCTTCGCAACTCGGACCGGACGTTCGGGAAGGCTTGGCGTAGTGGGGGGACACGGCCACCGCCGTCGTTGAGCGGGTTGGAGGCAAGGCGCGTCGGCTGACCGCTGGTGCGCCAGGCGAAGCCTGGGAGGAGGAAGATGAAGTAGAAATCGAAGACCTCAACGCAGCCCACGGGGTTCGAATCCCCGCCGGGAAGGTTGAC
>Ga0213839_1000906_pt1 | contig 23305 bp, 17 predicted proteins | sample SWPATP21_FD_160075 | JGI IMG/M metagenome (GOLD analysis project Ga0213839, IMG submission 160075) | Coastal seawater microbial communities from Marineland, Florida, United States - SWPA TP2 #1 | ecosystem: Environmental > Aquatic > Marine > Coastal | place: USA: Florida | collected 2016-08-14
TCGATCACCTGGGCCGAGAACGCAGCGACCGCCGCGGCCTGGGCCGGGCGGTCGGTGGTCGGCATCCCAGGGATGCGGTCGAGATGGGGGTCGATGCCGATGACGACGGGAGCCGTCTCGGCGACGCGGGCGTGCAGACGCGGCCCGAAACCCCCGCTCATCACAGCTTCGGGTAGTCGATGTCGAGCTGGAGATCGATGGTCTCCGGCGGGAGCGGCTCGACCTCTTCTTCCTCGTCCTCGGGCTCCGGAGCCTCGGGCCACTCCTCTTCGTCGAAGGTGAAGCTCACCTTCTTGAAGCGGTCCTTCACGCAGCGGTAGACCATGAAGTTGGTGTGCTTGCTCTTCTCGTGGAGCTCCACGGAGAGCTTGCCGTCGGACTTGAACTCCGTGACGAGCTGCATGCGGCCGTTGACCTCCTCACCCTCGTCGCGAGCGACGGAGATGCAGTAGTCGATGGCGCCGAGCTCGCGGATGAGACGGTCCTTGATGAAGTCGCCGCCGACCAGGCCGGCGATGGCCTCGGTGGGCTCGCCGAAGCTCATGCGGGTGTGCTCGGGGGCCGGGGGCTCCCAGTCGGCCATGGCGGCCTCGCGGACCTCGTCTTCCAGGCCGAGGCTGATCTTGCACCACTTGTCGTTGGTGGCGGCCTTGCCGGCTTCGTCGATGGTCGTGATGGCAGCCAGGCAGCCGTTGGCGATGTCCTTCACGCGGCCCTTGTCGCCCAGGATGAGCTGCAGGCCGGTGGCCTCGGTGTCGGCGAAGACGTCGTCCATGTAGGTGACGAGGTCTTCCGACTCGGTGTCGCCGTACCAGAACGTGGGGCCCCAGTGGACCTCGCGGTAGTTCGCGGTGGCCCAGAGCTCCGACTTGAGGTCCATGTCGGTGGCGAGCTCGATGGGGAGGTAGGTGACCTCGAGGTAGACGAGCTCATCGGGGATGAGGACGTCGGCCTTCACTTCCTCGCCGCGGAGGAGGAGCAGCGCCTTGCCGCCGGCCTTCTCGACGACCTGGATGAGCTCCTCGGCATCGTCGGCGCCGGGCATCACGATGAGGGGGCGCAGGCTGCCGGGCTGGACCTGCTCGAGGGGGGTGCCGTCGCGGTACCAGCCGGAGCCGTCCCACGCGTAGGCGCGAACCCAGGTGGGCTCGTACGTCTCACCCTCGGCGGGCGCGGGGATCTGGTCGAGCCAGTCCTGCTTGTCGGTGCGGAGGTAGACGTCGCCGAAGCCGCCCACGACGGGCTCGACGGTGATGGACTTGTCGCCGACCTGCAGCAGGGAGCCGGGAAGGTCGGGGCCGAAGTCCGCGAAGATGGCGGCGGCCGGCTGGTTGTTGGCGACGTCCTGGAGGGTGTCGATGCGCCAGCCCTCGAGGGTGCGCGCGCCGCCCACGACGAGGAAGACGAGCAGGGCGGCCCAGACGTCGAGGAGGGTGAAGCGGTCGACCACGTCGCCGAGCTCGTAGTAGAAGCCGGCGAAGCCCACCATCAGCGCGAAGAAGAAGGCCATCCAGGCCAGCGTGAAGGCGGGACCCGCGACGTCGCTCCACATGATGACGGCCTGGGAGAGCGACTCGGCGGTATCGCCGATGCCGCCGGGGCCGAAGGCCTCCATGCGGGTGCCCATCGTGACGGCGCGACCGCCGTAGGACACGCCGAGGATGAGGCAGATGCCGGAGACGAAGCGCATCGACGCGACCCGCTCGGCGTGCTCGTAGACGGCCCGCTTCAGGGCGGCCAGCGCCACACCCATGCCGCCGACCAGGATGAGGCCGGAGAGCATCAGGGGCTCCATGCCGGACACGCCACTGTAGGTGGCGTAGCCGAAGGTGACCGCGGCGCCGATGACGGCGAGGATGGCGGTGCTGCCAGCGGCGATGGGGGTGAAGCGACCCTCGGGGCCCGCCATGAAGGCGCCGATGGCGGCGGCCCAGGCGGCGGCCCCGAACAGGAGCGCGGCGACCCAGCGGCCGAACCACTCGATGGCCAGCGAGTCGTAGAGACCCTGCTCGGCGGTCTGGACGATGGCGTCGGCGGCGGATGCGCCGATGTCGCCCATGTAGCCACCGGCTGCGCTCCAGGCGCCGAGGGCGGAGACGCCGGCGACCATGAGCGGGCCGAGGACCCAGAAGATGAGGGGTACACGGCGCTTGGTGACGGCAATGCCTGCGCCGGCGAGGATCATCAGCAGCGCGAGGCCGCCAAGTCCCAACACGACCATGGACAGGCTTCCACCTGCAGCGAGAACGTCGGACATCGGAGAGACTCCTGGAACCCGCGCGATGTAACGCAGGGGGGGCCCTCCCTTCGTCCAGGCCCCGTCAAAGCCTGGTCATGGGCTGTATGGATCGCCGAGGACGCACTGTTGATGCGGATCCTGTGGGGGTGTCGCTGCGCCGCGACGACGCCCGAACACGCCGGCTTCAGCGTGTCGGACGGGATCCCGAGACGCCGAACGGCGCATCCGCTCACGCACGGGCGCGGACGAGCAGGTCGTCTCGACAGCGCCCTCCCTCGCCTCAGGGGACGCTGTTCCGAGCGAGCTGGTCGTCCTCCTGAGAGGGCTTGCCGAACAGCTCGATGGCGATCATCCCTCCCCAGGGAACCACCTGGGCGGCGTCGGGACCGAGGTGGACGAAGCCCTGTACGTGGATGTCGGCGACGTCGGTGGTGAAGCTGGCTCCGGCCGTGGGAGTGAACAGCGCCACCTGCTTGGTGGGCTTGTCGGGGATGGAGCCCGTGGTGGTGCACGTCGTGTCGCCGCTGGTGTAGGTCGTGCAGGTGTCGGTGCGGCTCGCTTCGGCCCAGTAGACCGTCCAGTTCTGCACCTGGGCGCCCCCGACCACGCTCACAGGGAGGCCCGGCAGGGGCGCCCGCACCATCATCGCGCTCCGCACGTGGGGCTTGACCAGCAGGTCGTAGGTGGTGTCGCTGGTGCTGTTCTCGTCGACGCCCGAGCGGTCCCGATGGGTGATGACGACCCGGTCCGTCTGGGCGTAGCTGCTGGCTTCGGCGCCGATGTCGAAGGACATGCCGATGTCGACGGCAGAGCTCGCCGGGATGAAGCCCCGCAGACCCACGGCGCCGCGCCCCAGGATGCCCTCGGGCTGGCTCGGCGTGTCGGCGACCAGGCCGGGGTCGATGCCCGGGGAGCCGACGGTCCCAGACACGGTGACCTCGACCCCCTTCGACGCGCCGGCCGCACCCCGGAGCCCGCCGGACACCGGGATGGCGTGCTGGCCGACGTCGCCGGTGGGGGCCTGGGTCCCGGTCAGCCCGCCGATGGCCGACAGGCTGGTCATGCCCGGGGTGAGCTGGCGGCCGAAACCGATGGGGGCCTCCGGCGCCATCACCAGCGCGTCCTGGGTGCGGGTGTGGGTCACGGAGATCTGCTCCACGGGTCGGTGGTGCATGGAGCAGGCGGACAGGCCGACGAGCAGGGCGATCCGGGTGGTGGGGGTGGGCATGGGGGCATCCTCCGTACCCCCCAGGCTAGAGGCGAGACGGTCCGGTCGCTGCCCCGAGCTCGCCAAATGCGAACAAAGCGTGGGCCGATAAGGTCATGCCCTGTTCGAAAATGGCATAGCGTGCTCCGCAGGCGCCGTCTCTGACTGGGTCCACGGGAGGGTCAGTGTGAAGCAGCTGCCGACCCCGGGGTGGCTCGCGACGGTCAGCCGGCCCCCCATCGCACGGGCAAGCTGGGCACTGATCGCGAGTCCGAGGCCCGTGCCGCCCTGGTCCCGGCCCCCTGCCGCTCCGCGGGCTTGCTCGAAGGGCTCGAAGCAGCGGGCAGCCAGCTCCTCGTCCATCCCGCGCCCCGTGTCGGTCACCCTGATCTCGACCTGGTCCCCGTCGATGGCCACCTCCATGTCCACCCGTCCGCTCTCGGTGAACTTGATGGCGTTGGAGACCAGGTTGGTGAGGACCTGGTCGACCCTGAGTCGGTCCTGGCGAACCACGACGGGGGTGTCGGGCAGGGTGAGCTGCAGGCTGTTGGCTCGACGGGAGGCCGCGTTGGCGAGTCGGTCCCGGACCTCCTGCAGCAGGTCGGCGAGCTCGAAGTCCTCGGGGCACAGCTCCAGCCGGTCCGCCTCGATTCGCGACATGTCGAGGACGTCGTTGACGAGCTCCAGGAGGTGGTGCCCCGCGCGGTGGATGCGGCCTACGTCGGCGCGGCTCTCGACCTGCGTGGGGTGCAGATCCTCGTCGAGGAGCTCCGCGTAGCCGATGATCGCGTTGAGGGGGGTGCGGAGCTCGTGGCTCATGTTGGCCAGGAACACCGTCTTGGCGTTCGAGGCCCGGACCGCAGCGTCCCGAGCGAGCTCGGCGGCTTCCCGGGCCTCCCGGAGCTCGTCCATCGCGACCCGCAGGGCCCCCTTGGCGTTCTTCTGCGCCTGCTCGTACACGTCGAGGACCACCAGGATCAGCACGCTCACCAGGAAGGTGGTGATCAGGAACAGGCTCTCCACGTTCTCGAGGGACTGGAACGCCCAGCCACGGCGCACGGCCAGCCACAGTGCGGAGCTCTGGAGGATGCACAGGAGGAGGGTGAAGAGCGCGCCCACGCGGCCGCCCGTGACTGAGCCGAACACGACGAGCAGCGGCAGGGCGGTCGCGGCCGGTCCGGCTGGTCCGAAGCCCGTCCAGATCACCCAGGTCACGGGGAGGTAGCAACCCAGGATGGTGCTGATGACCGCGACCCACGGGCGCCGTGTGCCCCAGAGGATGGGGATGCCGCCGAACGAGAGCACCCCACCGACCACGAGGACGGCGGCCTGGGGGTTCGGACCGCGGGTGAGGACCGAGCCCACGGCCGACAGCGCCATGGCGATGCTGATCCCGAGGGAGAGAGCGAGCGCTCGCTGGGCCAGCTCGTTCTCTCGGAGGGGGCCGCGCAGCACGCGGTCGGCCACGTACTGGTAGAAGGTGAACACGACCTCCCATCGGCTGGAGGTCGCTGGGCTTGACCCGTGGATGGGAGTGCCTTGGAGTCCCTGCTTCGCCATCGTCCCCCCGTGGACCTCGACCCGGCCTGGGTCGACGATGTGGTCGCCCGACACACCGGTTCGGGACGGCACTACCACACGGTGCAGCACCTGGCGGAGATGCTCGGCGCGTGGGCGGGCGTTCCCTGGGAGGACCCCGTGGCCAGCTGGGTCGCGCTGATGCTGCACGACGCTGTCTACGTGGTGGGGGCGAAGGACAACGAGCGTCGCTCCGCGGATCTCGTGGAGGACTGGGTGGCCCGCTTCGCCCTGGAGCCCGTGGACGTGGCCCGGGTGCGGCGGTCGATCCTGGAGACGGCCCGCCATGGTGACCACGGGCCCCTGGACCACGACACCGCCTGCTTCGTCGACTGCGACATGGCCATCCTCGCGGCGCCGCCGTCACGCTTCGCCGAGTACGAGGAGCAGGTACGACAGGAGTGGCTGCCCGTCGTGGGGGCCGAGGCCTACGAGGTGGGTCGACGGGCCTTCTTCACCGGCCTACAGGGGCGTCGCATCTTCCAGAGCGAGCCCTTCGCCCACCTGGAGCGCCGGGCCCAGGGGAACATCACGGCGGCGCTGGGCTGATCAGAGCTTGCGCTCGGTGCCTTCGTCGGTGGTCGGCTCGTCGGTCGCTTCGGGGGCCTCGGGCTCTCCCCGTAGCTGCCGCTTCATCGCCTCCAGCTGGGCGCGGGCCGAGGCCTCCTTCGCCTTGCGCCCCATCGCCTCCGCCCGGCCGCGGACACTGTTGCCTTCGCCGTCGATGTAGCCGGGGTTGGCCTGCCGCTCGAGGCGACCGATGTTCTCGCGGACGCTGGCCAGCCCCTTGATGTGAGCCTGGTCCGACAGCCCGCTGACCGCCTCCTGGACGTCGATCTGGGCCTCGGCGAGGGCCTTGTTGGCCACCGCCTGCTCCTTCTCTCGGCGAAGGGCCGGCACCCCCTCCCGCAGCTCCTTCAGGTTCTGCTTGGACTCCTCGATCTGGGTGCTGAGGTCGGTCACGAGCCGCGTCGTCTCCTCGACCGAGGCCGTGAGCTCGTCCTTGCGGGCGATGAGCACCAGCGCGGTGTCGTCGTCATCCTCCGCGACGGCTCCCTGGATGCCGGCGATGACCTGCTTCAGATCGGTCTCGTGGGTGGACAGCTCGTCCTTCGCGCGGTCTCTGAGCACGACCAGGCCCGCCAGGCGTTCCTGGAAGTCCTTCGTGTGCTTCGCCGCGTTGTCGATGGCGGCCTCGTAGACGGCGGCCACGTTGCGCTGCTCGACCCCGTCGGCGACGCTGTTCAGCTGGTGCTTCAGGTTGTCGCGGATGGCCTTGAAGATGCCCATGCGTCCTCCGTGTCGCATCCTACGTGGGACGCCTGCCGGGTCATGCGTCGAGGGTGGCCAGCAGGGTCTCCGTGTGGGCCCAGAGCTGCTTCGCCGCCTCGGGGTCCCGGCCGAGGCGGTTGGCGCGGTGGATGGCGACGTCCCGCAGGTAGACGCCCCCCTCGCCCTTCATGTCGGGGTGGACGGCCGCCCAGACCGTGGTGGCGGCCCCCTGGGGGATCGACGGCGTGAACGGGCTGATCAGCTTGAGGCCGATGCGGGTGAGGAGGGACCCGCGGCCGATGTCGGTGGTGATCAGCGTGCCGGGATGCAGGGAGAGGGCGCGGATGCCGTTCGGGGCCTCCCGGCGGTCCAGCTCGTTGGCCATGAGCACGTTGCAGACCTTGGCGAGGTCGTAGGAGGCGACGTCGCCGTACTGCTCGGGACCCATGGGGACGTGGGGCAGATCGAGCTCCTTGCGGCCTCGGTGGCTGTCGGAGGCCACCATCACGACCCGTGCCTCGCCGGCGTCGCTGGCCGCTGCGCGGAGCTTCGGGAGCAGGTGCTCGGCGAGGACGAAGTGGGCCAGGTGGCAGATGGCGAACGTCCGCTCGATGCCCTGGGCACTCCGCTGGAAGCCGCCCCCGAAGACGCCGGCGTTGGCGATGAGCCCGTGGAGCTGCTCCGGCGCGAAGGCATCGGCGGCGGTGCGCACCTGGTCGAGGTCGGCCAGGTCGGCCACGAAGGGGTGGACGTCGGCGTCGGGGTGGGCGGCGCGGAGGGTGCCGATGGCGGTGCGGGCCTTCTCCTCCGAGCGGGCCCCCACGTAGACGGTGGCGCCGTGGGCCGCGAGGCTCCGTGCGGTCTCCAGGCCGATGCCGGCCGTGGCGCCGGTCACCAGGAGGGTCTTGCCGGACAGGTCGAGGCCGTCGAGGACGTCGTCGGCGGTGGGGCGGGCCATGAGAACTCCGTTTCGTGGGGCCTCGTAGCTCATCTTCGGATCCAGGGTGAAGCCCGGCGACGACGGTCCGATGAGAGGGGCACGGGCACAGGGAGGGACGATGCGGCAAGGGGTTCAGGCCGAGGTGAGGGCAGGGGACGTGCGGACGCGGCTCCTCGAGGCGTTGGCGCCGCTCGCGCAGGAGGTCCTCGACCTGTGGGACTCTGCCGAAGACCGGGCCGAGCGCGCCACCCTGGTGCCCATGCTGCAGCGCTTCGTCGCCGTCCCCGAGATCGAGGAGCGGATGGTGCGGGACTACCTGCACTCCCTCCGGGCGGGCGACCGGCACCTCGCCGCCATCCTCCAGGCCGGCTCCCCGCGGGTCGTGGCGGCCTACGCCCAGGTCATCCTGCGGCGCATCCGTCATGGTCGGGGCATGGCCCGCTACGCCATCCGGCACCTGGCCGCCCGGGGCGATGGCCTGGAGCTGCTGCGGGCTGTCGTCGTGTCCGACCGCTTCGCGCCGCGGGACGTGTTGACCGTGCTCGAGGCCCATCCCAAGCGGGACCTGTGGGTGCGGGCGCTTCCCCGGCTCGCCCGTCATGGCAGCCTCCCGGCCACCGACCCCACCAGCCTGGCCGCGTGCCTGAGCCATCCGGACGCCACCGTGCGGGACCTGGCCCACCAGCGCTGGGCCGACGAGGGGCTCGGGGAGCCGACCCCCGTGGACTGGGACGACGCCTGTGCCCAGTGGGCGCTGGACCCTCGCAGCGACGCTGAGGTCCTCGAGGCGGCCGAGGCCTACGGCCAGGGTGTGGTCGAGGCCCATGGGAGCTGGCTGCTGGGGTTGAAGCGGCTGCGGAAGGGGATCGAGCGGGCGCCGCGGTGCTCCCAGGCCCACGTGGAGGCGCGGGTGCGTCAGACGTGGGACGAGGAGCGGCTCGAGCTGAAGGCGACGCCCGCGCCGAAGTCCACGAAGCCCCGGTTGGTGGTGACGCTGCGGGGGGAGGATGGGTTGATCCTCGACATGTTCCGGCTGCAGCCGATTCGCTTCGAGGGGACGACGGCGGTGTTCGAGGCGTGGATGGTGGGGCGCCGTGAGGGGGCGGTGTCGGCGGAGGCGAAGCTGGGCTGAGCCGTTCCTGACGGCGTCGTTGGAGGTCGGAGGCTGGGTTGCGCTGACGTGCTGGGGCACGCGGTCGGCGCCGGTTATGCCGGAGGCACGCTCCCGTAGCTCAGCTGGATAGAGCATCGGCCTTCTAAGCCGGCGGTCACAGGTTCGAACCCTGTCGGGGGCGCCACCCCGCACCTCGGTGCTCCGCACGGAATGACGCTGCTCGGCATGGCCGCCGGCGTCCACACGCTACGGGACGAGCTCGGCCCCGGACACCACGGCGACCGAGGACACGATGCCCGGTCCGGCTCCGTCGGCGACGCCAACCAGCAGGTCCATTCGACCGTCGCCGTCCACATCGTAGAAGGAGTCCGGGCCCCACAGCCCCTCGGGGATCGATACCGCTGGCAGGCTCGCCACGTCCGTCGCCCCGTCGATCGGTCCGGTCACGACGCGCACGCTACCGAAGTCGCCGCACCCTTCCAAGGAGATGATCAGGTCTCGAACGCCGTCTCCGGACACATCCGCGGCGCCGATGCCCAGCGACGTGTAGGTGGGAGAGAAGGTGTCGCATCCGGCGGTCGACAGGCGTCCTTCGAGCGCGTCGAACGGGACGCCGTACTGGCCTGACGGCAGGATCACGAGCTCGCCATCGGCCTCCAGCACCAGGTCGTCGCGGCCGTCACCGGTGAGGTCCGGCAGGGCGAACGCCGTCGCCGGGTAGAGGCTCTCCGTGGAGCCGTCCAAGCTCCCGAGTGGCGTGGACACGGGCTCCAGCGGCGAGGTGTGGAAGAGCTCGGCCGCTCCATCTCCAGCACCGTCGAAGGCCAGGTGGCGTTGGGGAACGGAGGCGGACAGCACCTCCACGTCGCTGGCGAGCAACGCCCCCGTGGCGTCCAGCTCCACGGACGCCGCGACGGTTCCTCCGTCCTTCGGGAAGCCCCAGAGGAGAACCTCGTCCGTCGCGTCGTTGTCGACGTCGAACACGGTGGCGTCCTTGAACGCATCGCCTCTGCTCCCCTCGAAGGTCCATCGGGCGGCATCCGCGGCGTCGAGGTCGCCGAGGGGGGCCTCCGGGATCCAGGCGAGCCAGCCGGTCTCGACCGACCACAGACTGCCATCGAAGGAGCTGACGAGAACCCCCGCGGCATCCCCCGCACGGGGCCCGATCCACCGGACGCGACCGACATCGTGCCACACGCCCTGCTCTACCCAGTCCGGCAAGCTGTACACGTCGATGTGTCCGTAGGCGTCTGCGGACTGAACGAGCGCCAGATCTCCCCACACGCTCACCAGCGGCCGTTCGTTTCCGTCGCCGCCAGACGGGGTCGAGGTCTGAGGCGGCGGACCGCTCGTGGCGCAGCTCACGCAGAGGAGAAGGGTGGCGGCGGGAAGAGTTCCCTTCATCGGTCTGCTCCTTTCTGCACGGCGCTCCCACCTCGACAGAAGTTGTTGAGCGTTTTGACGAAGGCCGCAGCACGTCAGCGACCTTCTTACCGTGCTCACCCCATGTGCTCGCGCTCGGCATCGGTGAACGCGTTCTGCACCGCCTCCCCCCGAGCCGCCTGACCCCGCATCCGCGACAGCTTGCTGCTGGTGCCGCGGAACGCATGCCCGATCTTGTGCTTCGCGTAGCGGGCGGACCCACTGGCGCTCATGCCCATGCCGCGGGCGTCGTCGAAGGCATCGGCGTCGGCGCCGAGGAAGGTGAACTGCCAGCTGTACACGTGGGTCTGGTGCCTCACCATCTCCTGGATGCGGGCCTTCGTGTACTCCTTGCTGCTGTTCTCCTTGCCGTCGGTGACCACCACGAACAGCACCAGCGCGGGCCGCTCGGCCTCCCGCATGGCCGCCAGCCGCTCCCCCGTGGCGACGATGGCCGTACCCACGGCGTCGAGCAGCGCGGTGCCGCCGCGGGGAACGAGGTGGTAGGGAGGGACATCGCCGGGCTTCAGGCCGGTGCACACCACGTCGACGTCGGTGTCGAACTGGACGATGGTGATCCGGGCCTCTCCAGGTTGCCGACGCTGATCGTCGACCAACGCGTTGATGCCCCCCTCAGCGTCGGAGCGGATGGTCTGCATGGACCCACTTCGGTCCACGACGAGGGTGATGTCGGTCAGGTCCTGGTTCAACGCCTTCTCCGGGGAATGGGCCGACGACGGGCCGGCACCTCCAGCGTAGCCACGCGACCGATGCGGTGGAAGTAGCTGGGAAATTTCGGTGGCGGATCCCGTGGGGGACGGGATCGCGGACGCCGGTCAGCGTTCGACCCCGTGGCGACGCATCAGCCGGTACAGGGCGTAGCGACTCGACAGGCCGAGCGCCTCGGCCGCCGCCGTCACGTTGCCGTCGGCCCGGGCGAGGGCCTGCCGCAGGGTGTCCGCATCGAGGGAGCTGGGCGCGGTGGCCGACGACGTGCCGGGAGCCTGAAGCAGCGCATCCACCTCGGGGGTGAGCACGAGGGCCCGTCCGGGACTGCTCGACACGGCGGCCCACAGCACGGTGCTGAGCTCCCGGACATGGTGCGTCCACGGATGGCGGAGCAGCGCGACCATCAGGGCGGGCGCGATGCGCGCGTGTCCGCCGTCGAAGAAGCGCTCGCGCAGGGAGTCGTCGGCCTCGGCTTCCCGCAGGAGGTGGGCCACCAGCAGCGGGATGTCCTCCCGTCGCTCCCCCAGCCCCGGCACCACCACCTCGTGGATGAAGCGGGCCGACAGGTCGTGCTTCAGCGCGTCTCGCGCTCGGTTCGTCGCCGCGACGCAGCGGAACCGCGAGCGCCGCATGCCGGACTCGCCCAGCCGCTGGTACTCGCCCTCGGCGTCCAACACTCTGAGGAGGTGGGCCTGGGTGCCCTCGGGCATCTCTCCGATCTCGTCGAGGAAGAGGGTGCCGCCGTCGGCGGAGCCGATCAGCCCCTCCCGCGGCGGCATGCCGGCTTGGGGATAGCCCCGCGCCGTGCCGAAGAGCTCGGCATCGACGAGGCCCTCGGGGAGGGTGGAGGCGTTGCGGGCCACGAAGGGACCCGCACCCGAGAGGTGGTGGAGGGCGCGCGCCGTCTGCTCCTTGCCGCTGCCGCTGTCCCCCCGGACCAGCACGGGCTCCCCGCGACGGGCGAGGAACGTCAGCCGGGCGCGCAGGGCCCAGGCCGCCGGGCTCTCCCCGACCACGCCATGGGCATCCGGCTGGCCGAAGGGATGGTCGACGGTGACCTCCGGCCACCCGGAGCGGGAGACGACCACGACGACGAGCTGCCGGTCCCACTCGATGACCGCACCCTGGCCCACCCGGGCCTCGGAGACCACCTGGCCGTCGACCCGCATGGGGCGCGACCCGGTGTTGACCAGGTGCAGCCCGTCTCCTTCCCGGCGCACCTCGCACTGCCGACGAGACAGCAGCCTGCCACCCAGGGGACCCCCGCCCCGCCGACCGTCGGGCCGGTCCTCGACGAACAAGAGGTTGGCCTGGTCGTCCCCGCGACCGAGCACGGCGCCGTCGGACGGGATGCGGGCGACCTGGCCGACGCGCTCTGGCTCGGCGAGGGACCAGGCGATGGCCAGAGCAGGTCCCTCGGGACCCTCGGAGGGCGCCGCATCCCGGAGCCAGTCGTGCTGGCTGCCGAGCTCGTGCTGGGTGCTGTCGGCCATGACGTCGCATAGCGCACCCGAACGTGCGGTGGTGTGCGCGCACAGAGCGGGACACGGTGGAACCTGTGCAATGGGCGGTCTCGGGCTGGCATCGGGGTTGCAGTTTCGTGGGGCAAACCCGGAGTCCCCGATGTACGCTCTGCGTCCCCTCGATCCCATGGCGACCCTCACCCCCGACGACCGCATCCAGTCCTGGCGCATCGAGGCCGAGATCGGCCGCGGCGCCATGGCCAGGGTGTACCGGGTGCGGCACGAAGAGCTCGGCACGGTCGCGGCCCTCAAGGTGCTCGATCGGGTCGACGACGACACGGAGCGGCGCCTCCTCGTGGAGGGGCGGGTGCAGGCCGCCGCGGACCACCCCGGGATCGTGGCCGTGCGCGATGTCGTGCGTCTCGACGACGGCCGCGCCGCCCTGCTGATGGACCTGGTGACTGGCACGGACCTCCAGACGATCCTCGAGGCGGGCCCGATGGACCTCGACGAAGCCCTCGTGCTGTTCCGAGAGCTGCTGGATGCGGTGGAGGCCGCCCACACCCGAGGCTGGGTGCATCGCGACCTCAAGCCCGGGAACGTGCTGGTGGCCGACGAGGGCACGCCGCGGGCCCGCGTCAGCGACTTCGGGATGGTGCGGGAGCTCGACTCGGACGCGACCGCGACCCGCGCGCTGCTCGGCACCCCCAGGTACATGGCGCCGGAGCAGATGCGGTCCGCTCGCCGCGCCGATGCGCGCTCCGACGTGTTCGCCCTGGGCTGCATCCTCTACGAGATGGTGACGGGTCGACAGCCCTTCCCGATGGACGACCTCGTGGACCTCTTCACGGCGAAGTCCGGTGGCGCCTACGCCGACCCCGCGGTGCTCCGGCCGGGCCTGCCCGACGCAGTGCGGGTGGCCCTCCATGGGGCCCTCGCCGGGGCCGCCCATCGGCGCATTCCCACGTGCGCGGTGTTCGGTGCGGTCCTGGACGGTGCCCAGTGGCCCCCCTCGGCGCAGGTGGACGCGACCTTGGAGGAAGCGGCCCTGACGGCCTGGCGCTGTCCCCGCTGCGGGGCATCGGTGGAGAGCGACCCATGCGGCTCCTGTGGCTCGGACACGATGCTCGCAGGCCGCTACCAGCTCGTCGATGCCCTCGCGGCCCGCGCGCCCACGGTGGTCTTTCGCGCCCTGGACCTCCAGGAGGGACGCTGGGTGGTGGCGCGGGGACTCGCCCACTCGGCCGCCGAGGAGGTCCGGACGCGCTTCGAGCGTGGGCTGCAGGTGCTCGGCGAGGTGGAGCACGCTCAGCTCCCGGCCCGCCTTGCGCAGGGCTTCGACGAGTTCGAGCGACGCTGGGAGATCCGGGAGCTGATCCCTGGTGAGACGCTAGCCACCGAGCTCGAGGCCGGGCGCTTCTCGGAGAGGGAGGTGCTCGAGACGCTCCTCGACCTGGTGCCGGTGCTCGCGTACCTCCACGAGCGCCAGCCGGCCGTGGTGCATCGGGCGCTCGTGCCGGACCACGTGGTGCGGGCCGAGGACGGTCGGCTGGTGCTCATCGACTTCGCCCACGTGTACGCCCAGGTGCCCGACGCAGAGCTGGGGGCGGCCTCGTTCCAGGGGGCCTTCGGGGGGATGGCCCCGGAGCAGTACGAAGGGGACGCGAGCCCCGCCACCGACGTCTACGGCCTGGGGACCCTCGCGGTGTCCCTCCTGAGCCGCCGTCGGCTGGCCAGCCTGCAGACCACGGCGGGACTGGCGTGGCGCGATGCGGTGCAGCTGAGCCCACAGGGCGAGGCGCTCCTCGGCGCCATGCTGGCCGACGATCCGTCGGCGCGTCCGGATGTCCGTGCCGTGGGCCGACACATCGCGGCGATGCTGGCCCACGGGCCGCTGGTGCTGGCGGTCGGCACGGCCGAGATGTCGAGGGCCCGCCGCGTGGCCATCGGTGGCACGCTCGGGGCAGCCATGGCCGTCGCGGCGATGGCGGCTGGGGCCTGGGGGGCCACGGACTGGCTGACGAACAGCTTCTCGGCCCAGAGCATGCTCGCTCCGTACGAGGAGCCCGCGGAGCTGCGTCCCGCCGCTGACTGGGATCGCGCCGTGCCCCGGCCGACCTGCCACGACGCGCCCTTCGTCGCGAACGTGCGGGTGCTGGGCCCCGCGGGCGGCCCCGTGGCGGTGCACTACCGTCGGGACTGCTCCGATGCGTTCGAGGTCGTCGCCGAGGTTCCGGTCGGCGCCTGGGTGGAGCTGCCGCTCGATGCTGGCGGGCAGCTGAGCCTCGGGGCGTGGCGTGGCTACGACTGTGTCGACGAGGCAGGAGCCTCCGTGGCGTGCGTGGTGGGGCCGGAGCGGCCCTCGCTCACCCTCACGCAGACGCCTCGACCGGGCTTCCTCGCCAAGGTGGTCGACACCTCCGGGCAGCCGGTCGACGCCACGGTTCGCTACGCGTCCCGCGTCACCGGCACGGCGACCAACGGGTCGGGAGAGGCCTGGGTGCCCGACGTGGTGAAGGCGGGCGGGCTGCGTCGCAGCCTGTGGCAGGTGGACCGGGACGGGGTGGCCGTGCCGGCGGTGGAGGACCTGCACGATGGGTTCGTGGAGCTCACCGTCATGGACGATGTCGAGGTCCATCGTGGGCGGGTCCTCGACCCAGATGGGCGGCCCCTCTCCGGAGCGCAGGTGCGCTGCGCCACCTTCGACGGGTCCTACGGCTCTGGTCGGGCCGCCCTGGCCGCCAACGCCGACGCACGCTCCTGGGTCCACACCGTCACCGATGACGACGGCGCCTACGCCTGCGCGTTTCCGGCAAGGTCCGGCAGCGTCTACGCCCGCCTGGTCGAAGCCGACGGCATGCAGACCCTCGACGTCGCCGTGTCCAAGGTGGCCGATCTGCCGTCCTCCGAGGTGCTGCGTGCGACGCGGGACGTGTGGGTGGGATGCGCGGGCCTGGAGGACGGCCAGTGCACGACCATCGGTCGGTGCCGGACCGAGGGGGAGCGCGGGCGTGGGGGCAGCTGCGGCGACGTGCGAGGGCTCGACGGCAGCCGCGGCATGCTCTGCGCATGCGAGGACGGTGAAGACGCCATCGAAGTCGGAGACGTCGCCAGCCTGCTGCCGGCTGGCGACCAGCTGTGGCTGGACTTCCGCACGATGCGGGGCGGCTTCCGGGGGCGGCTCCCCGACGCTGTGGACCGACCCGAGCGCTGCCTCGTGAGCGCGGTGGACACGAAGGAACAGGTCGTGCGGGACGTGGTCGCCGGGGATGATGGCGCCTTCGTCATCGACGGGCTGGAGCCGGGGCTGTGGTGGGCTGCCGTGCGCTGCGGGGACCGTGGCTGGAAGCAGCAGGTCCAGGTGGAGCACGACCTCGTGGGGCTGGATCTGCGTCTCGAGGACGCCGAGCGGGTGCGCTGAGCCGGCGCGAGCTCGGGGCCAGGGCCCGACGACCCTCGGGCGAACCTCTGCCATTGCGATGCCGACGTCGCGACCACTACACTCGGCGTCGTGACCCACGTCGTTCCCATCGCTGGAGGACAGCTCGACCTCCTGCGCGGCCAAGCGACGGTGGACGGGCGAGCACACTCGCTGTCCGCCATCGAGGTCGCGGTGCTCTCGGTCCTCTGGGAGGCCCACCCGGACCCGGTGCCCGAGGAGCAGCTCCTCCGCCAGGCGTGGGGCTACCGAACGACCAACACCCGCGCCGTCTCCATGGGGGTCTCACGCCTGCGGGCGAAGATCGAGCGGGACCCGAAGGCCCCGTCGACGGTGATCACGGTTCGGTCCCAGGGCTACCGCCTGGCCGTGTCCGAGGGGCGGTCGCTCGCCGACGCCCCCCGACCCGCCGAGCCGCTCTTCGGCCGCGATGTCCTCCTCGCCAGGATCCGCGGTCAGCTGGCGGAGCATGCCGTGGTCGAGCTCGTCGGGCCCGGTGGGGTCGGCTTGTCCGCCGTGGCCAGGGCGGCGGCCCCCGAGGCCGTGGTGGTGCCGCTCCGTGGCACGCGACAGCCCGAGCAGCTCCTGAGGAGGCTCTGCGAGGCCTGGCACATCGACGGCACGTCGCCCGAGCCCCACCTCCGAGCGGCCCTCCAGAGCGGGGCCGTCCTCGATGGTGCGGAGGACCTGTCCCACGAGGCGCGGGAGCTCCTGGCGTCCCTCGTCGACGGCGCGACGGGGCCCCTGCTGATCACGACCCGCTCCCCCCTGGGGCTCGGCCTGGTGTCCTCGGTGACGCCGCTGGACGCGGATGCCTCCCGGGCGCTGGTGCGACACGCTCGGCATCGGTCCGGTCTGCCCGAGGTCGACCGGGCGCTCCTGGACGCCGTCGTGGGCGAGGCCTCCGGCTTCCCCGTCGGGCTGCTGCTCGCTGCCCCCCTCGTGGAGCTCGCCGCCGAGCAGGGCCTGGGGCTGGCGGACGAAGGAGGGGGCCTCCGTGAGGTCCTGCGCCAGACCCTGCAGACGGTGCCCGACGACGAGCGCGCCCTGCTGGCCATGGCGTCGGCCTTCGCGCTCCCTCCGTCCGTCGACGCCCTCGGGACCGCGGCGGGGCTCCCGCGACCGTCGGTCCTGAGGCAGCTGGTCGGCCTGCGAACCCGGGGCCTGGTGCTCCTCGACGGGGGAAGGGTCGAGGTCCCACGGGCCGTCGCCGCCGTCGCGGTGACGGAGGAGGCCCGCGCCGCCCATGGCCGATGGGTCGCCACCCTCCCGTGCGACCCGATGTCGCTGCGACGTCTCCGCCACGAGCTGGAGGCTGCCCTGCCGATCGTGAGCCCCCGGGTCCTCGGGCACACCCTCCTCAGACACCTGCTGGTCCTCGCCAACTACGGCCCGCACCTGCGGGTTCGGGAGGAGGTGCTGCCGATGCTCCCCCGCGTCGAGCCGCCCGGGGCGCGGGATCTGCTGCGGGCCTTCGCCCTGAGCGTGTGTGGCGACGACGCCGCGGCCCATGTCGCCGTGGGGGTGGCCCGCACCTGCCTCGACGCGGAGGACCCCGTGCTGTGGGCCTGGGGGGTCCTGCTTCACAGCGTCCTGGCCTCGACGGTCGGTGCGGACGACGGCCCCACCGTCGACGAGATGCTGGCCGCCCGCGACCGCGTCGACGACACGGCGACCTGGGCGGCCCTCACCGGCCATGCGGCCCTCCACGGGCGGGACGCAGCCGAGTCCGACCGCCTCTTGCGCGAGGCGGAGGAGCGCACGGTGTCGCTCCCGCTGGTCCAGCTCTCGGTCGGGTTCCTGAGGCTCGCCACCGGACGGCCCGGCCGTGACCAGGTGGCGTCGCTGGTCCAGCGGCTCCAAGGGGTGGGACGCGAGGCGCTGGGCCCCGAGCGCTGGTGCACCTACAACCTCATCCTGGCCGAAGCCTGGATGGCCGTCGACGACCCCGAGGCCGCGCTGGTCGCCGCCCGCGAGGCCCTGGACGGCCTGCCGCCCTGGCACCACGAGGAGGCCGCTCACCGGGTCCTTCGGCTCGTCGGCGGCTGTCTGGACCGACCGGCGGTCCTCGAGCGTGTCGTGGCTCTGGACCCTCCCGGCGTCGATGCGGCGAAGGCGCTGGCCGCCTGGTGGGAAGAGGGATGTGGCCCGGCTCCCGTGGCGGATGAGGGGCTGCGGGCGATGCTCGTGGCGGCCCGGTCGGGGGCGCCGCTGCCGACATCCGGGGGCTCCCTGCCGTGGCGGAAGGCCCTCGAGGCCCTGGTCGCTCGCCGGGACGCGGACTGAGCCCCCCCGCGGGCCATCATCCGATGAGGAACACCTCCACGAACGACACGGCGAAGGCGACCCCGAACGTGCCGGCGATGCCGGCCACGGCGAAACCCAGGCTATGCCACCAAGGGGCGTAGCCGTCGGCGATGACGGGACCGCCCGGCTGCGAGGCGTCGCGGAGGGCGGCCGCGCCCTTGAACAGATGCGCGTGCGCGATCACGAATGCGCCGTACATGAGAAACCGGCCGACCCCCGGCACGATGAGCTGGAGGAGGAAGGCGGCGACGGCGAGACCGGCGATGCTGGCGAGGACGGAGCCGGAGCGGCCGAGCCTCCGCGCGTTCTCCCCCAACAGCAGCGCCCCTGCGATCGGGCCTCCCACGAAGAGGCAGAGGGTGAGGGCGCCCTGCCCGTAGATCTTCGCGTCGTGGCGACCGGTCATGGGGAGGGGAGCGGTCAGGGGAGACTCGAAGGGATTCACGGCGGACATGTCGGTCTCCAGCGTTGGGCCCCACGGCGGGGGCGTTGAGGACGCGCCCCACCTACGCGCTCGACGCCCACCGAGGTCCGACGTGTTGCCGTGCAACGTGGAGTCGTTGCAACCCCCCGTCACCGGAGCAGGCGGTAGAGTCTGCCCATGGACTGGATCGCCGCCGCCGAGCGCGTGCTGCCCCACATCGTGATTGCCGCCGAGGGCGAGGTCGGACGTCGGGCCCGGGTCCTGGTGTGGCTGACGGGCCTCATCGTGGGGCTCCTCGGGCTCGCCGGCACCCTCTCCACCCTCGCTCGGGGCCCCAACATCCTGGGGAACATCCTCCTGTTGTCCGTGGCCCTCTCGGCCGCGACGCTCCTGGTTCTGCGCCTCCCGCTTCGCCCGCAGCAGCGTGTGGACCTCGGCACGACCTGGCTGCTCCTCGTCGTGTTCTTCGGCGCCAGCCTGGTGGCCTGGTTCGGCTACGGTCCCATGTCGCCCGTGGTGGCGGCCTTCGGGCTGTTCCCCGTCGCCGGCCTCGTCCTCGGAGGCCCGCGGCTCGGCGTCGGGATCACCACGGTGTGCGTCGCCCAGATCGCCGCCCTCGTGATCGCCGAGCAGTCAGGCCACGCCTTCCCCCTCGACAGCACCGAGCCCCACCTGGTCTGGATGGTGGCCACGGTCCACGCCGTCAGCCTGCCGGTGCTCTACGGCTTCCTCCGCGCCTACCAGCTCGCTTGGCGCCGGGCCGCGGACCAGGCCGCGCAGCACGCGGACGAGGTCCAGCGGGCCGCCGACGCCCAGGGTCAGTTCCTCGGGCGGATGAGCCACGAGCTGCGCACGCCCCTCAACGCCATCCTCGGCTACACGGAGCTGGTGCTGGAGGAGGCGCTGCCGGGCCAGGTCGAGGACCTCGAGCGGGTCCACCGGGCCGGAAGTCACCTGCTGCAGCTGGTCGACGAGATCTTGAACCTGGAGAAGATCGGCTCGGGCCAGCTGGAGCTCCGTCCGGAGGTGGTGCCCCTCGCGGAGCTCGTCCAGGAGGTCCTCGACGAGGCCCGTCCGGGAGCCGAGTCAGCGGTGGTCCTCCGGCACGACGTCGACGAGGCCTGGCTGCTCGAGGTCGACCCCCTGCGGGTCCGCCAGGTGCTCATCAACCTGGTCGGCAACGCCTGCAAGTTCACGTCGGAGGGCGCCATCGTCGTGTCCACCCGGGAGGCCGACGGCTTCGTCCACGTCGAGGTGTGCGACTCCGGCGTCGGGATGACGGCCGAGGAGCTCCAGCGGGTGTTCGAGCCCTTCCAGCAGGGGGCGGCCGGCGCGCACCACGGGACGGGCCTCGGCCTGGCCATCAGTCGCCGCCTCGCCGGGTGGATGGGGGGCACGCTGAACGCCCGCAGCGAGACGGGACGGGGGACGACCTTCTGCTTGTCCCTGCCCGTCGACGTGGTGCGGCGGCGGCCGGCGGGTCCCCGGGGATAGGATGGGCCGCAGACGAGGGGAACGACGTGGGCTTCGCGCTGTGGATGTGGTTGGCCTGCGGGCCCGCTGAGGAGCCCGGAGAGGAGGTCCCCCCTTCGGACGCCGACACGGCCTTCGTCTCCCCCACGGGCGACACCGCCACGGGCACGACCGACACCGACACCGGCGAGACCGCAACCACGCCCCCCGTCGGACGCATCGCCTTCGTCGAGGTCCCCCTCCTGGAGCCCGCCCCCAACCCCAGCACGCCCCTGGGCTTCGTCGCCACCATCGAGACGGACTGGCCGGGGATCGTGGAGCTGGAGCTGGCGTCGCCGGACCACACCTGGCTCCGCGAGCTCCCCGTCGACGGCACGCTGCAGTCCTGGCCCGTCGTCGGGGTGCTGCCGGACACCACGTACACGGCGACCTTCCGGGCCCGGGATGCCTACGGGGACGGCGCGTCGTTCACCACCACGGTGGCCACGCCGCCGCTGCCGGAGGGCTTCCCCTCCTTCGAGGTCCTCCACGCCGAACCGAGCCGCATGGAGCCGGGGCTGACGCTGGTGGCGCCGGCGGCTCCGGCGAACCAGGGGGCCGCCTACGTGTGCGTCGTCGACGAGCAGGGCCGCGTGCTGTGGTTCCACACGGTGTCCCGCTACGCCGCCGAGGCCCACTTCGACGAGGACGGCGACCTCGTGTACCTCGACACCCGTCGGCAGCTGGAGGTCGTCGACCTGCTCGGCAACGTGGGCACGACGATCTGGCCGATGGCGAGCCGCTTCGCCCCGGCCGGCGCCATCGGCCCCGAGGTGCCGGCCTTCCACCACGACATGCACCCGCTCCCCGGCGGCGAGCTGCTGGGGCTGAGCATCGAGATGCGGGTGGTCGACGGCATGCCCACCAGCGACACCGACCCCGACGCCCCCACCGTCACGTCTCAGGTCGCGGGCGACGTCATCCTGCGCCTCGACCGGAGCGGCAACGTGCTGCACCGCATCGACGTCCTCGACCTGCTGGACCCCCAGCGAATCGGCTACGACAGCCTCACCAGCACCTACTGGCACTACCTGTTCGGTCCCGGCACCCTCGACTGGTCCCACACCAACAACGTCATCTACCGAGAGGACGTCGACCAGTACGTGTTCTCCGTGCGCAACCAGGACGCCGTCGTGGCCGTTGGGGGCGCGTCGGGGGAGGTGGAGTGGATGCTGGCTCCCCAGGCCCACTGGGGTCCAGAGCACCTCGCGCTCCTGCTGGAGCCGGTCGGGGCGGACTTCCGGCACTCCTACCACCCCCACGGACCGGAGTGGACCCCCGACGACACGCTGCTCCTCTTCGACAACGGCACCCACGGGGCCAGCGCCTTCGAGCCGCCGCTCCCCCCCGAGGAGCTCCAGAGCCGCGCGGTGGAGCTGGCCATCGACCCCGTCGCTGGCACCGTCGAGCAGGTGTGGAGCTACGAGCCCGGCCTGTACGCCCTCGCGATGGGGGACGCGGACCACCTGCCGAGCACCCGCAACGTGCTGGCGGTCTTCGGCACCCTCGACGACCCGGAGGTGAGTGCCCGCATCCACGAGGTGACCCGCACGACGCCGCCGGAGCTGGTCTTCGAGCTGGTGGTGCACACGGCCGACGGTGTGGCGGTGGAGGTGCGGGAGAGCGACCGGATCCCAGACCTCTACCCGCCCGGTGGGCCTCAGCCGCTGGACTGACGCCGGGCCTCGCCGATGAGGAACGGCCGACCCTGCCAGGAGGCGGGGTGCAGGACGAGCCGGAGCCCTGCTGCCTGGAAGCGGGGGAGGATGTCGGGGACCCGGAAGTTCAGGTAGTACATGTGGAACGGTGGCTTCCGGACGAGGTTGCGGAGGCGGATGGCGGCGTTGAAGCCCCGCAGCGCCCACCAGGCCCGCTGGTGGGGGCCGAGCTGGGTGCCCGTGAGGAAGACGAAGCGGCCGTCGGGGCCCAGCAGCCGATGGACGCCGGCGAGGAAGGCGGGCTGCTCGTGGACCTGGATGTGGCCGAAGGCGCCGAAGCTGACGATGAGGTCGAAGGGGCCGTCGAGGGGTGGGTCGAGGGCGTCGCCGCGGACGAAGCGGGTGTTTGGGGTTGGGGCCTGACCCCCAGCGACGGCCTGGCGGGCCACGGCGAGCATGCCCTCGCTGGTGTCGAGGCCGACGACGTCGTCGGTGCACACGCGACGGAGCATCGCGGTAGCTGCGCCCGTGCCACAGCACAGGTCGAGGCCCCGGGCGGGCGGCGTGTCCCAGGTCCGGATGTGGTCCGCCACGATCGCCAGCAGCGAGTCGGGGGTGCGGAACGGCGTGTGGTCGAACTTGGTCGCCAGCAGGTCGTAGCCTCGCTCGGTGGAGGAGAGCGCCTGCTCGGCGAGCTCGAAGAAGCTGGGTCCGTCGGGGCCGTACATGGGGCAACGTACCCTGCTAGGCTCCGACGATGTCCAGCTCCTGCCCCCGATGCACTGGCGACCTCACCGAGGTCCATCGTGACACCATCCACCTGGCGGTGTGCACCTCCTGTGGAGGGGTCTGGATGGGGGGAACGACCCTGCATCGCTTCGCCCGGGCCCTCCGCGAGCGACCCGAGGCCGTCGCCGCCGCGCAGGGGGTCGCGGACCGGGCGGTGTTCGCCTTCGAGCCCGATCCCGACGACCTGCCCTGCCCGACGTGCGGCTCGACCATGGACCAGATCCGGCACCCCAGCGGGGTCACCCTCGACGCCTGCACCGCCCACGGGGTGTGGCTCGACCGGGACGAGCTCACCCGGGTGGTGGAGGAGCCTGCCGGTCGCGACACCCTGGTCGCCGCGAGAGAACACCTCGCGCCCCAGGCGTCCATCCCGTTCGACGTCGATGGAGAGGCCGTGGCCTCGGGGGTGGAGATCGTGGGGATGGCCGTGGACCTCGTCGACGGGGACACGGTGACCAACGTGGCGGGGGCAGGGCTGGAGGCCGTCGGGGGGGCCGTCGCGCTGCTCGGGGAGCTGGCCGGCGGCGCCCTCGAGTTGGTGTTCGAGGCGCTCTCGAACATCGACGTGTCCTGAACCATCGGTAGGATGGAGCCGCAGGAGGCCTCATGTCCGCTCCCCACGTGCTGCCCCAAGACGTGTTCGACCGCATCGTCGCCCTCCGTCGGGACCTCCACCAGCACCCCGAGCTCTCCTGGTCCGAGCACCGGACCATGGACCGGATCTGTGCTCAGCTCGACGACCTGGGCATCCCCTACCGCAAGGCAGTGGCCGGCACCGGCATCCTGGCGGACCTCCCGGGCGTGCACGACGGGCCTCGGATCGGTCTGCGGGCCGACACCGACGCGCTGCCGGTCCACGAGGAGACGGGGCTCGACTTCGCCAGTGTCCACGACGGGGTGATGCACGCCTGCGGCCACGACGGCCACACCTCCATGCTGGTGGGGGCGGCCCAGCTGCTCCTGGCGAAGCCACCGCCGCTGCCCGTCCGCCTGATCTGGCAGCCCGCCGAGGAGAAGGGGCAGGGGGCGAAGGCCCTGGTCGAGGAGGGAGCGCTCGACGGGGTGTCGATGATCTTCGGCGGCCACCTGGACCGCCACTACCCACCCGGCACCCTGGTGGTGACCGACGGTCCGGTCAACGCGTCCACCGACACCTTCCGCGTCGAGATCACGGGCAAGCAGGGGCATGGCGCGCGCCCCCACGAGGCGGTC
>Ga0213839_1000908_pt1 | contig 23269 bp, 21 predicted proteins | sample SWPATP21_FD_160075 | JGI IMG/M metagenome (GOLD analysis project Ga0213839, IMG submission 160075) | Coastal seawater microbial communities from Marineland, Florida, United States - SWPA TP2 #1 | ecosystem: Environmental > Aquatic > Marine > Coastal | place: USA: Florida | collected 2016-08-14
AGATGACCTCCGGCGACCTGATCGCCGACCGCCGTGCCGCCTATGCGGAGGCGCTCTTCCCCGACGACCCTCAGGCGGCGGCCGACCTCCTGCGGCAGACGCTCGATCTGGTGCCGCTGTGGGTGGCAGGCTGGTTCCGCCTGGGCGAGATGCTGGGCCCGCTGGATGCGGAAGCGGCGGCCGCCGCCTTTGCCCGCGCGCTCGACCTGGACCCCGAAGACCGGCTTGGCGCCGGGCTGATGTGCGACACGCTGCGCACGCGGTCGCTGGCAGACACCATGCCCTCCGCCTTTGTCGAAACGCTCTTCGACCAATATGCGGCCGGGTTCGACACGGCGCTGGTCGCCCGGCTCGACTACCGCGCGCCGCAGCTTCTGCGGGCCGGTCTGCGGGGCCGGTTCGACCGGGTGCTGGACCTGGGCTGCGGCACCGGCCTGATGGGGGCGGAACTGCGCGGCATGGCCGGGTATCTCGAAGGCTGGGACATATCGGGCGAGATGCTGCGCGAGGCCTCGGCCAAGGGGATCTACGACCGGCTGGAAAAACGCGACCTCTCGGCGCTCTCCCCTGCCCCTGCGAGCTGGGACCTGATCGCGGCGGCGGATGTCTTTGCCTATCTGGGGGCGCTGGAACGGATCACGAGCTGGGTCGCCTCGGCGCTTGCCCCCGGCGGGCGGTTTGCCTTCACGGTGGAGCGGCACGCGGGACCGGAGGCCTATGTTCTGCGTGACAGCCGCCGCTACGCCCATTCCGAAGCCGCGCTGGCCGCGCTCCTCGACACGGCGGGGTTCGATGTCTCGATGACCCGCGACCGGCTGCGGATGGACCGGGGCGAGGCGATCGAGGGGTTGGTGGTGCAGGCCACCCGGCGCGCCGTGAGCGCAGCCCGCCAGGGCGATGGCGAGGATGCGGTGGCGGCCTGAGCGGGCCGGACCAGCGGTTCAGGCGCTGATCGCCCGCGCCTCCGCCAGGTCGATGCTGCGGACATAGAGCGCGGCGATAAGGCCGATCACGCTCGCCCCGCTCATCAGAGCGGGAATGATGAAGGCGCCGTTGCCGATGCTCACCAGCGCCCCGGTGAGCGTCGTGGCGATTGCGCCCACAAAGACGATCATCGCCGCCGACAGGCCCGAGGCGCTGCCCGCGATATGCGGCCGCACCGACATGGCCCCGGCGTTGGCGTTTGGCGTCGTCATGCCGTTGCCGACGCCCGACAGGATCATCGCCCCGAAGAAAAGCGGGATAGACAGGTAGCCGCCCAGGATCAGAAGCGCCGCCGCGCCCAGCCCCGAGGCCGCCACCACCCGGCCGGCGATCATCATGGTCGACAGCTGGTAACGCGCTGAAATCCTGCTGGAAATCGCGGAGCCGAGGATGAAGCCCAGGGTGATCGTGCCCATGTAGGCGCCCAGTTCCGCCGTCCCCATGCCAAAGACTGAAGACACCACCAGCGGCGCGCCGGAGACGAAGATGTGGAAGGTCGAGACGGAGAAGGAGGCACAGATCACGTACCCCCAGAACCGGCGGGAGCGGACGAGCTCCGGGTATTCGCGGAACTGCGCCCCGAAGGTCGCCGATTTGTGCCGGTGCGTTTCTCCAAGATCGCCCCATGACAGCGCAAAGAGCGCGACGCCGGAGGCCGTGTAGAGGATGAAATTGGCGCGCCAACCAAAGATGCTGTCCATGAACCCGCCAAGTGTCGGACCCAGCATCGGCGCGATGGCCATGATCATCGCCACGGTGGCCATCTTGGACGCGGATTCGCGCGCGTCGTACATGTCGCGGATGATGGCGCGGGACAGGGCCGTGCCGGTGGCCGAGGCGCTCTGGCACAGGCGCGCGACGAGGAAGACGGTGAAATCCTCCGTCATCGCACAGACCAGCGACGCGAGGGCAAAGATCGCCATGCCGGTCAACACCACCGGGCGGCGGCCATAGCGATCCGAGAGCGCCCCGATCAGAATCTGGGTGATCGCCGTCATCAGAAGGTAGGCCCCCACGGCGATGCTCATCACGCCGTAGGTGACCTCGAAATCCACTGCCATATGCGGCAGGGAGGGCAGGAACATGTTGAGCGTCAGGACCGAGTTCGCGGTGAGCAGGATCAGGGTCCAGAGATGGGGTGGCGTCTTGGCCGGGCGCATGTGAAACGTTTCCAATTCTATGCGCGCATCTGACCCGTTTCGATCGGGAAAGGCAATCGGCGTTCTTGAAAATCCGGGGCTGCGGCGTGCCGACGGGACGCTGGCGGTCAGTCTTCCGGCGGCGCGTCGGGGTCTTCCTTGCCGACGCCCTTGAAGATGAACTTGAAGGGGACGGCCCAGAGGACGCCGAGGACGATGTAGACCGCCAGTTCCACCAGCAGGCCCGGCCGTTCGAACAGCGCGACGACATTGACCGCCACCACGATATAGAGCGGCAGACCGATCAGAAGGATGATCAGCGACCAGCGGCGCCGGGCCTTGTAGCTGAGAGCCATGTGCATCTCCTTGGGTTTAGGGCGGATGTAGCGGCCTGGAGGTGGAACGGCAAGGGGCGGGGCCGGTCGGCCCGCCGGGCCTCAGACCGGGCGTTCTGCCCAAGTTGCCTTGTTTGTCAACATGATGCAGCCCGCCCCGCGCCCCGGTGGCGCGGCATCGCGGCCCCTTGAGACCGAACGTTCTGCGTCCGCGCCGGACGGGCAGACCCCGTCAGTCGGAGAACGGATCGGTCACCAGGATCGTGTCGTCCCGCTCGGGGCTGGTGGACAGAAGCGCGACCGGACATTCGATCAGTTCTTCCACCCGGCGGACGTATTTGATCGCATTGGCGGGCAGGTCGGCCCAGCTCCGCGCGCCCTCGGTGGAATCGGACCAGCCGGGCATTTCTTCGTAGATCGGCTTGCAGCGCGCCTGCTGATCGGCGGCGGTCGGCAGATAATCAAGCCGGGTGCCGTCCAGGTCATAGCCGACGCAGATCTTCAGCGTCTCGAACCCGTCCAACACGTCGAGCTTGGTCAGTGCGATACCGTTCATGCCGGAGGTGGCGCAGGTCTGGCGCAGCAAGGCCGCATCGAACCAGCCGCAGCGGCGCTTGCGCCCGGTGGTGGTGCCGAACTCATGCCCGCGCTCGCCCAGGCGCTGCCCGTCCTCGTCCAGCAGTTCGGTCGGGAACGGCCCCTCGCCGACGCGGGTCGTATAGGCCTTCACGATGCCCAGGACAAAGTTGACGGCGCCCGGCCCGATCCCCGTCCCGGTGGCCGCCTGACCGGCGATCACGTTGGAGGAGGTGACAAAGGGATAGGTTCCGAAATCAATATCGAGAAGCGCGCCCTGCGCCCCTTCGAAGAGGATCCGCTTGCCCGCTTTCCGCTTTTCGTTCAGCACCTTCCAGACCGGAGCCGCATAGGGCAGGATCTGCGGCGCGATGGCGCGCAATTGTTCGAGAAGTGCAGCCGGGTCGACCGGCGGCAGGCCCAGACCGGAGCGCAGCGCATTGTGATGCACCAGCAGCCGGTCTACCCGTGCGACCAGCGTCGCATCGTCGGCCAGGTCGGCCACGCGGATCGCCCGGCGCCCCACCTTGTCCTCGTAGGCCGGGCCGATGCCGCGGCCGGTGGTGCCGATCTTGGCCACGGAATTCTGGCTCTCGCGGCCGCGGTCCAGCTCGCCGTGGATCGGCAGGATCAGCGGCGTGTTCTCGGCAATCATCAGCGTCTCGGGGCTGATCTCGACGCCCTGCTCGCGCACGGTCGCGATCTCGGACACCAGATGCCAGGGATCGAGGACCACGCCATTGCCGATCACCGACAGCTTGCCGCCGCGCACCACGCCCGAGGGCAGCGCGTGCAGCTTGTAGACCTTGCCGTCGATCACGAGGGTATGGCCCGCATTGTGCCCGCCCTGGAACCGGACGACCACATCGGCCCGTTCGGACAGCCAGTCAACGATCTTGCCCTTCCCCTCGTCGCCCCACTGGGCGCCGACAACGACAACATTGGCCATGATGCTTCCCTCCGGCTCTGTCCAAACGGCGCCCTTGTAGCCAAAGGTACCGGGAACGGAAACCGGAATTTGAGCCCCCCGGCCCGCGCGGTCCGGGGCTTCCTCTGGTCCGAAATATCCTGGGGGGGGCGCCCGCAGGGACGCGGGGGGCAACGCCCCCCTGCCCGCCCCGCCATGAGCGCCACGGACGGGCACCGCACCCCGCAAAGGGACTGGACAGGCCGACCGTGAATGGACAAGCCTGAGAAAAAGAGCAAATCCGGGGGGACAATGGGGTTCATCATCCGCTGGCTGATCGCCTTCGCACTGATCGCGCTGACCTATAATCCGACGGCGTGGAACTTCTCCGCCTGGGTCGGACGAAGCTGGCCGGACCAGATGCCGCTGGCGGTGCTGATGGGGCTGCTGCTCTTCGTGGGCTACGTGATCTACCTGCGCGCGACGCTGCGCTCCATCGGGCCCTTCGGCATGGCGCTGGTCATGGCCATCGTGGCGGCGCTGGTCTGGGTGCTGGTGGATTTCGGCCTCGTGCAGCTCGACAATCCCGGCATGAACACCTGGATCGGCATCCTCGCCCTGTCGCTGGTGCTGGGCATCGGGCTGAGCTGGTCGATCGTGCGGCGGCGGGTTTCGGGACAGGCGGACGTGGATGACGTGGAGGACTGAGCGGCGCTTTGCCCCGGCAAAGGGCTCTCCCCCCTTGCGGCCCTGCCCCGAACAGCCTATCTAGCCGCGAAACGCGCACCGGAATGCTCCGGGGCGCAAATCCGCTTTGACCGACAGGCCCGACCACATGGAAAACGTTGTCCTCATCATCCACCTGCTTCTCGCGCTTTCGCTGATCGGCGTCGTGCTGCTTCAGCGGTCCGAGGGTGGCGGGCTTGGCATGGGTGGCGGCGGCGGCGGCGCGATGTCGGGCCGGGCCGCGGCCACGGCACTGTCCAAGGTGACATGGATCCTTGCGGCGGCCTTCATCGGCACCTCGATCGCCCTGACCATCATCGCGGCAGAGAAATCGGCGGGGGCCTCGGTCCTCGACCGGCTGAGCCCGGCGGCGGTTCAGGAAGAGACGCCCGCCACGCCCGAGGCACCGGGCGGCGGGTCGCTGCTTCCCCCGGCGCCTACGACGGGCGGCAGCCTTACGCCCTCGGCCGACTGATCCACCATCCCTTGCGGGCAGGCCCCCTGCCCCAACATCATCTTGCGGCATGGATGGACTCTGTGCTGCGAATCTGTTAGATCTTAAATCCCGTGATGATGTGGTCTGAAAGGACCCATTCTGAGCAGATTTGCGATCTTCCGCACAAGACTTCACGGGAGCCTTCGACCATGGCGCGGTATATTTTCATCACGGGCGGCGTTGTGTCGTCCCTTGGTAAAGGCTTGGCCTCCGCGGCCCTTGGCGCATTGCTTCAGGCGCGGGGCTATTCGGTCCGGCTGCGCAAGCTGGACCCCTATCTCAACGTCGATCCGGGCACGATGTCGCCCTTTGAGCACGGCGAGGTCTTCGTGACCGATGACGGTGCGGAAACCGACCTCGACCTCGGGCATTACGAACGCTTCACCGGCGTGGCCGCACGGCAGACAGACAGCGTCTCCTCCGGGCGGATCTATTCCAACGTGCTGGAGAACGAGCGGCGCGGCGACTATCTGGGCAAGACGATCCAGGTGATCCCGCACGTCACCAATGAAATCAAGGACTTCATCAATATCGGGGATGAAGAGGTCGATTTCATGCTCTGCGAGATCGGCGGCACGGTCGGCGATATCGAGGGGCTGCCCTTCTTCGAGGCGATCCGCCAGTTCGCGCAGGACAAGCCGCGCGGCCAGTGCATCTTCATGCATCTGACGCTGCTGCCCTGGCTGGCGGCGTCGGGCGAGTTGAAGACCAAGCCGACGCAGCACTCGGTCAAGGAACTGCGCTCCATCGGGTTGCAGCCGGATATCCTCGTCTGCCGCTCCGAACAGCCGATTCCGGACAAGGAACGCGCCAAGCTTGCGCTGTTCTGCAACGTGCGGCCGGAATCGGTGATCGCCGCCTATGACCTCAAGTCGATCTACGAGGCGCCGCTGGCCTATCACCGCGAGGGGCTGGATCAGGCGGTGCTGGATGCGTTCCAGATCGCCCCCGCCCCGCGCCCCGACCTCACCGTCTGGCAGGACGTCTACGACCGCATCCACAACACTGACGGCGAGGTCAGCATCGCGGTGGTGGGCAAGTACACGCAGCTTGAGGATGCCTACAAGTCGATCAAGGAGGCGCTGGTCCACGGCGGGATGCACAACCGGATCAGGGTCAACGTCGAATGGGTCGATGCGGAGGTCTTCGACAAGAAGGACGCCGCCCCTTATCTGGAAGGCTATCACGCCATTCTGGTCCCCGGCGGCTTCGGCGAACGCGGCACCGAGGGGAAGATCAAGGCGGCGCAATTCGCCCGCGAACGAAACATTCCCTATCTGGGGATATGTCTGGGGATGCAGATGGCCGTGATCGAGGCCGCCAGGCACCTTGCCGGGCTGGATCAGGCGGGATCGGAAGAGTTCGACCACGAGGCCGGAGAGAAGCGGTTCGAGCCGGTGGTCTATCACCTCAAGGAATGGGTTCAGGGCAACCATCACGTCCGGCGCAAGGTCGATGATGACAAGGGCGGCACCATGCGGCTTGGCGCCTATACGGCCGCGCTGGCCGAAGGCTCCAGGGTGGCCGAGGTTTACGGCACCACCCAGATCGAGGAACGGCACCGCCACCGTTATGAGGTGGACGTGAAATACCGCGACAAGCTGGAGGAATGCGGGCTGTGGTTTTCCGGCATGTCCCCCGACGGCCGCCTGCCCGAAATCGTCGAGGTCAAGGATCACCCCTGGTTCATCGGCGTCCAGTTCCACCCGGAGCTGAAGTCGAAACCCTTTGATCCGCATCCGCTTTTCGCCGATTTCGTCCGCGCCGCGAAAGAGGTGTCGCGGCTGGTGTGACGGGTCCTGCGGGACGGGATTGGAACCTGCGGGGGTCTCGAACCATTGACCCGGCATGTTGCAGGATATCTTCTTCCAGGGCTGGTCCGGCGTCGCGCGCGTGCTGATCGTCGGGGTGCTGGCCTACGTCTATCTCATCGCGCTCGTGCGCGGTTTCGGCAAGCGCACCCTGTCCAAGCTGAACGCCTTTGACCTTGTGGTGACAGTGGCGCTCGGCTCTACCCTCGCGACGATCCTACTGTCCAACTCTGTCGCTCTGGTGGAGGGCCTCACCGCGCTGACGCTCCTGGTCGTGCTGCAATTCGGCGTCGCCTTCCTGTCGGTGCGGTCCGAGCGGTTTGCCGACATGGTGCGATCCGAACCCACTTTGTTGTTGCGGGACGGAACCCTGTGCCACGATGCCATGCGCCGCGCGCGGGTGACGGAGGACGAGTTGATGACGGTCCTGCGCGCGAATGGCCAAAGCGCCGATCCCGAAGAGGCGGCGGCGATCATTCTGGAAAGCGATGGATCCTTTTCGGTGCTGGGGGTCGAGGAGACCGACCGGGCGGCGCGGAAGGCTGCTATGTGACTGTCACACTTCGCTGGTTAAGTGGCCGGGAATCCCGGTGCCGCCACGGCACCGGGCCCGTCCGCCTACGATGAGGTGCCACCATGTCCCCCGACGATTTCCGCAGTGCCGAAGACTGGCTCGAATCCGAACTGCGCGATGCGCTGGACGAGGAGGTGGAGCTTGAGATGGAGGACGCGATCCTGTCGATGAAGATCCGGGAAATCTACCGCAAGGCGCATGGCCCCTCGATCCCCCGGCCGCAGTATTTCCGCGACCTGCTGCGCCTTCAGGCAGAGCTCATCAAGCTTCAGGACTGGGTCATCGCCAATAACGAGAAGGTCGTCGTGGTCTTTGAAGGGCGCGACAGTGCAGGCAAGGGCGGCGTGATCAAGCGGATCACGCAGCGGCTCAACCCCCGGGTGGTGCGGACGGTCGCCCTGCCCGCTCCGACGGAGCGGGAGAAATCGCAGTGGTATTTCCAGCGATATGTTCCGCATCTGCCCGCGGGGGGCGAAATCGTCCTCTTTGACCGGTCGTGGTACAACCGCGCCGGGGTGGAGCGGGTGATGGGCTTTGCCGAGGACGAGCAGGTGGAGCAGTTCTTCCAGGACGTGCCGGAGTTCGAGCGGATGCTGGTGCGGTCGGGGATCCGGCTGGTGAAATACTGGTTCTCGATCACGGACGAGGAACAGCAGATGCGGTTCCTGATCCGCATTCACGACCCGCTGAAACAGTGGAAGCTGTCCCCGATGGACCTGCAATCCCGGATCAGGTGGGAGGATTACACCCGCGCCAAGGAGGAAATGCTGGAACGGACCAATATCGCGGAGGCGCCGTGGTACATCGTTCCGGGCAATGACAAGAAGCGGGCGCGGCTGAACTGTATCGATCACCTGCTGTCGCTCTTCCCCTATGAGGAAGTGCCGGGTGAGGAGATCACGCTGCCGGACCGGGTCTACAACAGCGATTACGAGCGGCATGTGCTGCCGCCCGAGCTATACGTTCCGTCGAAGTACTGAGGCCGATCAGGACTTGTTCGACACGAAGAGCGGGGTGAAGAGGCCCTGGATCAGGCCGGGGCGGGTGGAGCCGCGGCCGACGCGCTGCGAGGCGGGCTTGTCGACCAGCATCGGCGACAGGATGGCGGCGTCGAAGACCCAGCGGCTGCGACGGCCGGCTTCCCGGTCTTCGCTCTGGCGCTTGATCCAGTCGGCGACCAGCGCGGGGTTGTCCATCCGGCGCGAGGCGATCGGGACATAGAAGCCGCAGTTGATCCGCTGACACAGCACGTCGATGACGGAGCAGCGCGCCCGGATGTCGTCATCCATGGCATCGCGCGGCAGCAGGTTGTAGCGGCGCGGGTTGAAGGCGAAGAAGAGTGTCAGGGCGGTCCCGAGGTCGAGTTCCTGCCGCGCGGCCACCCAGCGCAGAACGGAGATATCCAGTTCGGTCGGGTCCAGCCTGCGGACGAAACTGCACAGCATGTCCGGCTTCAGTTTCTTCAGCATTGAGATCTGACGCTCGGGCGCCAGGGTGGTCCAATCTTTCTGCACGATTGCCAGCATGTTTTCGCCTTCCCTCTTCAGGGGTTTCTTGTTCCTTTGCCGACGACGTTTTCTTGTCGTTGGTCCGACCGTTACATTCAATTGAGGCAAAACTTAGACCGTTCAACCAAAGGGAGAACCAAGCTGCCTGCTTTGTCGACAATTCTTGCAACCGCACACAGATCGCCCCGCGAACACGTGACCGTGCTTTGTGGTGACTCGCCCGAGAGGCGATTGGCGAACCGTGTGAAAGCCACTATATCCCAACAATGATTGCCGATTTGTTAACGCGGCTGGTCCGCCCCGAACCCGAACCGCTGTCCGATAGCGATGCCCGACTGGCGCTCGTCGCGCTGCTTGTGAGGATCGCAAAAAGCGACGGATCCTACGATCCGGCGGAACAGACGACGATTTTGCGTATTTCGCAAACACGGTATTGCATTTCTGAAAGCGAGGCATCGGCCCTGTTGGCCGAAGCGGAGGCGATCGAGGCCCGTGCCCCGGACACGGTACGGTTCACCCGCGCGATCAAGGATGCGGTCGCCTATGAGGACCGGCTCGGCGTGATCGAGGCGCTTTGGGACGTGGTGCTGGCCGACGGAACCCGCGACCCGGAGGAGGACGCGCTGCTCCGGCTGGCGGCCTCCCTGCTCGGCGTGTCGGACCGGGACAGCAACGCGGTACGCCTGAAGGTCGCCCGGCGGTGATCGCCAGCCTGCCGATGTACGACTGGCCCGAGGTCCGGGCGGCGAACGACCGGCTATGGTCGGCAATCGCGGATGGCCTCACCGCCCGTGGTATCGACGCGCCCGCGAGGCTGAACCGGGATGGCGAGCTCTGGGATCAATGGGAGGCGCCGGAGCTGCTGTTGTCGCAGACCTGCGGCCTGCCCTATCGCGCGCGCCTGCGCGGCAGGGTGCGGATGATCGGCGCGCCGGATTACGGGCTGGAGGGATGTCCGCCGGGCTATTACGCCTCGATGATCGTGGTGCGGGCGGAGGATGCGGCGATCACGCCGCAGGACTGGACGCGCCGGCGATTTGTCTACAACGAGAACCGGTCGCAGTCGGGCTGGGCCGCGCTGCTCAACCATGCCGGGCGGATCGGGACCGGATTTGCCTCGGCCACCGCCTCGGGGGCGCATCGCATCTCCGCGCGGATGGTGGCGGAGGGCGCGGCCGACATCGCCGCCATCGACGCGCAGAGCTGGCGGATGGTGACGGCCTATGACCCCTGGGCGGACGACCTGTGCGTGATCGGCCGGACGGATCCGACGCCGGCGACGTCCTTCATCACCTCCCGGCATATGCCGGAGGAAGCGGTGAGTGCCCTGCGCGCCGCCCTGCGGGACGCGGTGACGGAGCTGGCGCCGGACGACCGCGCCTGCCTGCATCTGCGCGACGTGGTCGACGTGCCCGAGGCGGCCTATCTCTGCGTGCCGACACCCCGCGGCTGACCGCCCGGGACGCTCATTTTCCAGGCATGTCCCGGCGTCAGGGGTCATCCCCCCGTTGCAATCCCTGCCCGATTGCGCCCTACTCGGACGACCCAGCAGGAGAGCATCGGTTTGCAGCAGCCGCCCGTCATCGACATTCGCGACCTTCACAAGAGCTTTGGCGCGCTGGACGTGCTCCGGGGGGTGTCGATCGCGGCACAGCGGGGCGACGTGGTCTCGCTGATCGGATCCTCGGGGTCCGGCAAGTCCACGCTTCTGCGCTGCGCCAACCTCCTGGAAGACAGCCAGCAGGGCGAGATCCTGTTCAAGGGCGAGTCCGTGACGTGGAAGGGCCATGGCGCGCATCGCCGTCCGGCGGACCCCAAGCAGGTGCTGCGCATCCGGACGAACCTGTCGATGGTGTTCCAGCAGTTCAACCTCTGGGCGCATATGACGATCCTGCAAAACGTGATGGAGGCGCCGGTGACCGTACTGGGCCGCGACCGGAGCGAAGTGGAGGTCAAGGCGCGGGAATATCTGGCCAAGGTGGGGATCGGCGACAAGGCGGACGCCTGGCCCGCCCAGCTTTCGGGCGGTCAGCAGCAGCGGGCGGCGATCGCCCGCGCGCTCTGCATGGAGCCGGAGGCGCTGCTGTTCGACGAGCCGACCTCGGCGCTGGACCCCGAGCTGGAGCAGGAGGTGGTCAAGGTGATCAAGGACCTGGCCAACGAGGGGCGCACGATGCTGCTGGTGACGCATGACATGCGGCTGGCGGCGGATGTGTCGGACCGGGTCGTGTTCCTCCACCAGGGCCGGATCGAAGAGGCGGGCACACCGGACGAGCTGTTCGGCGCGCCGAAATCGGAACGGCTTCGCCAGTTCCTGTCGGCGACCGCCAGCGCCTGAGCCGCGCCTGCCTGCCAAAGCATCCTGACGCGTCGTCAGCGGGCGGGATGCGCAAAAACAAGGCGAAAGCCTCTTGTCTTGGCAGAAATAGTTGCCAAGGCTGTCAGATCAGAAGCGGTGCATATGATGCCGCCAAACAGGGAGCCAACATTATGAAGACATTGATGCTGTCCGCAGCCCTCGCCCTGTCCGCAGGGATGGTCATGGCCGAAAGCCATGGCAAGACGATCCGCCTGGGCACCGAAGGCGCCTATGCGCCTTTCAACTTCATCAACGACAAGGGTGAGGTCGACGGGTTCGAGCGCGAACTGGGCGACGAGCTGTGCAAACGCGCGGAACTCACCTGCGAATGGGTCACCAACGACTGGGATTCGATCATCCCCAACCTCGTGTCGGGCAATTACGACGTGATCATCGCGGGCATGTCGATCACGCCCGAACGGGACGAGGTCATCGACTTCACCCAGAACTACACGCCGCCGTCGAACTCCGCCTACATGGCGCTGAGCGATGACGTGGACATCATGGGCGGCGTGATCGCGGCGCAGACCGGCACGATCCAGGCGGCCCATGTGGCGGAAACCGGCGCGACGCTGGTCGAATTCGCAACGCCCGACGAAACCATCGCCGCCGTCCAGAACGGCGAGGCGGATGCGGTCATGGCTGACCACGACTACCTCAAGCCCTTTGTCGAGGAATCGGGCGGCGAGTTCGTCTTCGTCGGTGATTTCGTGCCGCTCGGCGGGGGCGTCGGCCTCGGCCTGCGCGAAAGCGACCAGGAGCTGAAGGAAAAGTTCGACGCCGCCATCACCTCCATGAAGGAAGACGGCTCGCTGAACCCGCTGATCGTGAAGTGGTTCGGCCCGGACGCCCTGACTTACTGATGGACCTCGGGCGGGGCCACCCGGCCCCGCCCCACCTGCCTGCCCGATGTTCAGCTACTGCGCCGATCCCAAAACGCTCGAAGGGCTGCAATGGCTCTCCTGCTACCTGACCACGGGCAAGCATCTTCTTTTCTATGAAAGCTTCTTCTTCGTCATCGCGCTGATGCTGATCACCGCGCCGATCGCGCTGTCCGTCGGCTTCGCGGGGGCGCTGGCGGCGCGGTCGCATGTGGCGCCGGTGCGCTGGATCGGGCTGGGCTATACCTCCATCGTGCGGGGCGTGCCGGACATCGCCTTCTTCCTCTTCATGCCGCTGGCGCTGGACCAGGGGCTGGAATGGCTGCGGCACAAGGTGAAATGCCCCGACTGGTCCGATCCGATCCGGCAGGGCAGTGATTTCGTCGTCTGCACCCAGGCCAAGCTGCCGCTGTCCTCAGCCCCGCAATGGGTGCATGAATATTACGGCGTGGCGCTTGGCATGGCGGCCTTTGCCTTTGTCTTCGGCGCCTTCGCGGCCTTCGTGCTGCGCGGTGCGATGGATGCGGTGCCGCGGGCGCAGATGGAAACGGCAGAGGCCTATGGCATGACCCGCCGCCAGGCGACCTGGCGCATCCTCGTGCCGCAGATGTGGATCTATGCGCTGCCCGGCCTGTCGAACCTGTGGATGATCCTGATCAAGGCGACGCCGCTGCTGTTTCTTCTGGGGATCGAGGATGTGGTCTACTGGGCGCGGGAACTGGGCGGGCGCAAGACCTCTGCCTATGATTATCCGCACCCGGACTGGCGACTGTGGTATTTCCTTGCCCTGCTGGTCTTCTACCTGTTGCTGACCAAGGTGTCGGAGATCGGCTTTGCCCGGCTGTCGCGCCGCCTGTCGCGCGGTCAGGCCACCGCGGCCGGCATGGCGGAGGCTCGCGCATGAGCTGCCTTCAGACCATCGCGGATTACGGGCTGCGCTCTATCGGCATCGGAGAGCGCCTGCTGCCGAAAACCGATTTCACCCTGTGCCAGCAATTCACCCTGATCGGGTCGGGGCTGATCTGGAACATCTATTTCGCCGTGTTCGCGCTGCTGCTCGGCTTCGGGCTGGCGGTCGGGCTGGCGCTGGCGCGCAATTCCGGCACGCGCTGGATCAGCAAACCGGCGTCCTGGTTCATCTTCGTCTTCCGGGGTTCGCCGCTCTTCATCCAGTTCTTCCTGTTCTACGAGGCTTTCACCCTGCTGCCGAAGAACGGGATCGAGCTGAACCTCGGCTTCACCGTGCTGACCGCCGAAACCCGCTGGCTGACCCGCGCGGCGGCGGGGGCGCTGATCGTGCTGTTCCTCAACACCTCCGCCTATGCCGGAGAGATCTTCTATGGCGCGCTGCGTTCCATTCCCAAGGGCGATCTGGAGGCGGCGGATGCTTACGGATTCTCGGGCTGGACGAAATTCCGGCGGATCACCTTTCCGACCATGCTAAGGCTGGCCTGGCCCGCCTATACCAACGAGTCGATCTTCCTGACCCATGCGACGACGCTGGTCTATTTTTCCTCCTTCCCGGCGTGGCAGCAGAAGGGCGACGCGCTTTATTACGCGAATTATTTCGCGGACAAAACCTTCAACCCGTTCATCCCCTACCCGATCCTGGCCTTCTACTTCATCCTGATCAGCCTCGGGATCATCCTTGCCTATGGCCGGATTTACCGGCATCTGAACCGGCACCTGCCACAGGACAAACGGCCCCGCCTGCGCGTCCGGCCCCAGATGGTTCGCTAGAAACATGCCCCTTGGAAATATCCGCACCTTCCGTGTCGCCGCTGCCGACCTGAACGGCCAGATGCGCGGAAAGCGCCTGCCCCGCTCCGCCTATGACAAGCTGCGGGAGGGCTCGGTCCGGATGCCGCTTTCGGTGCTAAACGTCGATATCTGGGGCGCCGACATCAAGGACAGCCCGCTGGTGTTTGACAGCGGCGATGCGGACGGGGTGATGATGCCGACGGAGCGCGGGCCGGTGCCGATGCCCTGGCTCGACACGCCGTCGGCCCTCGTTCCGATGGAGATGTTCCACGACACGGGCTTTCCCTTCCTCGGCGATCCTCGCCATGCGCTCAGATCGGTGCTGAAGGGCTATGCCGAGCGGGGCTGGACGGTTCAGGCCGGGATCGAGATGGAGTTCTACCTCGTCGATGACAGCGGCGCGGCGCTGCATCCGCCGGAAAACCCCCAATCCGGCCGTCCGCTTCAGGGCAATGCGATCCTGTCGCTGCGCCAGCTCGATGCGTTCGACGGCTTCCTGTCTGCGGTCTACGACGCCTGCGAGGATATGGAGATCCCGGCCCAGTCGACCATTTCCGAGGCGGGGCTCGGCCAGTTCGAGATCGACCTCGACCACCGCGAGGCACTGCGCGCCGCCGATGACGCCTGGCTCTTCAAGGCGCTGATCAAGGGGATGGCGCGGAAATTCGGCATGGCGGGGACGTTCATGGCCAAGCCGCTGCTGGACGAGGCCGGGACGGGGATGCATGTGCATTTCTCGGTGCTGGACCGCGAGGGGCGGAACATCTTTGACAATGGCGGGCCGGAGGGCACGCCGTTCCTGCACAATGCCGTGGCGGGCTGCCTGGCCGCCCTGCCCGCCTCCACCCTCGTCTTTGCGCCGCACGGGCCGTCCTACGACCGGTTCGTCGAGGACAGCCATGCGCCCACCGGGGCCTGCTGGGCCTATGAGAACCGCACCGCCGCGCTGCGCATCCCCGGCGGGCATCCGGCGGCGCGGCGGATCGAACACCGCGTGGCGGGCGGCGACAACAACCCCTATCTCGCACTGGCCGCGATCCTCGGAGCGGCGCTGATCGGGATCGAGGACAATATGATCGCGCCGCCGCCGATCTCGGGCAATGCCTACGGGCTCGACCTGCCGCGGCTGAAGCCCGACTGGACCTCTGCCATCGAGACGTTCGAAACGGACAAGATGATCGCCCGCATCTTCCCCGAGGCGCTGGTGAAGAACTACGTGCTGACCAAGCGGCAGGAGCAGGAGCGCCTGGCCGACGTGCCGCCGGACCAGCACTGGAAGACCTATCTCGAAGCGGTGTGAGCGCCATCGCCGCAACTGTCCCGGCCTTGCGCCGGGACCCCGCCCCATTCCGCTCAGCCCCCGGAGGTCCCGGCGGAAGCTCGGGACAAGAAACCATGCTGTGCAGCACTGCGTATGTCCCGGCCTTGCGCCGGGACCCCGCCCTATTCCGCTCACCCCCCCGGGGAGGTCCCGGCGCAAGGCCGGGACATGGCGCGCGCGCCACGCTGTCGCGCCGCCCCCCTTGTCGCCCACCGGCGCGTCCATTACCTTCGGGACAACCCAAAACTACTGGTGACTCATGCTGATCGGCATCCTGCAATGCGGCCATTTCCCCGAAGAGCTTCAGGGGGAAACCGGCGATTATGGCACGCTTTATTCCAATTTCCTCTCCGGCTATGGCTTTGAGTTCGCGGTCTTTCCCGTCTGCGACGGCATCTTCCCCGAGGGGGCATCGGATTGCGACGGCTGGCTGATCTCCGGCTCCAAGCACGGGGCCTATGAAGACCACGACTGGATCCCCCGGCTGGAAGCGCTGATCCGCGAGATCCGCGATGCGGGCCGTCCGCTGGTCGGCATCTGCTTCGGCCATCAGATCATCGCCCAGGCCTTCGGCGGGCGGGTGGAGAAATTCCCCGGCGGCTGGTCCGTGGGCCGCACGCTCTATCGGTTCGAGGATGGCGAACGGGCGCTGAATGCCTGGCACCAGGACCAGATCACCGCCCCGCCGCCCGGTGCGAGGGTGCTCGCCTCTTCCGACCGCTGCGCCTATGCGGCGCTTGGCTATGGCGACCGGATCTACACGATCCAGCCGCATCCGGAGTTCGACCGCCGCGAGGTGGCGGGCCTGCTGCGGGTCCGGGGTGACCTGCTGCCCCCGACGACACGCGAGGGTGCGAAGGCCGCGCTCGACCTGGCCGTCGACAACCGGGCCGAGGCCGACCGGATCGCCGGTCTCTTCCAGGGGGCCATGGCATGAGCGACGACTGGATCGAGAAACTCCCCGCCCCGGCGCGCGCCTATCTCGAAGGCCGGCGGCTGGACGAGGTCGAATGTATCGTCTCCGACCTGCCCGGCATCGCCCGCGGCAAGGCGGTTCCGGCCACGAAATTTGCCCGGCAGGAATATTTCCACCTGCCCAATTCGATCTTTTTCCAGACCATCACGGGCGATTGGGGCGAAGCGGCGGGGGAAGAAGGGTTCATCGAACCGGACATGACCCTGCGGCCCGATTTCTCCACCGCGACGGCGGCGCCCTGGACCGGCGACTGGACCCTCCAGGTCATCCACGACGCCTATGACCGCAAGGGCCAGCCGGTGCCGTATTCGCCGCGCAACGTACTGAAACGGGTGGTGAAACTCTACGAGGACAGGGGCTGGAAACCGGTCGTCGCGCCGGAGATGGAATTCTACCTCGTCGCCCGCAACATCGACCCGGCCAAGCCGATCGAACCGATGATGGGACGTTCGGGCCGCCCGGCCGCCGCGCGCCAGGCCTATTCGATGACGGCGGTGGACGAGTTCGGCCCGGTGATCGACGACATCTACGATTTCGCCGAAGCCCAGGGGTTCGAGATCGACGGCATCACCCAGGAGGGCGGCGCCGGCCAGCTGGAGATCAACCTGCGCCACGGCAACCCGGTGAAACTGGCGGACGAGGTCTTCTACTTCAAGCGCCTGATCCGCGAGGCGGCCCTGCGCCACGATTGTTTCGCCACCTTCATGGCGAAACCGATCAGCGATGCGCCGGGCAGCGCCATGCATGTCCACCATTCGATCATCGACATGGAGACGGGACGCAACCTCTTCACCGGGCCGCAGGGCGGGGAAACGGATGCCTTCTACAGCTTCATCGGCGGGTTGCAGCACCACCTGCCGCAGGTCATCCCGCTGCTGGCGCCCTATGTGAACAGCTACCGCCGCTACGTGAAGGACCACGCCGCGCCGATCAACCTGGAATGGGCGCGCGACAACCGGACCACGGGCATTCGTGTGCCGATCTCCTCGCCCGAAGCGCGCCGGGTCGAAAACCGCGTCGCGGGGATGGATTGCAACCCCTACCTCGGGATCGCCGCCTCGCTCGCGGCGGGCTACCTCGGCCTGATCCGCGAAGAGCGGGCGGAAAAGCAGTTCCGCGGCGATGCCTATGATGGCGAGGGCGATTTCCCCCGCACCCTGGGCGAGGCGCTCGATGCCATGGACGAGGCGACCGGGATCGCAGAGGTGCTGGGCGAGGAATTCTGCCGCGTCTATTCCATCGTGAAACGGACCGAATACGAAGAATTCCTCGGCGTGATCAGCCCGTGGGAGAGGGAACACCTGCTGCTCAATGTCTGACGCGATGCTTCATCTTTCCGGAAATACTCCCGCCGGAGGCCTCGCCCGCAGGGCGACCCGCTGCCGATGAACCTGCTTCACGCCAACGACCGTCCCGGCACCTATCCGCCAAGCTATTATGCCGCCACCGCCCCGGCCCTGCCGCCCTTCCCGGTGCTGAAGGGGGCCGCAAAGGCGGATCTCTGCGTGATCGGGGCGGGGTATACCGGGCTCTCGACCGCGCTTCATGCGGCGGAGGCCGGGCTGTCGGTCGTCCTGGTTGAGGCGCAGCGGGTCGGGTTCGGCGCCTCGGGGCGCAATGGCGGGCAGCTTGGTTCGGGGCAGCGGCAGGACCAGATGGTGCTGGAAAAGATGGTCGGGCTTGAGGATGCGCGGCTCTTCTGGCGGCTTGGCGAAGAGGCGAAGAGCTTCACCAAAAACCTCATCGCGCGGCTCGGTCTCGACGTCGGGCTGAAACCGGGCGTGGCCTGGACCGGCTCTTCGCGGGCGGAGGTGCATCACCTGCATGATTATGCTGCGCATCTCAACGCGCGCTACGATTATCCGGAGATCGAGATCCCCGACGAGGCGGCGTTCCGGCGCATAATCCCCTCCCCCGCCTATCGCGGCGGGATCATCGACCGGGGGGCGGCGCATCTGCATCCGCTGAAATACGCGCTTGGCCTGGCGCGGGCAGCGGCGGCGGCCGGGGTGCGGATCTTTGAACGGTCGGAGGTGCATCACATCGCCCAGGGGCCCAAGGTCACGATCCGCACCGGCGCGGGCGATGTGGAGGCCGACCACGTGGTGATAGCCTGCAACGGCTATCTCGGCACGCTCGACCGCCGGATCGCCGCGCGCGTCATGCCGATCAACAATTTCATCGCCGCGACGGAACCGCTCGGCCCCGAGGCCGCGAAAGTGCTGGGCGAGGATATCGCCGTGGCGGACGACAAGTTCGTGGTCAACTACTACCGCCTGTCGGAGGATGGCCGGCTGCTCTTTGGCGGGGGGGAGAGCTATGGCTATCGCTTCCCGCGGGATATCGCGGCCAAGGTGCGGCGGCCGATGACGGAGATCTATCCGCATCTGCGCGATGTCCGGATCGACTATGCCTGGGGCGGGACGCTGGCCATCACCATGAAACGCCTGCCCTATTTCGCGCGGCTGGCGCCGAATGTGCTGACCGCCTCGGGCTATTCGGGACATGGGCTGGGGACCGCGACCCATGCGGGATACCTGATGGCGCAGGCGGTGCGCGGTCAGGCGGAGGGGTTCGACGCTATGGCGCGGCTGCCGAACCGTCCCTTCCCCGGCGGACCCGCGCTGCGCACCCCGTTCCTATATGCCGCGATGAGCTGGTTTTCCCTGCGCGACCGGCTTGGGATCTGAGACGCGCGGCGGTGGTGTCGGTGGTGTCGGTGTAAGGGGCTCTGCCCTCGGCCGTGCAAGCCTGCCCCGAAGTATTTTTCGAACCGAAGGAGTATTCCCGGCCAGAAGAAGACGGGGCCAGGTGCAATACCCACGGCGGGGCGCGGCGCGTCATCCAGATTTCATTCGACTGTCCCCGCGGCTTCGTTTAGGTTTCCCGAAAAGAAACTTCAGGAAAGCCGAAAGATGACTCTTCCGCCGAATGTCTACGATGCAGAGCCCATCCCCGAAGCCGCCCGCGCGGAGATCGAGCGTCTGCTGAGTTCCGGCGACCTGTTCCGCTACACCGCGCCGGAGAACGCGCCGGTGACGCTTCTTGAAACCGAATTCGCAGAGATGATGGGCACGAAATACGCGCTGGCCGTGTCGTCCTGTTCTGCCGCGCTGTTCCTGTCGTTGAAGGCGCTTGGCCTGCCGCGCGGGGCGCGGGTGCTGATCCCGGCCTTCACCTTTGCTGCCGTGCCCTCCTCCATCGTCCATGCGGATTGCGAGCCGGTGCTGTGCGAATGCGGCGGCAATTACCGGATCGACCTGGAGGATTTCCACGCCAAGCTGCCCACGGTGCAGGCGGTGCTGATTTCCCATATGCGGGGGCATACTTCTGATATGGATGCGATCATGGAGGCCTGCGACGCGGCGGGCGTTCCGGTGATCGAGGATGCGGCGCATTCGCTTGGCACGCTGTGGCACGGGCGCAAGATCGGCACTATCGGCAAGATCGGCTGTTTCTCCTTCCAGTCCTACAAGCTGGTGAATTCCGGCGAGGGCGGCATCCTGATCACCGACGATGCGGATGCGGTGGCCCGCGCGATCATCATGTCGGGCGCCTATGAGCATATGTGGAAGAAGCACAAGGCGCGGCATGGGGAGAACTCCAACGATCTGGTGGAGGCGCTGGAACGCTGGCAAAACCAGCTGCCGCTCTACAACCTGCGCCTGTCGAACATGAGTGCCGCGATCGTCCGGGCGCAGCTACCCGAAGTGCCGCGCCGGGTGCGGGACGGGCGGCGCAACCATGATCAGGTGGCGGCGCTGATTGCACAGTCGCCCTGGATGGAGGTGCCCGCCAAGCTGGACCCGGAGGTGCGCGCGCCGGATTCGCTTCAGTTCAACCTCGTGGGGCTGAGCGATGAGGAGACCCGCGCCTTTCAGGACGCCGCCGCCGCGCGGGGCGTGAAGGTCCAGGTCTTCGGCATGTCGACCGATAATGCGAGGGCCTTCTGGAACTGGCAGTTCCTGGGCGATCTGCCCGACCTTCCCAAGACGCGTGCGATGCTGATGCGTGCCTGCGACACCCGCCTGCCCGCCCGGCTGACGCCGGAACAGTGCGAGCTTGTCGCCGGGGCGCTGGTGGCCGCCGCGGAAGACGTCATGGGCGAAGTGAAGGCTTACGGCACCTGATCCCGCTCAGCCGTCCTGATACCTGAGGTAACGGGCGAATTCCGGGTCCTGCGGCACCCATCTGCCGTTCAGCTTGTGCACCAGCCGGTTGCGGGTGAGCGTCTGAAGCGCGCCCGAGACGCGGCCCTTGCTGACCTCGTCCTCGCCGATGGCGCGGGCCAGGGCTGCGCGGGTGGCGGCCGAGGTGAGCTGATCGCCGCCGCGCGCAATCTCCAGCAGGACCGCGCGGGGCAGCGGGGCGAGATCGGCCCAGAGGGCGCGGTAGCCCTGCCGGTCCGCATAATCCTCCACCAGCATCAGATGCGCCTCGCGCAGGGTGAGGCCGGGGCGCAGGGCCATGGTTTCAAGCGCCCGGCGGAAGGCATAGGGAGAGCGGTCGACCTCTTCGAAGAAGGCGATCGCCTCGCGCAGGTCGACCGTGCGGCCGGAGGCGGCCTTCTGCGCCTTGAGGATATGGGTCACGAAGTCGAGGCCGAGCGGGGGCATGTTTTCCTGAAGCCCGTATTGCAGGAACGGCGCCTCGCGGGCGCTGAACAGGGCGCGCAGCCCGTCGATGCTGGAGCCGGTGAAGACCGTCTTGATCCGCGGTCGCCGCTTGTCGAGGCTGGTGCGCAGCCCGGCGACAAAGGCGCGATGCTCGGGGCGGGCCAGTTCCTGCACCTCGTCCAGAAGCAGGAGCGCCGGGGTTTCGGGGGTGGCGGGAAGGCGGCCGATGAGGTCGTCGAGGGCGAGCATCGCCGCGGCGGAGGGCGGCGTGTCGCGGCCCAGCGGGATCTCGACCTCGCCACCGATGCCCATTGGAGCGACGCGGAGTTTCGGCTTCATCTGTTGCAGCGCCGCGCGGGTCCGCGACCAGAGGCCGGGGCTGTCGAGCACCGCGCGGATGGCATGGGCGGTGATCAGCGCGGGCGGCTCCGGGGCCTGCCAGTAGCTCACATAGACCACGGCCATGCCGCGGCGCACGGCCTCCGGGGCGAGGTCATGGGTCAGGAACTGCGTCTTGCCGGTGCGGCGCGGACCGAACAGGGTCAGCGCATCCGCCCCGCCCTTGAGGAAGAGCGTCAGGACGGTGTCGCGGAACTCCGTCCGGGGGAAATGCCAGGGGTCGGTCTGCATGGGTCTGATGATACACAGAAGGTCTGTGTTGGTATAGACCTGTGCAGACCGCGAGGGTCTGTATTGATGCAGACCGACGCAGACCCGGGTGGGTTGGGCGGCGGGGTTTGCCGCTCGGCTCCGGTCGGAGGTTGAGGACGGGGGAGATCCTCGGGTCAGGCCCGAGGATGACGGGGGATTAGGATGACGGGGGATTGTGGGGCGCGGCGGGAGTGACAGGGTCGGCCTCGACGCGCCCAGTCGACGGTCGACATGTGCGACGGTCGCGGCGGCGGGGATGGCCGAGCGGGCCAGGTGAAGCGCGCCTTTGCCGCCACGCAGGCCTTTTGAGCCGGGTCGGCTTGGGTCGGGTGACAAACAGGAGGTCTGTGTTGGTATAGCCCCAAAAAAGACCAAGGAGGTCTGTATTGGCGCAGACCGCTGCAGACCCAAGTGGGCTTGTCGGCGGGGTTGGGCTCTCGGTTCAGGTCGGAGGTGGAGGAACGGGGGGAGATCCTCGGGTCATGCCCGAGGATGACAGGGAGCGGTTAGGATGACGGGGGATTGTGGGGCGCGGCGGGAGTGACAGGGTTGGCCTCGACGCGCTCAGTCGACGGTCGACGTGTGCGACGGTCGCGGCGGCGGGGATGGCCGAGCGGGTCAGGTGAAGCGCGCCTTTGCCGCCACGCAGGCCTTTGAGCCGGGTCGGCTTGGGTCGGGTGACGAACAGGAGGTCTGTGTTGGCATAGACCCAAAAAGACCAAGGAGGTCTGTATTGGCGCAGACCGATGCAGACCCACGTGAGCCGGGCGGCGGGGTTGGGCGCTCGGTTCGGGTCGGAGGTAGAGGAACGGGGGGAGATCCTCGGGTCAAGCCCGAGGATGACGGCGTGCCTGTGGGGTAGAGCGCGCCCGTGCGCTACCGTCGCCCGTGCACTACCGGCGCCCGTGCACTACCGTCGGCCGTCAACGACCGGCGCCCACGGTGACCGGGGCGCCGGAGAGGACCGGAGGTCAGTCGACGAAGGCCTTTTCGACCACGTATTCCTTGGGATCGGAATTCGCGCCTTCGCGCAGGCCGTAACCTTCGAGAAGCTCCTTGATCTCGAGGTTGAAGGCGAGGTTGCCGCAGACCATGGCGCGGTCGGTTTCGGGTGCGATCGGCTCTACCCCGAGGTCGTCAAAGACCTCTCCCGACCGCATCAGGTCGGTGATCCGGCCCATCTTGGGGCTCTCTTCGCGGGTGGTGGTCGGGTAGTAGCGCAGCTTGGCGAGGTTGTCCTCTCCGATCAGTTCCTTGAGCATCTCGTCGTTGCGGATGCTGTCGATCAGTTCGGCCCCGTAGGTCAGTTCGCCGACTTCGCGGCAGGTGTGCGTGATGATGACCTCATCGTAGTCCTCATAGGTCTGCGGATCGCGCAGGAGCGAGGCGAAGGGGGCAAAGCCGGTGCCGGTGGCAAAGAACCACACGCGCTTGCCGGGCAGCAGGGCGTCATGGACCAGCGTGCCGACGGGCTTGGGGCGCAGGATGATCTCGTCCCCGACCTGAAGATGCTGGAGGCGCGAAGTCAGCGGGCCGTCCTGCACCTTGATCGAGTAGAACTCCAGCTCCTCGTCCCAGGAGGGCGAGGCGATGGAATAGGCGCGCAGCAGCGGGCGGCCGTTGTCGCCCATGAGCCCGATCATCACGA
>Ga0213839_1000909_pt1 | contig 23250 bp, 21 predicted proteins | sample SWPATP21_FD_160075 | JGI IMG/M metagenome (GOLD analysis project Ga0213839, IMG submission 160075) | Coastal seawater microbial communities from Marineland, Florida, United States - SWPA TP2 #1 | ecosystem: Environmental > Aquatic > Marine > Coastal | place: USA: Florida | collected 2016-08-14
TGGGCTGTGAGGCCAGCGACCGAGGGGGCAGCGTGTTCGTCGATGGCGGGTCGGTGTCGATGGGCCCCGGTCGGGTCAGCGATGGCTGGGCGGTCGACGGGGGAGCGTTCGGGCTGGAGGGTGGCAGTCTGCACCTCGACGGCGTGGGGCTGTGGAGCAACGAGGCGGAGCACCGTGGTGGTGCCGTGTTTGCGACCTCGGGCGCCACGGTCGACCTGTCGGCGTCCGATGCGTGGAGCAATCATGCGGAGTCCGGAGGGGCCGTGCATGTGGACGTCGCTGCGGAGCTCACGGTGGAGGGCACCACGCTCCGGGAGAACCTCGCCTTCACCGGAGGGGCCGTGTTCGCCCGGCAGGTGGACGAGGTGCGCATGATCGACAGCCGCTTCAACGACAACATCGCGGACGACACGGGCGGGGCAGGTCACATCGAGGGGGTCTCGGGCCTGGACATCGAGGGCTCGGTCTTCGCGCGGAACCTGGCACCCGTGGGGGCAGCGCTGCGGCTGCTCGGCACCCACACGACGGCGTTGAACAACACCTTCAGTCACCACCACAGCATCGGCTTCACCCCCTACGGTGTGGCCCTCGCGGATGCCGCCATCTCCCACGACGCCACCGACCCGGTGGGCTCCTTCGCAGGACGACACCTCACCTTCTTCGCGACGGGCTACTCGGAGCAGCAGATCGAGGTCATCCGAAACCAACACGGCACCGACATCGAGCCCCACGGTCCACCTGGCGAGCCAGAGGGGCCCGGGGGCGAGGGGGGCGGGCTCTGCCCCACCCTGGCCATCTCCGGCATCGAGCGGGCCGATGGCTCCTTCCCTGTGCAGGTGAGCGCCACCCTGGGCGTGCTGGAGTGCGTGGGGAGTCGAGTCCGCAAGGCGGACGCCGTCGAGAACAGCATCTTCACCTGGTCCCTGTCCCCCGACTTCGTGGCGGACGCCAACATCCTCCTGCTGCACGAGACGTTCCCCCTGGCGGGCAACGGTGGCCCCACCGAGACCCATGGGCTGGCGTCGAACCATCGCGGGATCGGGGCCACTGCATGCTTTGCGCCCGACGACCAGCGCAACGTGCCTCGGGCAACGGGGGGGACGTGCGATGTGGGGGCCTTCGAGCGGGAATCGACGGACGACGATGGGGATCCATGGGTGGACCCGGAGTTGGACCCGAACCCCTACGATGACTGGGTCATCGTGCCCCCCTGGTGGTGGTAGGTCCTCATCCGGTCGCCGACGTCAGGCCGTGCGCGAGGTCAGTCGGTCTCGGCGCACCACTCCGAGGTGGCCAGCGCTTCGCAGGCCTTGCGGGCGGTCTTGGCCTGCTTGCTGCTCAGGCCTTCGTCCCGGGACCAGTCCCTCGCGGCCTCGGCGGCGGCGGTCTTCGTCTCCGGTCCCGGCTCGTCCACGAACATCTGCAGGGTGGCGCCGGCCCGCAGCTTGCGCAGGTTGCCGATCCGGCCTCCGCGGACCGCCTCGGGCCACCGGTCCGCCATGCCAAGGGCCACGTCGGCGTGGTGCAGGCTCATCGGCGCCGTCTCCGGCGTCTTGGCGTAGTACAGGGCGAGCTTGTAGTGCAGGTCGGGGTCCTCGGTGACCGACGCGAGCTGCAGGGCATGGCGCTCCCAGCCCTCCATGTCCCCGCTGGCGAAGGCGTCGACCGCGAGCAGACGCAGGACGGGCACGGCGTCGGCGGTGCTGTCGGGGGCGAGCAAGCCGGTGAGGCAGGTGTGGGCCTCGTCGTCGAGCTTGCCCTCCATGGCGGCGGCCCCGAGGTCGTCGGGGCTGCCACACACCGACAGGTCGAGGGGCGGCGGATCGGCCTCCCCGGGGCTGGCCACGGCATCCTCGGCCTCGACCGGGACGGGCGCCACGGGCTCGGGCTCGACCTGGACGGACTCGTGCCCCCGCTCGGTGGCGGGGGTGGACTGGGGCTCCGAGGGCTGAGCGGAGCGAGCGCCGTCCACGCCCACGCTGGCGTCGACGGGGGCGCTGGCCCCCCCCCACGGGAGGACGGTGAACAGGGCGGCGGCGGCACTGGCGAGAACGACGGCGGTCATGAGCGGGCTCCTCCAGGAGGGCGTCGACGGGGGCACGTCGCGGGCGCGACGCAGGGCGGCGTCGAAGGACGCGCCGTGAGCGAAGTCGTCGAGGACCTCGTCCAGGCGGGCCTCCTCGACGAGGATGGCCTCCTTCAGGGCGGCGCAGTCAGGGCAGCCGGCGAGGTGGGGCTCCAGGGCCTCCCACCCGTCGTGGTCGCCTTCGAGGAGCGCGGTGCGGACGGACGCGCAGGTCATGGGGACTCCTCGAACAGGGAGGACCAGTCGGGGTGATCGGCGAGCAGGGCCCTGCGCAGCGCCGTCCGACCCTGGTGCAGCAGGGCCCGGGCGGTGCTCGCCGCGATGCCCAGCTCCGCGGCGGCCTCGCTGGGGGTGGCGTGGCCCCGGTCGCACAGGTCGACGAGCTGGCGCTGGCGCGGCGTGAGACGGCCGAGGGCGTCCAGGGCCTTGGTGCTGGCCCGGTGGAGGTCCAGATCCTCGTCCACCCGGCTCGACCCGCTGCGGTCCCCGAGGAAGGGGAGCACCGGGCCACGGCGTCGCTGGACGTCCCTGCAGCAGTTTCGGACCAGGGTGCGGAGCCAGGGGGCGAAGGGGCGAGCGGGGTCGTAGGTGCCGATCTTGTCGAGGAGCCGGATCAGGGCATCCTGGGACGCGTCCTCGGCCAGCGCCACGTCGGCGAGCTCGGCGAGGGCCCAGCGGCGCATCTGGGGCCACCACTCGCGTGCCAGCGCCTCGGCGGCGTCGGCGTCGCCAGCCACGGCAGCTGGGATCGGGGAGGAGTGCTGGGTCAAGGCTCGTGCCATCGACCCTATACGGGGACCTCCCGATCAGCGCTTAGGAGAATCTGCCGATCCGAGGCGGTCGCCGAGCAAGGCACGGGCGCGCTCGGGGTCGGCCTTGCCCTGGCTCTGCTTCATCACCTGACCCATGAAGAAGCCGAAGAGGCCCTCGTGCCCACCTCGGTAGGCCGCGACCTTGTCGGGGCTTCCCGAGACGACCTCCTCGACGAGGGCGGCGAGCTGGACGTCCGGCATCAGGGCCAGCCCCTCCCGCTCGATGATGACCGACGGGGCGTCTCCGGTCACCAGCATGTGCTCGAGGACCTTGCGCGTCAGGGGGGAGGAGAGGGTGCCGTCGCTGCTGCTGGTGGCGAGCTGGCCGAAGGCAACGGCGTCGAAGGGGAGGTCGCCGAGGTGCGCGATGTGGGGGTGGTCTCCGAGGGACGGCAGCAGCACGTGGACCATCAGCTTGGCGACGGCGTCGGCGGGACCTGACTGGGCAGCGAGCACGAACCAGCTGGCACGGTCGGGATCCTGGGCGAGGATGTCGGCTTCGGAGCGCTCGATGTCGTGGAGGTCCGCCAGGGTGGTGGCCCGTGCCTCTACCTCGGGGGCCAGCACCTTCTCCTTCGCCGGCCCGGGCGGCGGCTTGGGAGCGGCCCTGGGGCTGGGCTCCTCGGGGCTCTGCGCCTTCCCCCAGGAGTCCTTGAGCGCCACGACGCGGTTCCACACCGGCGCGCCCTGCCGGCTGTCGACCGGGTCGGCGAAGAAGTACCCCGTGCGCTCCAGCTGGACGTGGCTGCCGGGGGGGAGGTCGGCCAGGGCAGGTTCTCCCTGGGCGCCCCGGACCACGAGGGACTCGGGGTTGAGGTCGAGGAGGTAGTCGCGGTCCTTCCCCGGGTGCTCGACGGTGAACAGGCGGTCGAGCTCCCGGACCTCCATGGGTACGCTGCGGTCGGCGCTCACCCAGTGGATGGTCCCCTTCACCTTGCGGCCGTCGGGGCTGGTGCCGCCTCGGCTCTCGGGGTCGTGGGTGACCCGCACCCGTCGCACGCGGCCGTCGGTGTCGGTGTCGATGCCGGTGACGGTGACCAGGTAGCCGTAGCGGAGGCGCACCTCACGACCCGGTGCCAGACGACGCCATCCCTTGGGCGGGTCCACGGCGACGTCGGCGCGCTCCACGAACAAGCGGCGGGTGAAGGCAACGGTGCGGCTTCCTTCCCTGCGCACGTCGTGGGGCCACAGGCTGGCCTCGAGCTCGTCGACCCGGTCCTCGGGCCAGCTCTCGACGAGCAGCTCCACGGGATCGAGCACGGCCATGTAGCGGGGAGCCTTGTCGTTGAGGTCGTCCCGGATGGCGTGGTCGAGCAGGGCCGGGTCGACGACGCTGTTGGCGCGACCGACGCCCACGCTCTCGATGAAGGCACGAATGGCGGCTGGGGTCACACCGCGTCGACGCAGCCCTGCGATGGTGGGCATGCGGGGGTCGTCCCAGCCGCTCACGTGGCCGCCCTCCACCAGCCCGATGAGCCTGCGCTTCGACAGGACCGTGTAGGGGAGCACCAGGCGGGCGAACTCGTACTGCCGTGGGCGCGCGGGCGTGGGGAGGTGCTCGACGAACCAGTCGTAGAGCGCCCGGTTGTTCTCGTACTCCAGCGAGCAGAAGCTGTGGCTGACGTGCTCCAGGGCGTCCGACAGGCCGTGGGCGTAGTCGTAGAACGGGTAGATGTGCCAGCTCGTTCCGGTGCGGGGGTGGGGCACATTGCGGATGCGGTACATCAGCGGGTCCCGCAGCTTCATGTTGGGGTGGGCCATGTCGATCTTGGCCCGCAGGACCATGGCGCCATCGGGGTGCAGGCCCTCCTTCATCTCCTCCAGCAGCCGCAGCGACTCGGTGAACGGGCGGTCCCGCCAAGGGGACGGGACACCGGGGCTCTCCACCGTGCCCCGGTTCCGCTGGATCTGCTCCTCGGTCTGCTCGTCGACGTAGGCCAGGTCTCGCTCGACCAGCTGTCGTGCCCAGGCGTAGAGCTGTCCGAAGTAGTCGCTGGCCCAGTACAGGTGCTCCCCCCAGTCGAAGCCGAGCCAGCGGACGTCCTGCTGGATCGCCTCGGCGTACCTGGGGTCTTCCTTGACCGGGTTGGTGTCGTCGAAGCGTAGATGGCAGCGACCGCCGTAGCGCTCCGCCAGGCCGAAGTCGGCGCACAGCGCCTTGGCGTGCCCGATGTGCAGGTAGCCGTTGGGCTCGGGGGGGAAGCGGGTCACCACCTGGTGATGCCGACCATCACGGAGGTCGTCTTCGATGATCTGCACGAGGAAGTTCGAGGTTTCGGCCACGGGCCCTCCGAGACCGACGACTAACCGCGGTGGTGTTTTCACGGCAGCGCCGCTATCGCATAGTGGGGACGGCGATGGTGCCTGCTCTCCTGCGGGACCGACGGTCGAGGAGAGGATGTCGCGCGCTTCCGTGCCCAGTGTTCGCCTGCTCTGTGGGCGCCTCGTACCGGTCGAGCACGTCGCTGCTCGGGTGGCGGCGATGGGGCTGCAGGTCGACCCTGCGGGCGCCATCGAGGTGGCCGATGCGCCGCCATGGGGCTCGGGGGCTGGTTCCGTGCAGGTCGCCATCGTCGACTCGGAGGCCGAGGCGCTGGACGCCGTGCGGTCCGGGGCGAACGACGCGCTGGTGTGGCCCGCCGATGCGGCCCGTCTGGAGCGCTCCATCGAGGCGGCTCGGCACCGCGTGGTCGACGCCGAGGGCCACTACGTGTACCGAGAGGTGTTCCGGCGGATGCCCACCTGGGTGGAGCTCACCAACACGGACACGGTGCTGATCGACGTCAGCAGTGGCTTCGAGGACGTCACGGGCTACGCCCGCCCGGAGGTCGTGGGGCGTACCCCCGCCGAGCTGTTCCGCGGCGGCACCCATGGCTCGGCCTTCTACGACGCCATCGTGGCCACGCTCCACGCCGGCAGGCCCTGGCATGGCGACATGCTCGGACGCCGCCGGGACGGGAGCCTCGCGGTGCTGGAGGCGGTGGTGGATGGGGTGCGTCGCCACGGGCAGCTGATCGCCAGCTTCGCCGTGAAGCGCCAGGCCAGCGCGGCAGCGCCGGAGTCCCTCAGGGGCTGGGTGCAGTCGGTCGTGTCGGCGCCCTGGATGCTCGTCCGGTGCGACAGTGGGGTCGTCGTGGAGGTCGGGCCGGGGGCTGCCGAGGTCTTCGGATGGGCTCGCGACGAGCTGGTCGGGAGCAGGTTCGATGGCCTCGGCCTCGTGCTGGACGTCCCGGCGCCCGGTGAGGTGGTGTCCGAGGACCGTTGGCTGGGGCAACGAGCCTACGAGGCGATCGCCACCGGGCGCCTGGTCGGGGACGTCGAGATGTTCCTCGTCGTTCTCCGCGACGTGACCGACCGACTCCTCCGAGAGGAAGACCTGGACGCCCTCGCCCACGACCTCGCGATGGCCCGGGACCAGGCCATGGCCGCGGACCAGGCCAAGAGCGCCTTCCTCGCCGGCATGTCTCACGAGCTGCGCACGCCCCTCAACGCGATCCTGGGCTACGCCGACCTGCTCACCGACGAGGTCGAGGACGTCGGCGTCCTGTCCGATCTGGCCAAGATCCGGACCTCGGGCGTCCACCTCCTCGGCCTGGTGGACGAGGTCCTGGACCTGGCGCGGGTCGAGTCGGGAGAGGTCCTGCTGTCGATGGAGTCCTTCCCCGTCGCGCCCCTCCTGCGGGAGGTGGTCGACAGTGTGCGCATTCGAGCGGCCGCCGCAGGCCACGACCTGGTGCTGCGGGTGACCGCCCCGGAGCCGGTGGCCTTCGGCGACCCGCAGCGCGTCCTCCAGGTGCTCCTCAACCTCGTGGTGAACGCCATCAAGTACGCGGATCCCGGACAGATCGTCGTGGGAGAGGAGCAGGGCTCCGATGGGTCGACGGTGCTGTACGTCCGCGATCAGGGGCCGGGCCTGACCCCCCACCAACAAGACCGCATCTTTCATTCCTTTCGGCAGCTCCATGCCACCGGCGACGGTGTCGGGCTGGGGCTTGCCATCAGTCGACGGCTGGCAGAGGCCATGGGCGGCCGCCTCGAGGTGACGTCCACCTTGGGGGAGGGGAGCCGCTTCTCCCTCTGCCTGTTGTCCACCCCAGAGCCTGCCTGCCAGGGGGGCCCCGCATCCGTGCAGGGAGGGTGAACCGGGGCCCAGGGGGCGATACACCCCCGGCATCGCAGGAGGTAGGCATGGTGCGCGGTTCAGCAGATGCGGGCGGCTCGGAGCTGGGGTTCACGCGACGGGTTCGGCGGCGGCTGCGGGTGCGGGCAGAGCGGGTCCTGGATCGCCTCGGCCTCGTGGAGCCCCGTCCAGAGCCCGCCCCCGACACGATGGCCTGGCCGGAGGTCTCCGCTGCCAGCGCGTCGGCCCCGGCGCCTGCTGCGCCGGCCCCGGCACCCGTGGAGAAGGCGTCGCCCCAGGTCGAGGAGGCGCCCGCCGGGGGCATGACCTTCGAGGCGGTGCAGGAGGTGTTCGACGACATGGTGCGTCCGGCGCTGCAGTCCGACGGCGGCGACATCACGCTGCGGGAGGTCGTCGACGGAGAAGTGCGGGTCACCCTCGTCGGTGCCTGCTCCACCTGTCCGTCCGCCATCGTCACCATGCGAGAGGGCATCCAGCGCCTCCTCGAGGAGGAGTTCGAGGACTTCGTGGCGCTGGTGCAGGTGGAGGGTTGAGCACGCCCTTCGACATCGGCAGCCTCGCCCCCGACGCGTTTCGCGAGGTGCTCCCGAGCTTCCTCGCCGCCTATGTCGACGAGCCCGAGGCCAGCGCGGCCAACCTCGAGCGGGTGCGGACGCTGGTGTCGGGCTGGTCCGACGAGACGACCCGGGGCGTGATGGAGCGGCTCGCGTGCATGGAGCCGGGCGCCGGGGTCCTGGAGGCCCACCCAGCCTGCCGCGAGCTCGAGAGGGTGTGGGCCGTCGACGTCGTGAAGGAGCCCACGCTCGACGGGGTCGGGGAGCTTCGCGCGGCCATGGAGGCCGGTCCCACCGTGCTGCTCGGCAACCATCTCTCGTACTTCGACGCCTCGGCCCTCGACTGCGCCCTCGCCTGGTCGGGGCATGGCGACGTCGCCGATCGGATCGTCGCCGCTGCGGGTCCCAAGGTCTACGAGGTGATGTTCCGGCGCATCGCTGCGGCCTGCATCAACACCTTGCCGGTGCCCCAGACGACCCGTCTCGCCCACACCAAGCAGATGTCGGGTCGCGAGCTCGCACGGCAGGCGCTGGCCAGCCTGAAGGGGGCCAAGGAGGCCGCTGCGGTCGGCCAGGTGCTGCTCCTCTACCCGGAGGGCTCCCGGACCCGCACGGGCCACCTGGGCTCGTTCGTGCGGGGGGTGCATCGCTATCTCGCCATCGCCGATGAGGTGGCGGTGGTGCCCTGCAGCATCACGGGCACAGAGCGGATCATGCCCTTGGGCGCCACCCGCCTCACCCCGGGCACGGTCCACGTCCGCTTCGGTTCGCCCCTCCGAGTGGGCCCGGACGGCGACTCCAAGGTGGTGCTCGAACAGGCCTTCCACGCCGTTGCGAGCTTGCTCCCCGAGGCGTTCCGTCCCCTGGCCGAGACCCCGCCGTTGGCCTGACCCCGGGGCCTATGTAGAATCCGGCGGGGAGGAGAGTCTTCCCCGTTTGCGCTGGCGGGGCTCGTCCCACCGGCTCCTACGGCCCGGGCGCAGCGACCCGGCCCCTGACGATCGTTGTGGAGCTTCGACCCTCATGACCGAAACGAACTGCTGTCCCGTCCCGGACCTGCAGTGGACCCAGCGCGTGATCGATCAACAGTGGGCGGATGTCTACTTCTGCGCGTCCTGTGGCCATGTGCATCGCACCGAGAAGTACGCGTTGCCCGTGCGGTTTCCGTACAACGATCGCTGCGTGAACTGCACCGGTGATCTGCAGCTGCTCCAGCCCGACATGGGCACCGACCCCCGCAACGTCGCGTGCACCAACTGCGGCATGACGATGGCCGACGCGCACGAGATGCACCAGCGCTTCGCCTCCCTCCACCCCGAGGGCGACTACCTCGCGGCGGCCGAGGCCCTGGCCGAGTCCCAGCGCTACGTGCTGGCGCTCAAGCTCACCACCGCCGAGATCCGCTTCGGCAAGAACCCCGTGCTCGCCGAGATCCAGCGCCTGGCGCTCCTCGACGCCATGGGGCAGTCCGACCGCGCCCTCGATGAGGCCTACGAGTGGGCCGACAACGAGGGCACGCCGTCGGAGGTCTACGGGGTGATCGCCACGCTGGAGGCCAGCGCCGGCAACCTCCGTGGGGCCCAGACGGCCCTGGAGCGCGGCCTGAACATCGACCCCGAGCGGACCGACTGGTGGTGCGACTATGCCGACCTGATGGTCCACCAGGACGACCGCCAGAACGCCGTGCGGGCGGCGGGCCATGCCGTGAAGGACGCCGAGACGGAGCAGCGGGCCATCGGGGTGATCGCCGAGGTGGGCGAGCGCTTCTATGCCAGCGGTCAGTTCGCCGAGGCCCTGGGGGCCTGCTCCCTCGCCGGGGATCTGCAGGAGAAGTACGTCCAGATCACCTGGCTGCGGGCGCGGATCGCCGCCGTCAACCAGGACACCGACTACCTGGTGAAGTGGCTGGAGACGACCCTCGAGCTCGACCCGAACCACGAGGAGGCCAAGGAGATGCTGGCCCCCTACAAGAGGAAGCGCGGCTGGTTCGGGTTCTAAGGAGATCGTGGGGCGAAGCTCCTACGATCTCCTCCCCTGCCTCTGCCCCTGCCCCTGCCCTTGCCCGCCCCGAGTTGTCGTTTGGCTCCAGCTCGTCCGAGGCTGGCCGATGGGGCGCCGGGGCCACGTCCTGCGTCGGCCCGACCACCAAGCTGGTGCCTGGCGGGCAGGGGCACGGGCAGGGTTGGCTAGATCTACACGACGCGGATGGACGCGATGGGCGCCACGGGCCCCTTCAGGGTGAGGTCGTAGGCCTCGCCGACGGTGACGTGCAGCACGCCTCCGGGCATGTGGACGGTGATGGCTCCGGGCTGACAGCGCCCGGTGCGCACCGCCGCGGCCGCCACCCCACACGAGCTGCTCCCCGACGCACTCGTCTCGCCGGCGCCCCGCTCCCAGATGCGGATCTCCACGTCGTGGGGACCGAGGACTCGAGCGAACTGGACGTTGGTGCGGTTGGGAAAGGCGTCGTGGACCTCGAGCTCGGCGCCCCAGGCCCGCCACGGGAGGTCGAAGGTGTCGGTGAACACGACGGCGTGGGGGTTCCCCGTCCCGACCGGGACGACCTCGAGGGCGGTGCCGTCGGCGAGCGCCACGGGCCCGTCGACCCGGGCGGGGATGGCGTCGGGGACGAAGGTGGCGCGACCCATCTGCACGGTGACCTGGTCGCCGTCGACGACGCTGTGGACCACGTCGAAGCCGGTGTCGACGGTGTGGGTGGCCGGAGCGCCGCGCTCGTGGTGGAGCCACCAGCTGGCGATGCGCAGACCGTTGCCGGACTTCTCGGCGACGCTGCCGTCGGGGTTCCAGATGCGGATGCCGTGGTCGGCCCGGTCGGAGGTGAAGGGCTCGAGGATGCCGTCGCCGCCGACGCCGGTGTGGCGGTGGCAGATGGATCGGGCCAGCTCGGGGGTGACGGCGGGGCCCTTGGCCCAGACGAGGTAGTCGTTGCCGAGGCCGTGGGCCTTGAACAGCTCGATGTTCATGGGGTCCTCGCGAAGTGGGCCTTGGCCCGCTCGAGATCGATGGGGAAGAGAGCGACGATGGTGAGGACCTGGACGATGGCGGCCACAGCGAACAGCGCCGGGAAGCCGTAGCGATCGGCGATGAGGCCGCCGAGGGGAGCCGTCGAGGAGAAGGTGAGGTTGGCAGCGGCCATATAGATGGCGAAATGGGTCGCGCCAACGCGGGGGTTCGACACACGCATGAAGAGGCCGAGGGTAGAAGCCTGGTACGCGTTGACAGCCACCCCCAGAAGCGCCGTGAGGCCGATGAGCCACAGCCACGTGCTCCAGTAGGACTCGGTGCCGGCCCATAGGATCAACACGGCGCCGATGCCTCCCATGAGGGCCCCGATTCCCGGTCGGAGCCCGAGCGTCTTGGCGACCGCTCCTCCGATGAGGGCACCGACCACCCCGGCGATGGAGTCCACCAGGGCGAGGAAGGAGATGCGGCTCTCAGAGAGACCGAGGTCGACCCGGACGAGCTTGGAGGTTGCTGGCCCGACGAGCGCAAAGCCGGCAGGGGTGAGCACCGACGCCAACAGCGCCCACCACGTCGGTGGGGTGCGGAAGGACTCGGCGAGCTGGCCGAAGCCCTGCCGGTCCACCAGGGGCCAGGCGAGGAGGGCCCCAGCCACCGCCACGAAGGGCTTGGCCACGCTGATGAAGGAGGCGGCCCAGTGCTTGGCCTCGGCGAGGCTCTCCTCGAGCCATCCCATTCCGTACATGGCGGCGCCGACGGCGACGAACGGAAGCACGAAGATGCCGAGCTTGAGCAGGCTGGCGTTCGGGCCCTGATCCTCCTCCTGCACCGGGCGCTCCCGGAACCCCATGGGGAGGAGCATGATCAGGAGCAGCAATGCGCCGATCGTCGCGAAGAGGGCATTCCACCCTGCGTACATCGCTACGATGAGCCCGCCGCTGCCGCCCGCGACCACCCCGAGGGACTTGGCGGACCACATGTAGGCGTTGGCTCGCTCCTTCTCGTCGTCGGGGAGGATGTCGATGGCCAGGGCGTCGACGGCGACATCCTGGAGGGCGGCGAAGGTGTTGTTGATGAACAGGATCGCGGTGATCAGGGGAAGGTCGGTCACAGGATCGACCAGCATCAGGCCCAAGAGCGATAGGCCCATCACCAGCTCGGCGAGAATGATGAAGGGGCGTCGGCGTCCGAACCGCAGCGGAGGCACGGCGTCGAGGAGCGGCCCCCACAGGATCTTGAACGACCACGGAAGGTAGGCCAGGCCCATGGCGGCGCCGATCTCTGCGGCGCCCAGGCCCAGGTCGGCGAGGAGCATGCTGTAGCCGACGCTGATGAAGCCCCAGGGAAGCCCCTGGGCGAAGTACAGCGCGGAGAGAGTCCCCAGTCGGAGCCCCGTGTGGTCGCTCAGGGTGGCCATCGCGGCGCACGATACCCCAGAGCGGACGCCCCTACAGGTCGATGACCTCGATGGAGCCGCCGGAGCCCGCCGCGACCGGGAAGTCGTCGACCCCGCCCGGAGGTGGCTCGGAGAGCACCGCGTCGAGCACGATGCCCAGCAGCTGCGTCTGGTACTTCACCAGGAAGCCGTCGGAGCTGTACCAGAAGGTGTTGGCCCCCTGGGGCCCCGTCCACCGCCAGCCCGTGACCTGCACGGCGGTGCCCTTGATCGACAGCTCGTCGACGCCGAGGGGCTCCACCGTGCCCAGCAGTACGTCGCCGGTCTCGGCCGAGAGGATGCGGGCCTCGCCCCGACCGTCGAGGCCGACGCGCGTGTAGGGGTCCATCAGATCGGCGGTCGACAGGTCGATGCGAGCCAGGTCGAGCTCGTTGGTGCGGGACTTGCGGTCCGCCGTGGTGGTGACCATCCAGGCCGACGGGGTCCAGCGGCCCTGGATCTCCATCAGCCGGCCGTTCTCTTCGACGACGCTGTGGAAGCTGGCGGGCTCGCCGGGGGCGATGTGGGCGGTGAGCCGCTGCCGGTAGCGGGCTCGGATGGGGCCCACCTGGCCGTTGACGTCGGTGAAGCTCTCCAGGATGCGCCGGGTCGCCATGCCATCGGAGACGTACTTGATGGTGACGGTGCGGGTGCCGACGGCCTGACCCTGAACGGCCAGATCCCACGTGAGGGTGTTCTGCTGGTCGGCGCCGAGGGCGGCGGTGGCGAGAAGGAGGAACAGCATCGAAGCTCCTGGGCGCACGGAGGGTAACGCCTCTGCAGCGCGAAGGAAGACCCCGCGGCTACGCGAGCAGCGGATCGAGGGCCCGCCGGGTGCTCACGTGGAGCCTCGACCGCTGGGACGCCACGTGCCGCCGCGCCTCCTCGAGGTGTCCGCTGTCGACCAGGGCCCACACCACCGGCGTCAGCAGCTTGGTGCGCCCGACCGTGCCGAGGAAGCGGCCCAGCTGTTCGCCGACGTCGACCCCGCAGCGGATGGCCACCGACAGCCAGGCCGACTCCAGCTCGGCGTTGGTGGTGCTGCGCAGGCCCCAGGACGCCGCGAAGCGCTCGGCCTGCTCCACGGTGGTGGGCGGGCGGTGCTGGAGCACGAACAGCTTCTCCACGACCGTCCGAGGGTCGGCATCGATGCCGCGCTCCCGGAGGTCGTCGAGGCGGGGGGAGGGGAAGGTCGGGGCATCGGCCGGCAGCCCGTTCGCGTACAGCCAGGGGTCGAGGTCGACGCCGTGGTCGGGGAGCTGCTCGGTGAGGAAGGCCACGAAGTCGTCGGTGGTCAGGGTCTGGAAGGCGAAGCGCTCGATGTAGGCGTGCACGAAGCGGTCGAAGCGCTCACGGCCCACGGACCGCTCGATGGCGGTCAGGAGCAGGCAGCCCTTCTCGTAGGGGACCAGCGAGAACTCGTCGTCGGGGTCGAGGCCCTTCTGGTCGTAGACGAGGGCTGTGGACTGGCCCGCGTCGTGGCGGATCTTGATGACCTGCTCGAGGCGGGTCCGGGCCAGGGTCGCCGCCTGCTCGGCTGCGTCCCGCCCCTCCAGGAGCTCGAGGATGCGCCGCTCCGCCCACACCGTCCAGCCCTCGTTGAGCCAGAAGTGCTCGTTGTCGGCGTTGGTGACGAGGTTGCCCGTCCAGCTGTGGGCGAGCTCGTGGGCCAGCACGTTGACCAGGCTGCGGTCCCCCGCGATCAGCGTGGGGGTCAGGAAGGTCATCCGCGGGTTCTCCATGCCGCCCATCGGGAAGGAGGGCGGCAACACCACGAAGTCGTAGCGGTCCCAGGCGTAGGGGCCGAAGAGTCCCTCGGCGGCGGCGAGCATCTTCTCGACGTCGGCGAACTCCCATGCGGCGGCCTCGAGGACGGCGGGCTCGGCGTACACCCGGGTGCGGGGGCCGAGGTCCTGGTGGGCGAGGTCGCCGACGGCGAGGGCCAGTAGGTAGGGCGGAATGGGCTGGGGCATCGTGAAGTGCAGGCGACCGTGGTCGTCGGCTTCGGGGGGGCTCGCGGACATCACGGCCGAGAGGCCCTCGGGCACCTCCACCACGGCGGTGTAGCGGATGCGGGCGGCGGGGGTGTCCTGCAGGGGCACGATGGACCGGGCGTGGATCGCCTGGCACTGGGTCAGGGCGAAGGGCTTGCCCGTGGTCTGGCTGGGGTCGAGCCAGAGCATCGCGGAGGCGTCTTCGGCGGCCCGGTATCGGATGCTCAGGGTGGCGGTGGGCGCAGGACGCTCGATGCGCAGCGGCGTGCCCAGCACCGGGTCCTCGTCGAGGACGGACCAGGAGAGCGCCTGCCCGTCGGCCTCGATGGCCTCGATGTGGAGGCCTCGGGCGTCGAGGTGGAGGGGGCCGGCGTGGGGCCCGTCGAAGGTGAGCACAGCGGTCCCTTCGAGCCGGCGGGCATCGGGGTCGACACGGAGCTCGAGGTGCAGATCGGTCGTGCGGCCCTCGTCGAAGTCGGCGACGGAGTGAGGGTCCAAGCGCATCGTCATCTCCCGTGGGGAGCGCGTGTATCGCGTGGACCGCGGCCGTGGAGGCCCGAGAGCGATAGGAGGCGGCCGTGGACAAGCTCGACGCCATCATCCAGGACCGGATCGGTCGGGAGCGGGGCAACACCTTCACCCCCGGGAATCGGCGGGTGGCGCTGTGCTACCCGTCGCCGTACCGTGCCGGGATGTCGTCGCTGGGCTTCCAGCAGATCCTCGGGGTCCTCCGCGACGTGGGGATCGCCGCCGAGCGAGCCTTCCTGCCGGACGACGTCCCCGCGTGGCGGGCCGCCCGCAAGGAGCTGCGCACCTACGAGACCGGCACCCGGGTGTCCCGCTTCCCGCTGCTGGCGGTCTCCCTGGCCTACGAGCCCGAGGTGCTGGGCCTCATCGACTTCCTGGAGATGTGCGGCATCCCGCCCCTGCGCAGGGATCGCGACGAGCGACATCCCCAGATCCTCCTCGGCGGCCCCATCTCCATGGCGAGCCCGCTGGTGGCCGCACCCTTCGTCGACGCCATGCTCCTCGGGGAGGCCGAGGACACCGCACCCATCGCGGCCCAGGCCTTCTTCGACACCCACGATCGGGACCGCTGGCTCGACGCCGTGCAGGCCCTCGACGGCGGCTACGTCCCCGAGCGCACGGGCACCCGCATGCCCCTCGCCGCCAAGGCCAGCGACCAGTGCCTGCCGGCCCGCTCCCGGATCCTGGCCCCCGATGCCGAGCTGTCGAACATGTTCCTCATCGAGGGGGAGCGGGGCTGCCACCGGATGTGCAGCTTCTGCGTGATGCGTCGGACGACCAACGGCGGCATGCGGCTGGTCACCCCCGAGCGGGTCCTCTCCTACATCCCCGACGACGCGCCCAAGGTGGGCCTCGTGGGGGCCGCCATCTCCGACCACCCCCAGCTGGTTCCCATCCTCGAGACCCTGGTGGACGCGGGCAAGTCGGTGTCGCTGTCGTCCCTGCGGGCCGACCGGGTGATGCGGCGCCCCCGGATCGCCGAGCTGCTGCGCCAGTCGGGGGCCCGCACCCTCACCGTCGCCAGCGACGGGGCCAGCGAGCGCCTCCGGAAGTGGATGAAGAAGGGCACCAAGGAAGAGCACCTGCTCGCCTGTGCCACGCAGGCCGGGGAGCTCGGCTTCTCCGTGTTCAAGGTCTACATGATCGTCGGCCTTCCGGAGGAGACCGACGAGGACATCGACGAGCTGATCCACTTCACCAACGAGCTGGCCCGTGCGGCCGGCGGCACCCGGGTGGCCCTCGGCGTCGCCCCCTTCGTGGCCAAGCGGAACACCCCCCTGGATGGCGAGCCCTTCGCGGGGATCAAGCAGGTCGACCAGCGGATGAAGCGGCTCCGCAAGGGCCTGAAGCGGGGGGTCGAGCTGCGGCCGGTGTCGAGCCGCTGGGCCTGGGTGGAGCACGAGCTCTCCCAGGGCGGTCCGGAGGTGGGAGAGGCGCTCTACGAAGCCCACCAGGCGGGGGGCACCTTCGGGGCCATCAAGCGGGCGCTGAAGGCCGTCGACCCGAGCACCCGTCGGCCGTGGGCCACGGTGGAGCCCAGGCTGTCGGTGGGATAGGTCCGCGGGCCATCCAGGGAGCCCCGCACATGATGTACTTCGTCGCCCTCAAGCTCACGAAGCCCTCCGACTCCGAGGCCTACGAGGGCCTCAAGCTCGCCCTGAAGGCCCTCGGCCCGTGGTCCGACCGCCTCGGCGACACCTGGCTCATCGAGAGCCGCCTCGGTGCGGGCCAGATCCGCACCCTGCTCAAGGCCCACCTCGAGCCCGGCGACCGCGTCTTCGTGGGCCAGTTCACCCAGAACTGGGCGGGCTTCAACATGGGCTTCCCGGAGTGGGCCCAGCGTCGCAGCTTCGAGCGCCCGACGACCGCGAACTCGTAGGGCAGGTTCGCTGCTCTCAGATCATGTAGAGCAGCAGGATCAGGAACAGGATGACGCCCGAGCCGATCACCATGACGGCGAACATCGAGGCGATCCAGGGCAGCGCTCCGTCGCGGTAGGAGTCCGCCTTCTCCTCGCCGAGGGCCGAGATCTCGACGGGGGGCTTGGACTTCGACCCCGAGGTGGACCCGCTGGCGGGCCCCGGCTTCTTCGGAGGCGGCTTGGCGGTGGGGGGCCTCTTCGGAGGCGGCTTGGCGCTGGGAGGCTTGGCCCCGGGGGCGGGCTCGCTCTTGGCCCGCGTGTTGGGGACCTTCACGGGCATCGTGGGCTCGTCGCCGAGTGGACGGGCCGGCACCGTGACCTCGTCGCCGAGGGAGGAGCGGGCGTTGGGGATGGTGGCCTCGTCGCCGATGGCGCTGGGGTCGACGGGCCGCGTGGGCTCGCCGCTGGGCTTGACCCCCACCAGGTCCATGGTGAGACCACCCTCTTCCTGCTGGGCCTCCGGCTGGCGGGTCATGCCGATGGGGGTGACGCCGGGCAGGTCGCCCTCGGGACGCTCGGGACGCTCGGGACGCTGCGCCCGGGGCCGGTTGCCCGGGGCTCGGGACTTGGGGGCCGGGTCGGACAGCTCGGGCTCGTCGAACTTGACCCAGGAGGTGTGCTCGTCGTCGCTGACGGACGCCAGCGCGGCGCGAATGCGGGCCTCCTCGTCCTGGGCGCGACCGGAGCTCGTGGGACGGGGCGCCGGCGTGCTGGGCTTGGGGGGTGCCGAGGGGCGGCCGCCGCGGCCTCCGCTGCGACGCAGGGCTTCCCGCTGAGGGGGGCTGCTCTTCTTGTCGCGCTCGCTCCTGGAGGGAGCCGGGCGGGGAGTGGCTCCGCGGGCGTTCGGCGCCACGGAGCGCTGACGGGCGGGGGTGGGGGTGGGGGCACGCCCGCTGCGGCCCATGGAGCCCGCACGGTTCGTGGACACCCTCCGCGGCCGGTCGGCGTCGGACTTGGACGGGCCCGGCGCGGGGTTGGGGCCGGTGGGGCTCGCCGGTGGGGGCGAGCCGTCGAGGAGCTCGAGGATGCCGCCCCCGGAGGGCTCGTCGCTCTTCTTCTTCCTCGGCGTGTCGGGCAGCTGATCGAGCCGCTGCAGGCCGGCGCCGAAGGTGTGGTAGTCCCGGCCTGCCTGGTCGTTGTCCGGGGGACGGAGCTTCTCCATCAGGTCCGGGTGCTCGTTCAGGTTCATCGCCAGCGTCTCTTCGTCGTCGACGCTGGGGCGCTGCCCGGGAGGGGCGCCGCCGGCCGGCGCGAGCACACCGGTGATCAGGGGGTCGGGGTCGTGGCGGGACGTGCGGGGCGGATCGGCGTGCACGTTCTTCTTGGCGGGCCGCGGCTTGGGCGGTGCCGGCCTGGGCTGGCTGTCGGCCTTGTTCGTGGCCTCCAGCGCGGCGTCGGCCATGGCCTTGAGCTCGTCCGGCATCAGTCCGGAGATCGTGAACTCCTCCACGGGACCGAGACCGAGATCGTCGTCGGTGGGGAGCGACGGGCGCGGCTTCGGCGGATCCGCGGGGCGGGTGGCCGCCCTGGGGGCGCGCTCGTCCGGCAGGTCGACGGACGGCTCGGGGGCCGGCTTGGGAGGCGCCGGGCGGCGGGGGGATGGCTTGCTGCCCGAGGGCTTCGCAGGCGCGGGCGGCGGTGCAGCGCCGGCAGGCTCCGTGCGCTCCACCTCGTCGGCTGGGTCGCTGACGTAGGCCGGCGCGAGGGCCTGCTCGAAGACGGCGGCCAGTCCGAAGTCGTCGCCGGGGAGGAGGCTACCGCCGACGTTGGTCTCGTCGTCGTTGCGGCGGCTGCCACGCCGAGGGGCTCGCCGCTTGCTCGCGCCGTGCGTCGCCTCGTCGTCCCAGGTGTCGGACTCCGTGTGGTCGGGCTCGGGGTCAGGGCTCTTGCCCCAGGGCTTGGATCGGTCTCGCGACAACGGACACTGCTCTCGGTGCGTTCGGCACATCCTACTCCATGGGAGGGCCGGCGTGGACGGTGCCGGCGGTTGTGGCGGTCGATGCGCTCGGCAGCTCGGGTCGCTTCCCGGGTGCAACCTCCCTGGTGGCACGGCGTGGTAGAACGGGCCGTCCGCGCAGTGGCGTACCTGGAGGCTGGAGCGATGAGACGTAGGGCGTGCTTGATGGTGGCCATGGGTCTCCTCGCCGGAACGGCGCAGGCCCAGGAGCTCGCAGAGGTCACGGACTTCCAGCCGCCCAACACCCTGGTGTGGGCGTCGGTCGGGCAACCCTGGGTGCTGTCGGTGCGGGGCGAGGCCTGGCTGGCGGACGAGATCACCGGAGAGCTCGGCGTGGGCGGGCTCGGCGACGATGCCCTCGGCCTCGACTGGGCGATTCGCTGGCGTCCCGATGCCCTGTGCATCGGCTGCGGCGGCTCGGACCTGCTGACCATCGGCCTCGGCCCCGGTGGGCTCGTGGCGCCGCCGGTGGAGCGAGACGACTGGGGTGTGGTGCTGGGTGGCGACCTGGGGGTGGCCTACGTGCACTGGCTCTCGAAGAAGACCGGGCTCACCGTGGCGGGCCGAGGGGGCGCCGGCGCGGCCTTCGTCGACGCCGACATCGGCAACAGCGAGCTGGGCTGGTGGGCCTTCGGTGGCGTGGGGCTGGCCTTCTGATGGACACCCTGCGCACCATCGTCCCCGGCGTGGGGCTGCTCATCGGGGTCGCCATCGGCTGGGGCTGGGGCACCGCCACCCTGCCGGCGCCCGCTCCGTCGCCTTCGGGCCAGGTCCACACCTGCCCGCCGTCACCCGTCACCCCGGAGGTGCGCGGACTGGAGCTCGAGGTGGCCCTGCTGAAGCGCGAGCTCGAGGAGGGCTGGTGAAGAAGTGGGCTGGCATCCTGGTGGTGTCGCTGGTCGTGGGTCTTCTCGGGGTCTACGGCGGGTATGTTGGGGCCAACCTGTACGGGCGCGCCACCGCGGCGCCGCCGGTGCACGTCGGTGCAGACCCCGTCGACTGCTCGGCTGAGTACGAGGCCGTGGCGAAGCAACGGGACGACCTGCAGCGGGAGCTCGGCGCCCTCGAGGCCGCCCTGGAGGAGAGGTACCTGGCGGCGGGCGATGGGCCTCGGAGCCTTCCCCCCGACTCGCTGCCCCAGACGTCGATCCAGGTCCTCGCCAAGACCCTGTTCGGCTTCGACGTGGAGGTCGTACACTGCCGCGAGTACCCCTGTGTGCTCGTGCTGCAGGCGGCCCCCTCGGACGAGGCGCTGGAGCAGCTCCGGATCGCGAACTTCACGCCGCGCGTCGTCGGCGATGGGCCGCGATGGGCCGTCGTTCTGGAGCAGGCGGACTACCCGGTGCCGGAGCGCACGAAGCCGCGGGTTCAGGCTTTGCTCGAGTAGTGCCATGCCGCGGCTGCGGCAGGTCCGACGGACCCCTCCCGACATGTTGGCTGCGCCGCGGGGGGGCGATGTCGCCGGTTTGGCTGCGCGGTGGTGGGCATGTCGCCGGTTTGGCCGGGTGTCGGGAGGCATCCCCCTTGGATGGCCGCCCACCCCGCTCCGAGGCGGCCATTCCGGCTGCATGCCTCGCCGAAGCGGCCAGATCCACGACATGCTCCCGCCGCTCCGCGCAGAACGCGGACATCGAAGCGACATGCTTCCGAGAGCGCGGCCATTCCTGCGACATGCTCCCCGAGCGCAGTCACTTCCCCGCAGCGACCTCATCGACTTCTGTGCCTCCGCGTCGCTGCTCGGCTGCCTCGCGCTCGCTTCGTTATGGCCCCTGCATCCCCTGGAGGGAGCATGGCAAGCGCGCAGTGGAACGGCACCCCCATCGCATCCTCCGACGACACCGTCGTCGTCGAGGGCAACCACTACTTCCCGCGGGACGCGCTGGCTGAGGAGTGCTTCGAGCCTTCGTCCCACACGACGGTCTGCCCGTGGAAGGGAACCGCCAGCTACTTCCACGTCGTGGTGGACGGCCAGCGCAACGAGAACGCGGCCTGGTACTACCCGGACCCCACGCCGGCGGCAGCCGAGATCAAGGACCGGGTGGCGTTCTGGAAGGGCGTGCGTGTCACGGCCTGAGACCTGCCTCGCCGAAGGGGGCGCTGCTACGCCCCGCCGCTCCGAACCGCCTGGTCGAGGGTCCGAAGGCCCGCCTGCACCACCGCGAAGCTCCCCAGCTCGATGCGCCCGAGCTGGGGCTGAGCGTCGTCGGCGAACACCCGCCAGGCCAGCGTGGCCCCGCTGCGGACCAAGGTGACGTTGGTGCGATGCAGGTTGATCCACACGCTGGCGGCGTACACGTCCTGCGACGGGAACAGCGGCGTGGGGTGGTAGCGGAAGAAGGTGATGGTCGACGGCGTCTGGGTGTAGGTGACCTCCCCCTGGTTGCGGGTCCGTGCCCGCACCTCCTGGCCGACGAACGGCCTCGGGACCTGGAGCTCCAGGCCGACGTGCCGCCCGAGGGTGCGCCCCTTGTTGACCAGGAAGGCGCGGAACTGCACGAGCACCATCGGCCCTCTGGGGTCGGCGAGGGTGAGCTCCGGCTTCCCGTAGGGCCCGAGGCGGCCGAGGGTGACCTCGGGGTGGCGCGTCCTCCGCAGGACGTCCTGGATGTGGACGTGGCCCATCGGCCGGGACTTGCCCGCGATGCGCAGGTAGTAGCGGTGGTCCTTGGCCTGGTGCGGCGCATCTTCGCTGGCTGGCAGGTCGATGACGTACACGGCCTTGCGACGCTCGATGTCGCTGTCCTCGACGGTGTCGTGGCCGATCTCGAAGACGTTGCAGCGCCGCAGGGGTGGGTCGACGCAGCTGGGCACGACGTCCTCGAGCCAGGCCCGCGTGCCGCCGCCCTTCAGATCCGTGGGCACGCCGCCGTCGACACAGCCGTCGTCGTCGAGACCGAGGAACAGGCGACCACCGGCCCCGTTCACGAAGGCGCTGACCTGCTTGGACAGGGCATAGACGAAGGTGGACGCGGGCTCCCCGTGGGAGAACATCCACGCCGAGCCCTTGAACTCCTGGAAGTCGTGCTCGTGGGGGTCGAGGCCTCGGAGGCGCGCCTCGGTCCAGGGCTCGGTGAGCGCGGCCATGGTCGTGTCCCCGTTCGTTCCGGTGGCGCCCAGCTTACCAGGTGCGGCGGGACCGTCGCTTGCCTCGCCGAGAGCGGGGCGCCAGCTCGAGCTCCACCACCTCGCCGGCGACGACCTCGATGACGTCGTACCCGAAGCGGTAGCGGCCCGGCGGCAGGTAGCCCTCGAACTGGCCCGTCTCGGCGACTTCCGTGGTCGCACGCTCCGATGCGGCCGCAGCCTCCGGGAGGAAGGGCTTGGTCTCCTGGACCAGCTCGTGAGCGCCAGCCAGCGTCACGTAGCCGTAGTCGTTGTCGATACGGAACAGCGTCTCGATGACCCCTCGGTCCTCGGTCCGCTTCGCGACCACCAGGAGGCGCTCCCGGGCCGCCGACAGGTCGCCGAGGGCGAGGGCACCGTGGGCGGCGAGGATGCGGTCTTCGTCGGTGGGCTCGACCCCGGTGTCGACGAGAGCCTTCCACGTGCGCTCCACGCCGACCCAGGCCCGCTTCTCGGCGAGGCGGTCCAGCTCGTCGTGGAGGCGGTGGTACTCGGACACCTGCACCGACCCTTCCTGGCTGGCCAGGCTGGGGGTGGAGGAGAGCAGCAGGAGGAGGAATCCGAGCACGTCTGGTGGAACTGCAAGCGGCGTGCCACGGAGAGGACCCCGTCGTCGTGGGGTCGCGTTCGCCGGTTGCGACAAAAAGGCGACAGGTGCGTGGGTCAGGCGCCGGGAAGGTCCGACGGCACATCCGGTGGGTTGCCGGAGGCCGCGCGCGCGGCGAACCACAGAACGCTGGCCAGGCCGGCGATCAGCCCGAGGACCACGCCCATGTCGATGATGCCGCGCCACGGAGCGGGGAGCTGTCGGACCAGGATCACCAGCACCACGATGCCCGTGAGCAGGCTCCAGGACACGATCTTGCGCTTCCGGGTCGCGTGGAGGAGGCCCATGCACACGAACGGAGCCAGCAGCACCAGGTGGGGACGGGGGGTCCGGGCGATGCCGAGCGCTCGCACCGCCACCCGAGGGGCGAACTGCTTGTGGAATCCTCGCCAGCCCTCGCTGTACAGCATGAAGCCGATCCAGCCGATGGCCAGTGCCCACTGGGGGCCGGTGAGACCCTCCTGCACCGTCTGGATGGGGAGCGCTCCCAGGCGGAAGATGGGGTTCAACAGGATCAGACCGACGCCCCCCACGCCCCACAGGAAGGTGATCCAGCCGAGGGCGGAGCTGGGGAGGGAGGGGGTGGCGGTGGGGGCCTGGGTCATGGCCGTCCGACATAACCAGGCCACCTCCCCGTTTGCGAAGGTGCGGCGGATGCCACCTTCGGCGCGGAGGCACATGAGGTATAGGTGCGCATGATGACTCTCTGGTGGCTGATGACGGCGCTCGCGGCCCCTGCCGAGACGGTGGATCCGTCGACCGAGGCAGGCTGGGTCGAGGTGGTCGCCCGGTCCACGAACCCCACCTCCGCCCGCTGGACCGGCGCCGAGGCCGCACCCCACTGGGAGGGAGCCTGCGCGTCCGGGCGCAAGGCGGCCTGCGCCGTTCGGGACGGGGCCACGGTCAAGGAGGCCCTGGCGGTGGTGTGCCCCTTCGACGAGGCCGGCCTTCCCATCTCTGGAGACGACACCGACACCGATCCAGCGGCCTGCCTGGGGCGCTACTGGTTGGTGGAGCGCCGCGACCCCGAGCGGGCCTTCTTCGGCTACCGGGCCCTGTGCGACCAGGGGGTCGACCGAGGCTGCGCCGAGGTCGCCCGCCTCCACATCG
>Ga0213839_1000911_pt1 | contig 23220 bp, 20 predicted proteins | sample SWPATP21_FD_160075 | JGI IMG/M metagenome (GOLD analysis project Ga0213839, IMG submission 160075) | Coastal seawater microbial communities from Marineland, Florida, United States - SWPA TP2 #1 | ecosystem: Environmental > Aquatic > Marine > Coastal | place: USA: Florida | collected 2016-08-14
ATGATGCGCCCGTCGCGGATGGCGACGTCGGCGACCTGGCGGCCGGAGGAGGAAACGATCGTGGCATCACGGATGATCAGGTCGTACACGTCGACTACCTCCTGGCGCCCTCTGCTGGGCGCGGCGTCGGGATCTACCCAGGTTCGTTCGTGGGGACAAGCTCATGGTGCAGCTTGGCCCGTGGGCAAACGGGTTCACCCACCCGTCGGAGTCGACGGAGCCTCGCGCTCTGGGCGTTCTTCGGGGTTCTAAGGGGAAGAGGGGGAGGGAGGGGGGAAGATCTCGCCCGCTCGTTCGAGCAGGAGGGACCTCCGAGATTCTAGCACACGACGATCTCGGCCATGCTCGATGGCGCGATCCGAGAGCCCGGAGATGGTGTGCTCGGCCTGGTCGGACCAGCTCTGGGGCGAGGTTCCTGGCTCGAAGGGCACCATGGCCTCACGGCATGCGGCGTCGAAGGCGCGCATGGCGCGCTGGATGTCTTCGCCGCCGGCCAGCCACCGGGCCACCCAGCCGGTGATTCCGCGAGCGGAGGTGTCGGGCCGCCCGCGGACGGCCGCCACGAGGGCGGCACCCGTGCGATGGAGCCGCGCGTCGACGGCGTGGGCAGCGTCCAGGGCGGCCAGCTCCGCCTCCACCTCCCGAAGCTCTGCGGCCAGGGGATGGTCGGTGGCACGAAGACGCTCGGCGATGGCCTCGAGGTCCGGAGGAGGCTCGTCGTGTTCGTCGAGGGGAGACGAGAGCGTGGTCGCGACGCGGGCCTTGGCCCGCTCGAGCTCCTGGTGATGGTACGCGATGCGGGCGTCCCAGTGAGCGACGTCTCGGGCGTGGGTGCGCCAGACGCGGGCGACCCAACCCCAGGGACCGTCGAGTGCGGTGCGTTCCTGCAGGGCCGCCGCGAGCTGCTCGGCGTGAAAGCGAACGGCGCCCTCGGCCTCTTCCCGCGCTTCTTGGTCCAGCAGCAACGGCACCTCCCGGGTCTGGCCTGTGTAGCCCGGAACCCTGCTGCTGCGGTGGCCGCGACATGGATGTCATGGTGCCGGGACCCGCCCAGTGCGGGGATGGTGGCGCATAGTGGGCGTTCGAGCGTTGGGGTGTCTCGGGCTCGGTCCTCGGGTGCGCGGGTTGCGGCGGGCAGCCGAGGGCACCGCGACACAGATGTCGTGGTTTGGCTGTCTGGGCACGGGCAGAGCAGGTGGCGCGAGACTGTCGGGGACGGGCAAAGCTTGGCTATCCGCCGATTCGGCGGGGGTGGAACACAGCTTGCATTCTCGTTGGGCAGAGACGCAAGCTTTGCGACACCGGCGTGCCGGTACCGCTAGAGACGCCCGGTCTGGAAACAGGCCGGGCGTTCCTCTTTCCTTGCCCTGGGCGTTGGCCCGGCAGCCAACAGCCGCTACCCTGCGGAGCGCCGCCACCGCCGCCCCGGGGAGCCCATGTCCAGCGAGCCGATCTCCCAGCTGCGAACCAGCGAAGCCGCCCTCGACCGCTTCGCTGCGTCTCGGGACCTGTGGCCGGGGGGCACCCTCGACGCATGGCAGGGCAGGCCGGCCCCCATGCCGGCATGCGTCGTGTGGCCGGAGGATGCCACCCAGGTGGAGGAGGCCCTCGTCCAGGCTCGGCGCGATGGCCGGGTGGTGGTGCCCTACGGTGCCGGGTCTGGCGTGTCTGGCGGGGCGCGTGGGGTCGCGGGCTCGGTGGTGCTCGACACCAAGGCGCTGCAGGGCATCGGCCCACTCGATGCCGACGCCCTCACGGTCCGCTGCCAGGCGGGGGTGAACGGTCAGCACCTCGAGGATTGGCTCCAGGCGCGGGGGTTCACCCTCGGGCACTCGCCGAGCAGCATCTGGTGCTCGACGGTGGGGGGCTGGGCCGCCGCTCGTGGCGCCGGACAGTTCAGCTCCTACTATGGGGTCTTCGAGGACATGGTCCTGGGCCTGACCGTCGTCACGCCCGGGAAGGGCATCGTCGAGGTAGGGGCTCCAGGAGGGGCCCATGGGCACTGGCTGGACCAGATCCTGGGCTCCGAGGGGCGGCTGGGCGTCATCACCGATCTCACGCTTAGGGTGCGCCCCGTCCCGTCCCGTCGCTGGCTCCGCGGCTACCGCTTCGACGGGGTGGCGGCGGCCCTCGACGCCATGCGACGCCTGATGCAGGCGGAGCTGTGGCCGAGCGTCGTGCGCCTCTACGACCCGGTCGACACCCGGATCGGTGGGAAGACCAAGCCGAAGAAAGAGGGCGGGGAGCATGGCTTCGTGCGGCGCTGGCTGAAGCGGGTCGAGGAGCTACCGGGGGTGCGCCGGCGTACGTTGGCTCTTCCCCTGGGGCTGCCCGGTGTGGTGAACCACATCTTCGACCGCCTCGCCTCCGGCTGCCTGCTGGTGGTGGGCTTCGAGGGTGACAGCGACCTGGTCGAGGCGTGCCTGCCTGCCGCCACGGACATCCTGCGGGAGGCGGGGGGAGAGGACCTGGGGGAAGATCCGGGGCGTCGCTGGTTCGACTCCCGCCATGCCGTCTCGTTCAAGCTGATGCCCGTGTTCGAGCGGGGTGGCTTCGCCGACACCATGGAGGTCGCCGCGCCGTGGAGCAGGGTGGAGGGACTGTACGAGGCGGTGCGAGCGGCCGTGCGACCCCATGCCCTGGTCATGGCCCACATGTCCCATGTGTACCCGGAGGGGGCCTGCATCTACTTCTCCTTCGCGGGACGGGGGGACCGGGCTGTCTACGACCGGCTGTGGGCCGACGCTCAGCGCGCGGTCCTCGCCGCGGGAGGAACGGTCAGCCACCACCATGGCGTGGGGCAGCTCAAGGCCCGGGCGGCATCCGTGGAGCTCGGGGCTGCTGCGGCGGGCTACGTGGAGCTGGCCGAGGAGCTGGACCCCCACGAGGTGTGCAACCCCGGCCGGGTCGTGGTGGACGTCGGACCGGTGGAGGCACCGCTGCCGTGGGCGCTGGAGCCTCGGGACGGCATGCTCCGCGTGTCGGTGGAGAGCTCCCTCGAAGCGCGTCGACAGCTGGCCACCGATCAAGGCGTGGAGCTGATGTGGCCCTTCGAGGACGTGCTGGGACCCGAGCGCTGGGTCCGCAGCCGCTGGCAGCAGCCCTACACGGAGGTCTCGGCCACGGTCGAGGGACGACGCTGCGTGCTCGGCCGGGGGCCGCGGTCTGCCTCCGGGCCCGATCTCAGACGTTGGCTCGCGCGGCATGACGGGGCCGTGGCGGCGGTGCCCACGGTGCCGCTGGGGGAGCGGTGGTGTGCACGGGCCCACGTCGAGGCGCCCTGGCGCTCGGCCATCGCGCTGCTCCGCACGGGGCTGCGACCCGCCGTCCTCACGGTCGACGACGACGGTGCCCTGCTCGTGGGCTTCCGCGGACCCGCGGCGGCGGCCCTGGGGGCCGTGGCCGCCGAGCGCCTGGGTGGGGAGGTCGAGCAGGTCGACTACGCGCCGCGCCCCCTTCCGTCCGGGCCTCTCGTCCTCTGCGCCCCCGACGACCCCAGGGTGGTGGCCGTGTGCGAGCAGGGGGCTCTCCGTCGTGCCGAGGTGACGCCGTGAAGGTGATCGAACGCTGCTCGCTCTGTCCGAGGCTGTGCCGGACCGCGTGCCCGGTGGCCACCGGTGCCGCACGGGAGGCCGCCGTGCCAGCCCAGATCGCATCCGCCGTGCTGGCCTGGCGCCAGGGGCGACTGCCGAGCGAGGCTGTACGGGACGCGGTCACGTCCTGTGTGGACTGTGGCGCCTGCCAGGACCTCTGTCACCTCCACGTGCCCCTGCCCGAGGCCCTCTCCACCCTCCGCCGGGAGCTGGGAACGGCGCCACCGCCGCCCAAGCTCGTCGACCCGGAGCCCGGCGCGGTGCTGCTCGTGGTGACCCGCGACGAGGAGTCCCTGCTCCCTCGCTACCAGGAGGCGGTGGCGGCCGCCATCGGTGAGCAGGTCGGACGGTGGCGGGCTCCGGAGAACCTCGGCGAGGGCAGCCTGGAGCACCGGGCCGCCCGTCGGCACCTCGACGACGTGCGGGCCATGGCCGGGGGACGAAGAGTGGTCACGGCCCACCGGGGTGTGTCCCGTGTGCTCGGGTTGGCGGGGGTTCGCTGCGTCGAGCTGTGGGATCTGGTCGGCCTGACGCCGCCGGTCGGCTGCGGAGACCCAGCGGCCCCCATCGCATGCTGCGGTGGCCGACGTCCCTTCGCCCGGCAGCACGAACAGGATGCCGCGCGGATGGCACGGCACTGGGTGGCGCGGGAGGGGCCGTGTTCCGGCCTGGACAGTCGCTGCGCGGCGCACCTGAGGGGGGCGGGCGCCCAGGCGACCTCGCTGGTGGAGGCCTGGCTCGAGGAGGTGGCCACGTGAAGAGCGCCGGACCGATCTGCGCCGTGGTGAACCCGCGGTCGGGTGGCGGACGCACGGGGCGACGCATCCCCGAGATCCGCAGCGCGCTGGCCGCCCACTTCGACGACATCGATCTCCGAGCCACCGAGGGACCGGGCGGTGGGTTCGAGGTCGCCAGGGATGCCTACAGGGAGGGGCACCGGCGCTTCGTGGCGGTCGGCGGCGATGGCACGGTCCACGACGTGGTGAACGGCTTGCTCGCCGATGGCGTGCCCGAGGCGCACGAGCGGGCCGTGCTGGGGGTCGTGCATGGGGGAACCGGGGGCGACTTCGTGAAGTCCCTCGGCACCCCCACCCGACTCGACGAGGCCGTTGCCCACGTGGCCTCGGCGACCCCACGGGACTGCGACGTGATGCGGTGCACCCTCCAGGGGCACGAGGGCGTAGAGGTCCAGCGCTACTGCATCAACGTCCTCGGCTTCGGGATGAACGGAGAGGTCGTGCGGCGCGCCAACCAGTCCAGCAAGCGACTGGGCGGTCGGCTGACGTTTGCGGTGGCGACCATGAGGGCCCTCGGATCGTACGAGACCCCCACGGTCCGGATCACCTGGGTCGACCAGAACGGCCTCGACGGCCAGTGGGAGGGGCCGCTCGCGTCGGCCTTCGTGGCCAACGGTGGACGATGCGGAGGCGGCATGGTCGTGGGTGCTGGCGTGCTCGATGACGGCGTCGTGGACCTCGCGGTGATTCCGGATCTTCCGCTCTGGAGGACGATCCTGGCGACGCCGCACCTCTACGATGGACGCCTCCAGAATGTCAAAGAAGTGTCAAGCGCATCGATTCGACATCTCGATGCAATTGTCCTCAACGGCAAATCGGCCTTGGTGGATCTGGACGGGGAACAGCCAGGCTTGCTGCCCCTGCGGGCATCAGTCGTCGCAAAAGCGCTGCTCGTAACCTAGGAATCAGGTGGTGGAGCGAATTGTTGCGCTCCGACGCTCCGAACAGCGTAAAAATGCAAATTCTCCAACAATTGCAAATCTAAGCGCATGTGGGTCGTCGATTCTGGGACGTCTGCCGATCCAGGCCCCTTGCCAATCCGCGACGGCAGTCGTAGAAACAACCCATCAGACGGGCATTGTCTGACAGGCCGCTCGGGAGGAAGCTCCTGGGCGACGCGGGCGACGGCGGCAGCCTCTTGAGTTGCGCGTCAGGTCCCGTTGGAGAATTTGCAGTAACCCCCCCCGACGGTCTCCAGCCGAAGGGATGCGTCTTTGACGCGCAACCGTAGGAGTACGCCATGAACAAGGCTGATCTGACCGAAGTGCTCGCTTCCCGCGCCGGAATCCCGAAGGTCCGCGCCGCCAACTACATCAAGATCATCACCGAGGCCATTCAGGAGGCCCTGGTCAACAACGAGAAGGTGACCATCTCCGATTTCGGCACCTTCACCGTCTCCCAGCGTCGCGCGTTCACGGGTCACAACCCGAAGAACGGCGAGGTGATGCCGGTCCCCGAGCGTCGGATCCCCGTGTTCCGCGCCGGCAAGGGCCTCAAGAACAGCCTGAACCCGAACTGAGCTCGGATTCTGGCCCCGTGGGCTCCGCATGATGTGCGGGTCCCCCGGGTACCTTCGAAGGCCGTCCCCCCTGGGGGCGGCCTTCGTCGCTCAGGACCTCAGGCGAGGCGGTGGATGGCGATGGCGGTGGCCGTGTCGGCACGGAGCACCCATCGCCCCAGCCCCAGGGGCTGCCATCCCTCGGCGTCGAACATCCGAAGCTCGTGGTCGGTCCAGCCTCCTTCCGGCCCGATGGCGACGGCCACGGTCTGCCCCTTCACCTCGGAGGGCTCGGCACCTGGAGCGGCGACGAAGTGCTGGTCCACCGGAGGGAGCTGCTCGAGCTGCTGCGCGAGGGAGCGCACGGGGAACACCTCCGGGAGGTCGGAGCGGCCACACTGCTGAGCGGCGCTCTGCACGATGCGACGCCAGCGGTCCCCCTTGTCTCCCTTCGGGATGGTGCGCTGGGTGAGGACCGGCCAGACACCGGTGACGCCGGCCTCGGTGGCCATTCGCAGGGCGTGGGCCATGGCGTCGCCCTTCAGGACGGCGAGGATCAGGTGCACCTCACGCTCGGGTCGCGCCCTGCGCACAGGACCGACGATCCGGACGAGGGCCCTACCGTCCTGGGCTCCGAGCAGCACCGCGGTGGCCTCGCGCCCGCTGCCGTCGAAGAGGCCCAGCTCGCTGTCGCGGGTCAGCTTGGCGACCTGGAGCAGGTGGTGGCTGGACGCCTCGCCGAGGAGGAGCTCTCCCTCGTCGGGGAGGGGGACCTGGAGGAAGCGGCGCACTCAGGGGCGCTCGCCGTGGAGGCAGATCCAGCGCCCGTCGACATCGCGATGGGTGAAGCGGAGCTCGCGGAACGCGTCGCGCACCATCTCCTCGCGGTCGTCGAGGATGCCGGCGAGGATCCAGTGGGCGCGACCGACTCGGAGCAGCTCCGGGGCCAGCGCCACCAGCAGCTCGCCGTGGAGGTTGCCGAAGACCAGGTCCGCCGGCTCGGTGAGGTCGTGGACGGGCGTCGTGGCGAAGGTGGCTTCGAGGTCGTTGGTCTCGGCGTTGCGTGCGGCGTCGCGGACCGCCTCCGGCTCGACGTCGACCCCATGGGCGCGCAGTCCGCGGCGAGCTGCCGCCAGGGCGAGGACGCCGGAGCCACAGCCGATGTCGAGGACGGAGCGGATGCCTGGCTCGGTGGCCATCAGGGCCTCGAAGCGACGAAGCGCCTGGACCGTGGTGGGGTGATGGCCGGTGCCGAAGCCCTGGCCCGGCTCGATGATCAGCGCCCCGGGGGAGGCGTTCCAGGAGGGAGCGAGGACGAGGTCGTCGGTGATGTGGACCGGTGGGAAGCGGTCCCGGAAAGCCTGCTCCCAGTCGGTGTCGGGGACGTCGGCCCAGGCGAGCTCGGCGTCGACATCCGCTAGCGACCCGAGGAGCGCCGCCTCATCGGGGTCCTCGAACCAGGCGCGGAGGAGCACTCTGCGTGGAGCGGGGGGAGGAGGGCCGGTGTCCCAGGGCTGCCGCGGGGGGGGCGCCTGGCCCGGGAGGTGGTCTTCCTGGACGCCGGACGTGCCGAGGGCGAAGAGCCGCGTGGACACCGAGTCGACGAGGCCGCGCGGAACCCCGAGGAGCTGGAGCTCCCTCCACATGCTCAGTGCATGTCCACGGGCGGACCCGGCGTGGGGAGCGGCGCGCCCGTCTGGTGGGCCGAGACGATGGCGGCCACACCGCCCACACCCTGGACCTCCACCCACTGATCCCCGTAGGCGCCCTTGAGGAACAGGGTGGGGGTGCCGACCAGCCCGGTCTGGGCGCCGGCGATGGCGTCGGCCTGGACCTCGGCATGGACCGTGGGGTCGCTCATGCACTGCTCCCAGGCCGTGACGTCGAGGCCGATCTGGTTGGCCATGAACTGCAGGTCGGCGTCGGCCAGGTTCTGCTGGTTGGCGAACATCAGGCTCGACATCTCCCAGAACTTGCCCTGGCGCTGTGCGCACTTGGCGGCGACGGCGGCCTGGCAGCGCTCGGGGCCCATGTCGCGCTGCATGGACGGGTTGCACTGGGAGGTGAGGGGGAAGGGCCGGAAGCGAACCTGCACCTCCGGGTACATCTGCACCAGCTGCTTGACCTCCTTGGAGGCCATCGCGCAGTGGGGGCACATGTAGTCGGCGTACTCGAGCACGATGTACGGCGCCTGGGGGTTGCCCAGGATCGGCTCGTTGCCGGCGAGGGTGACCGGGCCGCGGGGCGTGGTGACCACACCCTCGGGGATGGCCTGGTTGCTACCATCGGGGTGGGGAGCGGCGGTGGTGGGGTCGGGGCGCGGCTTGAGGCTCGGCTTCTTGGAGGAGGCCGTGTTCCAGCTGGACATGCCGATGAGCACGACGATGCCGAAGGAGGCGCCCATGATGAGGGTGCTGGTGGACGTGAGCAGCTGACCGACGCCATCCGTAGGGGACTGACCGGCGGCGCGCATGCCCTTCCACGCCGCCCCGAGCATCACCAGGTGGCTGGCGTACATCGTCAGGCACATGATGCAGACGGCGCCGAGCTGGCTCGCCTCGTAGCCGAGGTAGACGCTGTAGACCGTGTTGACGACGTTGATCCAGAAGGCGAACTGGAACAGCTTGGGGGTCGCGGCGTCCTTCAGGAGGCTCGCGATTCCGATGCCCAGGTACACGCCCATGCCCAGCAGCGCGATGGGCACGCCGAAGAGCTCGGAGGCCTCCGAGCCGTTGACCACGTCGCAGTTGAACACCTCGTTGATGTTGCACAGCGAGGGGGCTTCCGTGGTCTTCAGCTTCTGGGCGAACAGGTAGGAGGCGCACCCGAAGGCCAGGAAGGCCCCCGCACCGACTCCGGCCCGCGCGTTCCTGAGAACGAAGCCGACGCTGACGACGAGGCCAGCCACGAGGAGGAGCGGCAGCTGCCACTCTCCTGGGGCGACGACCGCGCCCGCAGCGAGCAGCACAGCCAGACCGAAAGCACCGTAGTCCTTGAGGGCGTCCATGGTGCGGCGTCTATCCACGGGGTGCAGGCACCGCAAAGCCACGAAATGTCCGCTACCGCCGGTGCCCCTTCGCCCGGCTCATCTCCCGCTTGGCGTCGCGCTCCTTCAGCGCTTCCCGCTTGTCGTGGGACTTCTTGCCGCGGGCGATGGCCACCTCCACCTTGATGCGGCTTCCCTTCAGGTAGATGCGCGTGGGCACCAGGGTCATTCCCTTCTGCTTGGTGGCCTTCAGCATCTTGGACAGCTCGTGGCTGTGGAGGAGCAGTCGCCGCTTGCGGAGGGCCTCGTGCTGCTCGTGGGTGGCCTGGGCGTATGGGGAGATGTGGAGGCCGAGGAGCCAGGCGCCGTCGTCCCTGAGCTGGACGAAGCCCTCCTGGAGGTTGGCCTGGCCAGCACGGAGGCTCTTCACCTCGGAGCCGAGCAGGGAGATGCCTGCCTCGAAGGTCTGCTCGAGGAGGTAGTCGTGACGGGCCCGTCGGTTCTCGATCAGGACCTTGACGTGGTCTTTGGCGGGTTTGCTCATGGGGGGCTGCGGTAACGCGCTTCGGATCCGGCAGCGACGGTGGGGAGGAGTGGGGGGATCGGCGTGCACCGGTGGAAGGCGGCCGGGGCCCACCGTGGGAGATTGTGGGAGACCGGGGCCCTGGGGACGCTCCGGTGGGAGGGGGTGGGGATCGTGGGAGCAAGTGGATCCGCTCGATCGAGAAAACCGGATCCAACGAGAACTTCGCGGTTCTGCAGGTAGGAGCGTCCGGGGGGAGAAAGGTGGGGTCGAGGGGGTTGCGAGTGGGAGAAAGTGGTGTAGAGTGGGTTCGCGGACCTTCCCCATCCCTGGTCTGCCCCCACCCCATCCAATGATCCGAGTCCGATGCCAGCAGCACGTCTCCATCGACGCGAAGGGTCGCCTCGCGTTGCCTGCCCCGATCCGCCGCGCCCTGGCGGACATGGAGCAGTCTCAGCTGGTGCTGACGTACTCGCCGCAGGGAGCCGTCTGGGCGTGGACGCCGGAGCACTACGAGGCGAAGGTCGAGGGGCCGCTGATGGAGCGGGACCCCTTCGCGCCCGAGGTGCTGGACTTCGCCCACTCGATGATGTCCACGGCGAACGATGTGGAGCTCGACGGGCAGGGGCGGCTCCGTGTTCCTCCTACGCTCCGGGAGCTGGCCGGTCTCACCAAGGAGTGCGTGGTGCACGTGCTGCTGGGCCATGTGGAGATCTGGGACAAGAAGGCCTGGGACGAGCGCTTCCAGGACTCGCTGCACGCCACCCGCGCCCGTCGCGCCGGGATGCCACGGAACGCCGAGTGACCGAGCCCACCTTCGACCACCTGTCCGTGCTCCTCGAGCAGACCATCGAGGCCCTCGCCCCGGCGGCGGGGGAGACCTTCGTGGACTGCACCCTCGGTGGGGGCGGTCACACGGAGGCGCTCCTCGACGCAGCCGACGTCACGGTCATCGGGCTCGACCGCGATCCGGCAGCCCTCGAGGCCGCTTCGGAGCGGCTGGCTCGCTTCGGCGATCGCTTTCGCCCCGTCCATGCCTCCTTCGACCAGCTGGAGGAAGTCCTCGACCGCATCGGCCTCGACACGGTCGACGGCATCCTCGCGGATCTGGGCGTGTCCTCGCCTCAGCTCGACCATGCCGAGCGCGGCTTCTCGTTCCGCCATGCCGGCCCGGTCGACATGCGGATGGACACCACTCAGGGCCAGACGGCAGCGGACCTCCTCGCCGAGGTCTCCGAGAAGGAGCTGGTCCGGATCCTCAAGGACTACGGCGAGGAGCGCCAGGCACGTCGGGTCGCCCGCGCCCTCAAGGCGGACCAGCCCTTCGAGGACACCGTGGCGCTCGCGGCTACCGTCGCCAGTGTCATCGGTCGCGGGAAGGGTCGCATCCACCCCGCCACCCGCACCTTCCAGGCCCTCCGCATCGCGGTGAACGACGAGCTGGGTCAGCTGGAGCGCCTGTTGCCCCAGGCCGTCGCCAGCCTCGCCCCGGGCGGTCGTCTGGCCCTCATCACCTTCCACTCCCTGGAGGATCGCATCGTCAAGCGCTTCCTCCACCGCGCCGCCGGGCGCGGACTCCCCCGCGACGCCTACGGCAACCCCGTCGGCGAGGTCACCGTGCGCGTCGCTCCCTCCCTCGCTCCCTCCCCATCCGACCCCAACCCGCGGGCGCGCTCTGCACGCCTTCGGACCGCCTCGAGGTTGCCGTGGAACGCACCCTAGCCCTCCCCACCGCCGAACTCCTCGCTCCCGCCGCCCGCCGTTGGCAGCTCGGAGCCAGTCGCCTGCTGCCCCTGTGGCGCCACGCGGTCTGGCTCGTCGCGCTGTTCCTCGTGCTGGCGGCGTGGGTGCAGGTTCGTCTCGACGTCCAGCAGCTCCGCGCCGACCTCGACCGCAACACCCGCATGTCCCGCGAGGCCCGCATCCTCAACGACCGCCTGCGGCTGGAGATGGACGCCCGCCGGCGTGCCTCCGCCGTCGAGAGCGTCGCGGTTCGGCTCGGCATGACCGGCGACGCAGCCGTCGTGCGGGTGCGCTGATGTCCCACCGCATCCAGCTCCCCCCCATCGCTCCCGAGGTCGAGCCTCTGGACCTGGTCCGCGCCCGGGGTGAGACCCGGGCCCGCTGGGTGGCCGCCGCGTTGATGGTGCTGCTGGTCGTCGTGGGTGTCCGTGGCGTCCAGCTCTGTCTCTCCCCCCTGGACCGAACCGTGCGGGCCGCAGGGGTCCAGCGCTGGGACCAGGTGACCCTGCGCGCCCGGCGCGGGGAGGTCTACGACACCGATGGCCGCCGCCTGGCCACGTCGGTCGCCACCCCCAACATCGTGGTCGACCCCGCCATCCTCGACCCCGAGGAGATCCCCGGCCTCGCCGCTCAGCTCGCCCGCCTGCTCGACCTGCCGGCCGACGAGCTCGCGGAGAAGATGGGCCGAGACAGTCGCTACCAGCGGCTCGCCATGCGGGTGCACCCCGCGGTCGCCGCCGAGGTCGAGAGCATCGGGCACCGTGCCCTGTGGGCGGAGCGGAGCAGCCGCCGCTACTACCCGGAGGAGCAGCTCGCGAGTCAGATCCTGGGCTTCGTCGACGCGGCGGGCACCGGCCAGGAGGGGCTCGAGTCCGCGCTGGACGACTACCTGCGTGGGGGCGAGGTGCTGCTGCAGCGGCGTCGGGACCGCCACGGCCTCAACGTCGACGACCCCACCGCCTGGGGCGACCAGAACGTCGGCATGAATGTCCACCTCACCATCGACCGGCAGATCCAGCGCATCGCCGAGCGGGCTCTCGCGGGTGTGGTGGAGCGGAGCGCACCGGTCAGCGCCACGGCCATCGTCATCGACGTGCCCACCGGCGACGTCCTCGCCATGGCGAACGTCCCTACGTTCAACCCCAACGCCCTGTCCAACGATGCGGCCCCGCGGCGCAACCACGCGGTCCAGGACGCCATCGAACCCGGCTCGGTCATGAAGCCCTTCCTCGTCGCATCGGCGCTGGAAGAGGGGGTGGTGAGCGTCGACTCCCACATGGACTGCGAGGGAGGGAGCTGGCCCGTGGGGCGGGCCCGCATCCACGACGACCACCCCCACGGCATCGTCACCATCGGCGAGGTCCTGAAGTACTCGTCGAACATCTGCTCGGCCAAGCTCGCCATGCGCATGGGCGCTGGCTCCTTCCTCAGCCATGTCCATCGGTGGGGCTTCGGCGCACGCACGGATCTGCCCCTGCCGGGGGAGCGCCGCGGCTTCCTCCGCAAGCCCGACAAGATCAAGCCCATCGAGCTGGCCACCACGGCCTTCGGTCAGGGCATGACCTCGACCCCGCTCCAGCTGGCGGTCGCGACCGCTGCGCTGGGCAACGGGGGCGTCCGCATGCGTCCGCGCCTCGTGAAGCGGGTCGAGGATGCCTTCGGCGTCCCCGAGTACGTGCAACGTCCGGCCGTCGCCGAGCGGGTGGTCAGCGAAGACGTGGCGGACGCGGTCGCTGCCATGATGGTGACCGTGACCGAGCCGGGCGGCACCGCCACCCGCGCCCGCGTCCCCGGCTACCTGGTCGCCGCCAAGACCGGCACCGCCCAGAAGGTGAAGGACGGACGGTACTCCGCGGCGCGCATCGGCAGCCTGATGGGCTTCGTGCCGGCCGACGAACCCAAGCTGGCCATCGTCGTGGTCGTCGACGAGCCCACGGTCGGCTCTCGCTACGGCGGCACCGTGGCCGGACCGGCATGGGCCGAGATCGCCGGTGGGGCCCTGCGCCACCTCGGCATCGCCCCCAACCCCGAGCTGCTTCCCGAAGACGATCGCCAGGTGGACGAGGCGCCGGCCCACGAGCCCGGCGACCTCCGCCTCTCCTGGTCCGGCGAGGGCTGGACGCTGCCCGATCTGTCGGGCCGTCACCTCCGCGAGGCCGTCGCCAGCCTGGAGCCTGCCGGCTTCGAGCTCGACGTTCGCGGCTCCGGAGCCGTCGTCGCTCAGTCGCCGCCCCCGGGAACCCCGGTTCCCCCTGGGGGTCAGGTATCCCTCGTCCTGCGCTGAGCAGGACGCACCCACGCATCACCGGGCACGGCCCGGACGCTCTTTGTCAGTTCCACCCCAAGCCATGTCCCGCAGCACCCCGCGCAGGGGCGCCCCCGGGACCGTTCTCCTGACCGAGAACGGCTCCCTCCCGGGGGGTCGCCGTGCCGTCGGCCCATCCAGTGAGTCTCCGAGGAAGCGTCCGCTCCCTCCCTCGCTCCGATGACCACGACGACGTTGCTCTGCTGCGTTTTGAACCACTGCTTCCCGGCAAGTGACGAAACGACCGGCCTCCGAAGAGGCGACAGCACGCGAGGTGCTGCGGGACGGGCTCCTCCCTATGAACAGCAGCATACAGTAGAGGGAGGACAGAAACTGACCGCCAGCTGGTAACCCAGGCGATACCGGCCTCGATTGGGGCCGCCGCGTCGGGTGCCCCGACGATCCCATCGTGGGGATCGCCCTCTCAGGCCCGGGCCATGCCCTGGAGGCCTTCGCTGCGGCTCACCACCGGTGTCCAGCCGAGCTCGTCCCGTGCCCGGTCGGAGCGGACCGTCATGTCGCAGGCCATCAGGTCCACGGACATGCGGGTGACCGGGGGCGGGCTCTGGGCTCCAGCGAGGCGCCACGCTCCCTCGGCCACCCCCGCCACGCCCCGCAGGAGCCACGAGGGCAGCGTCGGGCCCTTCAGCTGGAAGCCGTCGGCCTCGGCCAGGCCCGAGACGAAGTCCCGCATCGACAGATCGTCGTCATCGGCGACGAAGTAGGCCTGCCCCCCGTTCCCGTGGGACAGGGCGCGCTCGATCGCTGCCACCAGGTTGTGCACGTGGGTGGTGGAGACCAGAGCCTGGCCGCCGTCGATCCACGCGAACGTGCCCGCCTCGGAGATGCGACGTAGGGTGGGGAGGACCGAGTTGTCCCGTGGCCCCCACACGAAGCACGGACGCACGGCGATGGTGGTGAAGCCCTGCCGGTCGGCCGCGAGCACGCGACGCTCGGCCTCGGCCTTGGTGGCTCCGTAGGGAAAGCCTCGGTGGGCGGGGTAGGGGGCCGACTCGTCGATGCCCAGCTGGCCCTGCCGGTCGTGGACGGCGGCGTTGGTGCTGACCTGGACGAAGCGAGCCGTGCCGGCCTGCTGCGCGGCATCGAGGAGTCGCTGCGTGCCTTCCACGTTGGTGGTCCAGTAGATCGCCTCGGGTCCCCAGTCCTCGACGTACGCGGCGCCGTGCACCACGGCATCGACCCCCGCGAGCATCTCCGCGGTGACGTCCTCGAGCGCTCCGCGGACGGCGGTGGCGCCCAGGGCCTCGACCTTGGCGGCAGACGCCTCGCTACGGGCCAGGGCCAGCACCTCGTGGTGGGGAGCCAGCGCCTCGATGACGTGACCCCCCACGAACCCCGAACCACCCGTGACGAACACCTTCATGGCGACCTCCTTTCGATGGAGGGAAGGTGTCTCGCAGCCAGGCATGTCACCAATGAATGATCAGTATGGCATCATGCGCAACATGCATGACCCGGTTCCTGGCGACCTCGACCTCAACCTGCTGCGGGTCCTCGACGTGGTGCTGGACGAGCGCTCGACCACCCGGGCCGCCCAGCGACTCGGTCGGAGCCAGCCTGCGGTCAGTCACGCGCTGGCCAGGCTCCGTGAGGCCCTCGGCGACGAGCTGCTCGTGCGCGAGGGGCGTGGCATGGTGCCGACCCCCCGCGCCGAGGCGATGCGGGAGCCCCTGCGACGGAGCCTGCAAGCGCTCGGCGACGCTGTTCGCACCCGCGGCGGCTTTGATCCCGTCACCAGCCGTCGACGCTTCGTGCTGGCCTCGCCCGGGCTGTTGGCCGCCATCGTGCCGTCGATCCTGGCGGGCTGTGCGGACGCGCCCGGCGTGAGCGTGGAGCTGGTGGCCCACCGAGGGGTCGGTGCGCTGGAGATGGCGGACCTGGTCCTGGATCTTCTCCCCGACGAGGCGCCGGGCGTGGTCGCCCGTGGGCTGGGCCGGCTCCACCAGGCGGTGGTGGTGCGGCGGGGCCATCCCTTCGCCGACGCGCCCACCCTCGACGCCTACGTCGCGTTCCCCCACGTCCTGGTCCGAACCGAGGACGGCCGCGCGAGCCTGGTGGAGCGGGCGCTCGCGGCCCTCGGGCGACGGCGGACCGTGGGCCTCGCCGTCGACAGCATGCTGCTGGCCCCCCACGTGGTCGCCGGCACCGACATGCTGTTCACCGGACCTCGGGAGGTCCTCGCGACCCTGGAGCACACGCTGGATCTCGTGTTGGTGGAGCCCCCACTGCCGATGCCGGAGGTGCGGGTCGCGGCGATGTGGCGGGCCCGCGACGCCGGGGATCCCGGTCATCGCTGGTTCCGGGAGAGGGTGGTGGAGGTGCTGGAGCACACCCTGCGAGGTCCGGTCAGAACCTGACCGCAGGACCCGATATGCCAGGTGGATGGACGCCCTCGATCCCTTCTGCGAACCGGTTCAGCGCTGGTTCGACGCCTCCTTCCCCGGACCCACCGAGGTCCAGCGGAGAGGCTGGCCTCGCATCGCCAAGGGGGAGCACGCGCTGCTCCTCGCCCCCACCGGGTCCGGCAAGACGCTGGCCGCCTTCCTCGCGAGCCTGGATCGACTGGTTCGTCGCCCCCTGGAGCCGTCGGAGGGGGAAGGGGAGGGCTACGGCGTCGTCTACGTCTCGCCGCTGAAGGCCCTCGTGGTCGACATCGAGCGCAACCTGCGGGCTCCCTTGGTGGGGATCGCCAACGCGGCCAGTCGGGCAGGCAAGGCCCTGCGGCCCGTCCGGGTCGACGTCCGCACCGGCGACACGTCCCAGAGGGAGCGGCAGGCCATGGCCCGCAAGCCGGGCGACGTGCTGGTCACTACGCCGGAGTCCCTGTACCTGCTGCTCGGGTCCAACGCGCGCGACAACCTCCGCCACGTCCACACGGTCATCCTCGACGAGATCCACGTCATGGCGGCCACGAAGCGCGGGGTCCACCTGGCCCTGTCCCTGGAGCGCCTCGCTGCGATCCAGGAGGGTTCGGAGCCCCAGCGCATCGGACTCTCCGCCACCCAGCGTCCCCTGGAGGAGGTGGCCCGGTACCTCGGCGGCGACCGGGAGGTGTCCATCGTCGACACCTCCGAGCCGCCGAACCTGGCCCTGCGTATCGTGGTCCCGGTGGCCGACATGGAGCGCCCCGTCGCGGTGGAGCCGGTCCGGTCCGGGGGCGAGGGCCAGCGCCAGGAGGTCGGCTCCTGGGCCCTCGACGAGCATGGGGAGGAAGAAGAGGACGCGGCCCCTCCCGCGGGCACCCCCAAGGGTGTGGCCCACGGCATGTGGCCGGTGATCTACCCGCGGCTGCTGGAGCTGATCCGCGCCCACCGAAGCACCCTGGTGTTCACCAACTCCCGCCTCCTGTGCGAGCGCATGGCCCAGCGCCTCAACGAGCTGGCCGGGGAGGAGCTGGTGAAGGCCCACCACGGCTCCATCTCCCACCACCAGCGGGGGATCGTCGAGGAGGAGCTGAAGGCGGGGAAGCTCCCCGCCATCGTCGCTACCAGCTCCCTGGAGCTGGGCATCGACATGGGGGCCATCGATCTGGTGGTGCTGGTGGAGTCGCCCAGCTCGGTCGCCTCGGGCCTGCAGCGGATCGGTCGTGCAGGCCATGGGGTGGGGCAGCGCTCCGAGGGCCGGATCTTTCCGAAGTACCGGGCGGACCTGGTGGAGGCCGCGGTCGTCGCCGAGCACATGGAGCGCGGGCTGGTGGAGTCCACCCGGGTGCCGCGGAACTGCCTCGACGTGCTGGCTCAGCAGCTGGTCGCCGCGGTCTCGATGGACGAGTGGTCGGTGGGCGATCTGCAGGCCCTCGTGCGTCGCGCCTACTCCTTCCACGATCTGTCGGATGCCGCCTTCGCCGCCGTCCTCGACATGCTGTCGGGCCGCTACCCGTCGGAGGAGTTCGCCGAGCTGTCGCCCCGGATCACCTGGGACCGCGCCACAGACGCGCTCACCCCACGAAAGGGCGCCCGGATGCTGGCGGTGCTCAACGGCGGCACCATCGCGGATCGCGGCCTGTACACGGTCTACATGGTGGGCGACGGGCCTCGCCTCGGAGAGCTCGACGAGGAGATGGTCTACGAGTCCCGCAAGGGCGACCGCATCATCCTCGGCGCCTCCACCTGGCGCGTGGAGGAGATCCGTCGGGACCGGGTGCTGGTGTCGCCGGCGCCGGGGGAGCCGGGGCGGCTGCCCTTCTGGCGGGGGCAGCGCCCGGGTCGTCCGGTGGAGCTCGGGCGGTCCATCGGCGCCTTCCTCCGCCAGGTGCGCGACGGGGAGCTCCCTCAGGAGCACGTCCTCGACGACCATGCCGTCACCAACCTCCAGGCCTACGTGGCGGAGCAGGTGGAGGCCACCGGCGCCGTCCCCACCGACCGGCAGATCGTGGTGGAGTCCTTCCGGGACGAGCTCGGGGACTGGCGGGTGTGCATCCTCTCGCCCCTGGGCTCGAAGGTGATGGCCCCGTGGGGGCTCGCCCTGGAGGCTCGCTACGGCGAGGCCAGCGGCCACGACGCCCAGGCCCTGTGGACCGACGATGGGGTCTGCCTCCGCTTCCCCGACGTGGAGGAGCTCCCTGATCTCGACGACCTGTTCCCGGACCCGGAGGAGGTGGAGGAGCTGGTGACCCGGCAGCTGGCGGGCTCGGCCCTGTTCTCGAGCCACTTCCGGGAGAACGCCGCGCGGGCCCTGCTGCTCCCCAAGCGTCGGCCCCGCGGGCGCTCCCCCCTCTGGCAGCAGCGCCTCAAGGCCCAGTCCCTCCAGGGGGTGGCCATGCGCTACCCCGCCTTCCCCATCGTCCTGGAGACCTACCGGGAGTGCCTGCAGGAGGTGTTCGATCTGCCGGCCCTGATCGAGCTGCTCACCCAGGTGCGGGACCGCCGGGTCAGCGTCCGCTACGTCGAGACCCGCCGGCCGTCGCCCTTCGCCCGCAACCTCGTGTTCGCCTACGTCGCCGCGTTCATGTACGAGGGCGACGTCCCCCTGGCGGAGCGGAAGGCCCAGGCCCTCACCCTCGACCGGGAGCTCCTGCGGGACCTGCTCGGACAGGAGGAGCTGAGAGAGCTCCTCGACCCCGACGTCGCTGTCGCCCTCGAGGCGGAGCTGCAGCGCACCGACCCGAGCCGTCACGCCCGGTCCGCTGACGCGCTCCACGACATGCTGCGGCGGCTGGGGGAGCTGTCGGAGGAGGAGCTTCGACAGCGCTGCGAGGTGGAGCCCGTCGACTGGCTCCGGGAGCTGGAGCTGGCCCGGCGGGTGGTGCCGGTGCGGGTCGGAGGGCTCGAGCGCTACGTGGCCGTGGAAGACGTCGCCCTGTACCGCGACGGGCTCGGCGTCGTGCTGCCTCCGGGGCTCCCCCAGGCCTTCCTGGAGCCCCAGGAGCAGGCCGTCGAGCGGCTCCTGGCTCGCTGGGCCCGCACCCATGGTCCCTTCGATGCCCGCCGCGTCGCCCGTCGCTGGGGGCTCGGCATCGCGGTCGTCGACTCGCTGCTGGGCGCGCTGGAGCGGAGCGGCAAGGTGGTGAAGGGGGGACTGACCGGCGCCCGCGACGAGTGGTGCGATGCTCAAGTGCTCCGGCGACTCCGTCAGCGCACCCTGGCGAAGCTGCGCAACGAGGTCGCCCCGGTGGAGGCGCCGGTCTACGCCCGCTTCGCCCTCGCGTGGCAGGGGGTCAGCGGTCCTCCCGCCATGGGGCTGCAGTCGGTCCTCGATCAGCTCCAGGGTGCGGCGCTGCCGGTGAGCCAGCTCGACACCCTCCTCGGGCGTCGGGTGAAGGGCTATCGGCCGGACCAGCTCGACCAGGCGGGGGCGATGGGGGAGGTGGTGTGGATCGGACGCGGCAGCGTCGGGGCCCGGGATGGCCGGGTCGCCCTGTACCGTCGCGACCGGGTCCACCTGCTCCTCGACCCGCCGGAGCCGCCAGAGGGCTTCTTCGACGGAGCGGAGGGGTCGATGCGCAAGGCCCTGCTGGACCACCTGGAGCAGCGGGGCGCCAGCTTCGTCACCACGCTGTGCGCGGCGGCGGGCACCGATGGGATGGCCAAGGTGGCCGACGTGGTGTCGGCCCTGTGGGAGCTCGCGTGGGCCGGTCTGGTCACCAACGACACCTTCCAGCCGCTTCGGCAGCTCAAGGCCAAGGGGAAGGGCCGGGGAGTGGTGCCGGGAGCCGGTGGCCGCTGGTCCGCCGTGTCGGAGCTGCTCCTGATGCCCGCGAGCGACACGGAGAAGGCGCTGGCTCGCGCGTCGATGCTCCTCGACCGCTACGGGGTCGCCAGTGGCTCCGCTGCTCGGGCCGAGGGGCTGAAGGGGGGCTTCTCGGCCGTCTACCCGGTCCTCCGCAGCATGGAGGAGAGCGGGAAGGTGCGTCGTGGCTGGTTCGTCGACGGCATCGACGGCGCCCAGTTCAGCCTTCCCGGCGCCGTCGACCGGCTCCGCAGCCATCGGGACCGTGGGGAGGAGGAGGTGGTGGTGGTCCCGGCCACCGACCCGGCGAACCCGTACGGCGCGGTCCTCTCCTGGCCGGCGAGCGAGGGCACGCCGAAGCGGGCGCTGGGGGCCGAGGTGGTGCTCGTGGGGGGCGAGGCGGTGCTGTACGTCGAGAAGGGGGGCAAGAGCTGGTCGGTCCTCGGGGAGCCGGAGGAGGGGGTGGCGATGGCCGCTGTCCGTGGCTGGGTGGCTCAGCACCCCCGCCCCAGCCGCATCGAGCTGCAGCGGATCGACGGCGGTCCCACCCGAGGGCATCCCTGGTCGGCCTGGCTGGGGGCGTGCGGCTTCACCGACGCCTACAAGGGCTTCGTGCTGTCCGGGGCGTAGAGGTCGAGGGACCGGAGCACGGGGCTGGTCTCGGGGATCCAGCGACAGGCGAAGATGACGGCCTGGAGGGTCTCGCTCCCCTCCACGACCCGCTCGGGGTTCACGTGCTCCCACACCACCTGGCCCGCGCCGTCGACCTCGAGGCAGCGCCCGGCCATGGACTCGGTGATCAGCAGGTGGCCTCCGGGTAGCTCCTGCACGGCGCCGAGGATGGTGGAGTGCAGCCCCTCTTCGGCGCCCCAGCTGCGGACGACCCGGGTGGGAGCGCTGGGGTCCAGCGCGAGGACCCTGCTGCGGTCGTCGCCGGCGCCTCGGTTGTCGAAGACCCACAGGCGACCGGACGGGCCCTGCTGCGCGTCGTGTTGGCGGGACCACACGCCCTTGCTCGCCCACACGAGGCTCTCGCTGGCTGGGTCGAAGACCATCAGCGCGTCGAGGTGACGCATGGACAGCAGGAAGCGTCCGGGCTGAAAGGCCGCGTGGTAGCTGGGGGCGGCCAGGCGGTGGAGGCTGTTGGTGTGGAGCCAGTCGCCCCGAACGCCCTCGACGTCCGGATCGATCCAGCCGCGCCAGGGGGACGTCTCGAGGGCCGCGAGGATGCTGTGGTGGGCGAGCAGCGACCCGTCGGCGGCCCGGTGGGTGAGGTGGTCCTCGAGGACCGGACCGTCGGCCCGTCGGCTCACACGCCGGGTGAGGAACCAGGCGGTGCCGTCGTCGAGGGGGACGATGTCGTGGTGGGCTCCGTCGAGGTGGGCCCAGCGCAGCCCGCTGTGCTGGTCGATGGACACCGACCCCAGGCCCTCGTGGACCGCGAGCAGCCCCCCGTCTGGGAGGGGGGCCACCGCCCGCCAGCTTCCGGCTCCCACGTGGCGGCGCTCCTCGGCGCCGGGAAAGGCCTGCTCGAAGGGTAGGTGCCAGCGGTGGCGCACCTGGCCCGTGCGGTCGATCAGCCGCGCCTCCGCTCGGTGGCCCGAGCTGTACAGGACGTAGCCGGCGACGGGGGTGCCGTAGGTGTGGGTTCCCTGGACCGACGGCGCCTCGGTGCCGCCGACGTAGCCGAGCGCCTGCAGCTGCTGGACGACCGGATCGGTCGGGTACCATCGGCCCGGTCGGTCGGCGCGCTCCTGGCCCACGGCCAGGCTGAGCAGCAAGATCAGCATGTCTCCGACGTAGCTCGCTGGCCCCAGCAACGACCCGACACCGATGGTAGGCTCCCGCCATGAAGGCAGTTGTTGGCATCGTCATGGGCAGTACGTCGGACTGGCCCACCATGGTCCATGCAGCGGAGGCCCTCGAGGCCCTCGGTGTGCCCCACGAGTGCAAGGTGGTCAGCGCCCACCGCACGCCGGACCTCCTGTTCCGCTACGCGGAGGAGGCGCGGGATCGGGGCCTTCGGGCGATCATCGCAGGGGCAGGGGGCGCGGCGCACCTCCCGGGGATGCTCGCTGCGAAGACGGCGGTGCCGGTGCTCGGGGTTCCGGTGCAGAGCAAGGCGCTCTCCGGCATGGACTCGCTGCTCTCCATCGTGCAGATGCCGGCCGGCGTCCCGGTGGCCACCTTCGCCATCGGCAGGTCGGGGGCGGTGAACGCGGCGCTGTTCGCCGGGTCCTTGCTCGCGGCGGAGAACCCTGCGGTGGCCAAGGCCCTCGATGCCTACCGCGCGGCCCAGACCCAGCGGGTGCTGGACACGCCGCTGCCGGAGTAGCTACTCGCTGCGGAACCACTCGAGGAGCACGTCCTCGTCGGTCTCCAGGCCGTCGGGGAGGATCTCCTGCTCGGGCATCTTCTCGAGGGTGATCGGCAGCTCGTTGCGCCGGGCCCGCACCTCGAACTCGATGATCTGGGTGAGGTAGCCGGGGGCCGACACGCTGATCTGGAGGACCATGCCGCGGGTGAACACGAGGGGCTCGCCGTCGAAGCCGTACAGCATCGACGCCTCCCACAGCCCGGTGGCGGGGTCGACCGTGCGGCGGCCCTCGGTGTTGGGGATGCGGACCCAGGCGTTGGGGATGGGCTTGCCATCGATGTCGGTGACCGTCACGGCCACGATCTGGGGGCGCTCGGCGCGGGCCGAGAGCGGCGCGACGAGACCGCCGGCGAGGGCCGTGGCCGCAAGGCTGGTCAGGAGCAGGCGTCGGGTCGGGTGGGTCAACAGGGGCCTCCGCAACAACGTCTAACCGACCCCTCCGACCCCGGGTTCGTTCCGTCGCTGGGGGACGTTCCAGTGCGCGGGCTCAGCAGTCGATGTCGGCCAGCGTGCACAGGGCCAGGGGAGGGGCCGCGTCGAGCCCGGACTCCTCGGCGTAGTCGTGCCACGCGCGGGCCGCGAGGCCGGTGCGCTCCCGGGCGAGGCGGGCATCGGTGTCGTCGGCCTTGCCATCTGCCCGACGGGTCTCCACGGCCTGCCAGAGCTTCTGGGCCGCGGCGGCCTTGAGCTTGTAGGCGGCGTACGTCTTGCTCGCGTAGTCCTCGAGGCTCCACTGGGCCCGGTTGGCGATGGCCTGGTCGGCGTAGCGGAAGGCGCTGTCGGCATCGCCCTGCTCGTAGCGGTAGAGCGCCAGCCGGTAGGACAGGGACGGGTTCGTCGGGTCGATCTCGGAGAGGTGCCGGACGGCAAGGTCGGACCAGGTGGCGGTGTCGCCGAGGGCAAGGGCGTTGGCCACGAGGGCGAGGGACAGCCGGTCGCGGGTGGCGGGGTCGACCTTGGCGAGGGCGAGCTCGATGCATCCCCGCTGCATGGCGCTGAGCTGACCGGAGGCCGCGGGGACCTCCACCTCCTCGGGGGTGCAGGTGCCCAGTCCGGACATCGGGTCCGCGTCGCGGTCGACGTCGGCGACGGCCACGGCGGGGGCGGGCGCAGGCTGCGGGGCCGGTGCGGGAGCAGGGGCCGGTGCAGGAGCAGGGGCCGGTGCAGGAGCAGGTGCTGGTGAAGGAGCAGGCGCGGGGGCCGGTGCAG